>PPCM01000621.1_pt1 | contig 25951 bp, 26 predicted proteins | sample 1555541 | NCBI WGS metagenome assembly PPCM01 (sample SAMN05284479, study PRJNA326546) | Marine sediment metagenome, whole genome shotgun sequencing project. | isolation source: marine sediment | place: Germany: Wadden Sea | collected 2012-09-05 | reverse complement strand
GAGGTGAACTTCACTTATCTGTTTTACTTGAAAACATGAGAAGAGAAGGTTATGAACTAGGTGTATCTAAGCCAGAAGTGTTAATGCACAAAACAGAAAACGGTATTGAAGAACCTTTTGAGAATGTTATTATTGATGTACCAGATGAGTACTGTGGTGCTGTTATCAGTGCTATGAATGTAAGAAAAGGTACAATGGAAAATATGTTCGCTGAAAATGGATATACGAGATTAGAATTCGCTATTCCAACAAGAGGTTTACTGGGTTATAGATCACAATTTATCAATGAGACTCGTGGTGAAGGTACATTAGTACAATCATTCCGTGGATACTTCCCTCATGCAGGTGAAGTTCCAAAAAGACAAAATGGTGTATTAATTGCACAAGAGCGTACTGCTACAATGGCATATGCATTATTCAACTTAAGTGAAAGAGCAACAATGTTTGTTGACCCTGCTGTAGATGTTTATGAGGGTATGATTGTCGGTATGAATTCTCGTAGAGATGATATGATCGTAAATCCTGGTAAAAACAAGAAGCTTACAAATGTAAGAGCATCTGGTTCAGATGACGCTGTTAAGTTAAGAAAACCAAGAGTTTTCACTTTAGAAGAAGCGTTAGAGTTTATTGAGCAAGATGAACTTGTTGAGGTAACACCAGAAGTGATTCGTTTAAGAAAAAGAATTTTAGACGCTCATGAAAGACATCGTTACAACAAAGTAAATAAGTAATTTATCGCTCCAGAGTATCTGGAGCTTTTTTTTTCGTGTTATAATTAATACAGAGGTAAATATGAAAAGAATTCTATTTTTATTGTATATAGTTGTTATGATATTTAATTCAGTTACCATAGCACTTCATCCTAATATGCTAGTGAGACCATTTAACGTCATTGTATCATTGGTGTTTTTAGTAGCTTGGTTAGGTATCAATGTATACTTGATATTTAATGAAGGTTTCAAATGGACTGGCTATCAGTTGATTGCTATAGCAATTACAGGTGTGATTATTTATGTTCTTGAATCACTAAATGTGTTCACAAATCTATCGGGTGTACTATTTGTATTGTTTCATAGTCCGTTTTATGGTCTAAATATATTTGATGTTTCATATAGGAGTTTTGCATTCTTTATAGGATTATGGGCTTCTATTGATTATTTACTAACAAAATATTTTGTAGAAAAGGTAGGAATTGTATGAAAAAGTTAATGATTCTTCTTTTAGCATTAATCATGTTGTCTGTCTATATGCTGATTCCAAATTCGGATACTGTGATACCATGCTATATTGCTGCAATTGATGAAGTTATGACCTATAACGGAAGTGTAAATTTTTATATGCTAGAAAAAGAGCATCTGTATGAGGACATTAAGGTTGCTCTAAAAGAGCTTGGTATTACAGAGTTCGCAGATGTTCATACTGCTGAAATTGAACTTTCCATAGAAAAATCAAGAGTCAGTAGGTACTTTGCAACAATAGAAGTTGGTGTTGGTACAGGCTCGTTATCGGGGCAAGGTTACAAGATAAGGTTAAGGTATAAAAATAAACAATGGCACGTGATCAATATTGAAGATATATGGATAGCATAAAAAAAGACCGAGAGGTCTTTTTAATTTCGTAATTTATAGGCTATGTTAACTTTCTGATCCCATAATGGGATAATTTTTTTTATGATTTGAGGTCCGATTTTAGAGATGATGACAATGCTAGAATCATGATTTTCTGTATCTGTTTGATAATCAATTTTACCATTTACAACATCAACTTGTACTTTTTCCCCAGTCGTTAATTCAGCATAACCCTTCATTCTGAATGCATCTGAACTTAATGTTTTTAAGAAAATTTCGAGTTTTTCTTTTTCAACAGGTTCATGGATCTCCAAACTTAATGTTTTGGGTTTGTTTTCAACTTTATTAGTTGTTTCATCTTTGATAATAGATGCCTCATCAGTGAATTTATCAAAGAAGTTGAAAGCTAATTTACCCATATCGGCTTTTGCAATTTCAATATTTGGGTTATATTCGATAATTTGTTCTTTGACTGTTTCGTAATTATCTTCAATGTCTGTTTTACTTACCACAGCTAAATGACTGTGTTTAATTTGTCTTTCTAAAGTCTCAGAGTCATTAGACTGCTCAATGAAATTAACAGCATCGATGATACATATTGAACCAGCATATCTGTACTTCTCACCAATCAAAACTTCTGTAGCCTCTAATATTTCACCAATATTAGATGGATCTGCAAGACCAGAACCTTCAACGAATAAGGCGTCTATTGGTTTTTCAGACATATCCTTTAAACTCTCAACGAATGATAATTGTAAACATGAACAGAATATAGAACCTCTGTTAATTTCAATTAATTCATTAGCTTTATCTTTAACTAAGTCACCATCAATGCCTACTTTTCCAAATTCGTTCATGATGATACCTATTTTTTTACTACCAGCCTGCTCCAACATAGCTTTCAAAAAAGTTGTTTTACCAGCTCCTAGAAAACCTGTTAACAGATACAAATCTATTTTCTGCATATGACCTCCTCTTGTATATTCGCTTTTAATCATATACAATTTTTTGTCTTAAATCAATAGTGAGAGTAGGTATAAATGTATAACTTTTGGGTGGTGTCAGTTTAAGAATATGGTGCTATTGGATGCTAAAAAGGTTAATGGATTTGAGTTGTTACTAACATAATTTATATGCGATATAATATTCATATAAAGTTATTGCATGATATAAAGTTATAGGAGGAGAACATGAAACATTATAGAAAAGAGTTGTGGTTTAATATACCCAATAGACGTGGTTTTGTTAATATCACCCCAGACTTAAATAATTGTATAAGTGAAAGTGGTATCCAGGAAGGATTATTATTATGTAATGCGATGCATATAACAGCTAGTGTATTCATAAATGATGATGAAACTGGGTTACATAGAGATTTTGAAAGATGGTTAGAACGATTAGCACCTGAAAAACCTTATGAGCAATATGATCATAATGGCTATGAAGACAATGGAGATGCACATTTAAAAAGAACAGTTATGGGACGAGAAATAGTTGTTGCTGTTACAGAGGGACAATTAGATTTTGGTCCTTGGGAACAAGCCTTCTACGGAGAGTTTGATGGAATGCGTAATAAAAGAGTGCTTGTGAAAATAATAGGAGAAGAATGATTAAGAACTTCTCTTTCATGGAGGAGTTTTTTACTCTATTTATATTGTGCTAATGTTCCATAGTACTACTATATGGTTGTTTTGTAACGCAAAATGCGTTACAATTAAAGCAAGAAGGAGGTGTTGAAATGGCAAGCACAACAACTTTAAACATTAGGATTAATCCTTTAGTTAAAAAAAAGGCTGAAGAAGTATTAGAAGAGTTAGGTATTCCTATGTCTACTGCAATTAACATATATTTAAGACAAATCAGCATGACAGGAGGGATTCCGTTCCCAGTCAAGCTGCCTACAGCTCCTGAAAGTCTTAATGCAGGAACTATGACTGAAAAAGAGTTATACGATAAGTTAGACAAGGGATATGCTGATGCTACAGCAGGAAGAGTTCATGAGGCATCAGAAGCTTTCGATTCAATAAGAAAGAAAAATTCTATATGACATCATATAAAATTGAGCTTACTGATGAGGCAATTGATAACTTAGAACAGATTTACTTGTATATTGCTGAAGAGCTAAAATCAAAGGCTGTTGCTAAGAGGCAATATGAAAGAATCGCTAATCAAATAATGAAGTTAGAGACATTTCCTGAAAGATATCATGTTCTTGAGTATGATAAGGCTTATTCAAGAAGAATGAGAATGATGCCAATAGACAACTATGCGATAATTTATATAGTAAGAGATAATAGAGTCATCGTTACAAACATATTGTATGGGGCTTCTGAAATTCGAACAAAGCTAAGGGAGTGAGTCACCTACAGTTCAAACTTTCCATACCATTAGAATTAATTCGCTACGGGGAGTTCGACGGACTTCGTAATAAAAGGGTTTTAGTGAAAATAATAGGTGAATAATCGTAAACTTCTCATTCATAGAGAAGTTTTTTTATGTTGTTTTATTATATAAACTCATTAATTTAATTAAGGAGAGGTGTTCCTATAGTATAGTCAATTTGCATACTAGTATCGTTCTTTATCTACAGATTTTATGTCTTTTGTAGTCCTATTTATGGATGTTGATACAGTTGAGTCGATTGGAGAATTTAGTTTTATTTATGACATAAAAGATGATATATTACCTATTATCTGGGTATCAAAGGTGTGAATTGATATGAGAAACTAACAGTGACTTAGGTCTGTATATTAGAAAGGAGTAGTTGAATGAGTCATGGTAAATGTCCTGTAACAGGTGCAACAAGTTTAGGTGGTGGTAAAGGTACAAAAAATAAAGATTGGTGGCCTAACCAAATCAATCTAAAAATTTTACAACAAAATTCTGAGAAAACTAATCCTATGGATGATGATTTCGATTATAAAAGTGAGTTTGAAAAGTTAGATTACAATCAATTGAAGCAAGATCTATATGATTTAATGACAGATTCACAAGAATGGTGGCCAGCTGATTATGGGCATTATGGTGGATTATTTATTAGAATGGCATGGCATAGTGCAGGTACATATAGAGTTCAAGATGGGCGTGGTGGTGCTGGTACAGGAACACAAAGATTCGCTCCTTTAAACAGTTGGCCAGACAATGCTAATTTAGACAAGGCAAGAAGATTATTATGGCCTATCAAAAAGAAGTATGGTAATGCAATTTCTTGGGCTGATTTAATGATTTTGGCTGGTAACTGTGCATTAGAGTCAATGGGATTCAAGACTTTTGGTTTTGCAGGTGGTCGTCAGGATGTATGGGAACCAGAGGATGATATTTATTGGGGAGAGGAAAAAGAATGGCTAGGAGATAATCGTTATTCTGGTGAAAGAGATCTTGATAATCCTCTTGCAGCGGTTCAAATGGGGCTTATTTATGTGAATCCAGAAGGGCCGAATGGTGTACCAGATGCAGTTGCTTCAGGTCAAGATGTCAGAGAGACTTTTGCCCGTATGGCCATGGGTGATGAAGAAACGGTTGCTTTAATTGCAGGTGGACACACTTTTGGTAAGTGTCATGGTGCAGGTGATGCAAAATATGTTGGACCAGAACCAGAAGCAGCTGATATTACAGAAATGGGACTTGGCTGGAAAAATGAATTTGGTACAGGAAAAGGTGATGACACAATTACAAGTGGTATAGAAGGTCCATGGAACTCAACACCGACAAAATGGGATAACGGATATTTTGATACCTTGTTTGGTTATGACTGGAATTTAGTCAAAAGTCCTGCTGGGGCATGGCAATGGGTTCCATCAGATCCAGAAGCTCATAATATTCCAACAGCGCAAGGTACTGGTAAACAGCCACCAATAATGACAACCGCCGATTTGTCTTTAAGAATGGATCCTATCTATAAACCGATAGCGAAAAGATTCCATGGGAATCCAGAAAAGTTTGCAGATGCCTTTGCAAGAGCATGGTTCAAGTTGACTCATCGTGATATGGGACCTAAATCGAGATACTTAGGACCTGAAGTTCCAAAAGAAGATTTAATATGGCAAGATCCGATACCAGAAAGAGATTATGATTTAATTGGTGATAGCGATATTGTTAAGCTGAAGAAAATGATTCTGGAATCTGGATTATCAGTTTCTGAACTGGTGACTGCTGCATGGGCATCAGCTTCTACATTTAGAGGTTCAGATTATCGTGGTGGAGCTAATGGTTCAAGAATAAGGCTCGCTCCACAGAAGGACTGGGAGGTAAACGAACCAGATAAGTTAGCAGATGTACTTGCTAAACTTGAAGAGATTCAAGGCAAGTTTAATGCCTCACAAATCGAAAATAAGAAAGTATCACTGGCTGATCTAATTGTTTTAGGTGGATCAGTAGGTATCGAAAAAGCTGCTGAGAAAGCTGGTCATAAAGTTGAGGTACCATTTATTCCTGGTAGAAACGATGCTACACAAGATCAAACTGATGTTAAATCATTTGGAGTATTAAAACCAATTGCTGATGGATTTAGAAACTATCAAAATCGGAAATACAATGTGAATGCTGAAGAATTATTGATTGATAAATCACAACTCTTAAGTTTAACTGCACCAGAAATGACAGTTTTAGTAGGTGGTATGAGAGTCTTGGGTACAAATTATGGACAGTCGCCTTTTGGGGTATTTACCAAAACGCCTGGCGTATTGACGAATGACTTTTTTATTAATGTACTAGATATGGCTACACAGTGGAAACCGATGGAAGATGGAAGTGTGTTTGAGGGTATCGATCTAACCAGCGGTGAAAGAAAATGGATTGCAACAAGAGTTGATTTGATATTTGGTTCGCACTCTCAGTTGAGAGCTTTTGCAGAGGTGTATGCAAGTGATAATGCTTTACCAAAGTTCATTAAAGATTTTGTAGAAGCATGGTGCAAGGTGATGAATGCTGATAGATTTGATTTGAAGTAGTTCAATATACAAACTACACATTTAGTTTGCAAAGTATGCTATAAAACATTAAGAATAATTAAACGAGGATACCTAGTACATCCTCGTTTATTACTGATGAGCTATTCAAAAACTTACGTTATGCAATATATATATTCCATACCATTTAAATTAATTCTCTATGGTGAGTTCGATGGACTTCGTAATAAGAGAGTGTTAGTTAAAATAATAGGTGAATAATGCTTGAAAGCTTCTCTTTAATTTGAGAAGCTTTTCGTTGTTTTGTAGGTCTCAATATATGATCTATAGGAATTAACTAATATCTTTGTAATTAGACAACATAAAATTATATGTTTTTTATATGACTCATGGATTTTTTTCGTCCGATTGTTGAAGTAGTCTATTAATTTCATGAGTGATACACTTTTGTCTATTCTCTACATCGGTTATTTTCACTCTTCCAATTCTTATGTTTTCATTATCATAATTTATATTAGTGTGAATACTTTTGATTAGTTTATTTACATTTGGAGATGCTCCCTTTAATGCAGTTACAATATCTTCTGTATTAAAAACAGATAAGGCAATATCTATTATGCAGGTATCCACAAATGTCAGTTCCTCAAAGTCATTTATATAGGATGCTCTAGGTTCCAGTATTTCATTTATAGTTATATTAAAGATTTTAGATAATGATAATAGTATCTCCAGATTAGGTAAAGAAATACCATTTTCCCATTTAGAGATGGCTTGTCGTGAGACATTTAGTTCTTTTGCCATATCATCTTGTGTCCAATTCATTGACTGTCTTAAGTTAACAAGGTTCTGTGATACATATTCTAGTTTCATGACATTCTCCTTATATATAAATCTTACAGCAATAAGAGTCTCAATACAAGAAACCGATTTTCTCCTTAAGCAACTGTAAGTTGCACAGTTTTGATAATGATTGGAGTAATATGGAAGTTTGGTCGCCAGAATGTTTTACATCATAATGATTGTATTTGGAGAAAATTGGTAGTAGAATTAAGTTGAATAAAATGATTGTAAATAAATAAGAAACGCAATAGAAGACTTTGAGAAGGATGTCTGATTAATTGATTTTTCGGATACATTTGTTAATGTAATTTTTTTAGGGAGTATTTATGCGTATAAGAAAAGCATTAAAATGGATAGGCACAGGTTTGATCGTTATGTGGTTAATCCTAACTATATTCGCCTACTATCAGCATCGGATTAGTGATGAAGTTTATGTAGTAGGTACCTATGTTGAATTTGAAAATTATGGAGTATTAGTAAAAGACGTTGAAATATATGATTATGAGAAACGTTATAATAATGTTTCTAATTATGAAATATTTAATTGGTTGCCACAAAGTATTGTGTATAAGATATATAGAGTGATGTCTTATTATAGTACACCAACGACTGATCTAGAATGGGGACCAGAGTACGTGGTGAACTGTGAAATAATAAGTGAGGATGGCAACAAGTTCGACGCGGATAGACAAGATTTACGTATTGCTTTGTATGATACGCTGCCAGTCGAATATTACCCTCGAAGGAGTTGGAGTTTAGGGTGTAGCGAGATTGATAATATCGTTAGATACCATTATGAAGGAAAGTGGTTTGATAAGGAATATAAAGGATTAAGTCTAAAAGACTATAATACAGGTGAGGTTATAGTGATACCATTTTCAGAACCTTCAATCACTAAAACCTACACATTTAGCAAGCCTAAAAATTCGAAATTAGATCGTTCAGCTTCGGATGTTATGGGTAGTTTTATCACCAGATATTCCCATGATTCTAAGGAAGAGGTATTAAATTATATTTATCATGATCAAAGTGATGGGGTTGATTGGTCATTACTAAATGGAATATCTAGAGATGTTGTGAATCGTTATAAGTTGAGTTACGATGGAAAAGATTCAAATCAAAGAGATTTATTCAACTTATTAATAGAGACTGTGGATGATCAAACTTTGAACTTCAAAATGATTTATTCAGACGAGGAGTGGTGGATATATGATTTTTAATAACCTTGAAATGTCCGGATAATGGTGACACTTTCTGGATATAGAGAGACTGGATTCTTCCACTAAAAAGTAATTGTATTTATGGGACGTATCAAACCTACAAATTGAAAGATATTTTGTAGAACATTTTCTTTAGAAAACATCGTAGGCATCAATTACACTAATTCGACTAACATGGCGTAATATTTGGATAAGTTGTTACGAACTGCATTAGTTTGTTTGTTAATACTTTTAGATGATACGTTTACGTCAACAAAAATTAGATTAGGATCACTCAGAATGAGTCATCTTACTAACAATTGAGATTTGTTTGAAGAAAGTAAATTGCTATTTTTAGTGTAATATATTGAAACGAAGAGACTAAGCTATAGGAGGGTGAATATGAAGAAATGGTATGCTGAAGAGTATGAATGGGAGATAGAAGTTGTTGGTTTTCTTAGAGGAAATAAAACAGAGAATTATTGTCGAAATGGTGAAGAAATCGGAGACAAATATAGATGTACATATGGTTGTCCGGTAAATAACGATGGTTATGGTATTTGCTCAAAAGTTATGATGATAATGTTTCCTGTTATGGAATCAGTTCGTAGTGGTGGCGACTTAAGTAAAATTGGAGGAAATGACAAGTATATCAAAGAAATTGTTTGCCCTGATGGTTGTGTGGTATTCAAAATGACGGCAAAAGAATTGGGGAATGTCAACTTCTATAAAAGATGAATTCTATTAAGAAATTGAGGAAGTATTATAGAGCAAAATAATCAGAATGTGAGATTAGATTGCTCTTTTTAGTTGTAAGTTAGAACTCTTTATAAAGATATTTAATGTCTTCAATTACATTCCAACCAATTGTCTTCCAAAACTCTTTTGAACCTGGATTCTTTTCGCTTATGAACAAGAAACCAGTATTTATCCCTTCCTGTTTTAACTTATCTAGTGAATGCTGTTCTAGTTGTTTTCCTATTCCATGTCCTCGATATTCTGGATATACTGCAGTATGGTATATTGAACCTCTTCTTCCATCATGACCACACATTAGAGCACCAACAAGTTTATCATCGATATATGCGACAGAACTTAGACCATTATTTCTTTGTAGATATTTTTGAATGATATTTTCTGTATCAAAGTGTTCAGAAAAACCTCTGTTAAATGACATTCTCCACAGTTCTAAAGCTGCTGGTATATCGTCTTCATTCATAGTTCGTATAATTATTTTCATTTTTTTCTCCCAAATGCATAGTTTATTCCCTAACTATTATAATAGCTTCTAAATAATAAAATACTAGACTTATAATATTTTAAGTGGTAGAATTTATAATGTACTATACTCAAAAAACTGTTCGTTTTGAACAGTTTTTTTTTGCGATTATAGATATTTAGTTTGTATGAATGTTTATGTTATAATTCCTCTATTATATTATTGTTCCAGAAATTCTTTTATAAAGTTCTTAGTAGATATATATATACTTTCTATATCTGGGTTTGTGATCAAGGATCCTATCATTTTTATTGGATGATTTATCTGACTTGATTTTAGGTCGCAATAGAAATTTTTGTTTATATTTTTTAGATGTAAATGGGGAAATGTATGACATTCCTTAATCGTATTCAGATTCTCTATATCGATACCGATTTTTTCTATATCATGTGCAATGTCATTAACTATTCTTTTACTAGCTTCTCCATATGTATAGGCAACTAATATGGTTTCCTTATCATTTTTCTGTACATTTATAAACTGGACTTTGTTTTGCAGACCTAAGTTTGACTGGAAAAATGTAGTTGAGAGATTTGCATTTTTAACTTTAAATAAAGATATCATTACGTGATTTGTGTCAATCATTTTCATATATTGATTGCAAATTTCGTCCTTAATAACATTTTCGGGTAACTTGGTTGTTACAATTACATGGTCATAATAGCTTTCATCATATTTTGTAGACACTTTCACTTGGTCGTCATTGATATCAATACTTATGACTTCTAATGATGTTCGAATATCTGATAAATTTTCACTTAATCTTTCAATTATTTGTGAAATTCCATTGTCTACAAATAAGAGTTTATCACCTCTAATTAAAGAGTAGATAGTATTAATATCAAAAGCTTTTAAAATATAATAGGCAGGTGTTTCTTCCATATTTCCATAACCCTTTGAAGCAATAAAGGGTTCTAATAATTGAGGTAATGCTATGAAGTTGTGTTTACTTAGAAAATCAGAAAATGACAATAATAAATCATCATGGATTTTAGTATAATCGACACTTTCAAGAGATGATTTGTGAGTGTCTAATATGGATTGTAGATAGTTCAGTTCTTTAATAATTAGTTGTGTATCATTTCTGTTTATATGTTCAGTCTTATTATAATTTTCATTAATGAAACAATGATCTATGAATTTCTCTGAGTAATCAAGTTTTAACTCAATTAGCAGTTCTTTTATTTGACTCCCGGAGAGCATAATCGTTCCAAGTTCAGAATAACCATTAAGATTATATATGTTTTTGCAATGTCCACCTATATTTTCTAGTTTCTCATAAACGGTTGCTTCGATATTTTGTTTTTCTAACAAATAAGCTACAAGGAGCCCGCAAAATCCTCCTCCTACAATTGCTACTTTCATGTAAAACTCTCCATTCTAATAGGGTCTTTCAATATATGCCCATAGAGGTAAAATAAATTCTGAGTTTGTCAATTTGATATGATGCTCTATTGGTGTAAGCATTTCACCATTAAAATCAGACTTATCATTAATGTTATAGTTGATTATACTTCGCTGGAACTGTTGTTTCAAGTCCTCGAAATCAGGTTCCGACTTACAAATTTTGAGTATTGAAGAAAGACACATTTCTGTGTAGTGTTTTCTAGAAGCATTCAACTGTTGAAGTTCATAAGAACTATTTATGAAATGGATATCGATACCATAATTATAACTACTATTAATTTTTTTTATTTCTTTGTTAATGTTCTTTTTTGAGCCTATTATTTCCGAATTCTCAAAAAAACCGATATAAGCAGTATCAAAGCTTAGTGATTTTCCAACAGGCATAGCAACATCTGTAAGTAAATTTTTGAAATGATTATATGATATTTCATTGAATAGTCTAGTACAAGCAATTCTACTTTTATACTCAAAAATTGTGTATTCGTAGATTTTACCAATGTTGTTGAAATATCCATAGTCCGTAATCCAAAAGACTAAAAGTTCACCACTCCTCAGATTATCTAGGTCAAAGATTTTGCTTTTCTTTATTTTCTTTTGATGACTAAGATATTCCATTCTACTTTTTTTGTTCGGTATATTGCTTCTTTTGAGAATGTTGTACACAGCAGATTCGCTAAGGGAATATCCCATTTCTTCTAGTAAATACATAACTGCCTTTGGTCCATAAGAGGGGTATGTTAGACTAACTTTTACGACTATATCTTCTAATTTTGAATCTGTTTTATTTGGAGGGATTAATACCTTTTGGCTTCTATCAAGACCATCGATACCTTCCATTTTATATCTATTAAGCCATCGATAGTAGAGGGTTCTAGAAATTTCGTACTTCCTGCATGTTTTGGAAATACCATCCTTTTGTCCTTCTGCAATAATTTTGAATATTCTTTCTTTTTCCATATATCCTCTCTAAAATTAGATCGTTTGAAAAATAATTTGGTTTTGCAGTGTGTTTACACTTTTAAGAATTTGTTATTATTATAACAATATTGCTGACTAGATACAAGAATTTTGTAAACACCCCCTAAACCAAATATGAGGAAATTCTCGTTTTTTGAGCCAGTTGTTGCTTTTCATTGTTATTGATAGAATCAGTTAAAACGTTAAATGGAGGCGACTATGGAAGAGTTAAAAGTTTTTGAAATCAAAAAAGATATATATGCAAATAATGATGACGTCGCAGAAACGACAAGGAAAAAACTAAAAAAAGATGGGACATACTTAATTAATATTATGTCATCGCCAGGAAGTGGTAAGACAACTACTCTGGTAAGTACAATTGAATCTATGAAAAACGATTTAACAATTGGTGTTATGGAAGCGGACGTTGATTCTGATGTAGATGCTATAGCTGTACAAAAAGCTGGAGCAAAGGCAATTCAACTTCACACAGGTGGAATGTGTCATTTAGATGCAACTATGACGAAACAAGGTATAGATGAACTTGATGTTAGTGGTCTTGACTTAGTTTTTTTAGAGAATATTGGAAATCTTATTTGTCCTGTCGGATATGATACAGGAGCAATGAAAAATGTAGCTATTCTAAGTGTTCCAGAAGGTGATGATAAACCTCTTAAATATCCAGAAATCTTTATAAAAGTGGATGTATTAATTGTCAATAAGATTGATGTAATGGAGCATTTTGATTTTGATATGTCATTATTAGAAACTAGAGTAAGGAAGCTAAACAAGAATATTCAAATAATACCGATTTCAGCTAAGACTGGAGAGGGTTTAGAAGCTTGGATTAATTGGATTAATAATCAAATTGGAAGAGAGGAATAGTAAATGTCAAAGAAAGAAACTAAAACTGACTTTAATAAGTCTAAGCAATTCAATTTTGCTTTGAATTGGGCTGATGTTGATGGTAGAGAGTACAGACAGGAAATTGTTGATTTTGCAAATAAAATTGGTAACACAAAAGCGGGAACCTCAAGAGAAGCGATCCCATATGGACCTGAATATTATGTGTTTGATCCAATATTAGATGAGTTTCAAGCAAAACTAGCGATGCATCTTGGATTTAGAATCAAACGCTCTGCTAAGGAAATTGCTGAACGAGCAAACGAACCATTAAAAAAAGTAATAAAAAACTTAGAATATATGGCATGGGCTGGAGTTGCTCTAGTAAATAATGTAGATGGTGTTGATAAATACTGGCACGACATATTTGTGCCAGGCCACATTGAGTTTATAAACAATAATAAAGAGTTAATAGCCAAATATCCTCAGCTAGCAGAAGCATTTTACTACTTTGGCGGTAAAAAAGGACCTATGGCAGCTGGTATAATGCCTATTGGTTCAGGACCAATGAGAGTTCTCCCTATAGAAAGATCGATTGATAGTTCGACTAAGAAATTATCACACGAAGAGGTTTCTAAATATTTAAATGATTCCTCAACTTTTTCAGTATCAGATTGTTCTTGTAGAACATCAAGAGAAGCTATGGGTGAAGGTTGCGGACATTTAAAAGAGGATATGTGTATACAGTTGGGACATGTAGCTGAATTCTATATTAGAACTGGAAGAGGTAGAGAAATCAGCAGAGATGAAGCCTTTGACATAATAAAAAGAGCTGAAGATAATGGATTAATGCACTCAGTACCTAATTTAGATGGACCAGGAAAGACTCATGCAATATGTAATTGTTGTGGATGTGGCTGTTATGCGATGAGACTTGCTAACGAATTTGTAAATGGTGATATAGTAAGATCCAATTATAAATCAGTAGTTGATGAGGATAAATGCGTAGCGTGCGGTGAATGTGTGGACGTATGTCCGACGAACGCATTAAGACTTGGTCAAAAGTTATGTTCAGCAAATCCAATAGATGAACAAATAACTAAAGTTACACCTAGAGACACAGAATGGACTGAAGAAAAATTAAACAGAGATTATAGAGTTAACAGAAAAAATTCTCTCGAGTCAGGTACAGCACCATGTATTACTAAATGTCCAGCTCATATACCAGTACAAGGATATATCAAACTAGCTTCTCAAGGTAACTATACTGAAGCTCTTGAATTAATTAAAAAACACAATCCGCTGCCAGCAGTATGTGGAAGAGTCTGTCCTGCATTATGTGAAGAAGACTGTACACGCGCAGAGTTTGATGAGGCAGTCGCTGTTGATGACATTAAGAAATTCATTGCAGAAAAAGACTTAAATACAGCTACAAGATATATGCCGAAAATACGTCACGATTATAGTGATAAGAAAGTTGCAATAATAGGAGCTGGCCCAACAGGTCTGACTTGTGCGTATGACCTAGCTATTGATGGTTATGATGTTACAGTATTTGAGAAAGAGAAGAAGTTAGGTGGAATGTTAACATTAGGTATCCCATCATACAGACTTGAAAAAGAAGTAATTGACGCTGAAATAGATGTAATTAAGCAAATGGGTGTTAAGTTTGAAACTGGTGTTGAGATTGGTAAAGATAAATCATTAAAAGACTTACGAAAACAAGGATTTAATGCATTTTACATTGCAATAGGTGCTCAAAACGGAAGAAAACTTGGTCTCGAGGGAGAAGAAGCAACTGAGGTAATCAGTGGAGTTGAATTCTTAAAAAACATTAACTTAGGAAATGATTCAGTCGTAAACGGTAAAGTAGTTGTAATTGGTGGTGGAAACGTTGCTATAGATGTAGCAAGGTCTTCTATAAGACTTAGTGAAGTGAATAAAACTGAATTGTTCTGTCTAGAAGCAAGAAATCAAATGCCAGCACATAGTAGTGAGATTGATGAAGCTCTTGACGAAGGGGTTAATATCAATAATAGTTGGGGGCCAAGTAAAATTCTAACTGAGAATGGGAAGGTTAAAGGTATTGAGTTTAAAAAATGTCTATCTGTACTTGATTCGAAAGGTAACTTCAAACCTGTGTTTGATGAAAAGGACATAAAAGTAGTTGAATGTGATTATATTCTGTTATCTGTTGGTCAGACTTTTGACTATGGAAAGTTATTAGAAGGAGAATCAGTTAGGATTACTAGAAGAGGTACTATTGACGTTGATCCAGTTACTCTTCAATCATCAAAAGAAGATATTTTTGCAGGTGGTGATGTTGCTCATGGACCAAAACTAGCAATAGATGCAATTGCAGCTGGAAAAGAAGCTGCTGTTTCAATCCATCGTTTTGTTCAAAATGGTCAATCGCTTGTTTATGGTCGTGATAATCATTCCTATGTAATGCTTGATAAGGATTCATTAACTGATCTTGATAGTTATGACAGAGTTCCAAGACAAAAAATAGCTCATGTAGATGGTAAAAAATCTAGAGAAACTTTTAATGATCTTCGTGGGATTTTGACAGAGGAACAGATAAAACTTGAAACAGAACGTTGTCTAGGATGTGGTGCTACTAAAACAGATGAATACTTATGTGTAGGTTGTGGAGCGTGTACGCTTAAATGTAAATTTGATGCAATCAAATTAGAGAAAGTTCATGATGTTGTCGGATATGAGATAGAAGATGTAAAGAGTAAAATACTAAAAAAAGCTCTTGTTAGAAAAGCAAAAATTATGGTGAATAAAGTAAATCCATTTGAAGAAACAAGATAGACTGAGATGAGGATAGCATATGCACGAATTAGGAATTGTATACGAAGTTATAAAAGTAGTTGATGAAGCGGTTATAAACAATGGTATCAAAACAGTTGATACCATTGTCCTAGAAATAGGAGCACTTTCTCAAGTAGTACCAAGATTCATTGAGGAGTGTTTTCCGGCAGCTATTGACGGAACACCATATGAGAACACAAAGTTGGAAATAATATCTTTACCAGCTATGGTTAACTGTGAGTCTTGTGGGGAGTTGTACGATGTTATTAAACATAAGAAAATGTGTCCAAAATGCGGTGATAGCAATTACAAAATAGTTTCAGGACAAGAATTTAATATTAAAGAAATAAAAGCATATTAATAAAGGAGAATTTATGGGAGTATTATTTAGTAATTTTAGTGTGAGCGGTCTTTTAGTGTTTATGCTATTTGTTGCAGCATTGTTAGTAATAAATGAGATATCACGTCGATCAAAATTTATGTCAATTATTATGTATTGTGTTGTACCAGTAGTATTGGCAGGATTAATCTTTACAGATATATTAGGTTCAACAACTGGTAAGACATGGTTCGCATGGGTGAAGGTTATTTCAGTACTAATTATCATTTATGGATTCATGTTAATTAGATACACAAAATTAGGAAAAACAAAATTTGCTGCAATATTTCCAGTTGTATTACTGTCATTAAATATTGCAGAAGCAGTTGTAAGAGAATTTGAAGTGTTCTCTACTTTTAAGGAGTTGACTGTAGAGGGTTCGGGGGCTGTTATTTTAGGCGGTCCATGGAATATTATGAACGCTATCGCGGGTATCCTATGCATAGTAACTATTACTGGATCAGTAGGTATAAAAGCATCAAAGGATTCATCAAGAGATATGATTTGGCCAGATATGACTTGGTTATATATTACTGGCTATACAATATGGAACTTTGCATATGTATATAACTGTATATCTACAAGATCTATGTATGCAGGATTTGGTGTATTATTAGCTGCAATAATTGCTGAAGTATTCTTCAAAAGAGGTGCGTGGTTACAACATCGTGCTCAAACATTGGTAGTATATGTAATGTTTGCTCTTTCATTTGATTATATGCAAAGTGATTTGTTCCAAATTGTCCCAACATATGATAAAAATATGTGGATGGCAGTGAGTGTGATATCGCTATTAATTAATGTAGGTGTATTTGCATATATGATTTATTCAATGATTAAGTACAAAAAGAAACCACTAGCAGATGAAATATTCTCACATACGAAGTATTATAAGAAAAGTGTAAAAGTTAATAAGATAGGATAATGACAAAGAGATGCTTAATAGCGTCTCTTTTAATTATACAGTTAGAAATACTAACCCTGATACTGGATTTGTGATTACTCATACCAATCAGATTCAAGGGAAATACCTTTAAAAAATGGACTAATTTACTTTATAAAATTCTGAATAATATTCAAGGTATACTTCTGGTAATAGAATTGATGACGCATTTAGCTATACGATTAAAAAATCTATTTGAATTCTGACAGACTGTTGTCGTAGTTTGTGGTGTATACTTTAGAAAAAGGAGGCAAAATGTTTAAGATTGTTGATGAATCAAATATTGATAAGGAACACATTTGCTGTTCATTATCTTCTAAAGATACAGGTGTTAAATTAAAAAAAGAGTGGATGAAAGAACAGATGAAGAAAGGTTTGGTATTTAATAAACTAGATGTAAGAGGCAAAGTGTTTATTGAATATATACCAGCTGAGTTTGCATATGTACCGATTACAGCAGATGATTATCTATACATTGATTGTTTTTGGGTTTCTGGTAAGTATAAAAATCAAGGATATGGTAAGGAACTTCTAGGTGCTTTAATAGCAGATGCAAAAGATAAAGACAAATCCGGAATCGTAGTTCTATCTTCAAATAAGAAAAAGCCTTTTTTATCCGACCCTAAATTTTTAAAGAAAAATGGTTTTTTACTAGCTGATACATTTTTAGATTATGAGTTACTATATTTGTCATTTAAAGAATCTATTATTCCTAAGTTTAATACATCAGTAGGGGAAATCGATGGAAATAAGCTCTATTATAGTTATCAGTGTCCATTCACAGATAAGTATGTGAAGTTAGTGAAGGAAGCTGCTGAGAGCATTCAATTTCCTTTAGAGGTGATATGCATAGATTCATTAGAAAAGGCAAAAGAAGCACCATGTCCTTTTACAACCTATTCACTGTACTTAAATGGTGAGTTGATAACCAATGAAATTTTGACAGCAAAGAAGTTTTTAGAAATGATAAAGCCACTTCAGTGAAGTGGCTAAACTTTATATCCTAATTCTTCGAGTAATTCAATGTCTTTTTTTACACTAAAACCAGTTGTGGTTAAGTAGTCACCTGTTAATATTCCGTTCACACCACATCTGTATACTTCTTCTAATTTCTCTAGTTGTACACGTCCTCCAGCTAAACGCAGTTCCTTATCTTTTAAAACTATTCTATAGATACAAAGAGTTTTCATTAATTCATCTAAGGGTAAAGGTTGATTGTTCTCTAAAGGTGTGCCTTCAATGGGGCACAATATGTTAATTGGAACAGAATCGACTTCTAATGCTTTTAAGGTCATTAACATATCAATTCTGTCTTCTCTTGATTCACCGAGTCCCCAAATACCACCAGAACAAACTTCTAAACCAACTTTCTTACAGACATTAATTGTATCAATTCTGTCTTGATATGTATGTGTTGTACATATTTCAGGATAATAGTTTTCAGATGTTTCTAAATTGTGATGGTATCTTTTTACACCTGTATTCTTTAACTTTAAAGCTTGCTCTTCAGTTATTAAACCATGAGAAGCACACAAGTTTAAAGGCGCTTCATTTAATGATTTGTATATTGGTAATAATTTTTCAAGATCGCTGTCGTCTAAATGTCTACCACTACTAACAAGTGAATGTTTATGTACACCTTGATTGGAAAGTGATATTGCTTCTGTACAGGCCTTAACTTGATCCATTAAATCATAACTAGGGCTATCAGTTTTAAAGTGAATGGATTGTGAACAAAATGTGCAGTCTTCAGTACATTTACCACTTTTAATGTTGTTGATGGAGCATAGGTCAAAGTGATTACTGTGATATATCTTTCTTAAATCATCGGCCTGCGAGATTAAGATTTCTAATGGTATGTTGAATAAATCTAAAATTGCTTTTCTCATAATTTCCTCCTATCTTAGAATAGGTTATTAAAAACCTATTGTCAACTACAAATCTCGAGAGTTGACAATAAAATAATTTTAATGTAATTGAGAGTATGTTATAGTGAATTGAAGGAGAAAATTATGATACATATCACAGATGAAATAAAAGAAACTGGGATTACTTTGAGACTTGGAATTCTATTGGCTGATGTTAAAATAGAAAAATCTTGTACCAACATTTTTTCATTACTCGATGAGCAAGTGAAAAGAGTAGAAGAATTTACACTCGAAAATTATAGAAATGAAACTTTAGAAGCTTCTAGGGCTATATACAAAGCTTTAGGTAAAGATCCTTCGAGATACAGAATTTCTTCAGATTCATTATTCCGACGTATTATCAAGAAAAAAGGAATGTACCATGTCAACAATGTTGTCGACATAAATAATGTAATCTCATTAAAAACACTTTGGAGTGTTGGTGCGTATGATTTTGATAAAATACAAGGCAATATCTTATATAGTGTTGGTAAGGATGAAGTTTATGAAGGTATAGGCAGAGGTGTCTTAAACATTAATAAATTACCAGTACTAAAGGATGATATTGGACCATTTGGTAGTGCAACTTCAGATTCTTTAAGGACGATGGTAACCAATGATACTAAACGGGTAATGATGGTTATTCATGCTTTTGGTAATGGAAACGGCTTAGAAGATGCCCTAAGTGATTTGAAGTTATATCTAACCGAATATGCATCAGCATTAAATGTAAATACAAAGATTGTTTAGAAGGATAGTCATCCTTCTTTTTTTTATACTTTCATGTGTGTCACGATTGCAAATACATGAATGAAGCTTGCTTTTTCGGGTATAAAAATAGTGGAGGCGCTTATGGAAAGAGTAGATAGTTTACTTGAAATTGCAAGAAAAGAGATTTATAGAGATTCTGAAAATGGTAAAAAAGCATTAGATGAAGCTTATGAATTATCTAAGAAAAATAATTATAAAGAAGGTGTTGCTTGGTCGCTATTGAGATTAGGTTCGTATGCTTTAAAAGATGGTGAGCGGTATAGAGCAATTGATTACTATAATGAGTCATTAACAAAGTTTGAGTTATTAGAAGATAATCAAGGTATAGCCAGATGTTACTTTAGCTTAGGAACTGTGCTTGGTATGATGGGGAGTTATGGACATTCCTTAAAGTATCTATACAAAGGTAAACATTTGTCTTTGAAATATGATCGTGAATATTATAGTAGATTGGCTAATAATATAGCTGAAACTTATATTTGCTTAGAAGATTATGCAATGGCTATTAAGGTTAGTCATCATGTAATTGATTATATGAATGAAAATAAAATAAAGAGATTGTTTATCCCTTATTTAACTATGGGGCTAGCTTATCAAGGATTGACATATTATGAGGATGCGCTTCAAAGTGCTGAGAAGGCTTTATTATTTCTAAAAGATAGTGATGATGCGATGCACAAAAGTATTGCTAATATGGTCATTGCTGGTGCCTATAAAGGTTTAAAGCAGTACGATGAAGCACTTGTGATTTACAATAGAGCACTCAAACTAGGAGAAGAATTTGGTGATTTCCAGAATGCCTCAAAAATTAATGCTATGATTGGTGAGATATATTTTATTAGAAAAGAGTATGATTATGCTTTCAGACATTTACAAGAAGCTATGGTGATAGCAATAAAACACCATTCAAAAAAAGATGAGTCAAGAGTCTACAAGTTGTATTCTTGTGTGTATGAGTCAATGGGAAATTACAAGAAAGCATATGCCTATCTAAAAAAAGGTACAGAATTAGAATATGAGATTCTCTCTGAACGTGTAAAACATCAAAATAGAGAATTAGTAGAGTTTGAAAGTTAGAAGAACTTGCCTTTTCAGAACGAAGAGGTTAAACTGATAATGAACATTGACTGATGTATATTAAACTAGAGGTAAGTCTGAGGACTTACTCTTTTTGTATAAAGAAAGTAAATCCATTAGAAGAGTATCTTCACATACAGAAGAGGTTACACGAGAGTGGTTTTATGAGTTTGTTTTTAGAGCTCGTGTAATGCTCGAAATTAGGAGGAAGAATGAAAATAGGATGTCATTTATCGGTTGCAAATGGATTTTATAAGGCTGGTTTACAAGCTGTTTCCATTGGTGCAAACTCGTTTCAATTTTTTACTAGGAATCCAAGAGGTGGAAGGGCAAAAGAACTTAATTTAAATGATTTGGACAAGTTAAGAACATTGATGAAGGAACATGATTTCGGATCAATTTTAGCGCATGGATCATATACAATGAATTTATGTTCAAACAAAGAGGAAACAAGAGAATATGCAAAAGACTTGCTTAAAGATGACTTAAAGAGAGTTGCGCAAATTCCAGGAGCTATTTATGTTTTTCACCCAGGTTCTCATGTGAAACAGGGGGCGGATAAAGGTATAGAATACATAATAGAAGCATTAAATGAAGCAATTACAGAGCCATTAGATGTTGTGGTTTGCCTTGAAGCGATGTCGGGTAAAGGGACCGAAATTGGACGTTCATTTGAGGAATTGAAACGTATTATAGATGGCGTTAAATACAATGATAATCTAGGTGTATGTATTGATACCTGTCATCTATATTCTGCAGGATATGATATTGTAGATGACTTAGATAAAGTTCTAAGTGAATTTGATGAAATATTAGGATTAAATCGTTTAAAAGCTATTCATTTGAATGACTCAAAAATGCCTTTTAACTCAAATAAGGACCGTCACGAAAGAATTGGTGAAGGGACATTAGGTTTAGAAGGAATTCTACGACTAATAAATCATCCAGTTCTTAAGAATATTCCATTTAATTTAGAAACACCAAATGAGATAAGTGGCTATGCTGAAGAAATTAATCTGCTAAAAAGTAGCATAACTTAGAAAAAAAATATGCACACTAAACTCTTGTATTACAATGGTTTGGTGTGCTTTTCTATTTTTATCAAAAAAGAAAAAGGGAAAAAAGTATTGACTCAACGGGCAAATTTTACTATACTGAGTTCAAATTAAATAACGCGAACTTATCAAGAGTGGTGGAGGAACTGGTCCTATGAAACCCGGCAACCTGTTAAATCAAGGTGCTAATTCCAGCAGTGTAAACTGATAGATGAGTTGAGGATACTACTCAACTTTGGGTGGTTTTTTTATTTTTAAAAACCCTAAAATAGGGTTATTTTTATACAAAGGTAATTACAAATAAAGTAAAAAGAGGGATAATATGATAAATGTACTTAACTTAGAAAAGACATTCAAAAGCACAGAAAATCCAGTAATTGCATTGAAAAATGTATCGCTATGTATAGAAACTGGAAAAATATTTGGAATTATTGGAATGAGTGGGGCTGGTAAATCAACGTTAATAAGAACCATCAATGGTTTAGAAACTCCAGACTCTGGATCGGTTATCGTAGATGATATTGAGGTAACAAATCTTAAGGGAAAAACACTTAACGAGTTTAGAAAAGATGTAGGGATGATATTTCAACATTTTAATCTTCTAGATTCTAGAGATGTTGCTGGTAATGTTAGCCTTCCAATGGAGCTAAAAGGACTAAATAAAAACGAGATAGCTGATCGAATTAGTGAGGTATTAGAATGGGTTGGCCTGACAGATAAAAAGCATAGTGCTATTTCAAAACTTAGCGGTGGTCAAAAGCAAAGAGTTGCAATTGCAAGAGCATTAGCAAATTCTCCAAAAATCCTATTGTGTGATGAGGCAACAAGTGCACTTGATCCAAAAACAACTTTGGAGATTCTAAATTTACTTAAAGAACTTAGAGAAAAACTTCAAATCACCATTGTGTTAATAACACATGAAATGGACGTTATTAAAAAAATATGTGATGAAGTTGCAGTGATTGAGCAAGGCGAAATTGTTGAGTTAGGCGAAGTTACCAGAGTATTTGAAAAACCAGAAAAGAAAGTTACTAGAACATTTGTAAAGGCGGTGTAAGATGGAATTAAGTTTATTATTCCAACCTATTATTGAAACAGTAGAAATGGTTGTTATCTCGACTATATTTGCATCATTACTTGGTATTCCAATTGGCATATTACTTGTTATAACTGAGGATGGTGGATTGAGTCCCAATAAGGTTATTTATCAAATAAGCAATGGTTTTGTGAATATAGCAAGGTCAATTCCGTTTATAATTTTAATGATTTTGTTATTCCCACTTGCTCGCCTTATAGTTGGTACGACCATTGGTACAAGTGCAACAATTGTACCACTATCGATTGCGGCAGCACCCTTCTTTGGAAGAATTATTGAAAGTGCTTTAAAAGAAGTGGATGCTGGTGTTCTTGAAGCTGTTAAATCAATGGGTGCAAACAACAGAGAAATAGTTCTAAAGGTTATGATGCCCGAGGCACTACCAAGTATTATTAGAGGTATCACAATGATGATGATAAACTTGGTTGGATACTCAGCAATGGCAGGCGCTATTGGTGGCGGTGGTTTAGGTGATTTAGCTATACGCTACGGTTATCATAGATATCAAATGGATGTTCTTATAGTTTCGGTGCTAGTCATAATTGTGATTGTACAACTGATTCAAGGTATAGGAAATTACTCAGCACAAAAAATATTAGATAAAAGATAAGAGGAGAATTATTATGAAAAAAAGAGTATTATTAGGATTAATTATTGTATTAGCTTTAGTATTTGTAGGATGCCAAAAGGATGGAGATGATAAAATCATAAAAGTTGGTGCAACGCCAGTTCCACATTCAGAACTTCTAGAATTAGTTAAGGATGATTTAGAAGAACAAGGTTATACGCTTGAAATCGTTGAATTTACTGATTATATTACACCAAACACCTCTTTAGCTGATGGTGCAATAGATGCAAATTTCTTTCAACACAAACCATATTTAGATGAGTTTGTTACAGAGCAAAACTTAGAATTAACTTCAATTGGTAGCATTCATGTCGAGCCATTAGGTTTATACTCTGATAAGTTTGAAGACGTTACTTCTTTAAGTGATGAAGCCGTAATAGCTATTCCAAGTGATAGTGTCAATGGTGGAAGAGCGCTAATTCTATTAGAGAACAATGGTTTGATAACATTAAAAGAAGATGCAGGCTTAAAGGCTACTGCAGATGATATTATTGATAATCCAAAAGGATTTGTGTTTAAATCTATAGAGGCAGCACAACTTGCACGTGTACTTCCAGATGTTGATGCAGCTGTTATTAATGGAAATTATGCTTTAGAAGCTGATTTGTCTCCAGTAGGAGACGCATTGATTTTAGAAGGTGCAGAATCACCGTATGCTAATATCATTGTAACAAGAACAGAAGATAAGGATAATGAAAAGTTACTAGCTCTTTTGACAGCCCTTCAAAGTGATGAAGTTAGAAGTTTTATTGAAGCTACTTATGGTGGTGCAGTTGTAGAAGCTTTTGATAACTAATTTGATTAATTAGCTATTAGGTCATATAATGTTTTTTAGAAAGGATATTATATGACTTCAAAGTATCAGTCAGGGCAACCTGCATTATTAAAAAAAATGAATCGTCGATTAATTTTAGAATTAATCTTTAAGAATAAAGAAATTAGTCGCTCAGAATTAGCGAAAAAAACAGGGCTTGCTTTACCAAGTATCATGCGACTTGTGGATGAAATGATTTCACAGAATATAATTATTGATATTGGAAAAGGAGATTCTTCTGGTGGTAGACGTCCTAACCTTATATCATTAAATGCATCACGGGTTTATTTATTAGGTGTTGAGATTGCTGTTAAGACTACTGTTATCTTAACAGATTTAATGGGCAATATTATTGATACATGGTCTTCAAAAGAATTACCAGATAGTACACCAGAAGAAATCTTAAATCAAGTGACTGAAAATATTGATGAGCTTTTAAAGTTGCATAAGATTCCAGATGAAGCTATTGGTGGTATTGGTATTGGTACCCCTGGAACCAATTTCAAGTATGAAAGAGATGTACCTTTTTCAATATTAAAAGGTTGGGAAAAAATTGATGTAAAGGCATGGTTTGAAGATAAACTATCTTTCCCTGTACATATAGATAATGTTGCACGAACAAGAACGCTTGCTGAATTATGGTTTGGTCATGGCCGTGAGTATGATGACTTTATTTATGTCTTTGTTGATCAAGGTGTAGGATGTGGGATAGTTCATGGTAATACCATTTATGAAGGTCATAATGGTGTTGCAGGCGAATTTGGACATCATGTTATTTCATACAATGGTAGACCGTGTTATTGTGGTAGCCGAGGATGTTTAGAAATGTATGTTTCTGTTGGAGCAATTATGTCATTGTTTCAAGCTGAAGGAATGCAAATATCTAGCTTCTCAGAGTTATTAAGTTCAGAGATTAACTACAAGACTCAATTGTTGATTCAAACAGGCCATATTCTAGGAGTTGGTGTTTCAAATCTCATTAATATTCACAATCCTGAAGCAGTTATACTAGGTGGTATTGTACCAACCTCGGAGGATGTGTTTGATGCAGCTAAAACTTCTATAGTTGAAAATGTGTTTTCAAATTTTGCTATGGAAACGCCAGTTTTAAAAGGCTGTGTTGAAGTCGATGGTATAGGGAGTATTGCTTTAGTGATTCATCATTTGTTTGATAATCTAGACATTCTAATCTAAAAACAAATTTTATTTGACACAGAAATGTGTTTATAGTAATATTACTTTTAATAAATCCTTAGAAGAGGAGAGTACTATTCATCAGAATTTTAAGCGAGTGGGAGTCGGTGAGAGCCCATAAATTCAATGATAAGGAAAAGGACCTCGGAGGAGCTTTGCTGAGAGAAATCTAGGTGAGGACGTATGCTGCGTTAAGGTACTAAGTGGGAAAACAGTTGATTGACTGTTCCAATTAGAGTGGTACCACGGATATTATCCGTCTCTTTA
>PPCM01000619.1_pt1 | contig 26037 bp, 24 predicted proteins | sample 1555541 | NCBI WGS metagenome assembly PPCM01 (sample SAMN05284479, study PRJNA326546) | Marine sediment metagenome, whole genome shotgun sequencing project. | isolation source: marine sediment | place: Germany: Wadden Sea | collected 2012-09-05 | reverse complement strand
TACATATAATAATGCGCGTTGTTATTCACGACTCCAAAACAAACACCACTCCCACAGGAACAAGCATGCGTTTACTTCCTATCATTGCATCCATAGTCACCATCTTAATGGTATCATCCCCTGTCTTTGCCGACCGCTGGGATCTGGTGATACTCACAACTTCCGGGCTTAACGGGCAACTGCTTCCGGCGGAAGAAAAGAATGAGCAACACAGTACCAGCATGGTACGTACTTTCGGAGGATTTGCAAGAATTCAGTCAGTATTTGAATCATATAGAGCCAAGTATCCCGGAGCTACCATCACAGTGGCAACCGGCGATGATCTCATGGGCGAATCACTGACAAATGAAAAAGGCAAAACCGTTTTCGGAGCCATGAACATGATGGGATTTGATATTTCCACTCTTGGCAACCACGAGTTTAACCGGGGTTCAAAATTTCTGGTCAACTCCCTGAAGTCAAAAAAATTCCCCACAGTTGTCAGCAATCTCAAAATTGCCAAAAGAAATCCCCTACGAAAATATATCCGCAGCACGGAAGTGCTTGAACGCAATTTCGTCAAGGTCGGATTCATGGGCATGATTTTACCGGAACTGAAACTGATATCCAACCCTGGGTCAGGAATCAGAGTATCCGCAGATATAATTAAATCCGCACGCAAAACAGCACGCGAACTAAAAGACAAAAAGAAAGTCGATCTGATTATATTGCTGAGCCACTTAAATCTTAAACATCAAAAACAGATCCTGCAGGAAGTGCCGGAAATTGATATTATTTGCGGAGGCCAAAGTTACAAGGAGATTTTGCCCGGACAGGAAGTCATTGCCCGAGACGGCCCTACTCCCGGACTGATGGTTCAATGTGGAAGCCACGGACGTTACGTTGGTGTTCTGAAAATAAGTATGGATGCCAGATCCATCCACAAGCACGAATGGACGATTATTCCTGTTACAGACAATACAAAAGAAGATATCCAGATCAGGAACTTCATTTCCGGAAAAATTCACCAAACCGAGAATGAATCCCTTCCGTTAGCCATCGCCCCGTCTCCACTCGACACCCGGACAGCATCAATTAGGACAAAAGAAACCTTAGCCGGCAACATTATCAGCTCCATACTCCGCGAGAAATTCCAAACTGATATCGGATTTCAGAACGGCGGGGGCATCAGAGGAGACAAAGTAATTCCATCCGGACCGATTACAGATCAGGATATTAATACAATGTTCCCCTTCGGCAACAAGGTCAGCATCTTAAAAGTAACTGGCAAGACACTGAAACAAATACTTGAGCGCTCAGTTCATAAACTCCCTGATCCATCTGGAGCTTTTCTGCAGATTTCCGGAGTGCATTTCGCAGTAGACTTAACAGGGCAAGCTCAGGAGCTGGAGATGGACAGTGAGGGCAAACCGGTAAAAATCAAAATCCCGGGGAACCGTGTTTCCAACATCAAGATTCTCGATAAATCAGGGAGCTATAAATTTATAAAAGAAAACCGCAAATATTCGCTGGCTACCAACTCATATCTTGCCCGTGGCGGTGACGGGTATATCATGCTCGAAAATTTACCCGATAAAGTTGAGACATTCGTAAAAGTACGGGAAGTGATCAAAGCGGGTATGCTCAAAAAACAAAAGCTAAAGTCGGAGTTCTCTCCGGCAATATTGCAGTCCGACAGAACTCCGAACAAAAACAATAACTAGATTTACAGACAAAATCTTCGCGTCGCGACATTCGGCCCACCGCAGCAGATCAAAACCTAGCTTTTATGAGTCAGGACATCCTGAAATTCCACGCCATAGATGTGGAGCATGACCATGAGAAAGGTAAGAATAAGCGGACCATAAAGTATTCCTAACGGCCCGAAAGCATTAATACCGCCCAGAATAGCGAGGAAAACATAAATAGTTGATACCCGCGAAGCCTCGCGAACGATAATCGGACGGAGCACTGTATCAATCGCGGTTACAAGCACACCGCACCACAACAACAAAAAGACTGCAATCTTCACTTTACCCACAATTACAAGATAAATTGTAGCCGGAAGCCAGATCAGCCCTGTACCCAGCACCGGGATAAGGGACGCGAAGCTCATCATCGTTCCCCAGAAAAGTCCTGGAATGCCAGCGATAGCAAGCCCGATGCCACCTACAACACCCTGCAGAACAGCAATAAAAAGACTTCCAAAAAGTACTGATTTGGATACTTTTCTTAGACTTTCGATAATAAAATCTTCCTGCTCCCAACGCAAAGGAGAAAGATATCTGATACGTTCGATGAAGCGGTCTCCATCTTTGAGAAAGGAGAAAACAAGAAAAAGCATGATCAGAAAATGAGCCACAAGACTGGCCATATTTCCCGCCAGCCATGTACCGGAAGTGAGCATTGCCTGCCCGAAACTTCTTGAAATTTCGAGAACTCTGGATTGAATATCGCTTGAGCTGATCTCAAGAAACGGAAGCTTCTGCTCCAGCCAGAGTAGATAGCTGTTGTACTGTTCAGAGTTGAAAAAGGTTGAAAAATCGGTAGTGCGCAGCCATTCGTTGATTGCGGAAACCGAATCAACACCCTGCCCGATGATCCCGAAAAAAAAGATTACAGCTGGAATGATGATAGCAAAGACAATAATAAGGACTGTCAGAAAGGCACTTGCGCCGGCACGTCCGCCAAGCCTGCGGCATATTTTCCTGCTTAAAGGATAAAAGATACCACTCAAAACAACTGAAATTATAATCGTGCTTATGAAAGGCTTGATAACGGAATAGCACAGCGCGATGGCTGAAATAAGCAGCAGGATCAAGAAAAAAGTATATATTGCTGGAGACTTAATGATCTTTTCATCGGGGGGGGTCATGCTCAAATCCTTAAAATAATTTTAGTTTCGCTGAGAGACGCCCATACTTCCAGATAACCCAAAACAGCACAATTAAAATCAGTTGTATTTAAAAAGATAATCTGACATCTCGGTAAAAGTATTCTCAGCCTCACACTTCATACACGACAGGAGGGCACCAACCTCCAACAAATTATCTTTTTCTAACAACTCTTCCATTTCTTTTGTCAAAGATGAAAGTTTATTCGCACCGACATCAAGCGACAGCCCCCTCAAAAAGCAAATCTCACTTCTAGCCATATCCTTGTCGGACTTTCCTACAGCTTCATCAACCTTGACAAGATGGGTAGGAACCAGTCGCATAAAATGCCGATATATCTCACAAAGTAACACGTCATTCCCATCCAGACGAGCCATAGTACCCTTAAAATCGAGGCAGGATGTATTTTCAATTTCTTCTTTAGTCTGGGCAGCTATTTGAGTTCTGCCCTCATCGCCACCGACAACTGAAAGCAACGCATTCATCAATCCCGCAGAATCGAAGGGTTTTGAAAGATAACCATTCATGCCGACTTCCAGGCAGCGTTCCCTGTCCCCTTTCATGGCATGAGCGGTGAGTGCTAAAATCGGAATTTGCGGATCTACATTTTCAATATAACCGGCTCGAATAAGGCGGGTAGCTTCCAATCCATCCATGATCGGCATCTGGATATCCATGATAACCAGATCAAAAGGTTTACTGGTCAAAAGCCTGATCGCTTCACGTCCATTCTCTACGAGTTCAAGTTCACAATTTGCCTTTTCCAGAAAAGCGGTGACAACCCTACGGGTAATAATGTTATCGTCAGCGAGCATAATCCGCTTACGCTGAGGGAAGTTCAATATTTTCTCACCTTCGCTCAACTCTTTTATTGTGCAATCATCAACACTCTTGAATACGGCTGTAAAATAAAAACTACTGCCATATGACGGCTGAGTATCTACCCAGATGGCACCTTGAAGCATGTGCACAAGGTTCTGGGTGATGGCTAATCCCAATCCTATCCCGCCATGTTTACGGGTCATGTAATCTTCGAGCTGGGTAAAGCTTTCAAAAATAGTATCCGCTTTATGTCTGGAGATCCCGACCCCGGTATCGGAAACAGTGAAAAGAAGCCTCACGCATCCTGCAGGATATGGATCGGAATCACATTCATCGGGGACTACTTCAATAGAAATTCCGCCAGTGTCGGTATATTTGATCGCATTGCCGACAAGATTATTCAAAATCTGAGTCAATCTGCCGGAATCACCTTGCAACTCTCCGGCAACATCCGGGTGAACATAGCACTCCATCTGGAGTTCCTTGTTAGCAGCATTGGGCTGATGTGAATTCAGCACCAGAGCAAGAGTCTGACGGACATCGAAGACGCCTTCGCGCAATTCGAGGATACGGCGCTCGATTTTTGAATAATCAAGCATATCATTTAGAACCCGCAGCAATGATGACGCCGAGCCTTTTATCAGCTCAACGTATTCCTGTTGCTCAGAGGCAAGTCCGCTGCTGAGAAGGATTTCACTCAAGCCCAGAATCCCGTTCATAGGTGTACGCAGTTCATGACTTATCGTCGCCAAAAATGAACTTTTGGCTTCGTTTGCTGCTTCGGCATCAGCCACAGCATGCCGATACTCCTGCTCCATGGCATGTTTATAAAGGGCAATCTCAATAGCAGAACGGACTTCGCGCTCTTCAAAAGGCTTCAGCAGATAACCGAAAGGACCGGAAAGCTTTGCCCTGCTAAGAGTCTTTTCATCAGAAAAGGCAGTGAGAAAAACAATCGGGATGTCATATTTCTTTATAATGATATTCGCTGCTTCAATACCATCCATCTCGCCTTGCAGCTTGATATCCATCAAAATTAGATCTGGTCGGGCAGCAGCGGATTTATCAATTGCTTCAGGACCGGAAACAGCGTCACCGGCAATAATATATCCCAAGCGCTTTAAAGTGGCCTGAATATCGAGATTCACAATTTTTTCATCATCAACAACAAGAATCCGCTTGCCAGACATCAACAATACCCCATGAACATGTATTTAAGAATCAACGTAGTAACTCATATAATAAATTATTACAGAATTGAAAACATATTCCACTTACTAAAAACGTACCAAAACCAGAAAGCCGACTCTCAAATCGAGAGCCGGCTTTTTAAAACTAAAAATAAATCACTGAATCACAAGATCTGATCCAAGAACTTTTTCAGACGTGGATGTTCAGCGCTGTTGAAGAATTCTTCCGGCGGAGCACAGGCAATAACTCTACCGTCTTCCATAAAGACAATCCTGTCTGCCACCTCGCGGGCAAATCCCATCTCATGGGTAACTACCACCATGGTCATGCCTTCGCGGGCCAGATTCTTCATTACATCCAGAACCTCACCGATCATCTCAGGGTCAAGAGCTGAGGTTGGCTCGTCAAAAAGCATAATTTTCGGGTTCATAGCCAGCGCGCGGGCGATTGCCACACGCTGCTGCTGTCCGCCCGAAAGCTTCGAAGGATAAACGTTCGCCTTCTCGCGGATTCCGACCTTCTTGAGCAGATCCACAGCGATTGCGCGTGCTTCCTCTTTTTCAAGACCTTTAAGGCGGATTGGTGCCATGGTCAGATTTTCCAAAACTGTTTTATGGGGAAACAAGTTAAAAGACTGAAAAACCATACCCAGTTCCTGACGGATGGTATTAATGTCGTTTTCCTTGTCATGCACATCCATTCCGTCAACGACAATAGAACCTCTGTTGATCTCTTCGAGACGGTTGATCGAGCGTAGCAAGGTACTCTTGCCGGACCCGGAAGGCCCGATGATTACAACTTTTTCCCCCTGCTGAACATCAAGAGAAACATCACTCAAAGCTGCGAGATCACCGAAAAACTTGTAAACATCTTTGATTTCAATAATGGGCTTAGCGGTCATAATGATTCAACCTCTCTTCCATGTGGCTCACTGCTCTTGAAAGGATCAGGGTAATCAGCAGATAAACAAGTGCGATCATTGTGTAAGTTTCAAAGTACTGGAAACTCTCCGCAGCGAATTCCCTTCCGCGTCTGAGAATATCGGCAACTGCCAGAATTGAGACCAGAGAAGAATCCTTGAGCAATGCGATAAATTCATTACCCACCGGAGGCAGAATAGTCCGCCATGCCTGAGGCAGGATAACCAGAAACATAGTCTCATTCTTATTAAACCCAAGAGAACGTGCCGCCTCAGTCTGTCCGTCATCAATGGATTCAATTCCGGCGCGGAAAACTTCACCCATGTATGCACCGTAGCAGACACTCATAGCAATGATCGCCGACAGCATGTCGGGAACCTGCAGGACACGGCCCATTGCGTAGTAAATATAAAACAGCTGTACGAGCAACGGAATACCCCTGACAACTTCTACATAAGTAGACGCAATCAGATTGATAAACTTATTGCTCGAAATTCTGCCCAGCCCGGTAAAAAGGCCGATAATAAGCGCCCCGAAAATAGAACAGATGGTAACTTCAAAAGTAACTACAATTCCGTCAGGAATAAAAAGCAGAATATCCCTGTATGGATCGGGCTTGGTGATGATCAAATAAGCAATGATCCCGACCGCACCGATGAAGGAAACCCACCACGCATTCAGCAGTCCTCTATCGCTGCTATCAGGAATGCTGGCCCCGTCCGTAACCTCAATCTTAACTTGTTTTTCTTTCATATCAATTTATCCGGGCTGCATGAAAAAGCCGGAATCGGTTAATTTTGCTCCGATCCCGGCTTTCGTTTTATCATACTCAAGCCTGCGTGGTCATGCGATTAATTGCCGAACCACTTGGCTTTGATTTTGTCGTAGGTTCCGTCAGCGCGAACAGCTGCCAGACCTTTGTTGATCAGTTCGAGAACTTCAGTGTTACCTTTCTTAACAGCAACGCCGAGATATTCAGGGGTTTCGTTCTTTACAGTAAAAGCAATTTTAAGCTTCTTGGAGTATTCTTCCTGCTGCAGGGCAAAGTCAGCTGCGATGGGGTCATCACAAACAACAGCTTTCAGGCGGCCATTGAAAAGATCTTCCATTGCAAGACCGATCTCGTCGTAAGATTTGGGGATAGCACCATCGATCGCCTTGATAGCGAAGTAACCTGTGGTACCGATCTGTGCACCTACGGGCTTGCCTTTGAAATCAGCAAGGGTTTTGGCTTTGGAATCTTTATTAGTAACAACAGCCTGCTTAACTTCGAAGTAGGGTGCGGAGAAATCCATTACTTTTTTGCGCTTTTCGTTAATTGTAACGGAAGAGCAGATAACATCGTACTTACCGGCAGCTAGACCAGCAAAAATGCCGTCCCATGCTACGTTTTTGATCTTTACTTCATAGCCTGCTGCTTTAGCGCAAGCTTTCATAAGATCAACGGAGAATCCGACAATCTGTTTATCTTTATTAACAAACTCCATCGGCGGCCAAGTGCAGTCAGAAGCAACGCTGATCACTTTTTTCCCGGCAAGAGCAGGTGTTGCAGCAAGAATAGTCAACAACAGGGCAACTATAATCTTCTTCATAATATTCCTCCAAATAAGTTAAAATACCCTAAAATCACAAACATGAAAATTATACAAAAAAGTAACCATGTCAACAAAGGTTTCCATGGACAATATTGTTTTCTTTGAATTATAAAACCTTTAAAAAATTGTTTTCTTGAACTTTATTCAAAAAAAAGTTAATTTTCCAGATTCTTTTTTTCAAAGGGGCATTACCAAATGAAAAACAAAGTCAAACAGGAACGGCAGGAAGCTGTAGAAGTTATCTGCCCGAAATGCCGTGACACCCGTATTGTTTACTTTCCTAAAGAATCAATGCCGACCTGCCCTATCTGCAAGGTTGAAATGATTGTGAAGGAAGTACTTACCGAAGGGAAATACGGTTGATCCGCTATTGCCATCAGGTATTTTGACTTAAATGCAGACAAGGACTTTAAAGGAGAAAGCTATGAAAAAAATTTGCATGATGCTGATCATGGTGCTGGCTCTGTGCTTCGCAGCCACCGCCAATGCAGCCGACATCGATCTGGCCAAGAAATCCACCCTCAACTCCATCATGAAAAACGGTGAACTCCGTTGCGGTATCGCATCCGGTTACATTCCTTTTCAGATGACTGATAAAAAAGGCCGCATCGTCGGTTTCGAAATTGACCTCGCTCGTGAAATGGCAAAAGCCATGGGTGTTAAATTTGTCCCGGTCAACATGGAATTCGACGGCATCATCCCCGCTCTCCTGACCAACAAGATTGACGTCATCACCGCAGGTATGACTGTTAACCAGCAACGCAACCTCCAGATCAACTTCGCAGAACCATTCATGGTTGTGGGTCAGACCGCTCTGGTTAACAAAAAACTCGAAGGTAAAATCAAGTCATACAAAGACCTGAACAAACCCGAATACACCATCGTTTCCAAACTCGGAACCACCGGTGAGCAGGCTGCAAAACGCTTTCTGCCCAAGGCGAAATACAAATCTTTCGACCTCGAAACCGATGCTGCTCTTGAAGTGCTTAACGGCAAAGCAGATGCAATGATCTACGACCTGCCCTTCAACGCCATCTTCATGTCCGAGCAGGGTAACGGTAAACTCTTCTTCCTGGACAAGCCTTTCACCTACGAGCCTCTGGGCTGGGGTATCCGTAAAGGCGATCCCGACTTCCTGAACTTCCTGACCAACTTCCTGCATCAGATCAAGAACGACGGACGCTACGACAAACTTTACCACAAGTGGTTCGAAAGCACCGCATGGCGTAAAAACATCCAGTAGTACGCAAAATCAACAGGGACGGTCTTTTGGCCGTCCCTGCTTCAGGTTGTTGAAATAAGATCGGTTCCAAGCGCCATTTGCCCGGTCATCTCTCAACAATCTGATTTTTGTTTTGTAAGAACTTAAATTTTTAAACATCGGCTTGATTAATTATGAGTGGAACATCAATGAGAGCTCCCGGCAGAGGCCGGAACTACGAAATTTTCTGGAAGACTGTTTTTTTCATCGGCCTGTTTGCCACCATGTTCGGACTTTACTGGGCAACACAGCAGGTTGACTACGTCTGGCGTTGGGAGCGTATTCCGAACTATTTCTTCTACCAAGATGAAATCAGCATCAATGCTGAGATAGAAGGCAGCATTACCTCTATCAAAAAACAGGGTAACAACGCCATCGTTACCGTTACAGGTGAAAACCACGAATCCGAACAGTATGAAGTTCCTGCTTCCGGGGTGCATGTTTATGAAGAAGATACAGTTTTCGTAGGCGACACCATCGGGGTGGAAAAAGAGTGGAAACCAGGTGTTATCCTTGAAGGTTTGTTTGTTACCCTCAAGGTCAGCGCCATCGCTATCATCTTCGGTATTCTCCTTGGACTATTCACCGGTCTTGCACGCATTTCCCAGAACCCGGCCCTGAAGCTTTCCGCCATTACATATATTGAACTTATTCGCGGTACTCCGCTGCTTGTACAGATGTTTATCTGGTACTTTGTACTGGGAACACTTATCAACAACATGCTCGCACAATATAACATTGGTCAGATACCGCCTCTCTGGTTCGGTATCGCATCCCTAGCTATTTTCGCAGGTGCTTATGTAGCGGAAATTGTCCGTGCAGGTATCCAGTCCGTACACCGGGGCCAGATGGAAGCAGCCCGCTCTTTAGGGATGTCAAAATACTACGCAATGAAACACATCATCCTGCCGCAGGCGTTCAGAAGGATTCTCCCTCCGCTGGCAGGACAGTTCATCAGTATGATCAAGGACTCCTCCCTGCTTGGTGTTATCGCCATCAGGGAACTGACCAAAGGAACAAGAGAAGCTGTTTCCACCAGCTTGCAGCCCTTTGAGCTGTGGTTCCTTTGTGCCCTGCTCTACCTGATGCTGACCTTTGCTTTCTCCATGTTTGTCCAGTACCTTGAAAAGAGAATGGTGCAGAGATAATGATTGAAGTTAAAAATATATACAAAACATTTTACGTTCCCCACGAAGTACAGGCCCTTTCCAATGTTTCACACACCGTGGACAAAGGACAGGTTGTCGTTGTTATCGGACCTTCCGGGTCCGGTAAATCAACCTTCCTGCGTTGCCTGAACAGACTCGAATACGCAGATTCCGGTCACATCTTCATCGACGGCGTTGATATCCTCTCTCCGAAGACAAATATCAATAAAATCCGTGAAGAAGTCGGCATGGTATTCCAGTCTTTCAACCTCTTCCCGCACAAAACCGTGCTGGAAAACCTGACCATCGCCCAGACTGTGGTCCGCAAAAGATCCAAAAAGGAAGCTGGAGAAATTGCAATGGAACTGCTCAAAAAAGTAGGTATCCATGACAAAGCCGGGGTCTATCCCACCCAGCTTTCCGGCGGTCAGCAGCAGCGTGTAGCAATTGCCCGCTCTCTTGCGATGGAGCCGAAGGTTCTGCTCTTTGATGAGCCGACCTCTGCGCTTGACCCTGAAATGGTCGGTGAAGTTCTGGATGTTATGAAAACAGTAGCCAACGAAGGAATGACCATGGTCGTGGTCACTCACGAAATGGGATTTGCCCGCGAAGTTGCTGATGAAGTTGTCTTCATGGATCAGGGTATGCTCATTGAAAAAGGCGATCCTGAACATTTCTTCACCAACCCGGAATCAGACCGCACCAAGGCTTTCTTGAGCCAGATTTTGTAAGCCGAAACTCTTGTAGGCCTAAAACACAAAAAGAAAGACCGTTCTGCTGTTGCAGAACGGTCTTTCTTTTTGTGAAATATTAAAAACTAATCTTCCTTATCCCGTTTATCACGAACATTCTTCATAGTCAGCCCGGCTACGCAGCCGACCAACATACCCAGCAAAAGGGCGCGTTGAATATCCATGAAAAACCACCCGGCAATGGCCCCAATTGATCCGCCTACCAGAATTCCGCGTGCCATGCATTCCAGCAGCCGCTCAAAATTCTTATCTTCTTTCAGCTCGCCCACATTACACCTTCTTAGCACGAATTATTGCTTCAATTTGGTCGGCCTGTTCTTCAGACAAAGACAGGAAATTAACCCCTATCCCCGGCATCTGGGATTTTATGCCCCAAGGAACGGCCCACTGCACTTCAGCTTTTATCGGAGTCTTATCTTCCAGCTCCATGATAGCAATCCAAAGCGTATCGCCTTTCCGCCATCTTGAAACCGAGTACAAAAAACAGCCTTCTTCGGAAAAATTCAAAGCCACGCTTTTTTCCATATGGCTGTTCTTAGAATTGATATCCCGGTTCAGCAGGACATTCAACACTTTGTTTGCCCTTTTGGTGCCACGCAGGGATCTGGCAGTAAAATTCTGGCAACTTTCCGTGAAAAATTCACCCAGAGTGGAACCATGACCGGAAAACTTACCTGTAGGAATGCAGCGAACTCCCTCGGCAGATTTATGGCTCAAGCGCATCACCGGGAAATTATCGCTCAAAAGATTGGCTTCAGCTTTATCTGCAGCCGAAGACCTGAGCAAAGTTGGTATATCTATCAAGAACCCACTATACTTGACCTTGCTGTGCTCACGGACGACATCATGGAGTGATTCCGCAACATCGCACTCCACATCGAAGCCCTGTAAAACTTGAAGATATGCACCCCTGCTTTCCCCGGGCGCAGCTATCAGTAATATCCGTGTTTTCTCCACCCTAAACCGACCTCCAATATCAAAATCTCTGCTTGGCTAATACCAATTATCAATATATACTCACAAAATCAAAAATTACAAAGTTATAACGGTTTTCAAGTACTAATATAACTTAAGCAGAGTGTTCAAACAACAAAAGTAAACAAGTTGAAATAAATTATAATTCAACATTACGTTAACCAAAACCGGAAACAGCTCATGGATGACATTCCAAAAATTTTAACCATTGATGACGATGAAAGTGTCAGACTTTCTATCGCACACTACCTTGAAGACAGCGGATACGAAGTTCTGCAAGCCGGAAACGGTCACGAGGGACTGAAAATATTCCGGGAAAAACAGCCTGATGTTATCCTGCTGGACCTGCGCATGCCGGAAATGGACGGTCTATCTGTATTACGCCAACTGGGACAGGAAGCTCCGCAAACTCCGGTCATTGTGGTTTCCGGTACCGGATCATTTGAAGATGTCATCGCCACTGTCAGGCTGGGTTCCTGGGATTACATTCCGAAACCGATCACAGACCTCAATGATCTTGAAAATGCTATCAACCGCACCCGCGAGAGAGCAAGGCTTCTGGTTGAAAACGAAAGATACAAAGAAGAGCTTGAACGCAAAATACGCGAAAGAACCGAAGAGCTGCAGCTGATGAACAAAGTTCTTTCAGAAGAAATTTCAGCCCGTAAAAAATCCGAATCATTAGTTCGGGCCTCTTTAGCTGAAAAAGAGGTGATGCTCAAGGAAATCCACCACCGAGTCAAAAACAATCTGCAAGTAATCTCCAGTCTGCTCAGCCTGCAAAGCGGTTATACTGAAGACGCCGAAGCTACCAACCTACTGCGGGAATGCCAGCATCGTGTACGCTCCATGTCCATGCTGCATGAGAAACTCTACCGATCAGAAGATCTTTCCCGCATCGATATGAGCGAATATGCGGTTACCCTGATCAGCTTCCTGCTTCGCTCCTACTCCGTGGACGGCAGGGTACGGCCCACATATGAAATTAAAGATATCCATATGGGAATTGATTCCGCTATCCCTTGCGGCCTGATCATCAATGAACTGGTCTCCAATGCCCTGACCCATGCTTTCTCCCACAAGACAGGTGGCGAATTGATCGTTTCAATGCACCGTGAAGACGAGAACATCAAGCTGGAAGTTTCGGATAACGGCTGTGGACTGCCCGAAAATTTCTGCATCGGCGAATCCAGGACTTTGGGAATGACTCTTGTTGAAACTCTCGCCCAGCAGTTGAATGGAGAAGTTAACTACTTCACCGATAACGGAGCCACTTTTCAAATCAGTTTTCCCGGCTAAACTCATACTTGATAAGAATTAAAAGGCGGTGTAGCCTGCACTACGTGATCCTTCAATAGAACCACAGAATTAAGGAAAAAAAATGGAAATCAGCTTTAAACAGATAGATGAAATTACTGTTGTTAAAATTGAATCTGCGGAACTGAACCACGTTGTCAGCCACGACTTTCAGCGCCAGATCAACCCGATCTTTGACGAGAAGCAATTCAACGTTGCGCTCGATATGGAAAGCGTAGATTTTATGGACAGCATGGGCATCGGTACCCTGATAACCCTGCGCAACAAGTTGATGAAAGAAAAAGGCAACGTTGCCATGTTCAATATCAGTGACCGCGTAAAAAAAATTATTGATATAGCCGCCCTGCACAAAGTTTTCGATCTTTACGACACAGAAGAAGAAGCAGTGGAAGGCCTGAAAGGAAAAATGCTGGCCTAATCGGACCCGATTTCCCAGCCGGGCAGACTAATCAAGTCTGCCCGGCTTTATTTTTTTCATCTCCCAACACCCACCAAAACTATGAATCTTGCCAACAATCTCATCCGCCCCACGCTCGATACAGTTAAAGATGCGGCCCGCATCAGTCTTGACCTGTTTAAAATTATGATCCCAGTTGTAGTTGTCGTAAAAATTCTTCAGGAACTCAATTTGATCGGTTATCTTGCCGCGCCTCTTGGACCGGTCATGGAGCTGGTTGGACTCCCCGGTGAGATGGGACTGGTCTGGGCTACAGCACTGATCAACAATATTTACAGCGGACTGATTGTTTTTCTCAGCCTTGCACAGGATCAGCCACTGACAGCAGCACAGGCCACTATTCTGGGAACAATGATTCTGGTTGCCCACTCCATGCCTGTTGAATTGCGGGTAGTACAAAGCTGTGGACCGAAACTGCGCTTTCAGCTTTTTATCCGAATGGCCGGAGCATTTCTCATGGGACTTGTCCTCAACCTGGTTTACCAGAATTTCGACCTGCTCCAAGGTCCGGCAAATATTCTGCTGACCCCGGACAACTCAGCCATCGACAAGACCATCCTACAGTGGGCTATGGGCGAAATTCGTAACCTGATCTCCATATTCTTTGTCATTTTATGTCTACTGATAGTGATGCGCATCCTGACCAAAATTCGAGTTATTGAGGCCATGGACTTCCTGTTGCGTCCTTTCCTGACCATGATGGGGATCGGTTCCAAGGCTTCGGCTTTAACAGTCGTCGGCCTTACCATGGGCCTCTCTTACGGTGGCGGCATGATCATTCACGAATCTAAATCAGGGAATGTAGGCAAGAAAGACGTATTTTATTCCCTGACCCTGATGAGTCTCTGCCACAGCCTTATTGAGGACACCCTGCTGCTGATGATGATTGGCGGACATGTTTCCGGTCTGTTCTGGGGACGACTGATTATGTCCTGCCTGCTCGTTGCAGGACTGGTGCAGCTTACCAAATTTATACCGGAGAATATCTCCGACAAATATTTATGGGGACTTCCCAAACAATCTTAAAACAAAAGGAACAATTATGATCGTTACCACCGTTAACACCGAGAACGCGCCCGCAGCAATCGGCCCATACTCACAAGCCACCATTTTCAACTCTCAGGCTTTTGTCAGCGGACAGCTTGGCCTATCCCCCGCTACCGGTGAATTCGTGTCTGATAATGTTGAAGAACAGGCACGTCAGGCTCTGGAAAACCTTAAGGCCATCCTTGAAGCATGCGGAAGCGCACTGACTAAAGTTATCAGCGTAGATGTATTCCTCACCGACATGAATGATTTTGCAAAGGTAAATGCTGTTTATTCCGAATTCTTTTCCAGCCACAAGCCCGCACGTGCAGCAGTCGAAGTAAGCGCGCTGCCCAAAGGCGGCCTTGTTGAAATCAAGTGCATCGCTGCGATTTAAAGAGTCGAGGATCTATCCCGCATTTTTAAACGATTTTTACCTCCGGCTGCGCTTTCAGCGGGACCGGCGTTGCTCTCGATATCCATAAGACTCGAACAGGAAGCTCTAGCCTAACAGCTATAGGTAAGAACCCTTTTGAAAAAAGGAATTCTGGACTCTCCTGAAAACTTTTATTTGGCTTCCCTGCTTTGTTTGGTGAATTTTACAGTTTTTTAAAAAAGGGACCATGAGGTCCCTTTTTTATGTCTACATTTTTGTAATTTGGAGTTTACAATTTCAGCTAAAACGACGCCGAAAAGCTGTCTATTTTCCGACACTCACAAGTTTCTGGTTGTGAACAAAAATACTCACTCACATAAAAGACACAGCATAACAAGCACTTACTCACCTTACTTAAAAATTGGCACGGGAAATGCTTATACATAATCAAGACGGACAACAAGAACAGACTAAACAAAATAAAAATACAGGCGAAAGCCACTAAAATTAAGAGTCGTTCTTCACCCATCTATAGAAAAGTGCTCTGGACTGATAGGCGAGTGCAGGAATCGGTAGAAACGAACAGCTTAGAATAAGATTTATACACAAGCGCTTCTGCCTCCCTCCCGCGATTGATCCGGACATTTTTTTATAACCAAATTTCAACCCTCTGTAAGTGATTGCTCTAACTCCTTTCTCCTGTTATCGATTCCGCCATGACACAGGAAAAATTCACAAATCCTTTCAGCATAGTTCTATTCGAACCAGAAATCCCACCTAACACCGGAAACATTGCCCGTCTCTGTGCCGGCACTGATACCGAGCTGCATTTAATTGAGCCGCTGGGATTTTCCATTTCAGACAAGCATCTCAAGCGCGCCGGGCTGGACTACTGGCCTAAGGTCAAACTTTCAGTTTGGAAAAACTGGCAGGAATACAAGGAAAAGGCCGAACCCAAAAGGCTGGTCACCACCAGTGCCAAGCGCGGAACCCATTTGTTTAAATTTGAATTCCAACCCGGAGACCACCTTGTGCTCGGCCCGGAGACACGTGGACTGCCGGAATGGATGTTCGATGAATTCAAACATGCGGTTAATATTCCCACCACGGATAACGTGCGCAGCCTAAACCTTTCCACCTCTGCGGGAATTATTCTGTATCAGGCACTATCCTGCCTGAATGAGGAAGTTTCTTTTAAATAGGCGGAACGGCTGTACAGTTCCTGCACATCATTTTGCACCTGCACTTTCTTGCATAACACTGCGGCAAGAGTTATGTTCGCTTTTGTTATTTAATCTTCAGCGGAGATCTTATGCGACTTCTCATAACCGGCGGATGCGGTTTTATCGGCACAAATTTCATATACCTCATGAAGGAACGTCACCCGGACTGGAAAATTTTCAACCTTGATAAACTGACCTATGCCGGGAACCGCAAAAACCTGATCCAGCTGGAAGAGCAAGACAATTCCGGCTACACATTCCTGCATGGCGACATCTGCGATAAGGAATTCGTCACTTCTGTGCTGCACGATTACAAGATTGATGCTGTAATCAACTTTGCGGCGGAATCCCATGTAGACCGTTCCATCAATGACCCAGCACCTTTCTTGACCACCAACACCCTCGGCGCGCAGAATATGATGGAATGCGCCAAAAATGCAGGGATTGAGAAATTCGTCCACGTTTCCACCGACGAAGTATACGGAACCCTTAGCCCTGAAGATCCGGCTTTCAGTGAAAAAAATCCGCTGGAACCGAACAGCCCCTACTCCGCTTCCAAAGCGAGCGCGGACCTCATGGCCCGAGCTTACTTTGAAACATACAAATTTCCCGTATCCATCACCCGTTGCTCCAACAACTACGGTCCCTATCAGTTTCCGGAAAAACTGATCCCGCTCATGTTCATCAAAGCATGTGCCGGGGAAAGCCTGCCCATCTACGGCGACGGCTCCAATGTTCGGGACTGGATCTACGTTGACGACCATTGCACCGGAGTGGAGCTGACCCTGCTCAAAGGTAAACCCGGCAAAGCCTACAACTTCGGCGGAGCTGCGGAAAAAACCAACCTTGAACTGGTCAAAGAACTTTTGAATATTTTAGGAAAAGATGAGTCACTCATAACTTATGTCAAAGACAGGCCCGGTCATGACATGCGATATGCCATGGATTACTCACTGGCTGAAAAGGAGCTGGGCTTCAGTCCGGCAGTGACTTTTGACGAAGGAATCCGCAAAACCATTGAATGGTACCAGACCAACGGCGATTGGCTTGAAGAAGTTCGCAGCGGAGCCTACCGCGACTTTATGGACCAATGGTACGGAGAACGAAAATGATTGATTTAGCAGGTAAAAAGGCAGTTATCCTCGGCGGACGCACCGGGCTTCTTGGTCAAACTTTGACCGCAAGACTGGAGCAGCAGGAAATAGTAACGATCCCTCTCTCCCGCTCCGACTTCGATCCTCTAAACGAAGAATCCCTGAACGCTTTGCTGGAAAGGGAAGAACCGGACTTCGTCTTCAACACGGTGGCATACACCATGGTCGATCAGGCCGAAGACGAGGAAAACAACGCCCACCTGCTAAACACCACTCTGCCCGCTACACTGGGCAGACTCTGCAAACAGTGGGGAGCCAAGCTGATCCACTACAGCACAGACTTTGTCTTTGACGGCAAAAAAGACTCCCCCTACACCGAAGACGACCAGACCAATCCTCAATCCGTATACGGAGAAACCAAACTGGCCGGAGAAGAACGGATCAAGGATCTTGATTATCCTGATTTCCTGATCATTCGCACCGCATGGCTGTTCGGTCCTCAAAAAAACAATTTTGTCCATAAAATTGTGAATCTTGCCAAGGAGCGGGACAGTCTGACTGTCGTTCATGACCAAAACGGATCTCCTACTTACACACCTGATCTTGCAGATTACTCTATCGCACTGCTCAAGCATGAAGCCCGTGGAATTTTCAATGTAGTCAACTCCGGCAAGGCAAGCTGGTGCGAACTGGCCACCGAGGCCGTCGACAGCTGCGCTATAAACTGCCGGGTCGACCCTGTGCCCACATCCGCCTATCCTACCAAGGCCAAACGACCGCCCTACTCAGTTCTCGATACCACCAAGTTCAGCGAGGTAACGGGAATAACACCACGCCCTTGGGTGCAGGCGCTGCGGGACTATGTTTATAACGACCTGAAAGACCATCAGGAAGATTAAGCTTCCCGACAAAGGAAAAATGAAAAAAGTATCCCCAGAACTAGTGCGGGATTCTATCCAGTTTGCAATGACCATGTTCTGCATCTGGGTAGGATACCGCTTTTATCTTTTCTACCAATGGATGATCGGTAACTCCGACATAGCGGTCAGTAAACCCGGGGCAGTGGAAGGCTTCCTGCCTATCAGTGCCCTGCTTTCCCTGAAACAGCTCTTTACGCAGGGAATATTTGATGAAGTTCACCCCGCTGGATTAACCATCTTTATCGCCGTGATGGTCATGAGCCTGATCGTGCGCAAAGGATTCTGCGGCTATCTCTGTCCGGTGGGTTTCATTCACAACCTGCTCAATAAAATTGGACGCAGGATCGGCAAAATAGTTACTGTCAAAGGCAAGATTGAGCTGGGAATGCTCATTCCCAAGTACGTTGCCCTGACCTTTTTCCTGATCACTGTATTCTTCAAAATGAGCGGACGTGAAGTGGATGCTTTCATCCATTCTCCATACAACTTCACAGCTGAAGCACGTATGATGCAATTTTTCACTGATATGAGCAGCACAGCCGCTATTGTAGTCGGCGCTATACTCATACTCGGAATATTCATTCCTTACTTCTGGTGCCGCTTCCTATGCCCGTATGGAGCGTTACTGGGAATAATCGCGAAAGCTTCCCCGGTTGCCATCAAGCGTGACGAAGATAAATGCATCGCCTGCGGAAAATGCAACAAGGCATGCCCCGGAGGCATTGAAGTCGACATCAAGCAGACCATCAATTCCGCTGAATGCGTGGGCTGTACGCAGTGCATCAACGCCTGTCCGGTGGACGGCTGCCTGAGTGTGACCGACCGCCTGAGCCGCATCAAGCTGCCGTGGTACGTGATCGCAGCAGGCTCTCTGCTGATCCTGCTAGTCTACTATGCAGCAGCAAAATTCACCAACCACTGGGATTCACCTTACCCTCTGGAAATGTTGCGCAAATACTATATGATGATGTAAATTTCATCGAGTCCATACATAATAAAAGAGAGGCACGGAGTCAGAATGATTCCGTGCCTCTTTCTATTTTTCAGGGAGAGCTTATATTATTACTAGATATTAATTCCACTCCAGAATGGAGGTTTATATGTCAGTAAAAACTATCTTGTGGCCGACCGATCTATCGCGCTATTCGCGAGACTCAATAGATGAAGTGGTTTCCCTGTCTACCCTCTACAATGCCAAGGTTGTAGTGCTCTACTCCACCATCGATCTCTGCTCCTACTTCCCTGCATATGGCAATTACCCGAATAAGGACAGACTCAATGACTTTCGTGATTGGGAAGTCGAAAAAGCCAGAAAAGCCCTCAACAAACTATGCGAGGAAGAGCTACGCATTTGTCCGCTTATCGAAATCAGGCTGACAATGGGCGATCCGGTTACGAATATCCTTGAACACGCTGAAAAGGAAAATGTAGATCTGATCGTCATTTCCAGTCACGGTCTGGGTCGGGAAAAGAAGAATTCCCCCCCTGATCTCATAGGAAGCGTAACCGATCAAGTCATCAAGCAGTCCCCTGTATCCGTGCACGTAGTTAAAAACAGATAAAAATTAAGCCCGGTCGAGAATTTCTCAACCGGGCTTAACTCATTTTATTTTAAGCGACTTTAGACTTTAGCAGCCTGAAGTTCTTCGACAGTGTATTCCCATACGGTGTCGTGAGGCTCAAGTTTTTCTTCGCTAAAGAAACGGGGCAGCTGGTCGTCACTCTTGGTGAAACCTGCTTTGCGGTTGAACTCAAGCTCATCCTTCAGGGTGTTTACGCCGAGAGCGATAAAGTCATCAGCGGTGAACTCAATGCCGTGTGTTGCAGCAACGAGGTCGCACATGCACTGAACTGCATCTTCGGTATCCAGAACTGCGAAAGCTACGAACAGGCAGAGGCCAAGGCCGTCGATGGTTGCAGTAGCAATCTGGAGGTTCTTGGAAAGTTCAATCTGACCTTCCTTGGAAAGGGGATCAACGTCACCACCGACTTTCAGGATGTTGGTAGCAACAGCGTAACCTGCAGTGTGGTCACCGCCCATGGGAGTGGTTGCGTAGGTAACGCCAACACCCTTTACGGAACGGGGATCGTATGCGGGCAGACCCTGACCTTTAACGGTGGGGATACGGTCTACACCGAAAGCCTGACCTGCGAAGTCTGCACCGTTACCGATGATGCGGCCCATTGCATCGGCAGAACCGATTTTTTTGAGCAGCTCGATACCGGCCTTGCTGTCACCCCAGTTCAGGACGCCGCCGTCCATTGCAACTGCCATGGTACAACCCATTTCAATGGTATCGATACCTTTTTCGTCACAAATACGGTCCATGGTGGCGATATCGTCAATATCTTTGATCAGGCAGTTAGCGCCGAATCCCCAAACGGTTTCGTACTCAAAACCAGAGGTCAGGTAGTTGCCGTTTTTATCGTTGTAACGCTGGGAGCACTGAATAACACAACCGGTGTGACAACCTTCTTTAGTTTTACCACCGCGGGATTCGATTACTTCAGCAATCTTTTCACCGGAGATATCCGCAACATCGTCGAAACGGCCGTAACGGAAGTTCTTGGTGGGCAGTGCGCCTGCTTCGTTAATGATGTTAACGAGGATAGCGGTACCGAATGCGGGCAGACCTTCGCTGGTTACGGGGTGGCCCATGAGGATTTCAAGCCAACGCTTACGGGCAACTTTGAATGCCTCTTCGTTGACGGGCTTGACACGGCCCTTTGCATTAGGATCAAGAACAACGGCCTTGATTTTTTTTGAACCCATAACTGCACCCATACCACCACGTCCTGCGGAACGTGCGGGATGCAAATGCGGATCGGAAAACTGAATGGTTGAAGCAGCGAGGCACTGTTCGCCGGCAGGTCCTGCCAGAGCGGTTACAGCTTTGTCGCCATAAATTTTCTTAAGCTCTTCGTGTGCAGGATAGTTATCCTTACCTACGATAGGGGTAGCGTCTTTGAATTCAACGCGATCAGCATAAATTTCAACAATAGAGAAAGGAGCGTCCATTTCAGGCTTATCTTCAAAAATGATAGCCTGAATATCGAGACGGGGCAGAACCTGTGCAAACTGTCCGCCGGAGTTACTTTCTTTGATACCGCCAGTCAGGGGAGACTTAGCACCACAGGAAAGTCTGCCGGAGTTTGCAGCACCGGAGCCAGCGAGGATACCGGCAGCCCAAACGAGCTTGTTTTCAGCGGAAAGAGGATGACAATCGCCGGGAACTTCGTTGTTCACTACTCTGGAAGTTAAGGCGCGTCCGCCAAGGCCAGCCAGATCTCCGAGTTCTTCAAATTTGAATTCTTTGGTACGGGTATTAATTCTAAGGATTCTGGGCATAACAACCCCCTATAAATTTTAAAAATTAGTAAAACCAACCTTCGTTCTTAAATAAAGCACTTCCGTTAATAAGTGGAGTAATTATATACCTGCAGTCAGCATTGTCAAAGAATTTAAATTATATCGGCCAAAGCACATAACTTTTAATTATATCTTTTTTGACATATTTACGTTTTTTGTTGCAAAATGACACCCTCGACAACGAATAGTGCATAAAATGACACACACAATTCCATACATACAACAGTAAAAAAGCCTCATAGCAATAATTATACAGTATATTAACCAATCTTAAAAAAAAGTTGCAGCCTATAATCACGCATTGACGCCATCCATATTTTCAGAATATTTTTTGAACTAATATGAATATCACTCTAACCCCGGAAGGTAGTCAGATGGATATCGAATCGAGAATTCAAGCTGCGATTGATGAACCTGAAAAGCTTGAGCAACTTTACAGAAATGATCCCAAATCGTTTCGTAGAGCATACCGGGGTGCTTTTGCGTCAGCACAGAACAGCCTGCTCTTCAGGGCATGGCAGGCAAGAATGGAGTTTTCTTCAGCCAAAGCCGAAATATTATCCAAGCGCGACCTGCTAATTATGCTGCTCCTGTGTTTTTGCTCAGGGACACTGCTGAAATTGCCGGACTGGTATGACTATGGAAAATTCGAAACCTTCGCATGGATGGTCTCACTGGTCCCATTGACTGCCATGTTTTTATTCACCATGCACATGCGCGGCTGGCCCCGCAAAACAACCTACTACGGAATCGGCTGCTGCATAATTCTGGCAGTTGCCATGCAGCTTACCCCTAATAAATGGAAAGACGTGCATGCTCTCGCTATCCTTAATTTACCGCTATTTATCTGGTCTCTATATGGATTCAGCCGTACAGGCTTCGAAACGGATTACAAACACAAGCGCATAGATTTTCTGCGTTTCAGCGGAGAGATGGCAATTCATGGTGGACTTATTTTCCTCGGAGGAGGGGTACTTCTTCTACTCACATACGGTTTGTTCGACCTGCTGAACATACGCAATGACTGGATCATTGAGGATTTAGCAATATATGGACTGGCATCAATTCCGCTAGTTGCGGCATGGGCTACGGACACATATTCTGCCGCCCGAAAGCTGGTTCCGCTGCTAGCCCGGATTTTTTCACCGCTGCTGCTTGTACTCATCCTTTGCTACATGGGGGCTATGGCCTGGAATACGGAAGAACTTTTCAACGACCGCTCTACCCTGCTGACTTACAACATCCTGCTGCTCTGTGTACTTTGTACCGCAGTCTTCAGTATTACCGGCCGAGGTGAGCGCATTCCGGACAAAATGGAAACAAGCATCATCAGCACCATGATTGCAGCTACTGTTCTGCTGGATCTTATCGGGATCTGGGCCATCTGCTGGCGCGTATTTGAATATGGAATGACTGCGAACCGTTTAAGTGTACTCGGTTCAAATCTGGTAGTATTCGGTAATCTTGCTTTTATGGGCGTGGGCTACATTCGCAACCATTTCAGTGCCGGTTCTCTGGAAGACATCGAGGACGGCCTTGCCCGGTATCTACCCGCTTATGCAATCTGGTCCGGTTTATCCGTTTTAATCCTGCCTTGGATTTTCAGATACTAACAAGATAAGGGCCCGCACACAGCGGCCCCTTATTTTATGCATGAACGTAATTTGCAAGGATGATCGCCACCCCACAGATAAAACTGGCGATAATTGCCGGACGTCCGCCAAAGACTCTGAACTTCTGGTTCAAACCCGCCGCACGCATTTTCCAGATCATAATGCAAGGCAACAGAACCGCAATGACAGTAAAGGCTGCACCAGCATGCGCAAGAGCAGCAATGAATCCATCCGGTGCCAGCAAAGAAGCGATGAGGGGCGGGACAAAAACAATTAACCCGGAACCGATGCGGCCCATACCGTCATCACTACGCTTGAAAGTCTCGGCCACCAGATCAAACAAACTTAAGGAGACACCGAAGAATGAAGTGACAAGGGCAAGGGCTGCAAACACAGAAACAACGGTTTTAACCCAGACTGCTCCCCCGCTGATCATATCCACAAGGGCATCTACATTATTCATGGATGCCAGCTGCTCAGGGGTTGTGCTGCCTTCAGCCAAAAACAACCAGATCAGATAACAGAAACTCGGCAGCGCACCGCCGATGAACAAAATACGGATAAGGATTTTCTTATCTTCCCCAATATAGTTTACAATACTCGGTATGCAGACATGGTAGCCGAATGACGTTATTAAAACAGGTAAGGTCACAAAAAGAGCCTCTGGAGCGGGGTTGCCCTGCGTCAAATTACTAAAATCCAACTGCCCTCCGAGGGCCGCAAAACTGGCCAACATAGCTGCCAGCATCAAAATGAACAGAGTCTTATTTGCCTGCACCACAATATGGGTTCCGGCAACAAGCACAGCAAGGCTGAATGCGGTGAAAACTCCCGATCCTATCCTCGGATCAATCCCGGTAGCATTTGAAACAAGTCCCCCGATTCCACTCAGGTAGGCCACAATCAGGCAATACAACAAAAAGAATACACACCCGGTTCCGACAAGCTGTCCACTACGCCCGAGAATTTTGCGGGTCATGTAGTTGAAGTTGACGCCCTGTCCGAACTCAAGATTGATTTCCAGAAGCATCAATGCCGAATACGCAGCCACGATCCACATGAAAATGAGCGCACATGCCCCGGTCACAAATCCCAGATTTCCAAGAGTCATAGGCAGGCCGAGCATGCCTGCACCAATAGAAGTACCGGCAACCACACTGATTGCGCCGATCATCTTAGTATTCAAAACAATCTCCTTAAATATGAAATGCTAATTTCATCTTTTTCGGAGAAATCTACTCTTCTCGTAATTATTTGCAATAATTTTAAGACTATCAAAACTTAAGACAAAATTATTCACCTTTCACCAACACAAAAACACATAGCCAAAATAAAAGCGGGAACAGCCTGAGCTGTTCCCGCTTGAATAAGCTTCGAAAGGATTCTGAAACTATACTGCTTCAGCTTCCTCTGCGTCGTCGCTGTCTTCTTCGATGATGCCGGTGCCGAATCCGAGAAGGATGGGGCTAGCTACGAAGATGGAGGAATAGGTACCAACACCTACACCGATAAGCAGTGCGAGAGCGAAATCATGAATTACGCCGCCGCCCAGTGCGAACAGAGCCGCAACAACCAGCAGGGTGGTGCCGGAAGTGAGGATGGTTCTGCTAAGGGTCTGGTTGATACTGATGTTGATGGTTTCTGCCAGAGAATCACTAATCTTGCCGAGCAGGTTCTCACGGATACGGTCAAAAACGATAATGGTATCGTTCAGGGAGTAACCGATAATGGTCAGAAGTGCTGCAATGATAGTCAGGTCAAACTCTTTGCCCAGCAAAGAGAAGATACCGACAGTAATCATAATATCATGGATAAGGGCCACGATAGCACCAAGCGCATAGTTCAACTTCAGATACCAGCAGAGTCCAACGGTAATCAGCAGCGCACCAAAGATCAGCACGGTGGTAGACATACCCAACATCTGCAAAGCAGTGATACCGGCGAAGAGACCACCGGCCATGATTGCCGCAGCAAACCAACGCTTTTCAAAACGACCGGAGATATAAATAGCGATCAGCAACACCGCATAGAACAGTGCCTCAAGGGCTTTGGTTCTAAGGTCGGCACCTACTTTGGGACCAACCATTTCCAGACGCTGAATCTCAAATCCGGTTCCATTCATACCGGACTCAAGGCCGGCAGAGATATTATCACGAACTTCAGAAGAGCTGATGTCAGAAGATGAAGTCCTGAGCAGGATTTCATTATCATCATCATGGCCGAAACTCTGAACAACCAGTCCGGGAAGCTTGGCTTCCTTGAGGGCGCTCTTAACTGCCTTAACTTCTACTTTTTTTTCAAACTTAACCTGAACCACGATACCGCCGGCGAAATCAATGCCGTACTTGGGTCCGCCGTTCATAACCAATGAACCGAGGCCAAGCAGGATCAGCAAAGCAGAAACGATGAATGCTTTGGTCTTTGATCCGATAAAATCGATCTTGGTATCGGGTTTAATTATCTGCAATCCCATTTATTCACTCTCCTTAGATGTTCAGCGGCGCGTCTGCGGCACGCTTGGAGGTGTAAAGATCAAACAAGATGCGGGTTACGAAAATAGCGGTGAACATGGAGGTAATAATACCCAGAGTAAGTGTTACCGCGAAACCGCGCACCGGCCCGGTACCGAACTGGTAAAGAATAACCGCTGCAATCACAGTGGTGATGTTCGCGTCCAGAATGGTCAGGGTCGCCCTGCTGTAGCCTTCGACAATAGCGGCTTTGGCAGTCAGTCCCCTTCTTAATTCTTCACGTATGCGTTCGAAGATGATGACGTTCGCATCAACAGCCATACCGATGGTCAGGATGATACCGGCAATACCTGGCAGGGTCAGTGTGGCGCCGAAAGCAGCCAGACCTGCAAGGATCAGTACCACGTTAAGAACCAGTACAACGTCAGCTACAAATCCGGCAAAACCGTAGTAGATGAACATAAAGATAAGAACCAACACACTACCTACGATAGCTGCGGAGATACCTTTATCGATAGATTCCTGTCCCAGGGAAGGACCAACTGTTCTCTGCTCAAGGATTTTAACCGGAGCAGGCAGAGAACCGGCACGTAGAACAATTGCGAGGTCATGAGCTTCTTCAGTCGAGAAGCT
>PPCM01000618.1_pt1 | contig 26049 bp, 11 predicted proteins | sample 1555541 | NCBI WGS metagenome assembly PPCM01 (sample SAMN05284479, study PRJNA326546) | Marine sediment metagenome, whole genome shotgun sequencing project. | isolation source: marine sediment | place: Germany: Wadden Sea | collected 2012-09-05 | reverse complement strand
CGGGTTTGGAAAAATGCTCCTCCAGCCGGTAGGGAAGGCCGATCTCTCCGAGGCGCCCCCTGAAGGCCGCGATGCTGCGACGCCAGTAGTCGGAAACCTGCTCCCCCGGGTAAACAAAGGAGATCCGTACCGCTTTTCCGTCCGGGGCCCTTGAAAGGCTTTTCCCCTTCCCCCGGACCATTCCCGAGAACGCGGCGGCAACCTTGCTTTCATTTGGATTGAGGTTTCTGAACTCCCTGACGGTATAATATTCGGATGCATGACCCGTGAATGAAAAAAGGAAGGTTATCCCGATCCATAATGCAGTGACGGCTCCTCTCTTCATCGTCCCCCCTCCTCATCGGTTGAGGTTTCGGAAGCCCGGGGTCCCGGTACTCCTTGTTAAAGGCGCTGCTTGGACTTGGTGAGGCATCGCTGAAAATGTAAACCGGAAAGGGAACCAAACATCGATTTACAATAAGGCACGCTGCCCCTTACAGCCGGGGCTCGAATGGGAAAACAACAGGGGCATTGCTTTTCCATCTCCCAACAACACCGCTCCCCGGAATCCACGGCTCTCGCCGAAGGATTCCGCAAAGTTCTCATGGGCAAAGCGGTTCCACGAAACCCCGCGTCCGCTCCCGCCCCTGTAAGGGATAAAATAGCATGGGGGGGGGTGCCGGCACAAGCAGGTTCTGCCCATGGGGTTTACAGGCACTTCAACCGACCCGGTACTTTTCCGGCGAGGCCCGTTTTATTGGCATGACTCGATTTACGAGTATCGCCCGTTTTACGGCCATCACCCGGTTTAGGCCAAAGGTTGAAACTGGAACCGGCAGAAGTTCAACTTGTAACTCAACGTTCGGGATTCGGACTTATTGCCCTGAAACACCATACATGAATGTGCTTTAGCCCCAAAAACGGTACGAAATGGGGAGCGTTTCCATGGATAATCGACCGTTCTGGAATGAAAACCGAAAGTTGAGCTGTAAAGAAAAATCCCACCGGTATTATTTTAACGATTCCATGAGAAGAGCAGCGATGCCGCCACAAGGCAGACCAGGGTCATAAGGCCCAGTATCCATAGTTCACGGGTCACATCCATAAGCGCCAGCCCATCGTTCATCACCTTGCGAACCGCCGAGAGCACGTGGGTCAGGGGGAAGATTTCAGCAAAGCGCTTGACCCACACGGGCGCTCCCTCGATGGAAAACCACACCTCGGAGAGAAACATCATGGGCCAGGAGATAAAGTTGAGCACGCCGTTGACCACCTCCTCGCTGGTGCCCCTGGCCGCCAGGAGGAGCCCCATGGAGCTGAGGGCAAGGCTTCCCGCAAGGAAGATCAGCGCCAGATCCAGGTATGAGCCTTCCACCTTGAATGAGAAGAGGAGGTCGCAGCCCGTCCATACCACCGCCACCGTGAACATGAGGAGGAAGATCCTTGATAGCATATGGGCGGAGAGAAACTCCAGGGCGGTCACGGGGGTTGCCTTGAGCCTTTTCAGCACCCCGTTGCGCCGGTAGCGGACGATCACGTATCCCACGCCGTAAAGGGCGCTGAACATCATGTTCATGGCGAGGATTCCCGGAAAGAGCCAGTCGATATAGCGGATGCCGGTCCCTTCCACCGCCCTCTTTTCAGCCAACTCCCCGACTGTCTCGGGCATAAGGCTCGCCTTGAAGAGTTTCTCGACGACATATCCCCCCGGAGAATCGTCGCTGATCCAGTAGCGGTTGGTCCCGGATCCTTTTTCCACGAGGATGTCGACCTTGTGGTGCCTGAGCTTGTCCAGCCCCGTTTCCAGGTCCCCGAACCCCACGAAGCTGAGATAACGGGTTTGCCTGAACTTTTCCGGCAGCTCGATAACGCCTGCTTCCAGTTTTCCCTCGGGACAGGGGAACACCCCCACCTTGAACCCCCTGTACTCGCTGCCCCCGAACACGACGGCAAAGCCCAGGATAATCAGAAAGGGAAAAACAAAATTCCACCCGAAGGCCGCCCTGTCCCTGAAAAACTCCCTGTTCCTGGCATAAAAGATCGCCAGCATTCTCTTGATGTTCATGCTAATCCCTGAGGCTCCTTCCGGTAAGGTTGAGAAACACGTTTTCCAGGTTGGGGGTGCGAACCCTCAGATCCGAAAGGTCCACGCCAAGGGCGAGCAGCGCCTTGACAACGTCGTTGATCTCTTCCGTTTCGATCTCCACGAACCCCTCCTTCCTCTTCCGTTCAAAGGGCAGGGATTCAAGCGGGATTTTGAAATTTGTTTCCGGAATCACCAGGGTGCTCCCCCCGCAGTGCTCCCTGATAAGATCCGAGGGAGAGCCCTGGGCGATAATCCGGCCGTGGTCCATGATGGCGATCTCGTCGCAGAGGTACTCGGCCTCCTCCATGTAATGGGTGGTGAGGATGATGCTCTTGCCGTCCGCCTTGACCTTGCCCACGATATCCCAGAGATGCTTTCTTGCCTGGGGGTCAAGCCCCGTGGAAGGCTCGTCCAGAAACAGGAGGGAGGGGTCGTTGATCAGGGCAAGGGCCAGGTAGAGGCGCTGCTTCTGCCCTCCCGACATCTTGTCGCTGTACTGCTTTCTGACCTCGGTGAGTTGACACCGCTCGATCAACGTCTCCAGATCCACGGATTTTTTGTAAAACTTCGCGAACGTGGCCAGGGTCTCCTCCACCTTGAGAAACCCCAGAAGCTCGGTCTGCTGGAACTGGATGCCGATCTCCTCCCTGAACGAGGGCCCCCTCTTTCTGTCCTTGAAGCGGATCTCGCCCGATGTTGGGGAGATGATGCCCTCCATCATCTCTATGGTGGTGGTTTTTCCGGCGCCGTTGGGGCCGAGGAGGCCGAAACAGCTCCCCTTTTGTATGGAAAAGGAGATATCGTTCACCGCGACCACATCGCCGTATTTTTTAACCAGGCGCTCGACCTCGATGATCATCTCCGCCTCTGTTTTTCCCGGGACGACCCCTCCTCCGGATGCCCCCATGGCATTTCGTTCATCGTTTATTCGCATGTACCGCACCTTCTTTAGCCCATGGTCCAATTCTCTTCACAGTGACCGGGCATCTTCTCGGAAAATAAAGGGAAAAACTGCTTTCCATAAATCAAGGGAAGGCCGTTCCCGGTAAATCAGGGAAGGCTGTTCCCGCTAAATCAGGGAAGGCTGTTCCCGCTAAATCGGGGCAAAGCTGTTTTCACCACACCCCGCCAAGGGAAAACAGGTTATAGCCCTTCGAAGCTTTATGCAATCTTTTTAAGCCTCCCAATGCCCGAAGGATTCGTCCCGGGCAAATCCCCACAAGATGTCGCATTTCCTTCCATCCCGGGATGGAATGGGATATATTTACCGTCGTCAGTTCACTTTGCAGCCCTCTTCCAAATCGAATTTTCAAAGGAGATCGTCATGGGTTCAACGGAAACATGGAATCCCGGAAAACTGCTGGAGATATCGGGATATTATTGGAAAACCTGTACCCTTCATGCCGGCGTGAAATTAGGCCTGTTCACGGCCATCGGGGACAAGCCGACCGGAGCCCCGGAACTTGCGAAAATCCTTGAAGCCGACGAAAGGGGCCTTGCCATGCTCCTCAACGCCTTGACGGCCATGGGCCTAATTGAAAAAACGGGCGAAAAATACGCAAACACCCCCACGGCGGGCCCCCTCCTCAGGAAGGATTCGCCCAGGTATATCGGTTTTATGATCATGCACCATCACCACCTGGTCTCCTCCTGGTCCCGCCTGGACGAAGCCGTCAAAAGCGGCAAGCCCGTCAGGGGGCGGGAGCTGTTCGAGGACGAGGTGGAGCGGGAGAGTTTTCTCATGGGGATGTTCAATATCGCCATGGGAACAGCCCCCCTTGTCGCCGATCACATGGACCTTTCCGGCAGGCGCCGCCTCCTGGATCTGGGAGGCGGACCGGGCACCTATGCCATCCACTTCCTGCTGAAGAATCCGGAGCTCACGGCAACGATTTTCGATCTTCCCACCACCCGGCCCTTTGCCGAAAAAACCGTCCAAAGATTCAATTTGGAAGAACGGATCGACTTTCAGGCAGGGGATTTTTCCGTTGACCCCATAAGCGGAACCCACGACCTCGTCTGGCTCTCCCATATTGTTCACGGCGAGGCGCCCGAAGACTGCCGCAAGCTTCTCAAAAAGGCGGTTTCCGCCCTTGCGCCGGGGGGCATGATCATGATCCACGATTTTTTCCTGGAAAAGAACAGGGCCGCTCCCCTTTTTCCCACCCTCTTCTCCCTTAACATGCTGGCCTGCACACCGGGCGGGCAATCCTATTCCGAGGCGGAGATCCGAAAAATGCTGGAAGAGGCGGGTGTCAAGGAGATCCGAAGAAGTGAATTCACGGGACCCAACGACTCTGGAATCATCACCGGAACCGTTTAAGAATCCCAAAGCAGAAGGAACAAAGCCGGGAGCCCCCGCTCTCGGCCGCGGAACAAGGGTTTCACGAAAGCGCAACGATACTCCCCTGGAACCAACGGCAGCTTTCGAAAAATGTGCCGCGATACAATGAGGTTGTAGGCCACAATACGCACCAACATTTTGGTCAAGAAAATAGCTTTCAACCTAAAACCTGCAATTGAAATTGTTTAAGATTCAAAATTTTTCAGTATCTCAAGGCTGTGCGGTTATTCCTGAAGAAAAGCCATGCCTTGAAATGGATGAATCGCACATTTGTGGAAAAATGATCAAAAGTTCACGATAACAAAATATTACGGGTTTGGTCGAAATCGTGATTGCAAGTTTTAGGTTCAATTATTTAACGGCCCGCCGAAATTGAAATTATCGGCTATTTTAATCGACAACACCAAGCACAGGAGACATGTCATGACCTTGAAGGAAAGACTCGACGAGTACAAAGCAGGCTTTGTCAAGAAGGTTCCCCTCGATATAAGGGAGCTTATGGGAAAGGCAACGGACGAGCTAAGGAACTCGGGCATCATGGACACCATGCTGAAGGTTTCGGATAAGGCGCCCGATTTCGAACTTTCGGACTCCGCCGGGAACCCCGTTGCCCTCTCCGCCCAGCTGGAAAAAGGCCCCCTGGTGATAACCTTTTTCAGGGGCCTGTGGTGACCGTACTGCAATTTCGAGCTGGAAGCTCTGAATCAGGCGATCTCCGAATTCAAAGACCTCGGCGCATCCGTTCTTGCCGTTTCCCCCCAGAAGGTGTCCTTCAACCGCCTCACGGTGAAGAAGCTGAAGCTGGAATATGAAATACTGGCCGACGAGGGCAACGCCCTTGCGGAAAAGTTCGGCATCCGCTTTGCGCTGCCCGGGGAACTTCAAAAGATCTACACATCATTCGGGATCGATGTGCCAAAGTCCAACGGCGACGATTCCTGGACCCTGCCCATGCCCGCCCGCTACCTCATCGGCGTGGACGGCATCATCCGGGCGGCCGACGTGGACCCGGACTACACGGTCCGGACCGAGCCCGAGGAGACACTCCAGGCCATTAAAGCGCTACCGGCCGGTTAAGCATTGATTTGAGTCTATAAAAAAAGCCGGGTTGTTCGAGGGGAAACTGTTTTTTCGCATGGCGCATGCTCCCTTTGACCGCCCGGCTTTTCTTACCCCTTATCCCTCTGCATCGAGTCATATACCCCACCAATGCCGACCCGCCTAATTTGATGCACTCGTAACAAAGTCCTTGCCTGATTATTTGACTACAATACGAGACATAGCCATGGCGTGCCGGGGCATGCTCAGAATTCCGGCCGCCAACTTTTTACTGGACCATCATATTTGATGAGCTCGTAAAAAAGGTCCATCGATTAAATACCGGGTCGGCCGAATATACCTGACAACCGCCCCATACAACTCCCGTTGAAGTTGATCTGCCCTCGACATATATATCGTGAACCCGCTATGGCTGCCCCATGATTCCAACGAAACCGACCGAGCACGTTGCGGATTCAACTCCATGAACAACACGTTGAACCCGGGCTTTGGCCCGATGACCCAGGTTTGCCGTCACGCCGGCAACCGGATTTCCAGGCGGGATGATAAAAAATACTCTTGACAGAAGGGGCCCCGGGATATTAGTTCGTATGCGGAGGATATAAAAACATGAACAAATTACCCGACGACCTGCCGGACTGTACCGTGTTTCTACTGGGAAAGGCATACCAGAAGGCCCACGGAGATTTCAAGAAACGCCTCGTGCCATACGGCCTCACCAATATGCAGCACCTCGTGCTGGAAGGGCTCTGGTACCAGGAGGGATTGACCGCCGCCGAACTGGGCAAATGCCTGATTCTGGACAAATCCACCCTCTCGGGCGTTCTCGACCGCATGGTGGAGTCGGGGTGGATCGAAAAGAAGCAGGATGAAGAGGACCGAAGGTTTTACCGCCTCTATCCTTCTGAAAAGGCGAACGACCTCAAGGAGGAACTGATCGAGGAGCGGAAGGAGGCCAACAGGGAACTGCTGAAATCCTTTTCACTCGAGGAGCAGGTCCTTCTCAAGCGCCTCCTTCGTGACCTGATTTAGTGTTGTCGTGGCGCTGCTTAACCGGTGAGACGAAGGAGTTGCCCGACTTCCAACGCTTCCGTGTATCCGCCGGAAATCTGGGGTGCTTGGTTTTCTCCGGGTTCCGGACATGAAAGGGCGCTGTTACCTTTTACCTGTATTTTGATACCGTTTCGAGACGGGGCCAAAGCCCGGCGTTCAAAATATTCTTTAGATTCATAAAGTTAATGGACTTTAAGAGATAGTCCCGGTGTTGTTTGTTCCCTTTAAAAGACAATCGATCAAGGCACACCCATATCCATATGGTTGGTATACAAACAAATTCAGATTAACCGTGTTTTCCATTAATCAACAAAGGAGTGATCCGATGCTGTTAAATCCCAAGGAGAAAACGTACGACCACCTCGATCCCAGATCGAAGGAGATCATGCTGAAAACCATCGAGTTTTTCGAAAACAAGGGAAAGGAAAAACTCAAGCACGACTATCACCAACGGGTCTGGTATTCGGACTTCCTGGACTTTGTTAAGGAAAACAGGATCTTTTCAACACTTCTCACCCCGAGTGAATATGCCGACGGCGATCCGGACACCCGCTGGGACACGGCCCGTATCTGCGATTTCAACGAGATCCTCGGCTTCTACGGCCTTGCCTACTGGTATACCTGGCAGGTCACGATCCTGGGCCTCGGCCCCATCTGGATGGGAAAGAACGAGGGGATCAAGAAGAAGACGGCACAGCTCCTCAGGGAGGGCGGGATCTTTGCCTTCGGCCTTTCCGAGAAATCCCACGGCGCGGACCTCTACTCCTCGGACATGGCCCTGACCCCCCTCGGGGACGGCAAGTACGTTGCCGACGGCGGCAAGTACTATATCGGAAACGCCAACGAGGCGGCCTTTGTCTCCACCTTCGCGAAAAACTCCGAGACCGGCGAGTACGTCTTTTTCGTGGCCGACCCCAAACATGAAAATTACGACCTTGTGAAGAACGTTGTGGAGTGGCAGAGCTATGTGGCGGAGTATGCCCTGAACTCCTACCCCATCACCGAGGACGAGATCCTCACCACCGGAAGGGACGCCTGGGATTCCTCCCTCAACACCATCAACGTGGGCAAGTTCAACCTTGGCTGGGCCTCCATCGGCATCTGCACCCACGCCTATTACGAGGCGATCACCCATGCGGCCCACAGGAACCTCTACGGCAAGTTCGTCACCGAGTTTCCCCATATCCAGAGGCTCTTCGTGGACGCCCATACCCGCCTGACCGCCATGAAGCTCTTTGCCACCCGCGCCGTGGACTATATGCGCAGCGCAAACGCGGAGGACAGAAGATACCTCCTCTACAACCCCGTGGTGAAGATGAAGGTCACCACCCAGGGCGAAGAGGTGATCAACAACCTCTGGGACGTTATCGCTGCAAGGGGCTTTGAAAAGGATGTGTACTTCGAGAACGCCGCCGCCGACATCAGGGCCCTTCCCAAGCTGGAGGGAACCGTTCACGTGAACATGGCCCTTATCATCAAGTTCATGGCCAACTACTTCTTCAACCCGGCCGAGTTCCCGGAAATCCCCCTCCGCGACGACCCTTCGAACGACGATTTCCTCTTCAACCAGGGCGCCACCAAGGGCCTGGGCAAGATCCAGTTCCACGACTACAACGCGGCCTACAACTCCATCAGACTGCCCAATATCGAGCTTTTCAAGGAGCAGATCGAGGTCCTCAAGGAGTTCCTCCTCACCGCCACCCCCACCGAGGAGCAGGCCAAGGACATCGGATACCTCCTGAGCCTCGGCGAGATCTTCACCCTCGTGGTCTACGGCCAGCTGATCATCGAAAAGGCCGCCATGGACAACCTCGAAGACGATTACCTCGACCAGATATTCGATTTCATGGTGCGGGATTTCTCGAAATTCGCCCTGGAGCTCTACTCCAATACCAGCAGCACCGAAAAGCAGCAGGAGCTTGCCCTGAAGATGATCAGGAAACCCGTGGTCGATACCGAACGGTTCAACCGGATCTGGGAAAAAGATGTCATCGTTCTGGCGGACAGCTACGAAATGAACCCGTAATACCTCTCCGGTAAAACAGCGGGGGAAGGCAGTTCACACAAAATTGCCTTCCCCCGAAATTCACCCGCTTATGCTGCCGGCATTTCATCAACGACGACTTTCACAAATGATTCCAGCAGTAAATACCGATGCTCCTGTAAAAATTCGCATCCCGAGAAAATTTCCACACCAAGAAGAATCCGATGCGCGCGCGACCTACCAAATGTTGTGATTGTACATTCTAATGTGGATTTCATACGAGTCCATCAATTACTGGACCGGCAACAAGACTGGTGTTTTTTTCAGCAATTCAAGACGTTTACCATCAAAGACCTTGACGAAAAGTTACTTAAAATACTAATTCGCCCCCTTTTTTCATGCTCCAATAAAGCCCACCAACTATATCGTGCTGTCCGTTGCCGGCACTTCATTCCATTTAACGAGTGGCGCCTTACGAGTCCATGCAGGGCAGGTAGACCTTGAACAGGGTGCCCCTGCTTTCCTCGCTCTCTGCAATGATCTCCCCGTCGTGGGCTTTCACGATTCCGTGCACGACGGAAAGCCCGAGGCCGGTTCCCTTGCTCTTGGGTTTCGTGGTGAAATAGGGTTCGAAGATCCGCTCCAGCAGATGAGGCTTGATGCCCGGGCCCGTATCGTGAACCATAAACAGGTTGTAATTCCCGGGCTCGGGATGCTGTTCGCCGGCGGTTTCCTCCTCCTCGACGGTTACGGGGCTCAACCCCACGGAAAGGATTCCCCCTGTCTCCTCGAGGGCATGGAGGGCATTGGTGCAGAGGTTCATGACCACCTGATGAATCTGGGTGGGATCTCCTAAAATGGGTCCGCACCGGTTGATGTCGGTGTTGATGTCGATCTTTGCCGGAAAGGAGGCCCGCAGCAGCCCCAGGGCCTCGTTCACCACGAAGTCCACCTTGACCGGTTTCTTGGACTGTTCCACCTGCCTGCAGGAGGTGAGGATCTGCTGCACCAGGTCCCTGGCCCGGTTCGAGGCGGTCATCACGGCGGCCAGGTTTTCACCCACGGACGATTCCTCGGGCACCTTTCTTCGGGCGATGTCCACATGCCCCATGATGGCACCGAGGACATTATTGAAATCATGGGCGATACCGCCGGCAAGGGTGCCGATGGCCTCCATTCGCTGGGCCTGTCGCAGACGGCCCTCCATAACCTTCCGGTTCTCCTCGGCCTCGACCCGGTCCGTGATCTCCTCCACCACCATGATCCCGTAAGAGGACCCGTCGCCCACGTCTTTTGCAACGGAAATCGTCACCCTGAGCCAGATCGCCGCGCCGTCCTTCCGGATAAACTTCTTCTCCACGCGGATGGGAGGAATCTTGCCCCAGAACAGATCCTCCACCACCGACAGATACTGATCCCACTCATCACGGCGGATCAGATCCCTGAGGGTAAGGGTCTCGAACTCCCCTTCGGCGTATCCCAGGATGCCGCAGAAGCATCGATTGACCCTGAAAAAGGAGCCGTCCATGCGGATATGGGCAATCCCCACGGCCGCGTTCTCGAAGGTGAGGCGAAAGCGCTCCTCACTGGATGCGGCCTTTTCCCTGAGGCGTTCCTGATAGTAACGGAGTTTAAGCTGGGTCTCCACCCTTGCCTCCACCTCCTCCAGGTGAAAGGGTTTTTCGATATAGTCCACGGCGCCCTTTTCGAACCCCTGCACCTTGTTGAAGGGCTCGCTCAGGGCGCTGATAAAGATCACGGGAATGCTTTTCAGTTCAGGGTCCTTCTTTAGTTCCTCGCAGACCCGGTAACCGTCCATCTCCGGCATATGGATATCCAGCATGATCAGGTCCGGCGGAAGTTGGCGGATGCTCGACAATGCCTGGACGCCGTCCATGGCTACCCTGACCTCGTACCCCTTTCCCTTGAGCATGACGCTCAGCACCATGAGGTTGTTGGGATTATCGTCGGCGATCAGTACACAGGGGGTATGGGCGGTGGGCATCGGGGGTCTCCTATTTAGATGCTTAGCATCTAACCGAGAAAATTTGCGCTATTATGTCAAAACTTTTGGTTCCGGCTTGTCCGGATCAGGCTTTAAACAGTTCCAGCATGGTTTTGAAGTCGAAGGCGTCGGCCATCTCCTTGAGTTGCCGTGAAAGGTCAGGGGCATGCTGGTCTATTTCGCCGATGTGCTTGTGAATTTTATCGAGATGCCCCAATTCCAAAGCGCTGACGAGGTTACCATAAATGGGCTCGGGAATTTGGTCAAGCTGTTTGTGGAGGGGACGGGCAGGCCCCTGATCCTCCTCTTCCGCCGCTTCATACCTGAAGCGGAGGTCGGCGTGGGCCTCCAGCATGGCGAAAAGTTCGTATTCCCGGAACGGTTTTCCCAGGAAATCGTCCGCGCCGGCGGCCAGGACATTGTCCTTTTCCGACGCAAGCACGCTGGCGGTCACCGCGATAACGGCCGGGCCGTCACCGCCGGGGGCCTTCCGGATCTCCCGGATGGCGGAAAATCCGTCCATGACGGGCATCACCAGGTCCATGAGAACGATCTCGGGACGCCAGGCAAGAAAGATATCCACCGCCTCCCTGCCGTTCACCGCCTCCTTGACAAAAAAGCCCACCTGCTCCAGCAACTGCCGGATCAGCCTTCTGTTCGTTACCCTGTCGTCCGCGATAAGTACCTTGACGGGCTTTTCACGGTTTTCCAGCCCCACCACCCGCCGGTGATCCATGGGCGCGACATAATCCGAGGGGTCCCCCGGTTCCGCCGCGCAGGTGAAGGTAAACGCGGACCCTTCGTCCACGCGGCTCTCCGCCGTGATATCCCCGTCCATGAGGCGGGCATACTTTTTACTGATGGCAAGGCCGAGGCCGGTTCCCCCCTCGCTCCTGCCCTCCGCCTGTTCGAAGCTCTCGAAGATCCTGGCAAGATCCTCCCCCGGAATTCCCTTACCCGTATCCTCCAGTTTAAAGGTCAGGAACACTTTATCGAGGGATTCCCCCCTACCTTCCATCCCCTTGGTGTGCGTCCCCTTGCTGTCCATCCCCGTGCTCTCTACCCCGGTACTGTCTACCCCCGTGCTGTCCATCCCCTTTCCGGAAACCGTCAGTAGAATCCCCCCTTTGCGGGTGAACTTCACCGCGTTTCCGATAAGGTTGATGAGCACCTGCCGGATCTTTCCCTCGTCCGCGCGGATATAGCGAATCAGGTTTCGCGGATGCTCCACGCGAAAGGAGATCCCCTTCTCATCGGTCCTGATCCTGAACATCACCTCCAGGTCCTTGAGGAGTTCGAACAGGTCCATGACAACGGGCTCCAGGCTGTACTTGCCGGCCTCGATCCTCGAGATTTCGAGGATATCGTTGATCAGCCCCAGGAGGTGCTCCCCGCTCCTGTTGATGGTTTCGAGGCTCTTCTTCTGCTCGGCGGTGAGGTTGCGATCCCGGTTCAGGAGCTGGGAGTACCCCAGGATCGCATTCATTGGCGTCCGGATCTCATGGCTCATGTTCGCCAGAAACACGCTCTTTGCGCGGTTGGCCTTTTCCGCCTCTTTTCTCGAGGAGGTCAGGGCCTGTTCCACCCGCCGCCGCCTTGAAATCTCCTGTTTCAGCCGCCTCACCCAGTACATGAAGATCAGCAGGATCAGCAGCAGGGGCACCAGGCTCCCGAAAAGCAGGGAGTAGTTCACCCCGTGCTCGTATTCAATGGAGACCCACTTCCGGTACACACCGTTTTTTTCCGACTCCGGCACAAGGTCCAGGAACTTGTCCAAAATTCCCTGTAAGGGCGCCAGCTCCTTTCCAACGGCCATGGAGAGATTGTAGGTATAGGGGGTTCTGCCGGTCACCTTCAGGGAGGTGTTCTTCAGCTTTCCGATATAGTATCCCCCCGACAGGATACTCTCCACAAGGGCGGCCACCTCCCGCCGCTCCAGCATTCCCAGGGCCTCTTCCGTGGAAGGGGCCGGCACCAGTGTGAGAAAGGGAAAGTCCTTTCTCACCATCTCCTCCACGGCTGATCCCGCCACGACGCATGTTTTCCTGCCCCGGAGCTCCTTGAGGCCGCCGATATAATTCATGTCCGCATTGGCGAAGACCACGACGGGAACTTCCAGGTAGGGCTTCGTGAAGAGAAGGTGTTCCCTTCTGGACTCGGTTTCCATGACCGTTGAAAACATATCCGCGGAACCGTTTTCCACCATCTCGAATCCCCGGTGCCACGGGTCCACATCCTCGAAAACAAAATCCATCTCCAGGTTATCTTCCAGCAGTTGCAGGTATTCCACGGCGATCCCGGCATACCCGCCGGTTTTGTCCATGAACTCCACGGGCGCCCAGTTCCGGGCGCTCACCACGCGGATCCTCGGATGGGCCTTGATCCACTCCTTCTCTTCGGTTGTGAGGTACTTTTCGAATTGGAAATTTTCCGGCTCCGCCTGAATGGGGAGCCATTTACGGAATACGGCCGTTTTATGCCCGTGGGGCATGGCGTCAAGGGCCTTTGCGAGGATCGACCGGAGCTCGGGCCAGTCCTTTCGGGAGGCAAGGCGCTGCCCGTTGTCGTCGTCCTGGTACTGGGCGGCGACCTTGAGGTTTGTCAGCCCGCTCTCCCTTGCCAGGTGAAGGTTGATGCCCAGCACCCCCACGTAGGCATCGGCCCTGTTGGCGGATACCGCCGTGAGCCCTTCCAGGGGGGTGTCCACAAACACGGGAAGCAGGCGGGGAGCGTCCTTCAACACCTTGTCGGTGGAGTAGTAGCCCTTTACCAGGGCCACCCTTCTGCCCGTAAGGTCCTTGGGTGAATGGATCAGCTTCTCCTCCTTGCGGGTCATGACCGCAAGGGGGGTGGGAATAAAAATGTCCGTGAAGTTCAGAAACCCTTCCCGCTCATCGGTCTTGAAGGCCGTCAACACCAGGTCCAGGGATCTTTTCCGCGCCCCGTCGAGGATATCGGGCCACGCGAGGTCCGGCACCGGAAAAAAGGTGAGCCCCGTGAGACGCTCCACCTCGGCGATCAGATCCAGTGCAATGCCCCGGTATCGCCCGTCCCTGCCGAGAAAGCTGTAGGGCGCATAGTCCGGATCGACCCCGGTGCGGATCACGGGATGATCGGAAACCCATGCCCTTTCCGCCTCCGTGAGGATGTCGCCGGGCCTCCTTGGCTGCGTGGGAGATTCAACGGGCATCCACCTCTTCTGAATCCGCGTTCGTTCATGAACCGTGATATCCGAAAGGGCCCGGTCGATAAGCGCGTGCAGAACGGGCCTGTCCTTCCTGATGCCGAAGGAGAGGGGGTTGTGGGTGCCCTGGAGGTGATTGGCGACCTTGAGGTTCGAGAGCGCCAGGCGGCCGATCATATGGGTGGCAACGGCAAGGTTGCCCACAACGGCATCCAGCTCCCCGTGGGAAAGGGCCGTGAGCGCCCCGGTGAAGGTCGGGTAAACCGCGGGATCGATCCTTGAGGCTTCCTTTATAAAGCCGTGATGGGAGCTGTCCGCCTGAACCCCCACGCGCAGGTTTTCAAGCTCGGAAAGGGTCCGGGGTTCCCCTTCCAGGCGGGTCACCACCACCCTTGGAAAGGTGAGGTAGGGGTTCGTAAAAAGCAGATAGTTTTCCCTTTCGACCGTCCTTCCCACACAGGGTAAAACGTCGATCTCACCGCTGCGGAAAAGACGAAGGGTCTCCTCCCATGTGGACGCCGAAACCGGAACGAAGCGTATTCCTATGCGCTCTTCAATCAACGCCGCATATTCACCGGCGATTCCGCTGAGCTCGCCGGTCTCGGAAAGAAACTCGAAGGGCATGAACTCGGGATCGAACCCCAGGCGCACCGCGGGATTCGCCTTTACCCATTCCTTTTCCTCGATCGTCATGGGAATGCGCGATTCCTCGGTCGACGCCGTTGAAGGGTCGGCATTGGTTGTCCCGGCGCTTCCCATAAGGAGGCACGCCAGAAACAACAGGAATAACACGCGTGAATAGTAATTTTTGTTCATGATCCCGCCTGAGTTCGTTAAGCGCAAAGTCCCTTGTTCGGGCGAATCATAGCAAATACCGTTTTTTTTAGAAATCCTTTTCTCGGTAGGCGCCACAAGAGGGAATCGACTTCATTGAAGCAACGTTCAACCTAAAATCTGCAATTGAAATCGTTTAAGATTCATAGTTACTCAGTATCTCAAGACTGTGCAGGTATTCCCGAAGAAATGCAATGCCTTGAAATGAATGAGTCGCCATTTGTGGAAATTTGCTCAAAAATTCACAATAACAAATCCTTACGGGCTTGGTCGAAATCGTGATTGCAAGTTTTAGGTTCAATGAAAACCCGGCAGGATATATAATCGGCCCCGGCTATCCTACCGCTTTCTCCAATGACTATGACGCGTTTTGGTTACACCCTCTCATCGTATGGCTCTTTGCTTGTTCAGCCCTGGATCACTCATTGGTTTTTTGATTTGATTTCGAACCATAAACTGGTATTATAGACCTTAAATCATATCAAAACCTCACACACCTGTACTCAACGCGACGTTACTCCGCCCCCTTTCAATATATATTTCTTTCGTTTCAAGTGGTAACAGGACATTGATGTGGGCTGAGCCGACTCGTTTCCTGAACAACACGCTTACAGGATTACCGGCTCATTCAAAACACTCACGTGACTTCGACGGGCCATAATAACGAGTCATTCAATCCAGCCGGGACGATTCCAGTTCACGAGGCGAACAAATACGAAAAACCGACAAACCATTTCCCCCGTCGGTTATCCTTGTGAACAAGCCCTCGATAATAGAGCGAAACGAGCGTAATTATGCGTACACCAGTACAAAATGCAAAGGTCGCAAGACAAACGGAACCCCGCAATTCTCCAAAACCCGGACGATCGGTTAGTGAACAAGGAGATGATTTGCACGCCACTTCTCCCCCTCGGCGGATGATCGGCAACTTAGCGATGCAACGGTTGCTGAAGGTCAACATCGAAGCGATGGAAGCAGGCTCAAAAACCGTTTCATCAACCCGTTTCGGGCATGAGTACAATCCCCTCGCCTTGCACGCGAAAGCCCGTGTCGGAATTCAGTCCAAGCCGGCAGTCGGCGCTCCCGGCGACATGTACGAGAAAGAAGCCGACCGCGTTGCCGATCAGGTGATGCGCATGCCGGAACCCGATCACATGACCACAAACACCCGGGAAGAAGGATGCCCAAACTGCCCGGCGAAGCAGGCACAGAAGAACTTTCGGAGCATACTGCCGGCTTCCCGTATACTGCCCCTTACCCAACGACAACCCAACGAAGAAGAAATAGAAACGCAAATGAAGTCGGCTGCTGAAACTGCCCCGCCCCCGTTACAAAGGCAACCGTGCGAGCAAGAGGTTCAGCCAAAAATGAAAGCGGCCGGTGAAACGGTCACGATACAAAGGCTGCCGTGCGAGGAAGAGATGCAGCCAAAAATGAAAACGGCCGATGAAGCGGCCCCAATACAAAAGCAGCCGTACGAGGAGGAAGTACAACCTAAAATGGATCAAGCCGGTGAAACGCCCTTCACCCAAAGACAAGCGGTTGAAGAAGATCAAATTGTTCAAACAAAGCCTGCGGATGAAGCGAACACCGGACAAACGTCCATATCCGAATCTCAACTTCATGCTGGTGAAAACAGCGGCCAACCGCTTTCCGATTCAAGCAGAAGGTATTTTGAACCACGATTCGGTCATGATTTTAACAATGTAAGGATACATACCCGGGACAATGCGGTTCGGATGAGTCAAAGTTTAAATGCCCGGGCGTTTACCCACGGAAGTCACATTTACTTTAATCGCGGCCAATACAACCCTGAAACTTATTCCGGGAAACATTTGCTGAGTCATGAACTGACCCATGTACTGCAACAGACCGGCAACAGGGGGCGGCGCATATCCCGAAACCCTTCGCCCGGTTGTTCCACATGGGGAGGGTTCCGAATTTGCGGCAGCGCGGCCTTCAGGAGGACCGTGGCGAGTGAATTGACGACCTTGAACGGCACAAGTCAGGGAAGCGGGGCTTTAAGCGCAATCGCGGCACACAGGGCTCCCTGGTACCGCTCCCTAATTCGGATAAATGAGAGGGGGTACTGTGGTTTTCTCCCGGTAGCTATTTATTACGATGCCTCCGGGTGTAGCGTGACGCACAGTTGCCCGGGAACGGGTTCCGCATGGCAGAGGGTTCCCAACCATGTTTACCTGTTCCATGAAATCGCCCATGTATATGAATACCTCATAGGCGGCAGGGGAACCCATCGAGATCGAGAATGCATGGTAACCGGACTCGGCAGCTATTTTACCACGATTCCATATAACGAAAATAGGCTTCGCTGTGAATTGGGGTTGCCTGTTCGTCCCTGTTACAACGGTTATTGCACGGCACATCCACCTCCCACATGCTAGTTCACAGCCGGTAAAGGAGCCGGTCACCCGGTTCCCCATCCCCCCGGTTTGAATCCTTCGTGCCCTGAAAATAAACCACTCCAGTTTTCGCGTATATTTACGAAACATAGAAACAAGTATTTCATCGTATTGCCCATGGTCCTGTTTTCTTGTATATTAAATCCATTACGACTCTCATTTAAAAACCACCATCACTTCTCAGCCATGCCAATCCTGCATCAATCGTTATTCCGGGGACGTGCGTTTTCGAGGCTCTCTCCTAAATAATATTGCTTGTCTCAAGCCATGGGGTTTCCGCTGTTGAAGCAAATAAAATTCTTATACATTCAAGTTATTTTATCCCTGTTGATTTCAGTTCCGGTTTCTGCCGTAAGAATCGAATATCTATACGACTCCCGCAACCGACTGGAAAAGGTACTTTATCAAGATGGAAGCGTTATTTCATATAAATACGATAACATCGGCAACAGACGTTCCATGACGATCACAAACCCCGACGAGGATAATGACGGCATGCCGGACATATGGGAGCTCAAACACTTCGATTCCCTTGAAAGGGACGGCTCCGGAGATCACGACGGCGACGGCATATCCGATCTGGATGAATATTTAAGGGGAAGCGACCCATCGGATAAAGGGAAAACCTCACTTGCAAATACAATACCTTTCGATAGTGGCGAAAGCGGCAGTCGGAGCACTCCTGTTCCAGGCAACACTTCAGGCGAACTCGATGCTCAACCGGAATCTCCTTCCCGCACCAACGACAACAGCAACACCACCTTGCCGAGTCCCCCAAACGGATCGAATGGGATCGAATTTCCATCGGCGTCTCCCGGCGCAAACTCAGGCAGCGATACTGCCATTGAGAATGCATCCCACACGGATAGGAATCCAAAGTTCAACGTCGTCGTGGCATCCGGTTACGGAACCATGCTCTCGGGTATAAATGTTCATGCATTCACGGAAATGGGAGACGATACGGGCCTCCGTTCCATTACCGACAAAAGCGGGACGGCTGCTTTCGAACTCGAGATATTTGATCGGGGCGATTACATGTTCGGAGCGGACTACCTCTCCTCCCGCTTCTGGTCCGATATGATCACGATTCCGGACAGCAGGGAAACGCGAATACTTATCGAGGAGGAAGAAACCCTTGTGCGGATCTCCGGAGCGGAAAAGAAAGGAATCAAGATATCACTACACAACGGTGATGCGTCCAACCTTGGGAAACACCGGTTCACGGACATTGAGGGGATTGGTTCCTTTCGGCTTCCCGTGGGAGAAACATTTCTTTTCAGCGTGGAAATATCGGGAAAACACTACTGGAGCGATCCCGTGACGATCATGCCGGGTGAAACCAACCTCGCCCGGATACCCATCGAGACATTCTCCCTTAACATTGCGGTTAAAAAGGCACCAGAAGTTCCCCTTGCCGGAGTTCCGGCCCGCCTATACCGGGAATCCCGCATCCACACCGGGAAAACCGGACTGACCGATCATAACGGGGAGGTCATATTTCAGGTTCCCGAAGAAGACTACCGTGTAGAAGTCGAACGGCTGGGATACCGCTTTCCGAGCGATTTGCTCGCCGTCAATGGGGATACTTCATACAACCTGATCATACCGCACAGAGATATAACCTTAAGGATATTCGGGAACCATGCGAATGATCTTTTGCCCCTGCAAGGCATCACCTTGCGTCTTCTCAACTCGAAAGGCACATATGCCGGCGTATCGAAAACCTCCGACGACAGCGGAGAGTTGAAGTTAACCCTCACGGAAATGGACTACCGTGCCGCCGTAACGTTCATGGGGCGACAGCTCTTCATAAAGCCACTGGAATCCGACGAAGACCGTATCGTCATCAACGAAGGCATTGCCATACTGAATCCAAGTGGTTTTGCAGCGCCCCTCACCGATCTAACGATCCATATCCATTCAGAGGCGGACCATCACATGCGGCTCCATGGACAAGCAAACCGCGAAGGGCTTTTCATACTGAGATTACCCGAGGGAAAATACAGATTTGGGTTGGATCACAACGGAGTACGGTACTGGAGCGCCTTTCGGAACATTACCGCCCATGCCGTAACGAATATTACATTTTCACTACCTTGAACGGTGAACGTTTTCCCGGATCAAACAATACATCGTCGAATCATTGCTCAAATCCCGAACCGATGAACGGGGTTGATCACCACTCAAATCATTCAATCGGAATACATTATTTCACACCGTGACCTGTTCGCCCGCCGTCACTTCCAAGTTCCATATATCTGATTTTCAAATGGAAGGAGTATATGTTGCCGTTACGAAAATCATTGCCGCTCATGCCTTTCGTCCTTCTGCTCGGGCTTTGTCAATTTTCCGACCCCGCCTTTGCCACCAGTGCCTCAATCACCTTATCGGGAAACGAGGGGGAGATACATCTCGATGCCCATGCCGCTTTCTCGAGTTACACTTTTTGCAACTCCGAAGATCCCCCCGATTGCCGTGACGACAACAGTGGCCGCCTGCGCGTTTACCGGGGAAGTCGTCTGCTACACAGTATTAACGGACGTGGTTCCACAGGGTGGTCCACCGTCATTGACGGCGGGCTCCTTCCCCAGGGTGAAAATGTCTATTCGGCAACCGCCGTCGATGCGAAGCGTATTTCCGTTACGGAAAAGACAGCGGTATTTATCGACAACACTCCCGAAATCCACGCCCAGAATCCCGGCACGGTTGAAGGCGCGTTCAACATTACCGGAGATGCATCATTCAAGGAGTGTATCGGCGGAAATGATGGAACCGTTTACCTCTACCTGGACCGCTACAGCCCGCAATATTTAAAAGGGTACAAAAGCGTTGAAGGAACCGGAGTCACTTGGAGCTATTCAGAGATAACCGGCGGCGAACTGGATGCGGGAGCTTTTTCACAAGGTACTCACAAGCTACTGGCCCTGGCCAGGTCCGCCAACGGAACCAAAGCCTGGGCGGAAGGCACATTCACCGTGGACAACACGCCGGAGATCACGGTACAGGATCGCGGTCCAGTGGAAGGTGGATTCGATATGAACGGCAGCGCGACCTTCAAGGAGCATGTCGGCGGAATCGAAGGCACCGTTTACCTCTACCTGGACCGCTACAGCACACAATATCTAAAAGGACATAAGAGTTTTGAAGGAACCGGAATCACCTGGAGCTACTCCGAAATAACCGGCGGCGAACTGGATGCGGGAGCATTTTCACAAGGTGATCACAAACTACTGGCCCTGGCCAGGTCCGCCAACGGAACCAAAGCCTGGGCGGAAGGCACATTCACCGTGGACAACACGCCGGAGATCACGGTACAGGATCGCGGTCCAGTGGAAGGTGGATTCGATATGAACGGCAGCGCGACCTTCAAGGAGCATGTCGGCGGAATCGAAGGCACCGTTTACCTCTACCTGGACCGCTACAACACACAATATCTAAAAGGACATAAGAGTTTTGAAGGCACCGGAATCACCTGGAGCTACTCCGAAATAACCGGCGACGAACTGGATGCGGGACCAATGTCGCAAGGTGATCACAAGTTGCTGGCCCAGGCCAAGTCCGCCAACGGAACCAAAACCTTGGCGGAAGGCACGTTCACCGTGGACAACACCCCGGAGATTTCGGTACAGGATCGCGGTCCCGTGGAAGGTGGCTTCGATATGAACGGGAGCGCAACCTTCAAGGAGCATGTCGGCGGAATCGAAGGCACCGTTTACCTGTACCTGGACCGCTACGGCCCACAATATTTAAAAGGACATAAGAGTTTTGAAGGCACCGGAATCACGTGGAGCTATTCCGAAATAAGCGGCGACGAACTGGATGCGGGACCAATGTCGCAAGGTGGTCACAGGTTGCTGGCCCTGGCCAAGTCCGCCAACGGAACCAAAGCCTGGGCGGAAGGCACTTTCACTGTGGACAACACCCCGGAGGTTTCGGTACAGAGTCCCGGACCTGTCGAGGGTGAGTTCGACATTGAGGGCGGTGCGCTCTTCAAGGAACATGTCGGCGGAGACGAGGGGCGCGTTTACCTGTACATCGACGGACAGGGCAGTCGCTTTTTTCGAGGCTCCAAAAGCTACAACAGCACCGTCGTCAACTGGCGCTATTCGGAAATCGTCGGCACCACCCTTAACGCGGATGACTTTAAGAAGGGGAAACACACGATCCATGCGAGAGCCCGGGCAGTCAACGGAACATGGTCCGACTGGGCAACAGGAACTTTCATCGTCAAACCCTGCAAGCTCTCCCTCTCCTCGGATAAGGACTCGTTGTTGCCGGGAGAAACCGCACTGGTCACGGCCCAAACGGAAAATCCTCCTGACACGGCGATAAAATGGAGTTGGGAAAGAAAAACCGGCGATGTCAAAGTAACCCTTTCCCCTTCCAAGGGCAACAGTGTCCGTATAACCGATGTGGAAGGCGAGGGACTCCTGCTGGTTCACGCCGAATATGAGGGAGAACCCGATTGCCGGGATGAAATCGAGATCCGCGTGGGCTGCGACAGTTGTGAAAACTGCGACAAAGCCGGCCGAACGAAGTTTGCCACGTCGAGCATCCATGTCCGGTTCAGCATGGGGCGCACATGGAACGGCAGGAACGCCGGATTTATCGTCCTTTACTCGGACGAAGCAATACCGGAAAACGCAACCCCCGAGCTTCTGAAGAGCCGTGATTTCAACAACGCATGCGAGAATCTATATGAAAACGGCATTCTCCGACAGGTTCTTTCCCCGGAAGCCCTGGCAAACATTCGAATCGTCGACGAACAGAAGTACGTCGTCGACTTCCACCGGCCGGAAGACGTGGACGAAAAAGTCAATGGACTCTACAAGATTTCGGGCACGGCGATTCCCTTTGTCAGCTGGATCGTCGAGAACCCCGATGCCGCCGCCGGCAGGTATGAACGTCTCCGGATAACCGAGAGCGGAAACGGCATAACCCGAATCAACGAATATACCCGGGATGCCGGGGAAAACACCTGGCGCATGAGCCTGGGCAACGGCCTTTCCGTTCGGACTCTTCACGAAGAGATTATCGCCGGTGATCGCGTGGTCACGGAAACCCTCGTCGATTCATCGGGCCTTACGGCCGAAAAAACGAGAACCGTACACCATCCGTTCCCCTGGGGCGAGGAGGTGGTCGAGGAAACCGTCGATCCCGACGGCGCCTCCCTTACCACCGTCACCGCCTATATTGAAGATCCCTCGGAGAACGGCTACGGCAGGATCGCCCGGCGAGTTCTCCACGACGGGTCATGGGTCCGATATGTGTACGATTCCGTGGGCAGAAGGATTAAGAAGATCGCCACCTGGTTGAACGCCCCCGAGGGCGCCCCGGAAAGCGAATCGCTCGTCACCGCTTACGACTACTCCCCGGTGGATATGGGCGACACCGATGCGGCCGAGGACCGACGCCTGCCCCGAACGATCACCGAGTCCATCATGGGTATCCCCGTCACAAGAACGTACCGTCTCTACCGGGTGGATGCCGTAACCCGGGAACGAACCGAAATCGAGGAGAGGTGCGCCCATCCCTCGGCTCCCTTCGGCGCCGGCCGCAATCTTCGCACCGTTTCCGTCACCCACCCTGTTTCAACGGGAAACCCCGCATCAGGCCGCGTAAAGGAGATCCGCCGGCCGGACGGCACCATGGAAACCCGGGCCTATGAGAGGGGGACATTCACACCCGGCGCGGATGCAACCTCGCCGGGCGATTTTATCCCCGGTCACGGAACCCACCTTTTGGAAACGGTCATACACGGAACAACGGCTTCCCCGGGCGGCATTGCAGGCCGGACCACCATGGAGGGCACCGTTCTGGACGACATGGGCAACACGCTCCTTTCGGCCACCCTTGTCCGAACCGATGACGGCTACGCGCCGATCCATTGGATTAGAAGCAATTTCAACAGGGACGGCAACCCGACCCGAACCGTAAACTCCAACGGCGAGATCCACGAGAGCTTCTGGAACTGCTGCTCGAAAACGGGGGAAACAGATGCCCGGGGCACCGTGAGGAGCTACACCCACGACGATCTCGGCAGGGTTCTCACCGAAACCAGGGAAACGGTAAACGGCCCCCTCACCACCCGTTACACCCGCGATGCAACGGGCAGGATAAGGGGCAGACACACAACTGGGGGAGGCCTTTCCCGGGAAAGTTCCGCCACGTACGACATTGCCGGAAGGCCGGTCCTTGTGGTCGACCATTTCGGGCGAACCACCCATTACGCATACTCCATAGGCGGCCGCGCAACCACCGTCACCCGCCCCGGCGGGTTCACCGAGATCACCAGCCGCCACATGGACGGCAGGCTACAGAGCCTCACCGGCACCTCCATTATCCCCAGGTACCACAGTTACGGCATCGATCCCGACGGCAACAGGTGGACTCTGGCCACCTCCGGACATAAGACCTCCCCTATGTGGGAGAGAACCGTTGTGGACCCGCTGGGCCGGACCGTGCGCATCGAAAAACCAGGACCCGCAGGCACCGTCGACACGGTGTTCCGAGAATACGACGCCAGGGGCCTGCTCATCAGGGAAAGCGGGAGTGCAAAGGCGGATACCGTCCTTGATTACGACGCCCTCGGCAACCTTGTCCGAGAGGGGCTGGACCTGAACGGAAACGGCATCCTCGACCCCGCCTCCATGGACCGGATCGAGGAGCACCAAACGCACTATGCTATTATCGACGGCACCTATTGGAAGGAGACCGTCCGAAAGATCTACCCCGAATCGTTCAGCGGCGAGCCCGTTACCGTGGCCGTTCACAGGGAGCGACTCACGGGCCTGACCGGCGGACTCACCGGAGAAACCGTGTCCATGGATATCCACGGCAACAAAACCGTGTCCCGTACCTTCACGGACCGGAATACCGGCACCGTCACGGAGACCGTCGAGCACCCAGACGCCGAGATCAACGCCGTTTCCATATGGGAACACGGCCTCCTGATCTCCTCCCAATCAAAAACCGGCGTGAAAACAACCTTTGATTACGACGGCCTTGAACGACGCACCCACACCACCGATCCGAGAACCGGCCCCACCGTCCGGGGCTACGACAATATGGGCCTGCCGGCTTTCGACCGAGACCCCGCGGGCTTCAGCACAACTTACACCCACGATCCCCAAACCGGAAGAAAACTCACCGAAACCAACGCCAAGGGCCACACCACCCGCTACGAATACAACGCCCGGGGTCAGGTCATGCGCATCTGGGGAGACGCGGTGGAGCCGGTTTCCTATCTATACGACATCTACGGTCGAAAGATCGAAATGCACACCTATCAAGGGGGAACCGGCTGGGAAAACCCGGAATGGCCGGAGGGTTCGACGGGCCCTTCCGCCGTGACAAGATGGCATTACGACGAGGCCACTGGCCTCCTCCTTCACAAGGGATACGACGACGGCAAGGGTGCCTCATACGGCTACACCAACGGCGGCAAGCTCCTGATCAGGACCTGGGCAAGGCTCAAGGACGGCACCCCCCTCACCACCGTCTACTCCCATGATCCCGGCACGGGCGAACTCACGGATATCGTTTACTCCGATACCCATTTCAACACCACGTTCACCTATGACCGCCTGGGCCGAAAGGAGACCGTGGCCGATGCAACGGCAATGAGGAGCTTCCATTACAACGAGACATTGCAGCTCGAATCGGAGCGCATATCGGGCTTCTACCAGAAGGTGATCACGCGTACATACGACGATCCCGCTCTTCCCGGCCGCCCCACCGGATTCAGCATCGGGCGTGATTATCGGGTTACTTACGGTTATGGACCCGCCACGGGCAGACTCGACAACATTCTCTGGAATGTCGACGACAAGGAGCACAGCGTCAACTACGCATACGTTCCGGACTCCGATCTTATCCATAGCGTCACAACGGCCTCCGGCGCGAAAACAACCTATACCTACGAACCCCTTCGAAATCTCAAGACGGAAGTCAAAAACGAGTTCAACGACAGCTTGATCTCACGCTACGAATACGGCTATAATGAGATCGGGCTCAGGGATTACATGGAAACCAGCGGCTCGGCATTCGACGATAAACCGCATCCACCTGCCGCCGTGACCAAAACGTACAAGTCCAACTCTCTGAACCAGTACACGGAGATTACAAAATCCCCCGGCACCCCTTCCGTGGACAGGCCAAAGTATGACGACGACGGAAATCTCACGGAGATGACCGGCGATTCCGGCAAGCTGCAATACGAATACAACGGCGAGAACAGATTGGTACTCGTCCAGCCCGTGGAGCCCGAAAACGGGGAGAAGAGGGTCGAGTTCACCTACGATTATATGGGGCGCCGTGTTCGGAAGAAAGTGTTCACTTGGCAGGAAGGTGCGGCGTGGTTTACAACCGATGAAAAGCTATTCGTTTTCGATGAGTGGAACCTGACTCAAGAACAAACATCCCCAGGGGGGGCAAAAGTATATTACCTTTGGGGATTCGATGTCAGCAACAAAATACACGATGCTGGAGGTATCGGTGGACAGCTGAGCAGAACTACAAGTCAGGAAAATGTCACTCAGTCATTTTTTCACGATGCCAATGGTAATGTGATGCAGGTTATCAACTCTCATCATGGAAATATAGTAGCTCATTATGAATATCAACCTTTTGGCACATTAAGATACTCATATGGCATCTTAGAAAAAGAAAACCCGTTCAACATAAATTCTAAATATTTTTCAACCTTTCCACATTTCTATTATTATGGGCACAGATTTTTATCACCGAAGCTTGGACGTTGGATCAACAGGGATCCTTATGAGGAGAATGGTGGAATAAATCTATACATATTCGCAAACAATAATCCTATAACAAACTATGATTACCTAGGACTATTTGTAGAAAAATGTTCCAGGTGGGTGGGAAATCCCAATAGTGCGGCTACTAATAAAAACAACCCTATAAGGCATGATTTCATCAATATTTCAGGATCATTTATTGGCTTCCATCCACAAGAGAGCATGTTGTGGAGTAGCGGAAAAATTACTTTTGGAGTAGAAACAAGAAAAAACTGTCGATTGGTATGCGATGACCCCAATTATGATAGATATGTACGAAGAGAAATCCTCTTAAACAAACCA
>PPCM01000617.1_pt1 | contig 26051 bp, 30 predicted proteins | sample 1555541 | NCBI WGS metagenome assembly PPCM01 (sample SAMN05284479, study PRJNA326546) | Marine sediment metagenome, whole genome shotgun sequencing project. | isolation source: marine sediment | place: Germany: Wadden Sea | collected 2012-09-05 | reverse complement strand
TCCATCTTATCAATTGCTATAGCAAATTTTGCTTCTTCTGTATTTAATTGAACAAATTCTGCGAATAAATGTCTGTATTTTTCTTTAAGGACTGCAGGAATATCATTTTTAAGTTTGAGATATGCTAAATGTTCTAGTTCGTCTTGATGTTCTTTTATTTTAACCTTGTATGGGTGTAATGGTGTGTCGCCACTAACTATTTCAACTAAATCATGATATAATAAAATATTCATAACTTTACACCTATCCATTTTTAAATCATATTTTTCAAAAAAATAGTCGGCTAGAATTAATGAACTCCAAACGTGTTCTGCAGATGATTCACGCCTATCACCCACTGTACTTGCTCTATTTATGTTTTTGAGCTTATACATAGTCCTAATTCTTGATAGATCGTTTATCATGAAGAATAGTAGTAATTGAACTTTGTTTAAATATTTATTCTTTATAATATAAAAAAAATGGATTATTATTTAATCCACTTAATCCATGCTTTTTTGAAATATTTTAATGATAATATTGATAAAATGAAACCGATTGTTGGTATAATAGAATTTATGAACGGTTTTGGAAGTTCTGCAACAATAAAGAAAACTACGATTGTGAAGTATGTTAATATTGCAATTAAGACTTTTCTAGTATGGCTTGTTTCCCACGCTTTATCTAATTCTACATTTTTATTTCGAGTCTCAATTTCGCTTAATCTTTTTTTGATTTCTTCCATAATATATTTTATTAAATATTTGATTTATATTAGTTTGGGTTTATAAGAATTAGTTTTTAATAAAAATAATTAAAATTTAAAAAATTTAAAAACATCAGAATATAAAATTCTGATAAATAAAAAATAAAAATTATTTAGATTTTGAAGATATTTTTCCAATCCAAATAGTTGCAATAACTGCTAAAATAGTAACAATGATTGCGTATACCCACGGTCCGCCTGCTGCTAATCTACATAGTGCACCAGCACCTTCAGTTCCACATGGTCCTTTAAATAATGATTTAATTGCATCATTCCATGCTAATGCAGCAACAAGTCCAAATGCAGCTGTAATTAATGCTGCTAGTTTTTCAATAACTTCAGATTTCATAATTTCACCTTAAAATTAGTAGGAGTTTGAATGCTAATTCAATTTAAAAACTATATCTTTAACAATAATGACTCTTAAAAACTAATTTTCACTATATTTGAAGTTTTTATTTCATAATTATGGTATTATTTTTTTATTATAATTTCATATATTTAGGGTGTTTTTAAGGTAAAAAACAAAAGCATTAAAAAGGACACCAAGTTTTTATCTATCATAATTGGAACATTCTCATGATTGTTTTATGAATTTATTCATTGAAATGCAATTTTGACTATTTCTATTTAATGAAAATTATTTAGAATGAATGAAAAAAATACTGATTTAGTTTGAACTTAACAATTGAAAAATGTTTTCTAACTATAAAATCTGATTTTTGAATGTAACGATTTTATGGAGGAAAATAAGATGATGATATGTAAAAAATGTAATGGGACTAAAATTAAATCCCGTAGTAACTATTCTCATGGTAAGAAATCAAGTTCTCGAACTGTATTTTCTTGCAAAAATTGTGGTTCTGCTGAAGTAGAAGTAAAGACTATGAATAGATTCGGCGGTCGAGGCCGAAGAAACAATAGATAATGGCTGATTATAAGATTATTAAATTTTGTAGATTATGCAAAGCTAAATTTGTGGTAAACAAAGGACAGTCAAGGATAATCTATTGTGACGCATGTCAAACAAAGTATAATAATCAAAACAAAATTAACGAGGAATAAAAAATGAATGGAACTGTAAAATTTTTCAACCATGGTAAAGGTTTTGGCTTTATTTTAGCTGACGACGACAAAGAGTATTTTGTACATATTTCAGGTATCAACGAAGGAGTTTCCTTAGAAGATAATGATGCTGTTACTTTCGATATTGAAGAAGGAGACAGAGGCGCAAAAGCTGTTAACGTTAATAAAGCTTAAGATTAAGATTAATTTATTATATTATAATTATATAACATTTTATCAAGATCAACAATTATTTAGAGGGAAACTTTCCCTCTATCTTTTTTTTTAGACACACAAATTCTATATCTTTTTAAATTATACTAACCTTCTATAAAATATGTCTAGAGATAGAAAAAATATAAGTATGTATTTAAATGGTTCAATTAGAGCTGTTAATTCTATTGATACTGATGGTTTTTTTAGTGGACGTTATAATGTTAATATCAATATACCTGATTCAAGACATAAATTAGATTTAAATGGTCTTTATTCTAAATTAGAAGAAATTAGTTTTAATTTTTCTGGTGTTATTAATGAAGATATCGAATATGGATTTAATGATTTAAATGTTCTAGATAAATTAAATTATAAAAATTGGATAAAAGATGGATCATCTATTGCATACTTATCTATACTTGAAACTAAAGTTTCTTTAGAATTAATTAAAGAATATGATGGATATTTACCAACAGGTGGGTATACTAAATATGTAGGGAGAATTCTTGACAGGGTAGTAACTTATGTTGAAGATTCAGAGAATTATTCTAAAAAATAATTAATAAGAAAAAGTAAAAAAATAATGTCTTAGTAGACATTAGTCGTAATTTCTTTTAAAAGATCTTTTAGGTTTTGCACCATAAGTCTTTTTAGGTTTATGAGATTTAGTACCTTTAGGTTTTGGTTTACTACCAAAACGACTTCCAGCATTATTACCTCTATGACCGCTAGTACCTTTACTTTTTGGTCTTCGATTTGGATTTCGTCCTCTTCCTTGTTGTCTTGGAGGAGGTCTTGCTTCTGAACCAGTAGCATTTTGAGCAGTATTTGAATGATATTGATGTTCAACAACTTCAATTTTTTGTTTAGTGATTTTTTCAATATCTCTTAAGAAATCTCTTTCTTCAGCGCAACAAAATGAAAATGCAGTACCATCAGTTCCAGCTCTTGCAGTTCGTCCAATTCTATGAACATAACTTTCTGGTTCATTTGGTAATTCAAAATTAATTACGTGTGAAATATTATCAATATCAATTCCTCGTGCAGCAATATCAGTTGCAACTAAAACTTTAGATCTACCTGATTTAAAATTTTGAATTGCTTTGATTCTTGCATTTTGAGATTTGTTACCATGAATTGCATCAGCAGGAATATTATGTTTTGTTAAAAAATCTGAGATCTTATTTGCTCTATGTTTTGTACGTGTGAAAATTAAAACACTATTCATTCTTTCTTTTTTGAAAATATCTAAAAGTAAGTTTTCTTTAGGTTTTGGATCTACGAAGAAAATAAGTTGTTTAATTCTTTCAACAGTTGTAGCTTGAGGTGTAACCTCTACATGAACTGGATTATGTAATAAACTTTTAGCTAGAGTGTTAATTTGTGGTGACATAGTAGCTGAAAAGAATAATGATTGTTTCTTAGGTGGTAATTTAGCAAGAACTTTTTTGATATCGTGAATAAATCCCATATCAAGCATTCTGTCTGCTTCATCTAAAACAAAGAATTCAATATTTCTTAAATTTATTTTACCTTGATTCATTAAATCTAAAAGTCTACCTGGTGTTGCAACAAGAATGTCTACGCCTTTTCTTAAAGCTTGAACTTGTTTACCTTGTTTAACTCCGCCAAAAATAACTGTATGTCTAAAATCTAGGAATTCACCATACGCTTCAAAGCTTTCGCCAATTTGAGCTGCAAGTTCTCTAGTTGGAGCTAGAACTAATGTTCTAATTCCTCTACCATGAGATTCCTTCATTTTTTGTAAAATTGGTAATGTGAATGCTGCAGTTTTACCTGTACCAGTCTGTGCAATACCAATAAGATCTCGACCTTCAAGTAAACCTGGAATAGATTCTCCTTGAATAGGTGTAGGAATTTCATAACCTTGTTTAGTTAAGGCTTTTTGGATTGGATTTATTAGATTTAAATCCTTAAATGTTAATTTATTAGTCATATTAATAGATTTTAATTTGGGTTTAGTTATAAAGGATACGTTTATTTAGAAAAAAAGAAGAATTATTTGATTATTTTTGACAAATTCATGAATGCAGGAGCACTACATAATAACCAACAATTACAATTTCTATTTTTGATTTGTTTTCTGATTTCAGCACTTTTTTTGTCTTTCCAAATGCTTACTAATGGTCGATCTTTAATGTTTCCCATGCTAATTCTTAGTGGATCACATGGATAAACTTCACCATAAGGATTGATGAAAAAGGACATACTACCTCCGAAACAATTGAAACATTTTTTAGTAGAATTATTGTCGATAATGAAATCTAATGATTTTTCATAATATTTTTTGAATGCAAGTTTTGTAAGTAAGTTAGGATAGACATAGTTTTGCACTAATAATTTATGATCATCTTTTAATTGTTTTAAGTCAAAGTTTTTGAATTTTTGTTTACTAACTTTAAAATCATTATCTAGTCCATCATGAATAGGTTGGAAATATGTATTGATTCCTTTTTTTGAAAACTTTTTATTAATTTTAATTAAGTCTTTTTGATTCTCAGAAGTTAATACTGATTGAATTTGAATAGTTGTATTCCTTGAATATTTTTTTAGAAGTTTTATAGTTCTCATTGCTTTATCATAAGTACCTTTTACTCCTCGAATTTCATCATGTTTTTCCCTGTTTAAACTATCAAGTGAGATATTTATCACATCAAATGCTCGAAGAATTTCATGAACATTTTTTTCATTAACAAGTGTGCCATTATGTGTTGTATTTGTGATCATTCCTTTTTTTCTAGCATACAACATAGCTTTTAAAATATCTTTTTTTACTAATGGTTCTCCACCAGAAAGTGTGATAATTCTTACTCCAAGATCGTATGCTTGATCAATCATATCAGTAATTTCATCATATGTTAATTCTTGTTGAATTTTACTAGGTCCATCGATCCATCTATCACAAAAAGCACATTTACATGTACAAACATATGTAGTTTCAAAATGTAATGCGATAGGGTAAGGAGTAGTTTTGAAATTATTATGATAAGCTTTTTTTATAGAATTCACTGATTTTAATCCAGCTATTAGGAATTTTAGTTTGTTATACACAAGTTTTTGTTATTTGATTTTGACTTATATATATTTCTATATAATCGAGGAAATATTTTTAAATAAAAATTGGTTTCTTTCTATTATGACAAATAATATTAGATCATCTTTATTTGATACTTTAAATAGTTTAAAGGATGAAATGTCTGAGTATACTAATAAAGAATTAGTTGTTAGGGGAATTGACTCAGGTTTAGATCATATTGTTATTGGTGTTGATACATATATTTCTATTGCTGAAAAAGAAAATAAAAAATATTTTTTTAATCTACTAAATCATGATGTCTATAATGATATTTTAAAAGTTTATTTAGGTAGAGAAGTTCAAGGTAGAATTGATATATATAGTAAAAATGATATTTCATCAATTTTAATGGATGGGAAATATGAAGGATTAGTTAAGAATTCTTTAGATGAATTTAAAACTGATAAAGGTTTAGATAATCATTATTTTACTGTAAAAAATAAATAAAATAAAAAAATTAAAGACTCATAAAAGTCTTAAATCCTTCTAATGCAAATTGCATACCCATAGCAATAAGAATTAAACCCATAAACTGACTTGTAAAAACATGTCTTGTAGATTCTTTTCTAGGTAAGATTGACATAAGTGCCAAAGTGATCCATGTGATTGCCATACTAGCACCAACAGCAACTAATGCGATAAATGGAATGTGTCCTTGTCCATTACCAATAGACAGTGTTACAAGTGTTGCAATAGTTCCAGGACTTGCTGAAAACATAACTAATGGAGAATTGTCAATTTTTCCATCTTTAGTTTTTGATTTCTTTTTCTTAGTCTCTGCACTCATTTTACCTGTAAGCATTGTAAAACCAATATATGCAATTACAATTCCACCTACAATTCTGAATGATTCTACTGAGATTCCAAATGTATTTAGGATTCTTTTACCCATGAATGCAACAACTATTAGAATTAATAATATTTGTAGTGATGATCGTGTTGCTTCTTTAATCTTTTTTTTAGTTGATTCACCTTTAGTTAATTCTACGTGAATCATTCCTGAGATTGCAGGATTAATAACTGCAAGCATGGTAATTATTGCTTGAGTAAATTCTTGTATCATAGGTTATTTTAGAATTTGTTGATATTTAAGTTTATTTATTATAAAAAAATAAAATAATTAATATAAATTGTCATTTAAAGTATAACCAATTGATCCACCATATGGATGCACATAAACTCCACCTTTATTACTTACGTCAAAACTATCTCCTTTGACTTCAATAATTGCATAATCTGTTTTTGGCTCAAGGATAGTTATTTTGGAACTATCATTATTTCCAAGGTTTTTTATTTTTAATGTAATGTCATCATGTTTAATTTTTGTGAATGCTTCTTTCATAGTATCGCATTCTTCAAGAAGATCAGTTAATTCCTTTTTAATATCCATAATTAATGAATCTGAAAATAGTTTATAAATATTTATTCTGTGTGAAATATGTTTTAAAATAGTTTATTTTATTATTTTATCAACAGTTATAATTCTAAATGTATATGAATTAACTGTTATTTTTATATTATTTTCAGTATTTGAAATATAATAATTTTTACCTGTTTTAGAATAGTCTTTTTCTTCAGTATTATTTAATACTTTGAACATTAATTCTTCAATTTGTATTTTTGATAAATTTGTATTAAGTTTTTTATTTATTCTTCCATAAACAAGCTCTGTATAGCAAATATTGTTTATAATTTTACTTTTATCAATAATCATAGAATAATTGTAATGTTAATTGTTTATAATATTTTACATATTGGATAGTTATTGAAATAATTTGTTAGATAAAGATATAAAAAGTAGCGCCGAGACTTGTGCATTGAATAAGTTTATATATTAATTTTATTTTTAATACTCTTTAGCCCATGCAATAACTTGTTTTAGAATAAGTTCTACTAAAATTAAATCATCGCTTTCATTAAAATTAATTTTATTGAATTCTCTATTAGACATTTTCCATATATTTGTTGCCATTTCATATGGTTTCTTTGGACGTTTTCCTAAGTATTTTGAGAATACATCTTCAATTGCTCCTGATAGAAATGTTCCAATGTTATGTTTACTCTTGATCAAGTCACCAGTTTCAATAATATTGTTAAAAGTATCCTTGGATAAATGACGAACTTTTGATTCGTATTCATTATCTAATATAGTAATTGTTTTGTAATATTTAATATCAGGTAAATGTCCTATATGATTAATCCATTGACTTCCATTAAGTTGGTAGATTGCAATTTTATTTATGATATTAACAAAATCACTTATGTTTCGACTTATGCAGTATTTAGTAAGTAGAGCTTGAAATACATAGAAGTCTGTATGACCTTCAACGTATAAATGAACTGGTTTACCTGAAAAAGTTTGAGTTAAGAAACCTGCTTGGATGTCAGGGCTTAAATTTCCATCAATCATATTTAGTTGATTGAACTTACCTTGTGAACATGAATAAATTTTGATGTCAAATTTATTTTCTTTGTCCATCTGAGAAATTAAATGTTTGTTGATGAAAGTAGGATCGTGAGTTGCAATTACAACTTGTTTATGCTCTAGTAGATCAATTATTTTACTAAGTAATGTTATTTTACCTGCAGGAAATAAACTTGTCTCAGGTTCATCAATAAGGACTATATCTGTATTTTCTTTATACATTGTTTTCATAGTTTGAAGTGCACTATGAATACCTGAACCTTGTTCTTTGATATTAATTGATTTTGATGAAATTTCTGTTATGTTATTATCTAAATCTTTAATTACTGTTTTTGCTTGTGACCAAAACTTTTCAGTATCATTTAATCTTGAAACTATTGGTCTGTTTGCGGGAATTAATTCAGATTTTATTTCTTTGTTGAATTTTTTTGATATTTTCACATCTAAGAATTTAGGTTCTTTTATGATTGAGAATCTTAATGTGTCTCTGATTAATTTTGCTTTTGTATTTATGTAATTAAGAATTCTTGTTTTACCTGAGTTTGATTGACCTATAATTATTGTTAAATCGCCTAGTTCCATTCTTTTTCTTAATTTAGATTGGAGTTCCCAGTCTTTGGTAATAATTGATTCAATATATTTCATAAGTAAACACTACATAATTTTACAGCTTGCAGGTTTAAATATGTTTTGGGTTGTTATGTTAAAAGTAGAATGAAAAAATGCTGTTGAGACTGTAATATAGAATAGATTATTTTACTATTTTATCAACAGTTATAATCCTAAATGTATATGAATTAACTGTTATTTTTATATTATTTTCAGTATTTGAAATATAATAATTTTTACCTGTTTTAGAATAATCTTTTTCTTCAGTATTTTTTAATACTTTGAGCATTAATTCTTCAATTTGTGTTTTTGATAAATTTGTATTAAGTTTCTTATTTATTCTTCCATAAACAAGCTCTGTATAGCAAATGTTGTTTATAATTTTACTTTTATCAATAATCATATGATTATTTAGAAGTTTATATTTATAAATTAGTTTGTAGTGTTTAAAAAGAAATAATTAAAATAAAAAATTAGTAACCTGAATAATAGTCTTTTAGTAGTATATTATTTTCAATTATTTTATCTAAAGTTGTTTCCTTAAATTTTGCATAACCTTCAATAATTTTCATACCATATTCAGTTACTGTAGGTTTAACATAATGTGGACATTCTTCATATTCTTCAATCTTGATCCATCCCAAATCAACTTTAGTTGACTCGGATTCGAAATCATTTTTAGTACCGATAATTTTATCTTTTGAATAAATGTTGATAGTTTCATGTATAAGTTTGTTAATTGTTTCATATATTTCAGGAACAGTATCTCCATCAGATACATAGATGTCTAATACGCTGGAATATAATTCTACATTCTCTGAAATTACTTCAGAAGCATATTTAACCATGATTGTTTGATTTTTTGCTCTTTCTTTTGCAATTCTAACACTTTCATCTCGTTCAGAATTTATATTTTCTAGAGTTTGTGATAATAAATCGTCTATCATATTGAATAATTGTTTGTATTTATATTTAAATCTAATGTTTATATTCATTTAGTAGTAACAACACGTATTTAATTGAATTAATATGAATATTCTTGGGATTTATAGATAATTTGAGAAAAAAGGTGACGCCGAGACTGGGATTGTTTTTTTCCTTGTGGAAAAAACTACCGAAGAAACCAAAGGTTTCTGATAGTACAAGATAAAATTGTAAATTTTATGTGCGCATAAAATCTTTGATTTTATTGCGTGTTCAAATACCAATAGATTTCTAAATAGAACTTTATAATCGATTTAAGTTAAAATTATAGAATAAAAAAGTGGCGTCGAGACTGGGATTTGAACCCAGATATCCAAAGGAAACAAGATTTCCAGTCTTGCGCAGTACCGGATTGTGCCATCTCGACATTTTAATGATGTTAACTTAATCGTTAATCCGCGCAAAGATTAAGTCTTTTATTCCAAGTTTTTAAAAAATGTGCCGATGGGGTGACTTGAACACCCGACCTCTAGATCGCTCAAATATCAGTCATCGAACCTAAGTCCTCTTCACTCATAATTTTATGAGTCTAGCGCTCTAACCAACTAAACTACATCGGCATAGCTTAATATAATGTAAGGATTTTGAATCACTTTAAAAACCTTACTATTTACTGTAAAAATTGCTCATTTATATATTTTTTTATTTATTAGGCAATAAATAAGTAATTGAGTTTGTATCTACATCATTTACAATAATATGCTCTTTTTTCTGGATGATTTTTTCAATAGCGAAAACAGGGTCAACTCTGTAAATAGGAGTTCCTTTTATATCATCCATAATAACATCTTGTAATAATGTTTGATATCCTTTATTCCACTCTGTAGGTTTTGTAGCATCAGTAACTGTTGTAGTCATTGCACATCCCATTTGAGCATAGATTTTATCATTAAATGAGAATTGTTCAACTTCACTGAATGCAATCCATTCATCATTTTTAACTAATTGATATAAAGATAATAATTTTGCTTCAGAACCATGAAAAACAGGTGTAACTGCGGGCCTTGCAATTTCAAGTTCATAAACTTTTACTTCTAGATCATCTTTAGCATAAATAAGTCCTGAACGTTTTAGTTCAATATTGTTTTGATATATTTGATCGAAAAATCTGTCTGGTCTTTTAAAGTGAGTATCATCACCACTACCAGTCGGTTCGTATAATGTAGGATCCATAAATTACAGAAATTAATTATTATTTATATATCCTAGTAAAATGTGTATTTAATAAAAAAGTTTAAAAGGGATAAAACCGTAACTATTAGTATGGTAGCTAAAAAAACAACACCGGTAAAAAAACCTACTAAGAAAACTCCTACTCATACAAAGCCTAAAAAGGCTGCGGCTAAGCCAAATTCTAAATCTAATATTAAGGCTAAGTCAAAAGTATCCCATAGTAATAAATCAAAAACTTCTAATGGGAAAAAATACAAATCAAAAACTAAAAAACACTCATCATTAAAATCATTATTTCATAAGTTAACTATTAAGAAACTTTTTGTAATAATTTTAATTTTATTAACATTGATGATTGGTATTAGTCCTTTAATTAATATTGGATTAGAATTTTCTCTAAAAAATAATATGATTTGTGATTTAACTAATAGCGATGATTGTGATATTATTTCAAACTCTGATGATTTGAATAAACCAATTGAAGAAGTATATGTTGAACCTTCGTTACAAGAAATTGTTGAATACAATAGTTTTGTAAATTGTATTTTTAATGATCATAAAATCATTTCATCATTTATTGAATACATTGAATTAGAAAATTTAGTAAATATTAATTTTGAATCTAATTATGAATCAGAATCTAAATTGGAAGATGCAACTTTAGAAATGAGTAATTGTGTTCAGGACGTTGCTTTAGCACACGGCGTAACTGGTATGAAAATTAATATTTTGGGACGATCAGATGAAGTATCTTTCCATTATGCTGGATAATTAAATTTATACTCAATATGAGTATTTATTTTTTTAATTTATTATATTCTATTATTTTTCCTTCATATCCAAAATCTTTAATCTTTGATATAACATCATTAACACCTACTGTTAAGCATGTTTCAATTTTTGTTTGTTTGATGTATTTGGATGAATTTTGATAATCAATTATGATGGGACTTTTTCCTTTCTTAATGTTATAATTAGAATTTAATACGTGTGTTTCATTCTTACAATCAAATTCAGGATTAATATAATCTCTAATGTCAATATTACATGTTGGATTATAATGAGGTTTGTCTAATATGTAAACGTGTGATGGACTATTATTATTTCTATTTTTTGAACTTAAAGTATCTTTTATTTTATCTTCTAAACTTACATCTTCTTTTTTATTCAGAATTTTATGAAACTTTTTTCGAATAGATTTTTTTTCAAATTTAAATTCGTCTTTAAAATATTGAATAGGAGTTGCTAAAAAATAATTTAGCTTGTTAATACATCTACAATATTCTATATGTGTTCCACTATGTAGTTTTTCAATTTCACTTGAATATTCACTAATTGCTACTTTAGTCCCCACAACTAAAACTCTATCACTCATATTTTTCTTGAAAAGATTAATCTCTTTTAAACTTATCGACGAGAAAATGGAAGTTTCTTACTCAAATCGTGTATTTTAATTCAAATTCACCAAATATCGACTGTCAGATTAGAAAACCTTATAAATAACCTCCTTTCTCTTCTATATTATAAGTTACTTATTATAGCGGGATGGGGCAGTCAGGAGTGCCCGTCGGGCTCATAACCCGGAGGTCGGAGGTTCAAATCCTCTTCCCGCTACTCTTTTTTAATATTCTCTATAACAATTTCAAAAATTATTTAAACAATGTATTTCTAATTAAAAGTATGAAAAAACAAATTAGAACTGTTGGTGCATTCTTAGAGTATGATAATAAATTCTTAATTCTATATAGATCACCATCTGAATCTAATGGTGAGTTATGGGGTTTGCCTGCTGGTAAAGTTGAAAAAGATGAATCTGATGTAAATGCAATTATTAGAGAAGTCTTTGAAGAAACTGGATTGAAGTTAACTGAAACTGAAGTTGAATTAATTGATGTTTATCGTTGGGAATTTCCAAAGGTTGATATTGATTTCCCTACATTTAAAGTTAAACTTGATAATTTCTTTGATGTCATATTAAACCCTGAAGAACATTCAGAATATAGATGGGTAACGCCTCAAGAATGTTTTGAACTTAAAGATAAATTAATTCATGGATTTGATGATTTATTAGATAAAGTATATGGATTAAAATAATTTATTCTAATAAATAACCTTGAACTTTTTTTATTTGTTCAGATTTATTAGTTGCATCATAATTTCTAGAAATAGTTGTTTTTGCAATTATTCTATCATGAAGGTATTTTCTATTTGGTGTTGCATTAAATCCAATTAATATTGCTGCACCAGTTGGAGTTGTTAATTCATGATCAAAATAGAAGCCAAGTGACTTATGTTCTTCACATGTTGAAAATTTTAATTTCCCTTTATTTTCATCGTATGTTTCAACTAATGATTTAGTTATGGGAGCAGGTACTGATAGTTGTCTACCATTAGGTAAGTTAATTATACCTGATCCAAGATTAACTTTAGCGAAAGTATAAATGTTATCAATATCTAAGTTTGATAATCCATATGATGAAAGAACTATGTCTAATGTTCTATCAATTCTTTCGTACTCTTTATTTTTATTGCAAACTTCTTTTTCAGTTTCAATAATTAAATCTAATGTGTTGTATGCTAACTCTTTGTATTCATCTTTGATTTGAATTATAGAATTAATTTCTTCATCGTTAAAAATATAATCAACAATATCTTTAGATGAACTAAATTTTGAATATGATGATTTTTCTTCGTCTGCAATAATATTAACTCTTGCAGGATTTATAAATCTTAAATCAATATGATTAACTAAATCTTGATTACTTAATTTTTTAGAAACAGTTTGAATTAGATTTTTTAAAGGAATTCCTTTCTCATCTTTAAAATCTTTATTATTACTTAAGCCATATAATACTGACAGCAATGTATCTCCTGAGAAACCATATTTTGTGTCAATGTATATATCCATAATATCACTCTAAATTTTTTTATGTTGATCATGATTGAAATGTTCAATTAAATAAACAGGCTTTGTTTGTTTTTTCTTCTCGGTATATTTATTTTTAATTTGAGAATTGAATTCTTTACTTTCTTTACCTGAAAAATAATCAGTCAAGAATTGATTTGCAAATTCTTTATATCTATTTTCTTCAATCGCAAGTCTAGCATCAAGAATCATTTTATTCATGAAATGTAAATTATGAACAGTTGCTAAATGATATCCTAAAATCTCTTTATTTTTTAACAAATGTTGAACATATGATTTTGAAAATTTAGTACAAGTCTCACAAGTACAGCCTTCTTCAATAGGTCCAAAATCTTTTTTGAACTTTGCATTCATTATATTGATTCTACCTTTTCTTGTAATAAGAGAACCATGTCTTGCATTTGAAGTTGGAAACACAGAATCAAAACAATCTACTCCATGAGCGATTGCACGAATAATATCAGGAGGAGAACCTAATCCCATTAAATATTTGATTTTATTTTTGTCAAAGTGTTTTAAAGTTAAACTAATTGTTTGAATTAGTTCTTTTCTACTTTCACCAATTACAAGACCACCTAATGCAACTCCATCAAATCCCATTTCATTGATTTTGTGAGTAGAGAATCGTCTGTATAATGGATCAGTTCCACCTTGACAAATACCGAATAATAATTGTTCTTTACCATATTCTTTTTTCATAAGTTTATGGTGTTCTAAAGCTCGTCTTGCCCAATCATTAGTTCGTTTAATAGCATGAACATAATCTTGACCGTTCATATCAAAATGTGCTACATCATCTAATGTCATTGCAACATCAGCACCAAGTCTTAATTGGTTTTCCATAGCAAGTTCTGGTGTATAAAGATGTTTTTTTCCGGATTTATCTTTAAACCAAACACCTTTTTCAGTCTTTTTATGTAAGAAATGTTTACTTAATACTTGAAATCCACCACTATCTGTAAAAATATTCTTGTGAAACCTCATAAAATCATGAAGTGTTCCATTTTCTTCGATAATATCAACACCAGGAGATTGTGAAAGCATGAATGAATTACTAATAATACTTTCAAAGCCCAATTTCTCTACTTGAGGTCCGGTCATAGCTTTAACAGTAGCTTTTGTTGCTACAGGCATATAGAAGGGAGTCTTAATTTTACCTTGATTTGTATATAAAAAGCCAGTTCTTGCTTCTCCGTCAGTGTGTGTTACTTCAAACATTAGTCTAAAAGAATTATATTTTAGTTAAAAAGGTTATGATTATTATTTTAAGATAAGATTTATAACTAGATAATTATTTTCAACTGGTATGTCTGATAAATATAAAACATTATTACTGTACGCTCCTTTTTGTACTCCAGTTACACCACCTTATTCTGTAACTAATCTTAAGGCATTCTTAGATGCTAATCTTGATTCTAAAACTCACGAAACTAAATGTATTGATTTAAATGCTAAATTTCATGTTTTAAAATTTCCTGAATATCATGAATTCTATTCTACTGTTAATTTTGAAGATCGAAATGAATTTAATATGAACAAATACGAATTAAAAACCAATGAATATGCAAATGTTTCAAAGACTGTATATTCTAAAAACAACAAAGGTGTTGTTAATGGTGAAAATCCTGAATTCTTAGATGAATTAACTGAATTAATTAAGAATGAAAATCCTAATTTAATTGGTTTAAGTATTGTATATTCAAGTCAAGCATTTTATGCTCATGCTCTGATTAAGAGAATTAAAGAATTAAAGGAATCTGGTGAATTAAAATCAGACTTAAAAATTATTGTGGGAGGACCTGCAGTTAATAAAAAATTAATTGATGCAGTTGATAAATATTTAGCTAATGAAATTGAACTTTTAGGAACAGTTTTAGATATTGAATATAAGGAAGCTGATTACGATAAATTAAATTTTGATACTCACTTAGACTTTTCAATCTTTGACTTAGACGATTACTTCATTTCAGATGTTGCAATCCCTATTAGAACATCATCAACTTGTTATTATCAGCAATGTGCATTCTGTACTCATCACGGTGGTGGATGTTATTATGAATATCCTTTAGAAAAAATTAAAAAAACTATCGTTGCTTCAAAGCAGAAATATGTATTCTTTGTAGATGATATGATTCACAAAAAAAGATTACTTGAAATTGCAGCAATGATGAAACCATTAAATGTTGGTTGGGTAATTCAACTAAGACCTACTAAGGAATTAGATTATGAAACGCTTAAGACTTTACAGGAAAGTGGTTTAAAATTAGTTTCTTGGGGTATGGAATCTGCGAGTGATAGAGTTCTTGGTGCAATTAGAAAAGGTACTAATAAGAAAGATATTTCTCAAGTAATTAAAAATACTAAGAAGGCTGGTATTAAAAATTTCATTTATGTTATGTTTGGTTTTCCAACTGAAACTGAAGAAGAACTTATTGAAACAGTAGACTTCTTGAAAGAACATGATGAATATATTGATATTATTTCTTTATCTCAGTTCGGACTTCAAAAAGGTTCTTATGTTTACCAAAATCCTGAAAAATATGGTATTAAGAATATTAAACTTGAAGAAAGAACTATTCTTGAACCTAAAATTACATATGAAACTACTATTGGTTTAACTCAAGATCAAGTTAGAAAATTAAAGAAAAGATATATGCCAGATATTAAGAAAATTAGTAAGTATCCTATGCAGATGATTTTCTTTAGAGAACATATGTTGGCTTTAATTAATAAGAAAGAATAATTAAAATACCTTTTTAGGTATTATTTTTTTAAATTAATAATTTTTAATTAAATTATCATTTCTAATTTTAGATGTTGTCAATGATTCAAACTTCATGATTTTATCATTATCATTGATATCATTTTTTTCTAAAATTTCTAAAAACTTAAGTAAAACTTCTTGTGTTGCTAATACATCAGTCATTGCTCTGTGAGCTCTCTTGTTAACAATTTCAAAATGTTCACAAATTAATCCTAATTTTTTACTTGGTAAACTTGGTAATAATCTATTTGCAAGCTTTTTAGTACATAATTTGGGATTAGTTAAATTTTCTTTCATGTATACTTGCATGTTATGATCTAAGAAACCATAATCAAAAGTAGCATTATGTGCAACAATAATTGCTCCACCCATGAATTCTTTAAAATGAGGTAAGATTTTATCAATAGTTGGTTCGTGTTCAACCATTTCATTTGTAATTCCAGTCAATTTAGTAATAAATGATGGAATATGAGTTTCAGGATTAACTAAAGTTTGGAATTCATCAACAACTTCATTATTTCTAACCTTAATTGCTGCGATTTCAGTGATTTTATGCCTGTGTTTTGAAAGACCTGTAGTCTCTAAATCTAGTACAATATATTCATTTAAACTCATTATTAACCCCTCGTAAGAATTTATAATTAATGTGATATGGATTGCTTATTAAGTGTTTCGAAATTCATTATAAAGTACTTAATTTTTCAATGATTTCATCAGCTAATATATTTAGATCTGGTGATAAGTCATATTCTTTTAATTTAGCAATTTCAATCCATTCCATTCTATCAAATAGTTTTGGTTCTTTAACTTCAGGTTTACCTGCAATTATTTTAGTTAAGAATTTGTAAACAATAGCAGTTCTACCGTCAGGAATTTGGAATTCTGTTTGGCAAAATAGTTCTGGCTCTTCAAATAAGAATTTATCTCCAAGTTCTTCAATTAATTCTCTAATTGCAGCAGTTTTATAATCATCTAAACCAATATTTTCTAAATCTTTACAATCTTCGGAATCTAATTTTCCACCAGGAGTTTCATAAAATTTATGATCGTTTCTAAAAAGTAAGAGAATTTTATCATTATTAACAATTAAACTTGAACAAAGAATTATTTTGTTATCAATTTTATGAGTTACCATATTTATTTGATAATTTATTACGTTTATTAATTTATTTATTATTTTTAGTATTATATTTGAAACAGCAATCATATATTGTATCTAGACTCTGCTTATTATCTATTATTATAATTTGATAATCATAGAACATATTGAATTCCATACCACTTTTAAAGTTTTCAATAGCTTGAGAATTATATTCATGAACACCAATCATTTCATTCGCATCTTGAAATATAATATATCGATTATCTTTATTTTTAGATTTTGATTGGTTTATGTAGATCTCATAATCTGATTTTTTAGTTATAGTTCCAAATTTTTCAAGACATTTAATTAATCCATCGTTATCTTTTGTGATACATTTAATGAATGAATCTAAACTGGTCATAATTAAGAATACGCAATTGAACTTTATTAATTTACTGTTGAATAAAATAGCTTTAAATTGATAAATTTATCCCAATAAAGAGTTAATATTTAGAATTTAATTTGATTTTTACCGTCGTAAAAAGAATTATTTAAGTGCTTTTGTTAAGTCTTTTTTTAATTGTTTAATATCTGAGAACTGGATTGTTTTAATTTTTAATGATTTTGCAACATCAAGATTTTCTTTTTTATCATCAATAAAAAGAATTTCATCTGCATTACATTCAGAATTTTTAATGATTAATTCGTAATATTTAGGATCATTTTTTTCTAATTTTTCAAAACATGTACAATAAACTTTTGAAAAGTATTGACCTAAGTCAAATTTATTCAATTTATAGTTTAATGATTCCATTCCATCTTTTGCAAGAAGAACTAATTCGTATTTTTTTGATAAGTTTGTAAGAATAGTTTTAATTCCATAAGTAAGTTCAAATCTATCCATATCAACTTCCATACTTTCGTATAAATCAACATCTTTATCCTCTAAAGTTGTAGAATGAAGTTCTTGCAGGGAAATTTCTCCAAATAAATATTTTTGGAAATTAGGATTTTTAGTAAGTTCAAATTCACTTGGATTAAGATTGTAATTTTGCATAAATTCATCTAACAATGTATTTTTACTCTTGTATGATACAATTGTTTTGTTTAAGTCAAAAATTACAGTTTTAATCATTTTATATACCTAAAATTGTTTATTAGCTTTAAAAACTTTCTTTTTCTTGTTTTTTCTATAAACACCAGATTTTCCAGTTTTATTTCTATACAATTCTTTCTTTAATTTATTTTGATATTTTTTTGATAAATTATTATAGGAATGTTTTACTTTCATTTTTCCAACTTTATCAAGATCATTTAGATTTTTTTCAGTTGGTTTTACGAATTTAACAGTTTCTCTCTTTTTATATTCAGATCTAGTTACTGAATTATCAGATTTGAAATCGTATTTGTTTTTGAAAAATTTATCATATTTAGTTGTAGGTTTTAATTTACCTTCTTTATATGAATTTTTATTTCCACCTAAATCATATCGTTTACTAGGTCTATCTGTTGTAACTCTATTTTTATTAAGATTTTTTGTTAATGAAGCAGTTTTTTTGAATTTAGAGTATTCTTTAGGAACACTTTTATCTTCTTTTAACTGTTCAGGTGATGAAAATTTTTTTAATAAATCTTCGTCATAAATATTATCAAACTTACTCTTGTCAGTAGTGTATCTAATTTCTCTACTCCTTGAAAATTTTTTTTTAGACATTTTATTTTTTGAATTTAGTATTTTTATTATATGATTTATTGGAATTATTCTTATAAGTATTATTTTTGAAATCAGATTTATCAAATTTTTTAAATTTATTTGAATTTACTGATTTTTTGTATGATTTATTATTTGAATCGTCTCTATTATATTTAGGTTTCTCATAATTTCTTGATTTTCCTGCTTCACTTTCTTCAGGATAACAAAGTCTTTTTTGTACTTTTTTCTCGTTATATGAGTAAGGAACGTAAATCTCTTTTTTAGTTTTTGGGTCTAAACCAGTATAATACATACAAGTTGATGTACTCATTGGAGTAGGAGTGAATAATTGAACCGATTCTGCATTTTGTAATTTTTTAACATCAGCACCTAATTGTTTTGCCTCTTTCATTGAAGAACCAGGATGTCCTGTAATAAAATAATAAGATAAATCTTTATTTCTAATTTTATTTTCTGAACAAATTCTATCGAATTTTTTAATAAATTCATTTAGATTTCCATAATTTTTATTCATTAGTTTTAAAACTTTAGGATCAGTATGTTCAGGTGCAATTCTTAATGTATCGAATGTATGATATTCTATTAATTCTTTTAGATATTCATCAGTTGCTAAATCATATCTAATTCCACTTTTTACATAGACATGATTAACTCCTTTAACTTCACGTGCTCGTTTTAATAATTTGATAAGTCTTTCGTGATTTTTATTTAATCTAGGACAATTTAGACAATTACCTAAGTCGCAAATATCACAATCAGTTCCATACATATTAACACTTGGACCACCAAGATCATCAATATTTCCTTGGAAATGTGGTAAATCTGCAATATAGTTTATTTCTCTAATGATTGAATCTTCACTTCGTGAAATGATTTTATGTCCATGAAGTAAATGAATTGCACAAAATCCACAATTACCATAGCAACCTCTGTGTGTAACAACACTGAATTCAAATCCTCTTAATTCTCGAGGAAGCATTCTATCAAATGGCATTTCGTAAATTTCGTCTAAATCTTTACTTGTATAATTAGGAAATTCGTATTGTAGGATATATCTATTATCTACTTTTTGAATTAGATTTTTATAATTTGAAAATAAGTTTTGCATGTCGCAAAATGATTCTTTTGAATTAATAACTTCATCATGTGAAGGTAATTCTACAACTTTAATATCTGTAGGAATTTCTTTAACGAATACACAAGTTCCTTTGATTCCTGTTAATGGTTTTTCATCTCTAATACGTTCAGAAATTTCTACCATTTGTTTTTCAGATGAACCATAAGATAAAATATCAGCTCTAGTGTCGTTAAGAATTGATCTACGTAATTTATTATCCCAGTAGTCATAATGTGTGAATCGTCTTAAACTTGCTTCTACACCACCAATAACTAGCTTGGATCCTTTGAAATTCTTTCTAATCCAATTACAAAATAAAATAGTTGCTCTATCAGGAACAGTAATTTCATATTTATTGTGTGGATCGTCTTCTCGTCTTCTTTTTAATGGAGTATAATTTCTAAGCATAGAATCCATACTTCCACTACTAACTGCGAAATAAAGGTTAGGTTTACCATATTTTAGAACATCTGATTCTTGGTTTGGTGTAATTACTGCTACAGTGAATCCTTTTTTCTCAAGAACTCTTTTTAGTATAGCTACGCCTGACATAGGATGGTCATAATAAACTTCACCGGATATGAAAATAATATCGTAGTTTTCAGACATATGTCAAAAAAATTTGAATTTATTTATAATAGTTTGTTTTTAAATAGAAAGAGAGAATTAACTCCAAACTTGATTTTTACCATTTTGTTTAGCTTGATATAATTTTGTATCGACCATTTTGAAAAATTCATCTCTTTTATCATCAATTGATGTTGATTTATCAAAAATATTCAAGTATTGTTCAACTCCAGCACTAATAGTAGGATTAACATCTGCATTATATTCATCTGCAAAGTTTTGAGCATAAGTTTCAATTTGTTTTCTGATTCTTTCAGCAGTGCGTTTTGCAGATTTTTTGCCTGCATTCTCCATGATAATTCCAAACTCTTCACCACCATATCTGAAAACATAATCATTTTCTCTAGTTAATCTTTTCATAATTCCTGCGATTTCTTTTAAAGCAATATCTCCAATATCGTGTCCTAATGAATCATTAACTTTCTTAAAATCATCAATATCAACCATGATCAATGAAAATTTAGCATGTTTGTCTAATGGTTTGTTCATATAATTTTCTATTAATTGATTTATCTTTTCATTATAGAATTTTTTATTATATACTTCAAAAATTGGATCTCTATAAGACTCATCAATTAAATATTGTACTGTTTTAGCTTTTTGGCTTACATCAGTCATAGTACCGGAAACATAATTTTTACCATTAAATGCCAGTCTTGTTTTATTTACTAAATATACTCTACTTATACCATCAGCACACTCTACTGTATCATCATATATTTGCATCTCTCCAGTCAAAATTATTTCTTTATCTGAAGCTTCATATTTCTTTGCTGCAAGAGATTTTATTGTTGGTAGATCATATGATGTTTTACCTATTATTTCATCTTTACAGCATCCTAAGAATATTTCTGCAAATTTATCATTACAATTAACATACACTCCATTTTCATCTTTAAGAAAATATGGAATGTTTAGTTCATTTGTTTCTTTTTTATGTGCATCTAGAACTTCTGAATTTTTTGTTACAATATCTTTAACTTTTTGACCAACATGATATCCAAGAATTGCTGGAATTAATGGAAGTAATAAAGTGTCTAAATCAAATGCAGATTCTATAAACTCTTTTCCATTTATGATATCGTGAAGAGTAATAATTCCATATCCTACTGAATAATTTAGAAGAGATGCTAATTGTTTTGGTGAATTAGTCATAATTTTTTTAATTCCTTTTGCATCGGTTTCAGGTTTTAGAAGATCTTCTAAAGTGTATTTATTCTCTTTTCCTTTAGTTTTCTTCAATACCATATTATATATACCAATTTGTTAATTAAAAAAGTGATGTTTAATTATTATTCAGAAATCTTAATAATTACTATATTGCTTTCTCAGTAAGCTATTTGTTAGATTTTGAATCCTTATTTAAATCTTATGTATGTCATTTTTTGTGAAAAAATATACTCTCGTCGATAACTCATTTTCTAATACAAACTTTAATAAATCATAATTCTATCAAAATAAATATGTCAGAAAAAACTTATTTTTCATTAAGCGATTTTAACTTTAAGAATAAAACTGCTCTTATAAGAGTTGATTTTAACGTTCCATTAAAAAACAATAAAAGTAATACTGGAAAAATTATTTCAAATGATAAAAGAATTCGTGAATCACTTAGAACAATTAAGTATGTTTTAAGAAAAGGTGGACGGGTTGTTTTAATGTCACATCTTGGAAGACCAAAAGGGAAAGTTAACTCAGATTATTCTTTAAAATATGTTGTTAAGAGACTTGAAAAATTACTTGAAAAAAAAGTTACATTCGTATCTGATTGTTTAGCTGAGAAGCCAACTACCAAAAGTGGCACAAGTAATAAAATTGTTTTACTTGAAAATTTAAGATTTTATTCTGAAGAAAAATTGAATGATACTAAGTTTGCAAAGCAATTAGCAAAAGATGTTGATTATTTCATCAATGATGCATTTGGAACTTCACATAGAAGTCATGCATCTGTAAGTAAAATTACAAATTATCTTCCATCATGTGCAGGTTTCTTATTAGAAAATGAAATTAAAAAATTATCTTTAACAAATATTTCAAAAGATGATAAAAAAAATAGACCCTATGTTGTTATTTTAGGTGGTGCAAAAGTTTCTGATAAAATTTCTGTTATTAAAAATTTAGTTAAGAAAGCTGACAGTATTTTAGTTGGTGGTGCAATGATTTTTACTTTCTTTAAAGCAATGGGGCATGAAGTAGGTAAAAGTTTAGTTGAAGATGATTATTTAGAGTTTGCAAAAGAATTGCTAATTAAATCTAAAAATAAAATTATTCTTCCTGTTGATGTATTATGTGCAAGAAAAATTTCTGATGATGCAGTTTCAAAAGTTAAATCAGTTGATAACATTTCAAAATTAGAATATGGTTTAGATATTGGTCCTGAATCAATAAAGTATTATCAGTCAATTTTATCTGATGCTAAACTTGTTGTTTGGAATGGCCCTATGGGATTATTTGAAATTAATCAATTTGCAAAAGGAACTAAATCTGTTGCTAAAACTTTAGCTAGTATTAATGCTAAAACTATAATTGGTGGTGGAGATTCAGCAACTGCAATTGAGAAGTTTAAGTTACAAGATCAAATAACTCATGTTTCTACTGGTGGCGGTGCATCTTTAAAATTCTTAGAAGGTAAAAAATTAGATGCAATTAAAGCTTTAGAAAAAAGTTATAATAAGTTTAAGTAAGTTGATTTTTCCAACAACTTATTTTTTTTATTAATTAAGCTGATTTAATATTAACAGCATAGTTTCCATTTTGTCTCATTGTTAAATTATTATCTTTTAGATTTTCTACAACATAATTTACATATTGAGGGATTTCTTTATCATAAAGGACTAGGGATTCTTTTAAAAATTTTGATAATCTTAAATAAGCTTTTTTAGATTCTTTATTTTTAATTGATTTAACTCTAATTTTTAATTTATTATAATAATCCATGATTTCTTTTTTTCTTTCATCCAGGTATACATCTGTTGGCTTATCATATCTATCTGTTAATTGATTTAAACCTGGAAATGGTACTTGATGTTTAAGTAAAGCACTTGGTGTTTGTTTTATGGATTCTATAAATTCTGGTGGAAATTCATCCTTTCTAATCCATTTTTTTAATATTTTAAGTTGTTTTATGTTTGATTTAATTGTTGAATCAATACCTTCTAATATTTTCCAAAAACTGTAAAAATGAATTACAAGTTCCATATATGGTTTTAAGATATCTTCCCAATTTTTATCAGAATTTTCGAGATTCATTTCAGATATTGTTCTTATATCATTTTCATTATATGGTGCTCTATATCCCCATGCGCCAAGTCTCATAGCATTATAACCTCGACTTTGAATTCGTTCATAAATAGCTTTGTCAAAATCAGATCCTGCATTGATTATAATAATGTTACAATTTTTACATTGCATTTCATATTTTCTTTTGATTATGTTTCTCTCATTTTCAGTTTTGAATTTTTCATAAATCAAAATATCAGTTCCTTTTGGTAAAATAACTTGCCCTAATGTGAATGAATCTTGTGGGGCAATACCTACGAATTGATTAAATATTAGTTCTGCAGGGATTAATATAGCATATTTACAATGTGACCAATCAGCTCCTGCATCATTTGATACTGGACCATTAAAGCAGAAATGAACTGTTTCTCTTGCGTCTGATAAAGGATTTGCAACTGCAGATGTTGTAATAATTCCTTTTTTAGGAAAGTAACTACTTTTGTGAACTGCAATAAGTTGTTTAGGATTAAGTTTCGTTTTAAATTGTCTTTGTTCTTCTAAAAATTTTTTAACACCATTACAATTATTTTGTTGTTTAAGGATAATATTGCTAATATCAGAATCAGAGAGTTTATCCAAATCATATTTATTGAAATTATATTCAATTTTCTTGATTGAACGATTGAATTTATTTATTTCATTAATAACCAACCCTTCAGCTCGTTCTATATAGTTTATTATATTATGACTTTCATTTTCAAATTCATTTACTTTTTTATTGAATTCGATTAATATTGCATAAACTTGATTATAATTTGAATTTTTATTAGAGAATATTATTTTTATACTGTGGAGTAATTCTTTGATATCATCTAATTTTTTAATTATTTTATTATTCTCAAAAATAACTAAATTAAATACATTCTCAATATCGTCAAGAATCAATAAATCTTTGTTGAATGATTCATTTTTATCTAATTTTAATTTAGAATCTAAATTGTGTTGGATTACGGAAATTGAGATTATTTTTTTAATCTCTTTTTTGATTTTATTTTCTAATTCATTAAAATTTACTTGTTCAATTTTAATTTCATCTAGAATTAATTCCTTTTTACTTTCAATTTTGGTATTATTAATTTTATTTTTAATTTTACCAGTTAGTTTATTATCATTATGATATATTTCTAGAAGATCTTTAGAATTATGTAATAATTTGCTAAGATTTGAATTAATCTCTTTAAAATGCGATTCAGATTTATTATGATTCCTCTTTAATCTCATTAAATATTTTAGAATTCGATTTTCTTGTTTAGAAATTGTATTCATATGAATTATAATTAGTTAATTCATTTAAATATTTTTTTATTTCATTTCTCTTCTTAAATAGTCGCCACGATCAAGTAAATTAGTTACTTCTTTACCATTAAATTTAGCGATACCTAATAATTCGTCACGTTTATTATAAACGAACGCTACACCTTTTTCAGTAGTTTGTTCAGAAATTGATTTAGTGAAAATATCTCGTCCACAAATAAATAACCATTCAGTTTTTTTATCAACAATGATTTTTTTATTTGATTCTTTTGAAAGTAGTTCAATTAATGGAAAACTTGGATAAAAATCTCCTTTCTTTTTTTCTCCTAAAAATGAACCAGCTGAGAATACACTTCGGGAAATAGTATTTTTTAATTCTCTTACATCTTTTGGTAATAGGTAAAACTTATTATCTTCAGTAATGATGTCTTCTTTGAAACTAGGTTCTAGATTTCCAATTAGTCTGAAAAAGTCATTAATGTTCTTTGTTTTTACTCTATTGAAATGTTTATTTTTTCCCATTAACATTAAATGATTTCAATTTATTTAAAAATCTTCCCTGTATTTGTTTGATTTTTAATGAAATTTTGAATATAGACCAAAACAAATTTAAAGAAACATTGTTTGTTTCTTCTTATGTTTTCTAAAAGGGAAAGAAAAAAAATAGCGAAAGAAAGAATTGTTGAATTATTTAAACAAGCTTCTATGGTATTTCATGACCCTATTTTAGGTAGCAAATTTTCTAATAGATATGTCGAACTTGCAAGAAAGATTTCTATGAAAACTAATGTTAAATTAGAATCTGAACAAAGGAAACAATTCTGTAAGCATTGTTACACTTATCTAAGACCTGGCGTAAATTGTCGTGTGAGATTAAATAAATCTAAAGTAATATATTATTGTGAAACTTGTAAAAAGTTTATGAGGCACCCCTATATTAAGGAACAAAAGGCAAAAAGAAGACTTGCGCAT
>PPCM01000616.1_pt1 | contig 26110 bp, 19 predicted proteins | sample 1555541 | NCBI WGS metagenome assembly PPCM01 (sample SAMN05284479, study PRJNA326546) | Marine sediment metagenome, whole genome shotgun sequencing project. | isolation source: marine sediment | place: Germany: Wadden Sea | collected 2012-09-05 | reverse complement strand
GGTACCGAAGGAGATGGGCGGAGCACCGGGAAAGGTGAGCTCGAAGACCCGCTGAAAAACGAGGTTCGGGGGGGTTCCCACCAGGGTTGCGGCCCCGCCCATGGATGCGGCGTATGCGATGCCCAGCATGAGGCAGAGGGAAAATTTATGGGTATCCTCCTCGCCGAACTCCTCCTCCATGGCCAGGATGATGGACATGCCGATGGGCAGCATCATGATGGTAGTGGCGGTGTTGGAGATCCAGGCGGAGAGAAAGGCCGAGGCGGTCATGAACCCCAGGATGATCCTGGAAGGGCCGCCCCCCACGAAGCGGATGGTCAGAAGCGCCAGCCGCTTGTGAAGGTTCCACTTCTCCATGGTCAGGGCAATCATGAAACCGCCGATAAAGAGGAAGATGGTGCTGTTGAAGTAGATGGGCGCGGTGGCCTTTCCCTTCAATATTCCCATGAGGGGATACAGGATCATTGGAAAAAGCGCCGTGGCCGCAAGGGGCAAGGCTTCCGTGATCCATAGGACCGACATGAGCATAACCACTGCGGCCATGCGGGTCACCTCCGGTTTACCCGGAACAAAATCGAATAACAGCATTCCAAGGAACAGCACGGGCCCAAGGATCAGACCCGCGACTTGAAAGTTGGTTCTCTTATGTTCACCTACCACCATCTTATTAACCCTCCGTAAGGCATTGGATAATTGTTTTTTTAACTTCGGCCCTGCCCGCGATACCGATCCGTTCCCGCGCGTCCGGGGAGAGTGTCCCCCTGTTCGCTTTCAATTGAGCCCGCAGCAGGAAAATGTGCCTCCAAATGTTTTTCCAGGTTAGTAGAGTTCTCTTTTCATTTCCCGGTGATCGACCATGTAGAGCAGCTTTCCCCTGCCCTTCAGCTCTTCGGTGAGTTCCGAAAGCCTTGAGCGGTCGAGATCGTGAATCCGGATAAATACCTTGCAGAACCCCTCCTGAATTCCCTCGTACGAGCGCAGCATGCTCCTCATGCGGCAACCGTACTTCCTGATGGTATCGTCGATCTCCCTGAAGGAACCCGGCTGGTCGTCAATGGTCAGGGCAAACTGAACACCCTTTTCCCCGACGCCGGTAAGGGAGATAAATACGCCGAAAAGATCGGTCAGCGTAATGATCCCGACGATATTTTCCTCTTTGTCCACCACCGGCGCGCCCTTGATTCCGCTCTTGAACAGAACCTCGGCCGCCTCTTCCAGGGTGTAATCAAAGGGAACGGTCACCGGGTTTTCGGCCATGACGTCCTTCACCCGGGTCTTTGCGATGTTGTAAAAGAGCTCGTGCACTTCGAGGTTGCCGGCATCCACCGCCGAAACCTCCTGGAGCCCCGCCCGTGTCACGATGCCCACGAGCTTTCCGGCCCTTACAACGGGCAGCACACGAATATTGTGCTCCCGGAGCAACCGGATGGCATCCATCTTGGATCTGTCCTCTTCAATTCTGATGACCGTTTTTTGCATCCAGTCCTTCACCAACATACTGCTTTCCTCCAAATTCCTGATTGGGGTCGGTCCAAAAGCCTTGCCCTGATCCGTTTCCCCTGTTTTATCCTTCAGCCCGAATCCTTCATTTTCAAAAACCACGCCCTTCGCACTGTTTTTGAATCCGGCGCGGAGCGTTTTCCTCCGCCGCCCTTCGGGTTTCCGGATTTTGTTACGCCGATACGGTCATCTTCCGGCCCCGTGAACCGGTTCCTCCCATAAAGCTTTTTCCGGTAGCGGAAATTCGCCATGACCGGTGCGGCGGTTCCGCAGGTCATGTTTCCTTCCCGTCAATTTGAGCCGCTTGATATGGAAGGTATACAGCAAACTCCATACCACCGGGTATCAAAGCCTATTTCAATCAAATCCAAACGTTCATTCATTCGCCAATAACCATCGATATTTAAAAACAATACTTTCCTTTTAAGCAATTTTCAGTTTCCGGAGGCAGGTTACGGAATCGGCACATTTCCAATGGATTTCAGTTTATTTCCAATGCTAAAATCCCGGCCATTTCCCACCGCCGATCGGCGGATTTTCGCCACCGTTTTCCCCCCGTTGACAATCGGTCTATAAGCCGTCAAACACGGTCTTATTTTCAGCCCCGACTTTACCTTGCTCAAATCCTCAAATACCCATCATTTTTCTCAACGATTAGCCGTTTTTTTCCTGGAAGCACCGCGAAAGCCAAGGCTTATACATTTGATATTATTCAAAGTACAGAAAAATCGACGCCCCAAGGGAATCCAGCCCGGCTAATTCCTCCTCCGGGCTCGACGCCGAACCGCCATTTCACATCCTTTTAAATTATATTACAATCACTTACACGCCTTCCTCCAGAAGCAGAAATTTACCAGGCAACCGATAGCCCAATTCTGAAACGCCTCCCTTTCCGCTCATCCGCCTTAATTGTTGCACTCGGAAAATATCGGAACCATAATCACCGAACAGATTATGAAACTTCGCACACAGACCGAATACACCCGTGACCAAAGTTCGCCGCCTTATCATCTCCCGCCGTTCAGCCCACGGAAGCCCATAAAGTCTGTAAGAGCGAATGCCACATAATCACGGACACTTCATGCCGGCAGTGAGCGGTGCGTCAAGGTGATGTCCACTACCGGTAATGATATTAGCAATAAACTCACAATGGACCGATGGAACCTTGTTGGATCCTCCGCCAGGGGCGGTGCTTTTTTCAGAATAAAGGAAAAAAGGAGCCGGAGGTGGGAAACGGCGAGGGGGTAATTAAAAACAAGCGGATTTGGGATATCCGGCGGGAGCCCCCCCGCAACCCTCCCGAACCGTGGGACCACGGCAGCGTATTCCACCGGAACGATTTGCGGAGCATGCTTGATAAAACCGCCGCAGATGATATAAGGGGCTTTTTTCAGGATCAATGACAGAATAAAGGATCGTAATGGGGTCAAGTATTTCGAGAAGGGTTTTTCTTAAAGGATGCGCCGGCATGGGAATCATGTGCCTCACAGGACCCGTCGCTGCTTCCGCCGGGTGCCTTCCGGCCGGGATATCCGGGTGCAGGGATGAGAACCTTCGTTTTGCATGGTATTATCTCAGGCAGGGAGACCTGGCAAAGGCCGAGGAGCTTTTTGAAAGCGCAATGGCGGAGAAAGTCGGGAACTCCCCGGAGGCCGGTGTAAACGTTGAACCCGCTTACGCCCTCGCCCTTGCGAAATACGATGCCCTGGGAGGAGACGGCGCCCCGGGAATCCGGCGCCACATGCACCATGACCTGAAGGGGGACAATCCCGCCCTGCATGCATTCAACAGGGGGTTTCAGCGCTTTTTCGATCTGCATATAAGTGAAGCCGCCGCCCCCCACGATCCCGGCCGGAAAAAAGGCGAAACACCGCCGGAACTTCTGGCCCTGGCCCTGTTTACGGCGGTGGACCAGGATCTTCCAGCAGGCCGCATGAAAACCCGGAACTTTTTAAATGGAAACTTCAGCGATAAAAAGAAGCTGCTGAAAGATCTGCTGCCGGCTTACCGCAGCCTCGTCACGGCCCCCGGCATGGACAGGGAAAGCCGGGACCCGGCCAATCCCTACAACCGCCTCCTGGTGGGGACCCACGCAGCCAAATGGCTGGGGGATCACTATGCCTATTCCGGTAATTTCAGGAAGGGGGAGCCGAGGGCCATGAGCGACTTCATCTATGAGGAGATGGAAAAAACAATCGAGTTCCTTGCAGCGGGACTGAAGGTTCGAAACAGGTGCAAATACTTTAACAACCGTGTTTAATTCCGAATAAGGGACTTGGAACAAATAAGATCCACTAAAAAAATCCATCCCCTTTTTCGTGCGGGAAGACACCTCTCCCCAACAGAACGTCACCTCCTGTGAGGCGCACGGCCTCGGATCAGACGCTCCCCGACGCAAAGCCGCGCCATGAGGCACACACAACCTTGGTTCCGAAGGACATCCTCCCCAACGGAAGGCCGCCCACTTTTTGCCCCACTTCCGATATTTCCTTTTCTTAATGGAAAGCTGTTTGGCTCACCGGAACGGTTTATCGGGGGGCTTTAAATCATGCATATCCCAAACGGTTTTCCAGACAAGCGGATGATGCCCTGAAAAGTTTATTTTCACGACGGGTCACACTTTGAATTTTTTAACTAAATCCTTTAACCTTCCGGATATATCCGCCAACTCTCCAGTGCCCATGCTCACCCGTGAGCTGCCGGCACTCACGTCCCCGGCAAACTTGTTGACCTCGGATATATCCCGGGAGATCTCCATTGCGGTAACGGAGCTGTTGGCGATGCTGGTATTGACCTCGGAGATTCCCCGGGAGGCACTGGCCACATTGTCGGCGATATCCCGGGTTGTCCGGGATTGCTCCCTGGCGGCGTTTGAGATGTCGGCCACGACCTGGTCCACGTCATTGATGATACTTGAAATTTCGGCAACTTCATCGGCGGTTTCCCCCGATGAGGAGCGGATGTTTTCGATCTGCTCCCGGATCCGTCCCGTTGCCCTGGCCGTCTGCGCGGCAAGGTCCCTGATCTCCTCGGCCACAACGGCAAAGCCCTTGCCCGACTCTCCCGCCCGTGCCGCCTCGATGGTGGCGTTCAGGGCCAGGAGGTGGGTCTGCTCCGAGATCTCGTTAATTAAGCCCGTCACCTCTCCGATCTCCCTTGCCGCCGTGCCCAGTTGATCCACCTTGCCCGTGGCAATATCGGCCCGCGACACCGCGCCCGCAGTGATTCCCCTTGCATTCCCGGCATTTTCCGCGATCCCGTTGATGCTTTCGGACATCACTTCGGTGCTCGCCGCCACCCTGTCCATATCCCCTGAAGCCTGCTCCATGACGGCGGCAATGTCGTTGATGGTGGAACTCATGTTCTCCGATGAGGAGAGAACGCTGACGGTCCTCGAGGACATCTCCCCGGAGATCTCGGCCATCAGTCCTGTAATTTTGCGCATGCCCTCGCTTGAAGTATCCAGTGTTTCGGCCTCGCCCGTGATCTCCGTGATGGTCCTGTGCATCCTTTCGATAAACATGTTGAACCATCCGGCCAGATCGCCGGTTTCATCCCCGTTCTTGAGATTCAAGCGGTTCCGCAGATCCCCCTCCCCTTCGGCAATGTCCCGTAACCCCTCGATAACGAACCTGAGGGGGTTCACCACGAAAACGTTGGTCATAAGCTTGATGCCCACAAAGAGAAAGAAGACGATCACCACCCCGATGATCAGGATCACGTTCCGCATATGCCGGGCCGGGGAAAACACCTCATCCTCGGGGGCGGTCACGGCGATGATCCATCCCGTGAGGGGATCGGCCTCGAAGGCGACGATCTTCTTGACCCCGTCGTACTCGTACCGGATAACCCCCTCCTTTTTTTCCAGGATCTCCTTTCCAAAATCAAACTTCGAAATATCGAGTTTCATGATCAGGGAGCGATCCGGATGGGAGAGCACAACGCCCCTCCTGTTCACGATATAGGCATACCCGCTCCGGCCCACCTTGATGCTGCTGAAAAATTTGGACGTAAAGGCAGCCAGATCCACAACCGCATACACCACGCCCCCTGTTTTTCCCGAAATATCAACGGGAGCGGAAACCACCAGTATGGGATTTCCCGATGTCTTGCTCAGGAGCACGTCGGAAACATGGCGCCGGCCGGTCATGGAGGCTTTAAAGTACCCCCTTTCGGCCACATTGAGTTTGCCGATGGAACCGGCTGAGGAGGAGGCAACAACCAGTCCATCGGCATCCGCCAGGCGCAGTCCCTGGAAGATCTTGTATTCATCTATATAGGCGCTCATCTTCGCGCTTACGGCTTTCGCGGCCGGCGCCCCCCCGCCTGAAAGGGCCTTTTTCACGCCGTCACGGGTTGTCCAGTTGTCGATATCCGTTATATTGCGGCTAAGCCAGCCGGAAATATTGTTCGCCGAGGCCTCGGAAATCTGCCGGACCTGCCCCACGATAACCGATTCAAGGGCGTTTTTCGAGCTCATCCAGGTGATCAGGGAGGAGATACAGATCCCCACCACCACCATGCCCACCGATGGAATCAACAGTTTATTGGATAGTTTAAGTTTCACCGCGACATCTCTTTCAAGAAGGATTCGTTTTTGTTCCGGTCATGGATTACCGGGCCGCGCCTCCATATGGTTCCGGGCAGCTGTCAAATCGGCATCCCGCCATAACCGCTTGCGACCTGCTTTGCCGAACCCCCTGTCCGAAAAATCGGGCAATCGATTCAGCAAGTGATTCATCAAGCAGAGCAAGCTCCGTACCAGAACGGTGCCGGCCGGGGAGAATCGGCCGCGCATTTCCCGAAAACACAATTTAAATGACTAAAATATACAAAATGTTACAGAGTTCGACAGGGATCGTCCAATTCTTTTGAAAAACAAAACTTCATGCTTCCGTAATATGCATGGTGGAACACGAGTGGACACATATCCAAGACAGGAAGTCATGAGCTATTCTATCAAACAGTTAGACACTCACCACCAATACTCGGTCAGCATTACCCCGGTGCCGCAGGCGGCACGTTCAAGGTGATGGTCCTGGGTGCTTTGTCACAATGAAACGAGGGTTTCCGGATTATCAAGTTACGGGCAGCCTTGTCGAAAACACCTGGAATTCCGGTCCCATGCCGGCGCTCTCCCACCCGCGGGATTAACCGAGAACCGTGGTAATCAGAAATGTTGAAGGTCAATTATGGGGAGCAAGCTCCCTGTCGTCGCATGCCCGGGACCCAACCACGATACAATACCGGCGGCCCCTGTTTACCGGCTGTAGGGCCAAAAACCGTCTTCGGACTTTTTCACGGGGAGATCGATCTTGTCGGTTTTCCAATTATCCGCCGAAGGCCGCGCTAAACAACACGCCACGGCCATTTCCCACCGGGTATCGGCGAATTTTGGCCGCTCCACCCCGGGAAATCAAATCCTACCGGCGTCCGTCGGTCACGGGCTGCCCCGCGATTCAAAGCCCGCATCATTTCAACGGCGTAAATCAAATAGACATCCCCGTTGTTTCTGTTATAGAAGGGTTGGGCGGGCACCAATCTTGCTGCCCGACACATTGTCGCGATCGTGGAAAAGCCGTTCGGCCCGTCCGCCCTTTGTTCTGCGGGCGGGGCGAACATTTAATAAGGAAACGGGGTATGCGCTTCGGCATTCTGAAAAAATTTCTATTCGCCTTCTTGATTCTTTCCCTGCTGCCGCTCACAGGCCTTGCGGTTTACACGTGGATCACGTTCGACCGCGCCGGCATAAACGTCATGGAGAGCAGCCGAAAAGCCCTGACCGAGAACTCCATGTCCATCCTCGAAACCCGGGCCAGATCCATTGCCGCCCAGGTGGAGCTCTTCCTTTCCGCCGGGTGCGACGACCTCAACCTGCTCTCGGCCCTTCCGCCCGACCCAGACATCTACCTGCAATTTGCAAGAACCCAGAAGCGAACGATCTGGATCCGGACCGGCACCGCCCAAACCCCCGAAGAGGCCCGCCTGTCAATCCCCCTGTACCGGGAGGTAACCTTCACGAACCCTTCGGGCATCGTGGAGATCCATGTAAACGGCGGCAAGCTCAACCCCTCGGGCAACAGGATCACGGGGACCTTCATGAGCGATTTCGGCCCCGAGGATTACTTTTCAAAGGCCTCCCTGCTCCCCGCCGGTAAAATGCATGTCTCCCACCTCGTGGGCCGCCATATCCTCAGGGAGGAGCAGCTGGGAGCGGCGGAAAACGTGGAGGATGCGGTGGGAGGCAAGGGTTTCAGGGGGATTATCCGCTTTGCCGCCCCCGTGTACGACGGGGGGGAACTCAGGGGAGTGGTGGCCCTGGGACTGGATCACCGTCACCTTATGGAGTATACCCAGCACGTTCTGCCCTTCGGCAACACCGAGGTGGTCTTCCCCCGCTACAGGAGCGGGAACTACGCTTTTATGTTCGACGACGAGGGCTGGATGATCACCCATCCCAAGTTCTGGGATCTGAGGGGATTCGACGGGGCAACGGGCAAGCTGGTTGACCCCGTTTCCCCGGAGTACAACGAGGAGAACCTGAAGTCCGGCAAACTCCCCTTCAACCTCCTCCATGTGCCCTTTATCCACACCAATTACAAGCATATCGCAAAGGAGGTCCTCTCCGGCAGATCCGGCATCACCAAAACCTCCAGCGTGGGCGGGGTCTCCCGGGTCCTTGCCTTTGCCCCCATCCGTTTTGAGCGGGGGGAGTTCTCCAAAACCGGCTATTTCGGCGGCGTCACCCTGGGAGCCGAGACCGCCCTGTTTCACCGGGCCATCGACGAGACAAGCGAGCGGATCGATTCGATTCTGACGCGCATCGTCAACAACTTCGCCCTGTTTATCCTGACGGCGGGAATCGGCGTCTCCCTGATCGCCTATTTCCTGGCCAAGAGCTTCACCCGGCCCATCATCCACCTCACCCACAAGGTCAAGGAGATCAGCCGGGGCAAGTACGACACGAATATCGAGATCAACACCAACGACGAGCTCGCGATCCTGGGACAGGATTTCAAGGAGATGGGAGCCCAGCTGAAAAAGCACGAACAGCACCTGGTGCGCTCCCTCAAGGACCTCGAGAAGTCCAGGGACGAGATCAGGGTCTACAACACCCGCCTTGAAAACCACGTGGATATCCTGAAGATCATCCACTCGGGCAGCCACCTGCTCACCCGCTCCTTCGACAGGGAGAACGTCTACGAGGTGATCCTCAAGACCTGCGTTGACGGCATCGGGTTCGAGCGCGCCTCCCTCTATATCCTGAGATACGACAGGAGATCCCTCTCCTGCGTCAAGGCATACGGATTCGACCCCGAGACCGAAAAAAAGCTCTTCAACACCACCTTCGACATCGAGGCCGACAAGACCGTGGAAACCCTGGTGTTCAAGTCGGGGCTGCCCGTGCGCATACTGGATGTGGAAAACGAGCCCGGCATATCGGAAACGTACCGGGAAAAGGCCGGGTCCATCGGCACCAAATCCATCGCCTTTGCCAGGATCAGCGTGGCCGAAAGGGTCATCGGCGTGCTCTGCGCGGACCACACCACATCCGCGCGCCCCATCTCCACGGAGCGCATGGAGTACCTCAGCATCATCGCCAACGAGGCGGCCATGTCCATCGAGAGGGCCCGGCTCATGGACCAGACCCTCAAGCGAAAGAACCTCATCGAATCCATCTTCTCCAACCTCCAGAGCAGCGTCCTTGCCTTCGACAGCAGGGGCAAGGTTCTAGCCGCCAATTCCAGGACCCGGCAGTTCTTCTGCAAGCCCCCGAGCGGCGTCATCGGAAGGCAGGTGGAAGAGCTCCTCACGCCCTATCCGGAACTCCTTGCCCTCGTGGAGGAGAACAGGGGCGAGGAGGCGCCCGCCACCCTCTCCTGCAAGCTCTTTCTGCCCGACGGCAAGCTGGTCCACCTGGAGAGCACCATCACCTCCCTCAAGAAGGGGAGCGTGTTCGACGACAGGTCCAAGCTCCTGATCATCAGGGACGTGACCCAGCGGAAAAACATGGAAAAACACCTGAGCCGGTCGGACCGGCTGGTCTCCCTGGGCATCCTGGCGGCAGGCGTTGCCCACGAGATCAGGAATCCCCTCACCGGCATCACCCTTCTTTTGGACGACCTCCACGACCGCATGGCCAACCGGGTGGACGAACGGCACATGATGCAAAGGGCCCTGGAGGAGATCGAAAAGCTGGAGAACATCGTGAACGGCCTTCTTGAATTTTCCGCCAACCCCGCCCACCAGCTGACGGAGGACGACATCAACCGGGTGGTGGACGACGCCCTGTTCTTTGTCACCAAGCAATGCGGCAAGAGCGGCATCCACCTTATTAAAAAGAAGGGCGAGGGGCTTCCCCTGCTCCAGATCGACCCGGAACGGATCAAGCAGGCCCTTTTGAACATCGTGCTCAACGCCATGAAGGTGCTTGACGCCGGGGGCAAGATCCTCGTGCGCACCCAGCTCTGCGACAACCCCGACGTTTTTCCAGGGCAAAAGGCCGTTGAACTTTCCGTTGCGGACAACGGCCCCGGCATCAGCAAGGAGGACGCCAAGTTCATATTCGACCCCTTTTTCACCCACAACCCCGACGGCACGGGGCTGGGGCTTTCCATCACCCACACCATCATAAAGGAGAACAACGGAAAGATCGTGGTGGACAGCGAACCCGGCAAGGGCTCCTGTTTCCGGATATACCTGCCGGTGGCATAACCCTGGGACGGACCGCTAAAAGCAGAACCCTGCCGGAACGCCGTGCCCGGCACCATCCCGGCTGTCATGCAACATGCCTTCCGGAACCGGAAAAGCCCTTATATAAAACAATGATTTGTGATATCAAACAGTTCAACTGAGTTGCCCATGGAAACTTCGATCACGGAACCGTGTTTTTGATTTGACCCCGGACATCATCATGATGGCGGCAAGGTATGGATTTGGGATTTTTTACCTGAACCCAGGCCGCCGCAGCATGGTCAACAACCGCGAACACGGCATCCGGGCCGCAGGAAACATCGAGGCAAGCGGGGGTGCCCATCCGCTCGGCAGGACTTGCCGTTTTATAATCGGGCATCCGGGCGTTCAACCGGAACTTGAGGAGAATAAATGGAACATATTCTTGTGGTGGATGACGAGGCGATCATCAGGGACAATCTCGACAGGATTCTCACGGAGGAAAAATACCAGGTTTCAACCGCCGCCAACGGAATTGAAGCCCTTTCCCTTATCAAGGGGAGCGACATCGATCTGGTGCTCCTGGACCTGAACCTGCCCGACATGAACGGCATCGAGATACTGGAAAAGGCAAAGGAGCTGGAACCGGACCTTCTGGTCATCGTCATCACCGGGTACGCTTCCATTGAATCGGCCGTGAACGCCCTGAAACTGGGAGCCTACGACTATATCAAGAAGCCGTTCAAGGCCGATGCCATCAAGCTCATCATCCGTCTTGCCATCGAGGCCCAGCAGCTCAAGAAGCAGGTGGGCATTCTGAAAAAGCGGCTGAACCTTCCCGTACAGCTTGACGTGGTGGCCGAAAGCGCCCAGATGCGCACCATCATGAAGCAGATCACCGAGGTGTCCCGGCACGAGGGGGCGACGGTGCTCATCACGGGGGAGAGCGGCACCGGCAAGGAGGTGGTGGCCCAGTCCATCCACCAGCTCAGCCCCCGTCACGAGATGCCCATGATGGTGGTGAACTGCGCGGCCCTTCCCGAAAACCTCCTCGAGAGCGAACTCTTCGGCCACGAAAAGGGCGCGTTCACCGATGCCGCCAGGAAGAAGAAGGGGCTCTTCGAGATGGCCCAGGGGGGCACCGTGTTCCTTGACGAGATCGGAGAGATGCCCATTTCCCTCCAGGCAAAGCTCCTGGGGGTTCTGGAGCGAAAGCAGTTCCGGAGGATCGGCGGGGTCAGGGATATCAAGACGGACGTGAGGATCATCTCGGCCACCAATATCGATCCCAAGAAGGCCATCGCCGACAGAAAGTTCAGGGAAGACCTCTATTACCGCCTCAACGTCTTTCCCATCCATATCCCCCCCCTGAGGGAGCGACCCGAGGATATCGTCGCCCTCGCCAGGCTCTTCCTCCTGAAATTTACAAAGCAGTTCCACAAGGGGTTCACGGATATCGGCGAGGATGCCGCCCTTCACCTCAAGGAGTACATGTGGCCGGGAAACGTCCGGGAGCTCCGGAACGTCATCGAGAGGATCTGCATCATGCACGACCACAGGGTCCTTGAGGTCCCCCACCTTCCTTCGGAGATCGACGCCAAGGGCGCCGGGGAGACCTCGGTGGAGATCCCCCACGGAACCTTTGATATCGAATCCGTCGTGGAGGACGTCACCTCCCAGCTTATCGGAAAGGCCATGGAGAAGACCGAGGGCAACATCGCAAAGGCCGCAAGGCTCCTGGGGATTCCCCGGGGCACCCTGCGCTACAAGATTAAGAAGTACAACCTGGAGTAAATGCTCCCAGGTCTAAAGATCTTGGGCTTCCAGTTTGCAAACCCGGCGAACAACGACTCCAAGTCGTGAAATATTCAGGGCCGCATTGAAGTCCCGGTCGGCAACGAATCGGAGGGAACAGCGATGGGTCCGGGTGGACGTATCGCTCCACGAAAGCAAATACGGGCAAACCGGTTTTATCATCATTTTTCTTTTTCCGATTCCCAACTGTTCCCAGGGACCGGGCCTTGGGTTTCTGGGCCTGAAGCCGGAACCGAAGGTACATGGGCCGGGAGCCCAGGCAAACAAGAGGAGAACAGATTTCATGGGAATTTCCCCATACCCGTCCATCGTCACCCTGCCGGAAACCGACAAGCCGTACCCCAGTATTCCGACTTTTCTGAAGGAACGTTTTCCCAAGGTGGGCGAAAAGAGATGGCTTGCGCGCATGGCCGAAGGCAAGGTCCTCGATGAACAGGGAACCCCCATTACCCCGGACACGCCGTACACTCCCCTGAAGCGGCTCCGTTATTTCCGGGAAACGGAAGAGGAGCCCGTCATCCCCTTTGAAGAGGATATTCTCTTTCAAAACGAAGATCTGCTGGTTGCCTGCAAGCCCCATTTCCTTCCGGTTATTCCGGGCGGTCCCTATGTGGAGGAGTGTCTGCTCCACCGATTGAAGAAGAAAACGGACAACGCCCTCCTCACCCCCGTCAACAGGATAGACCGTGAAACGGCCGGCATCGTGCTTTTCTCCGCCAGAAAGGAGACAAGGGGACTTTACCAGAGCCTCTTCATGACCGGCAAGGTGGGAAAGACCTACCGGGCCGCCTGCCGAATCGTTCGACCGCCCAGGCGGCGGGAGTGGATCGTGGAAAACAGAATCGTGAAGGGCGACCCGTGGTTCAGGATGAAAACCGCCCCCGGCGAGGCGAACGCAGTTTCAAGGGTCCGACTGGACAGCATAAAGGACCAAACCGCGTTTTTCACCCTGAGCCCGGTCACCGGAAAAAAACACCAGCTCAGGCTCCATATGAGCGAGCTGGGTTTCGGCCTCCTGAACGACCGGTACTATCCGGTTTTGGAACCGGAAAGGCCCGACGACTTTCAAAACCCCCTGCAACTCATCGCCGAAAAGGTGAGTTTCCGGGATCCGATCACCGGAACTCCCATGACCTTCGAATCCCCAAGGCGTCTCCTCTCCCCCCCCTGATCGAGGACCTCTCCCCCTACCCCAAAGGTGGTCCCATGGGGTTCACATTGGGCTTTCCGGGGAGGTATCGTTTTTCAAGGGACTTTGACCACGCCCAACGGGCCCTGCCCATGGCCGCTCTCCCGTGAACCCCCGAAGCCTTTGGTAAATCGTTTCCCATCCCCCCTCCTGTCCATCGGTTTGGTCCTTGACACCATTTCGTATATTTGACATAATTTAGACTTGAAAATCCACCTGGGTTCGATCCAATCGCGACAAAGGGTTTTCCCCCGCCTTAAACATAATAAAAGACGCCGCTTTAAAGAATCACAACCAGGAAAAAATCAATGAGGAGACTGCTATGAAAAAGATCGTTTCAGCAGCTTGTTTTCTTTTCATCATGTTTTTCATGATCGCCCCTTCCCATGGTGAAGTTCATCTCAAATTCGGGCTGTACGCATCCGACAAGCCCTCCGCCCTCAAGAAGAAGTTCGACCCGGTTCTAAAGGCACTTCAAATCAAACTTACCGAAACACTCGGGGAACCGGTCAAGATCGGAATAAAATTTTCCCAGAGCTACGAGGGGGGGATCGACGATCTTGTCAAGGGTGCCATCGATTTTTCCAGGTTCGGCCCCGCCTCCTATATCGCGGCGAAAAAGGCGAACCCGGGCATCTCCATCCTTGCCATGGAATCCCAGAAGGGTAAAAAAAAGTTCAACGGAATCATCTGCGTGCTCAAGAAGAGCCCCATCAACAGTCCGGCGGACCTTGCGGGAAAGACGTTTGCATTCGGCGACAAGCTCTCCACCATCGGCAGATATCTCTCCCAGCAGTACCTCGTTAAAAACGGAATCAAGGCCGATTCCCTCAAGAAGTTCGACTATCTGAAGAACCACGAGGCCGTGGGGATTGCCGTTGCAAGGGGAAAATTCGATGCCGGCGCCCTCAAGGAGAGCACCTTCAAGAAGATGGTCAAAAAGGGCGCCCCGTTAAGGGCCCTTGCCGAATTTCCCAATGTGACCAAGCCGTGGCTGGCAAAGGCCGGCATGGACAAAAGAGTCGAACAGGCCCTGAAAAAGAGCCTCCTTGAACTCAAGGACCCCGCCGCCCTCAAGGTTCTCAAGAAAGCAGGATTCCTTGAAGGCGGCGACGGCGACTATGCGACAATCCGTGATGCCATTGAAAACAACGGCGTGTTTTTCGAGTAGGAACCGGCAACAAGATCCGGCGGAAGGGCAAGGGGCGCCGAACCTCTCCCCTTGCCCCACGGGAGTCTGAAGATGATAAGACAAAGTTTCATTGTAAAAAGCATGCTGCTCATCGGAATTGTCTCCACATTGTTTCTTACCCTTGCGGGAATCGGCGTGTACAGATCGGAAAAGGCCCTGATCGACACATTCTGGGAGAAGTATATCTCAGAGGGCAGGGAGCTGCTCGAGGACAGGGAACGCGCCGAACTCGAAACCCTCACGGGGAGCATGAAATTCAACGCCGGGATGCTTGGAAATATCTGTGTCCAGTTTATCTTCGACTTCGATGCAGAGGGCATGGAACCCGTGCTGGGTTCCTTCATGGAAGTCCAGGGCATCGAGGCCATCGAGATCATCGACAAGAACGACAGCACATTTGCCTCCATTCACAAGGATGCGTCCGGCAACTCGAGCTTCGGCAACGGGATTCCGGACAGGTTCAAGGGCGAAACGTACCGGACGACAGAGGCCCGTGCCGTTTTCGACGGGGAAGAGCTGGGCACCGTTCACGTTTATTACACGGACGCCCATATCAAGAAGAATCTCGCCGACCTGAGAGGCCAGGCCGAATCCCGGCGACAAGCCTTCAATGAAACCGTCGAGTCCATGCTGAACAGCGCATCCGTGAAGCAGGGCGCAAGCCTTGTCCTGATCATCGCGCTGCTTTTGGGGTTTATCGCCCTGCTCATGGTGCGATTTGTCCGACAACCCATCGGCAGGATCATGGAGGGCCTCAAGGAGGTGGCAAAGGAGGAGAGCGACCTCACCACAAGGATCACGGTCACGGGGGAGGACGAACTCGGGGCCCTTTCCGCCTCCTTCAACACCTTTATCGAAAAGCTCCAGAAGATGATCCGGGACATCGGGAGCAATACGGAAACCCTGAGCACCTCCTCCTCGAATATGTTCTCCCTGTCGGGTCAGCTCAAGACCGGAACGGACAGTGTTTTTCACAGCTCCGACGCGGTGGCCGGGGCCTCCGAGGAGATGAGCGCCACCATGAACCAGGTCGCCCTTGCCATGGACCAGGCGGCATCCAACGTGGAGACCGTGGCGGGCAACACAAGGGAGATGCTCGATACCATCTCGGGGATCGTTTCGAGCATCGACAACGCACGGGTCATCACGGACAATGCGGTAACAAAGGCAAAGAGCGCCTCCCTCAAGGTGAACGAGCTGGGCAAGGTCGCTCAAGAGATCGGAAAGGTAACGGACCTGATCACCCAGATTTCCAGCGAAACCAATCTCCTGGCCCTGAACGCCACCATCGAGGCCGCCCGGGCCGGAGAAGCCGGCAAGGGCTTTGCCGTGGTGGCGGGGGAGGTAAAGGTGCTTGCCAATCAGACCGTGGATGCAACGGAGCAGATAAAATCCCAGATCGAAAGCATCCAGGGATTCACCTTCGAAACGGTGGAGGAGATCTCCCAGATCTCATCGGTGGTGGACGAGATGAACGAGATCGTGAAATCCATCGCCCTTTCCATAGGGGAGCAATCTGCCGGCACCGAAGCCATCGCGGGCAACGCCGCCGACACCTCCCTTGTCCTCTCGGAAATCAACCGGAACGTGGCCCAGTGTTCCGAGTCCTCGGGAGAGGTGGCCGGGGATATCGTGGATATCCGGCAGTCGGTGAGTGAAATGTCCGAGAGCGGTTCCCTTGTTCACAAGAACTCCGAGGAGTTGTCCAATTTTGCGAAAGTTTTAAAAAAGATGGTGGGAAAATTCAAGGTGTGACCCCTATCCGGCCGCGGCAACCGCCGCCCTTTCTCTTCGGGTATACATCCGCGCAAGGTCTTTACCCGATTCAAGGGAACTCTTGAGTCGGCATCCCGGTTTTAGAAAACCGAACTCGATGCCAAACCGGCAACGGGAAAAATAATTGAGTTCCTTTTCGGATATACGGCCTTGGGCTACCGTGCTTTTCAGGACTCCTTCGGGATTCGATGCCGGCGCCCCTGCTCGGCTCATTCGGCGGGGCAACTGCATGTGGACTTTATACCATCTGCTCTCGAGAGATGATGATTTTGCAACCACCGATTTTTGCGGCTTCGGCGGCGGTTGTAAGGCATGCCGGAGTTACATTTGCCTGCCCCGGCGCATTTGGGGTTTTATCTTGCCAAACCTCCCTTTTTTTGTTAATTTGGTACAACTCCGTGGTACTCACAATACTTCTACAACACCTTTGACACGATCTCTTTCGCGACATTTGACCTAGTATTCCGGTCCGGAAGCTCCCCATGCACCGCCCATACCGGAAACCGTTTGATTGATGCCCTCTCTCCGGCGGTTTACTTCACCACCATTCCGTGTAACCGTGAAAGGCCGGGTTTCCCCTTGCCGTTGTACCGTGTCCTTCCCGTTTTCGGGCCTTTCGCAACACCTTTAAGCGGCGGTTCACCCTGCTCCGGGTAGGTTATTGCCCTTTTTCCCATGAAGGGATTACCCGTTTCCGTGTATGCGTTGGAGCGCCGTAATCCAATACCGTTGGTTTCACCCGGCCGGACGCTACCGTTCACCGGTTGCCGTTCACCGGTTGCCGTGCCCTCGGGCACGGGTCGGAGTAAACCGGGCGAGCAACCCTCCCCGGCTCGCTCCACATCGTCGGCAACCTGGACATTCAGCGGGCACCGTCCCCGCAAGCGGTTCCGTTTCTTTGAATGGGTACAAGTCGGCGTCCCGGCAATGGAGAAGATCCGCCGATCCGGCATAATCTTCTCTTCACGTTTGTTCCCCCGCTTCGGCGCTTGCTTCGAAACCGTACATCAACAAGGAGAAATTGAATGACGGCATATTCACAAAGAGTCCATCACCGGGGATACGTTCATGCTCCCGTACAATATGCTTACCTCGATACCGACGCTTACGTTGATTCCCGGATGAAAAACATCGGCAAGGAGGGAATGTACTTTGAAACCGAGAATCCCGTTTCCCCCGATTCGGGAATTCATATTGTCATGACCAACTATCCGGTTGTGGCGGCAGCCCCCCATACCTACCGAAACTATACCGCTACCGTGAAATGGTGCGCAAGCGCCCCCTCCCCCGGTGCTTCTCTTTTCGGCGTCGGCGTCCATTTCATAAGCCGGGGCAACATCATCACCGGCGATCACCTGGACAGGCTGGTTCAATCATGCGACCTCTGCGGGAAAATGCGCCCTTTCCTGGAGATGACGCTCACCCCGGCAGCGGCTTACATCTGCGGATTCTGCGACAAGCATATGACGGCCCTGCCCAGCGGCGAGATCAGGGACAGCATCGAGAATTTCATGATCGGAAACGTACTCTAAAACCCGGCCCGGGGATTTGACGGGAGCCTTTCCAGGAAGGAGCCAATGGCCATGAACGAGTCTTCAATCTTATCCACCGGAAGTTACCTTCCCGAATCCGTGGTTCACAACGAGGAACTGGACCAGTTCCCCGACACGTCGAAATTCCTTATCAGTCAAAAAACAGGGGTATTTTCAAGACGGATGGCGGGAGAAAACGAGTGTACTTCGGATCTTGCGGCGGGCGCCGCAAGGAACTGCCTTGAAAGAATCGACTTTCCTCCCGGGGAAATCGATGCAATCGTTGTCTCCACCTCCTCCCCCGACCGAATCCAGCCGGCAACGGCCACCAGGGTCCAGCACCTGATCGGGGCGGAAAACGCCTTTGCCTTCGACATCAATTCGGTTTGTTCCGGCAGCACCTACGGCATCGCCCTGGCCGATTCCATGATCAAGTCCGGGCAATGCGAAAATCTTCTCTTTATCGCATCCGAGGTCTATTCCAAGATTCTCAACCAAAAGGATTTTTCGACCTACCCCTTTTTCGGCGACGGAGCGGGATGCATTCTCTTTTCGGCCCAAAAGGCGGCGGGTAGAGTTCTCTCATCATCCCTTAGGACCAACGGCATGAAATGCGATACCATCTGTGTTCCGGGCGGGGGGACGATGATGCCCTTCGAGAAGATGAAGGATCCAAGGAGCGCGTACTTCAAGATGAAAGGAAGGCACGTATTCTCCTTTGCGGTGGACAAGGGTTCGGAGGTCATCCTTGAACTTCTCCAATCGACCGGGATCTCCAGAGGGGAGATCGACTGCTACATATGCCACCAGGCGAACATCAACATCATTCTCGGCATCGCGGAGAAGATCGATGTTCCACCGGATAAATTCTATGTCAACCTCTTCAGGTACGGCAACACGGCCAGCGCATCGGTCCTCATCGCCCTTGACGACGCCTTGACGCGCGGCATCGCCGGTAAAGGCGACCTGGTCCTGACGGCGGCATTCGGCGGCGGCCTCTCCTGGGGAGCGAACATCATAGAGCTGTAACACCCATTTCAACCCTCATTTTCCATTTTCCTTAAGGAGGTTCATCATGCTCCAAACCATGAGAAAAATTGAAGAAGGATTGCAAGAACTTTTCCCCGATATCGACGATATGGTCATCTCCACCGAAACACAGCTCGAGGAGTTGCCGGACTGGGATTCCATGTCCGCCGTGAACCTCCAGTCCTTTCTCGAACAAGCCTTTTCCGTTACCGTGCCCCAGGATTTTCTCGATGAGGAAAAGACCGTCGGCGAGGTAGCGGCCTTTATCAAGGCCGGCGGAAGTTGACCGGAAAAGGGCGTGTCACCTCCACCTTCACGCCCGCCGCCCCACCGCCGGGAAGCCGCTCCCTATTAAGGGACACGGCATTCAATCCACATTTCCGGGCCACTCATCCGAAAGACGCCCACGCTCCGCCGATACCGACGAAGAGAAACCGTTTTTGCGGATAGTATTGTTTTCCCATGCCCAACCAAATCATCGATCCCCGGGATAAAAGGCAAAAGCCGATGAAAAAACATGCAAAAGACAAACCGCTCAAGAGTGATTTCACGGATCCCCTGGGTATCGGCGAATGCTTCACCTCGCTCTTTTCATCATGGGCAAGGAAACCCGAAGCGCTCGCCGAACGCCTCCTGGACCTGTCCCTCACCCTCCAGAAAACAGGAAACGACTCGCTGGATCGTTTCCTGTCCGAATTTTCACGGATTGATCACGGAAAAACCGGCGACGAGGATCCCCTCGCCGAATATATCCGCCTCAATGCCGAATCCGCCAGAAAATACCATGCCGTTTTCAACCGATGGTTCAGGAAGTTCATCGAAAGTACCCCCGATCTGGACGAAGCGGAGAGGTCCCGCGCTTATTTCTGGGCAAAACAGGGAATTGCCGCCGCCGCACCCTCGAACTATTTCTGGACAAACCCGGGAGCCGTTCAAAACTACCTGAATTCAAACGGGGAGAGCACGGCAAGGGGCATGGGCGCATGGGCGGCGGATATGAACCGGGGGGAGCCCCTGGCGAGCTTGTCTACGCCCTCCGCATTCAAGGTGGGAGAGAACCTGGCCGTCACGAAAGGATCGGTGGTAAAGAGAAACGAGCTGATGGAGCTCATTCAATACGCCCCTTCGGGCGAAACGACCTTCGAGGTGCCCATCGTCCTGATTCAACCCTGGATCAACAAGTATTACATCTTCGACCTGAGCAAGCGCAACAGCTTCGTGGACTTCCTGGTCCGGGAGGGGTACACGGTCTTTATCGTCAGCTGGAAAAACCCCGGGCCGGAGATGCGAGGGGTCACCTTTGCCGATTACATGACAAAGGGGGCCCTTTCGGCTGTTACGGCGGCCGCCGACATCAGCGGGCAGGATCATGTTCACGTTGCCGGCTACTGCATCGGCGGAACGGCGGTTGCGGCGCTCATGGCCTGGCTCAACCGCGGGGGAGAGAAGCTTCCCGTTTGCGACTGGACGCTGTTCGCGGCGCTCACGGACTTTTCAGAACCGGGTGACCTCGCCGTTTTCACCGGGGAGTCCGGCATCTCGTTCGTGGAATCCCTGACCCGGGAAAAAGGGGTCCTGGACAAGCAGTACCTTGCCCTGACCTTCCGGATGCTGAAATCGGAAAGCCTCATATGGCGAACCCATGTGAACAACTACCTTTACGGCAACCCGCCCCCCGGCTCCGACATGCTCTTCTGGAACAGCGACGGCACGCGGCTTCCGGCGGAAATGTGCTCTTTTTACCTGAGAAATTTTTACCTGGAAAACAGGCTGGTGCAGAGGGACGGCTTGACCCTCTCCGGTCGCCCCATCGACCTGATGAGGATCCGGCAACCCCTGTATGCCGTGGGCGCCCTGCAGGATCATATCAGCCCCTGGAAGGGAACGTTCGAAACCCTGAACCGATGCACCTGCCCTTCGCGGTTCGTGCTTGCGGCCGACGGTCATATCACCGGCATCGTCAATCCCCCGTCCCCGGGATCGAAAAAGCGGTTCTGGGCCGGGGACCACCCGGGAATCGCGGATCCCGATGAGTGGCTCGGCGCCCGGGAAACCCGAAGGGGTTCCTGGTGGGAAGACTGGGTACTTTGGCTCAGGCAGAGAAGCGGCAAAAGAACGCCTCCCCCGGCCATGGGATCGGAGACACATCCCCCCCTCGAAGCGGCGCCGGGTACTTATGTCCTTGAGCCGTAGAACGTGATCCGTTTCTCGAATAACGCCTTTAAAAAAAACTGCCATTCAACGTGAACAGGTATAGAAAACAAGCTTGATGAACCCGCAAAAAAGATCAAGGTCATTTTTATTGACCACGCCATGGTACCGAACAAACAGATTGCAACAGCCCGCGCTTGTGATCGGATTTTTGAAATCCGATTTATTACAAGGTCATCAAGCCCAACACGCCCGTTATTCTCGGAGAACATAAATTTCCGCAATTTCAATTCATTAGCCTTGCACGTACCGGTTGTTCGGTCTGTTTCGACAATCGCCTTCGAAATTGCGGGCCACCTTGCGTCCGCGTTCTGATTTATATGATCGGATGTAAAAAGGATCGGGACACTAAAAAAGAACCTGCCTCATATCGAACAACCGGCTGCGTCAAGACTGGAACCGATTACTGCCACCCACGGAATGTAATGAACCGATTGTTCCGTTTCGTGCCGGATAATCACCGGACGCGTGGACAACATCAATAAAAAAGGGAAGTGAGGAGAGAATGGAAATCAAGGGAAAGAACATCATCGTCACCGGCGGCGCAAGGGGAATGGGAAGAAGATTCGCCGAAGACATGCTGAGCCTGGGCGCAAATCCCTATGTGCTGGACGTGCTCCAGGAGAATCTGAACCATCTCAAGGCGGAGACCGGCATTGACGGTAAGGTCGTGGACGTAACGAACGAGGCCGAGGTGGAGCGTTTTTTCAGGGAATACACCCTTGAAAAAGGCGCCCCCCACGTGCTCATCAACAACGCCGGTATAACGGCGGACGGTCTTTTTGTCAGGAAAAAAAAGGACGGCGTGGGGAAATTCCCCCTGACCAACTGGGAGAAGGTGATCAACGTCAACCTCACCGGTGTTTTCCTCTGCGGCCGAGAAGCCGCAGCCCGGATGGTGGAGCAGGAGGTCAAGGGACTGATCATCAACATCTCATCCATCAGCCGCACGGGAAATTTCGGCCAGACCAACTACTCCGCCTCCAAATCCGGCGTCGTCGCCATGGCGGTCACATGGGCAAAGGAGCTGGCAAAATACGGCATACGGGCAGCCGCCATCGCCCCCGGGTATATCAACACGGAAATGGTGGCCAAGATCAACCAAAAGGTCATTGACGGTATCGTGGCCCAGATTCCCGTGGGAAGACTGGGTGACCCCTCGGAGATCTCAAGGGCCGTGCAGTTCCTCATCGAATGCGATTTTTTCAACGGGAGGATGCTGGAGGTGGACGGGGGTCACAGGATCTGAATCGACGCAGCAACCGAAACGCAAGCTAATAATGACGCGGCATACGGTACCCGGTGTCGGAAACTATATGCCGCGCCTTGACAACAAATATCATGCGGGACATAAGGTCGTTATGAAAAAGAAAAGGAGGACTCGGTGCGGTGAAGCGGCTTGTTCCCCTTTCCCACTGGAGTTCTGGATCTTGCGAAGGACGCGTTTCAAATACGGCGATCCGGGTATAAGCCGGGTAACCGTTTCATGAAACACGCAGGGGGTAGTGTACCACTACTGGAAAACCACGAAAAATCACGATTGGGAATCTTACCGGCCGAGGTATGAACACCTAACGGTCGAGTTCAGGGACAGCCGAAGCGAAGCGAGAAAACAAAAGCTCGCCTTTTGCTGTCCGCTGCAACGAGGGGTTATGTGTATTGGTCATTTTCTCTAATGATTAAAGAAATAAGCTTTTTAACAGATGAGTAAATTAGTAACAATGCTCCCAATAATGATGCAAATACACCAAGCGGCCGAAAAGCGACATCACTGGATAAAACGGGAAGTTCCGCCGCCGGATCAGCCGGTGATGCATAACTTCCGTTTTTTATTGAAGGCCATGACAAATATCCCCATCCCAAGGTAGAGCAGATCCCTGGCCAGCAACCCTCCGGCAGGGGTATTCTCCACGCCGCCGTCAGCAAAACATCCGCAGTCGAACTCGATCCCCCTGAATAGGTTGATGGTGATGGCCAGGATAAACCCAAGGAGCATGATGTTGATAAGGAGCACCGAGGTTCGGGGCCAAATTCCGAGACAGAGGGCAACCCCCGTAAACAGCTCCATCCAGGGCAGAACGATGGCGATCAGGTTGATGGACAGTTCCGGAAAAAGGTAGTAACCGTAGATGTTTTTTGCAAAAACAGCGGGTTCCAGGATCTTGTGGAAACTCGCATAGATGAACAGTCCTCCCAGGAAAAGGCGGCACAGGAACTCGAAAATGGAAAGGTCCGTTTTGGAAACGTCGATCTTATTCAATGGGAAATCCCTCCTCCTGCCATGCCGGAAAACCGTCGATGAATACCCTTACATTTTCATACCCCATCTCCATGAGGCGCTCGGCCAGCATGTGGCTGTCCTCGCACTCCCTTCCCGAACAGTAGCAGACCAGGGGAAGTTCCGGTGGATAGGCTTCCAGAAAGGCGTCGATCTTCTCGTCGAACATGTAGGTCGGAAAGGAGATCGCTCCTTTTATATGCCCGTCCAGGTAGAGATCTTCGGTCCTGGCGTCCACGAACAGTGTTTGGCCGCCGTCAAAGAGGGCCTTTGCCCTCCCGATCTCGCCAATCTCCAGCCCCTCGACCTTTTCATGGCCCTTGGCCCGCGCGGACACGGCCCCCTGGGTGATGTCCCAGTCGCCGAACAGGGCGATCCCGTTCGGTGAAAGATGGTTGAAGGAAAACGCCGCCACAACGGACAGCCCCACCAGCAACGTCAGTTCTTTTATTGTTTTCATATACATCGCATCATCCCGCAGGGGCCCTCAAGAATATGCCCCGCTCTGTTTATTCGAAAACCGACAACCGCCCGCAGAACGGGAAGTATGATGATTCACCCGTCCTCGTCACGGGGGGATCCCCGCTCGAAATCGGCTCTGAGTTCATTCAGGGTTTGCAGGTTGCGGGTTGCCAGGACAAGTCCCGCCCAACGCTCCGCAAGTACCCCGAGCTCTTTTTTACGGGTATCCATATCGGAGGAGAGCTCCCCGCCCAGACGATCGATCATCGTCTCCACCCGGAAAAGGGCCTCGGCAAGGTCGCGACTTTGGGGGTCCTTCGCCAGCAGGGTCCTGTAAACCGCCGCCGCCTTTGGATAATATCCCTGGTCGAAGTAGAGCCCCGCAAGGGTCCGGGTGGCGGGGCAACCTTGTCCGCTCACTGCCCGGCCTCCCTTTTGTCAGGGGAGAACTTGAAGATCAGATCCTCTTCCGCCACCATTCCCAGTTCCCCCCGGGCAACGTTTTCGATATACCCGGAATCGTTTTTCAACCGGCGGATGACCCGGATCAGCTTCCGGTTATCCATCTCCACCTCCTCTTTTTTCCTTACGAGGCGGGCCCGCTCCTCTTTCAGCGCCGAAAGGTCCACGAGCCCCTTGTCGCCGTAAACAATAAAGAACAGGAGCCCCAGAATGGGAACCATGCAAAGCGCCAGTATGATTTTTTCTTTAAAGTTCATCAGCGTTTCACTCTCTTTTTGATCAAGAGGAGGGCCGATGCGAGTTCGGGACTACCCACCAGCCGTGCGGAAAGAAAATATACCACACATCCCGCCGCGATGGTAGTCGCAACCCCAAGGCCCAGCCCGACAAAACTGCCGCCGGCGGGGGGTATCACCCCCCTTGAAACCACATACACAACGCCGCCCATGATCGCCGAGGCGATGGTTGCCTTTATGGCCGAAAGGGCAATGTCCCCCCATGCCACCCGGGGCAGTCTCCGTGTGAGCACGTAAACCAGTATCAGGAGGTTGATCACCGATGAAAGCGACGTGGCAAGGGCAAGTCCACCATGGGAAAGGGGCCCCATGAGAACCAGGGCGAGAATAAGATTGCACACGATGGATATGACCGCGGTCTTCACCGGCGTTTTGGTATCCGAAAGTGCATAAAATGTTGAAACCACGATCCTTACCCCCGAAAAGGCCCATAATCCAATCCCGTAATAGAGCAGGGCGTCGGCGGTGAGCGCGGTTGCCGCCGCATCGAATGCCCCCCTCTGGAGAAGCAGGCGGACGATGGGCTCCCTGAGCACGATAAGGCCCGCCATGGCGGGGATGGTGATGAAGAGGATCAGGCGCATGCCGTAGCCGAAGGTGTCTGAAAGCCCCTCCATATCCCCCGCCGCCACCTGCCGGGACATGGACGGAAGAACAGCCGTTGCCGTGGAGATGGCGAACAGGGCCAGGGGAAACTGGACCAGCCGGTCCGCGTAGTAAAGGTAGGAGACGCTGCCCTCGGGAAGGGTCGATGCCAGGAGGGTCCCGATGATGATGTTGATCTGGTAAACGGCCGCCCCGAAGATCGTGGGCAGCATCAGGCGCCCCACCTTATTGATGCCGGGGTGACGGAGGCCGGCCTTTTCCCAGAACCGAAACCCCCTTGAAACAAGAAACGGCACCTGCAGGACCAGCTGCATCACCCCGCCGATAAGAACCCCGACAGCTAAGCCCACGGACGGAACTTCAAGGCGGGGACAGAGGATCACCGCCGAAAAAATGATCCCCAGGTTTAAAAAGACCGGCGCCAGTGCCGGTGCCGCAAAATGCCCCAGGGCGTTGAGGATCCCCATGGAAAGGGCGACGATACAGATAAAGAACGTATAGGGAAAGAGGATCCGCGTCAGCAGAACGGTAAGCTCGAGTTTATCGGGTGAATCCGCGAACCCGGGCGCCATGACCCGGACGATCACCGGGGAGAGGAGAATGCCCAGCATCACCACCCCCACCAGCAGAACCGAGAGAAGCCTGAGGGCGGACCTTGCCATGGCAAAGGCCTCCTCCCTGCCCTTCACGGTCAGGTATTCGGTGAAAACGGGGATAAAGGCGATGCTCAGGGAACCTTCCGCAAAGAGGCGCCGCAAGAGATTCGGCACCCGCATGGCCACGAAGAATGCATCGCTGCCGAGCCCTGCCCCGAAGATATGGGCAATCACCATATCCCGGACAAACCCCAGTATCCGGCTAAGCAGGGTGGCCCCCCCCACGACACCGGCAGCCTTGGTCACTCGCCTCTTTTCACCCATCCATTTCCCTTCCCGGTTCATCCAAATATCAGCCCCCCCCTTCGGAGGGACCTCAAGGTGTTTCCGCGCCTTTTCCGACATCATTTACGCCGGGCCTTGTACCAAATAAACTTACGGCACCGTACCGCCGACATAAACCACACGCCACGGCTTCAAGCACCGCCGTTAT
>PPCM01000615.1_pt1 | contig 26331 bp, 25 predicted proteins | sample 1555541 | NCBI WGS metagenome assembly PPCM01 (sample SAMN05284479, study PRJNA326546) | Marine sediment metagenome, whole genome shotgun sequencing project. | isolation source: marine sediment | place: Germany: Wadden Sea | collected 2012-09-05 | reverse complement strand
AGAATGTCTCCGACGGTCAAGGGGAAAGGGAAGAGGGGAACCATTTGTAAATGGTTCCCCTCTTCCCTTTCCCCCCGCCGTCGGAGACATTCTTAATTCTTAATCATGTCCAGCAAGTCGGTGGCTTCTTGCATTTGGGAGAAGGAAGTGTTTTTGAAAACTTCGCTCTCTACTGCGGTCAGGAATTCTTCGTGATTCATTTGAGTGAAATCAATCATGATTCCTTTGACCTTGAAATACATCTGCATGAAGGCAACCAAAGGTTCATCGGACAACACTTTGGTAACGTTCTGCGCTTCAGTGATGCTGGTAAACGGCTTGTTCATGCCGCCGAGGTAGAACATGTCGAGACCGCTTTCACCGTCAGTAATGACACCGAGGAGATTGAAAGTCTGGAGCTTGGCGATAAATTCTTCGGACAGATCAGGGAACTGCATTATTTCTTGTTTGGGAAACACTGCGGCGAAAACCATCTGGCCGTTTTCTTCAGCCATGGTGTGGCGAAAAACATTCTCGTCGCGATTCTTGCGGGCAGCCTTGATGGTTTCGTACAGATCACAAGCAAAAGCGAGTTTCAGATCAGCAAGTACTTTCTCATCCATGATGTCTCTCCGATATGTTGAACGGTCGGCTTAAGGCCAGACCTGAGGTATTGATAAAACAACGATGGCGGCACCAATGGCGGTCTTCACAGTGAAGCCCAACGCTTTGCCTACAAATGCACCCTTGGCGGCCTTCATGGCCTCGGGGCGACTACGACCTGGCAGTTCAGCGATGAGACAACCTGCGTAGGCCCCGCCCAAGGCTCCGAACAAGGCGCCGAGCCCAAGAAAGAATGGCGCACCAAAGATAGCTCCGGCAATGGCACCAATGATACCGCCGATATTACCTCTGGTGGAAGCACCGTATTTCCCGGCGTAGCGAGCTTGGAGAAAGAACTCCAATGCTTCTGCACAACCAGCAACGACTGCCATGATGATGACATAGTTCCAAGTCATGGACTCTGGATAAATGACCTTCCAAAGTGCGACCAACCCCAGTGCTACCCAATTGGCAGGCATACTGAACAGTTGCAGCACCTGAGACAGGCACAATCCAAAGATGAGCAGAACGGCCCAAATATAAACCAGATATTCCATCATGGTTGGCTTCGCCTACTTCTCACGCTTGTCCAACACACGCACGGCCTTTCCTTCGGCCTTGGGAATGGAATCATGCTGGCAAAGCTCCACTCGTGGTGTGAGCAAAATCTCATTGCAGAGATTCTTGGCGATCTTCTTCTGCAAGCCCTGGAGGGAACGCATATCTTCAACGAAGAACTCGTCCTTGATCTCCACTTTGACCTTGAGCTGATCGGTCACACCTTCGGTGACCAGTTCGATCATGTAGTTCTGACCAACTTCAGGCATGGCCATGAGGCACTGCTCAATCTGCATGGGATAAATATTTACGCCCTTGAGGATCATCATGTCATCGGCACGACCAGCAATGCGGTCAATGCGGCGATGAGTACGACCACATTCGCACTTGCCGGGAATGAAGCGCGTCAAGTCACGAGTGCGGTAACGGATGATAGGCATCCCTTCACGAGTAATCGTCGTCATGACCAACTCGCCAATCTCCCCTTCCTTGACATGCTTGCCAGTATCCGGGTCGATAATCTCAACGATGTACGCGTCTTCCCAGATATGCATACCATTCTGATGCACACATTCGAAAGCAACACCGGGACCATTCATCTCAGACAGACCGTAGGAGTTGTATGCCTTGATATGCATCATCTCTTCAATCTTCTGGCGAGCTTCCTCAGTGTGAGGCTCTGCGCCGATGAGCGCGATCTTCCACGGCATATCCTTGGTGTCAAAACCTTCGGCCTGCACCTTCTGCGCAAAGTAGAGCGCAAAGGACGGAATGATGTGGAGAACGGAAACATTGAAGTCACGAATCAGCTTGATCTGACGTTTGGTGTTACCTGCACCAGCCGGGACTGTGAGCATACCAAGAGCTTCAGAACCGTAATGGATACCGAGACCACCAGTGAACAAACCATAGCCAGACATGTTCTGGAGCACATCGGATTTGCGACAGCCACATGCATACATGCAACGAGCCATGAGATTAGCCCATGTGTCGAGATCCTTCTGTGTATAGAAAACTGCGGTGGGAGTTCCAGTCGTACCGGAAGAAGCATGCAGACGTACAAATTCGTCGAGGGAGCGAGTCAACATACCATAGGGATACTGACTACGCAGGTCATCCTTAGTGGTAAATGGCAGACTTTCAATATCGCTGACGGACTTGATATCCTCAGGATTCACACCGGAAAGACGCGCTTCGTAAAACGGAGCGTTCTTGGCGTTGGCGATAGTTTCCTTGAGGCGGTCCACCTGGAGTTCTTCCAGGGCAGCGCGGTCCATTGCTTCGACTGGATCGTAGTACATGCTCTCTCTGGGGGGCTATGGGTTAGACACCTTCGGGCAGTTCCGATGGGTACGGAGTGACATCCATATTCTCGAACAAAGTGTACTCCTTCTTGAAAAAGAGCTCACACTTGCCAGTAGGACCGTTACGCTGTTTGGCGATAATGATCTCGGCGTGGTTCTTGAGTGGATTGTCCTCGGCCTTGTTGTAGGCTGCATCACGATACAGGAAGATGATAATATCAGCATCCTGCTCGATAGCACCAGACTCACGAAGGTCAGACATCATCGGACGTTTGTCAGTACGCTCTTCAACCTTACGGTTAAGCTGCGACAACGCGATAACCGGGACGTTGAGTTCCTTGGCAAGAGCCTTGAGGGTACGTGAAATTTCTGAGATTTCCTGCTCACGAGAATCAGTACGGCCAGAGGCACGCATGAGCTGGAGGTAATCAATAATGATCAGGCTCAGCCCGTGCTCTGCTTTCAGACGACGGCAACGAGCCTGCAACTCCAGTGTGGAAAGAGCCGGAGTGTCATCGATGAACAATGGTGCTTTGGCCAGAATATCAGCAGCGCCGTAGAGCTTCTGCCAGTCCTCGTCTTCGATGTAACCGGTACGCAGGTTCTGCAAACCGACCTTCGCCTGTACAGCGAGCAGACGAGTCATGAGCTGTTCCATACTCATCTCAAGCGAAAAAACGACAGTCGGTGCTTCTGCACGAGCTGCGGCGCGAAGAGCCACGTTCAATGCAAACGCAGTCTTACCCATGGAAGGACGACCAGCCATGATGATAAGGTCAGAATTCTGCAACCCAGCAGTCATGGAATCAAAGTCATGGTACGAGGTAGGAATACCTGTAATGGCTGACTTCTGTTCGTACTTCTTTTGCAGATCTTCAAAAACGCGATCCAATAACCGCTTGGAATCAAGCTGATTGGTCTCGGTCTTTGCCTGCGCGATATTGAAAATTTCTTTTTCGGATTCACCAAGCAACTGATCAACATCCCCTGCTTCATAGCAGCTGGTGATGATACCACTTGATGCATCGATAAGCTTACGCAAAATGGCCTTGTCACGCACAATTTTGGCGTGATGCAATGCATTGGCAGAGCTGACGACAGAATCGGCCAACTCGAACAAATACACTGGACCACCCATGGTATCCAGACTCCCGGTGGATTCGAGATGATCCTTTACCGTGACCAGATCAATGGGCTTGGATTTGTTGTAAAGCTCAACGAAAGATTGAAAAATTAAACGGTGGGCCGGAGAATAGAAATCATCCGGGCCAACGAAATCCACCAGCTCGTGGAACATGCTGTTGGACTGGAAAACGGCGCCTAAGACGGCCTGTTCCGCTTCCAGATTCTGGGGGGGGACTTTGCGTAAGAGATCGGAAGAGGCCCTTTCTAGGACCTCTTCCGGATTCTTCTCGTAACGGCCTTTAGGCCTCTGCGGATTCGGCGTCTTCGGATTCGGCATCGGTTGCTACGGATTCCTCGATCGCCTCTTCAGGCTCGTTTGCAGTTTCAACTTCGGTGAAAGCTTCTTCTTCAACAATCGGGCCACCGTGACGGGAGATGGTGAGCTTGAGCTCGCCACGTACGTCCGGGTGCAGTTTGATTTCAACTTCGAACTCGCCCAAGGAGCGAATGGGGTCTTCCAGCACGATCTTCCTGCGGTCGATCTCAATGCCGGCAGCTTCCATTGCTTCAGCGATGTTGACGGTGGTGACAGAACCGTACAGTTTGTCACCTTCACCAACGCGCACTTCGATCTCAACGGGAGTTGCTGCGATTTTCTCGGCAACACCCTGAGCCTGGGCGCGAAGGGAATCAGCCTGTTCCTGAAGCTTGCGACGCTCCAGTTCAAAGGCTTTCAGGTTAGCTTTAGTAGCGGGCTTGGCCATTCCCTGAGGAATCAGGTAGTTACGACCGTAGCCGGGCTTGACAGAGACGATATCGCCGAGACGACCCAGGGCGTCGACATCAGCACGAAGGATAAGTTTCATCATGATTTATTCTCCGCCCTTACATCGAGCTACGCTTTTTCACATCAGTGCTGTGAACGGTGGTGTAGAACAGGAGAGCCATCTGACGAGAGCGCTTGATTTCGTTAGTCAGGCGACGCTGGTGCTTAGCACAGGTGCCAGTGATACGGCGGGCAATGATCTTGCCACGCTCAGTAATGAAATCACGGAGGATATCCGGGCGCTTGTAATCCATGGGAAGCTCTTTATCTGCGCAAAAGCGGCAGAACTTCTTCCGAGGGGTAAATTTTTTGCGAAATGCCATGGTGAAACCTCCTAGGCAGCCAGTTTGACGGTCATGAACTTGAAGATACCGTCGGTGATGCGGATGTTACGTTCCAGTTCTGCAACCAGCGGGCCGGGTGCAGTGTAAACCAGACGAACATAGTAGCCACGGGTCTGCTTCTCAACAGGGTATGCGAGTACACGCATTCCCCAATCATCGGTCTCAACCATGTTGCCGCCTTCACGACCCACGATGCCGGTGAGGGTGTCCAGGATCTCAGTCCTGTTTTCCTCAGCCAACTCCGGGGAGAGAAGTACGAGCGTCTCGTAGTTGTTAGCCATTTGTATAACTCCTTTTGGTCATTGGCCCCCTCCAAACAATAGGAGAGAGCAAGGCAAGAGGGCGTTTATTAGGTGCATTTGCCAAAGCTGTCAAGTCGCTGGCATCCTCTTGTATCATCTTTATTCATCATCAGGCTTGTTGGATGGCGTCCAGCCACAGGATTTCCCTGGGCCTCAACCTCCACCACCGCTCATTTTGCGGCGAATGAAGTTTCCACCAACGACGCCCAACACAACCAAACCGATAAGTTGTAACCATTCAGCCATACTTCGGTCCTCCATTACATATTATATGGGTCACAATTTGCTCATTGAGAATAGCGTGGAGCAAGATGTGAACGGTATCTATATACCAACTAGCTCTAAAGCTAAAGAAGTATACAACAATCAAACATCAGAAAAGGGACGACCTTTCACAGATCGCCCCTTCTCCTTTTATCCAGCCAACGTAATGCTGGAAACCATAGGGGATTTATTAAACCGGATTTTTCACCTTGTAGAACATAGCATACAAAACCGGCACAACGATTAACGTAAGGATAGTGGCAAAAGCCAATCCGGACATGATGGTAACAGCCATGGCAGAAAAGAATGCATCTAATACCAGCGGCATCAGACCGAGGATCGTCGTGGCAGCAGCCATGGAGACAGGACGAATACGACTGATGGACGCATCCATAATCGCCATATACGAATCTTTCCCCTCACTAAGTTCTACCTTGATCTGATCCAACAACACGACTCCGTTTTTAATGAGCATCCCAGAGAGACTGAGGAAACCGAGCAGTGCCATAAAGCCAAAGGGTTCGCCTGTTACCAATAACCCCAAGGTTACGCCAATTATTGCAAGGGGAACGGTCAACCAGATGATCAGAGGATTCCTCAAGTTATTAAACAACATGATGGTAACCAAAATCATGATGATGGCCGGAAGAACAATTGCGGCGGCCAAACTAGCCTGCGCATCTGTTGAGTCTTCATGCTCTCCGCCCCACTCCATGGAGTAACCAGAAGGAATTTCCATAGCGTGAATTTTCGGCATAAGTACGAACATCAATTCGGACGGCAGTCCTTCAATCGGCTCACAAGACGCAGTCACTGTCAGGAGCCGGTTTCGTGTTTTCAACGAGCCAAATTCCATTTCGGTACGGAAGCCTGAGACAACCTCTTCAATGGGAATCATGCGCCCAGCTACAGGGCTGAAGACCTGCACATTGCCGATTTCCTGAATAAACTGACGTTCTTTAGCGGGCGGACGAGCTACGATGGGTAACAACTTGTCACCTTCACGATACACTCCTACCTTTGTACCAGAAAAGAACATTTCCATTGTTCTTGCCAATGCCGGGCGAGTAATGCCCGCAATCTTGGCCTGTGCTTCAGAAATCATAGGCTTGACGACCTTCACTTCCTGACGCCAGTTATCCCTTATGGACTCTGCGTTCCCAGTGGAGCGCATAATATCTTGAGCCTTAGCAGAGAGCTCACGCAAAACACCCGTGTCAGGACCACTGAATCGAACTTCAATGGACGAATCTCGTCCCGGTCCAATGCGGAATTTTTGCAGTTTAGCCTCGGCGTCAGGATACTCTTCTTCGATAAGGCGCTTGAAATCTCCAAGAGCTGTATCAATTTGCTCATAATCATTCACTTCAACCAGAAGTAAGCCATAAGATGTATTAGGTTTCTCCGGGCTGTAAGTCAGGATGAACCGAGGAGCGCCCTGCCCGACAAAAGTAGCAACAGACTTGACTCGCTCATCATTAAGAATAGTGGCTTCCAATTCCTCGAGATCCGAGCTTGTGGCACGAATATCTGTGCCTTGTGGCATCCAATAATGGATGAAAAAGCGGGGTTGTGTGGAGGCCGGGAAAAAGCTCTGCTTTACTAAACCGAACCCGGCAATGGAAGTTATAAGCATCACAACCAATACGACGACAGTTCCAACTCGATGATGAAGACAGAATTGCAAAAGCTGCTTGTACTTCTGATATAACTGCCCACCATAGGGATCGCCGGAATCATCCACTTTGGGGTGGAGGAACATATCACAAAGAAGAGGTGTAACAGTTACAGCTGTCACCCAACTCATCATCAACGAAATAAGCAATACAATAAACAGAGAGCGGCAGTACTCACCAACGGAATCACTACTCAATCCGATTCCGGCAAATGCCATCACCGCAATAACGGTTGCGCCAAGGAGAGGCCACTTGTTGCGATCAACCACATCAATAGCTGCCTCAAGCCGATTCATACCCTGCTGATATCTTATGAGTAGACCTTCCACGACAACGATAGCGTTATCCACCAACATCCCCAGCGCAATGATAAGTGCCCCGAGCGAAATACGCTCTAAAGCAACTCCTGCCATTTGAATGAAAATGAATGAACCGCAAATGGTGATAAGCAAAATGGCACCAATCAGCACACCACTTTGCATTCCCATGAACAACAAAAGCACGACGATAACAATGGCTACTGCTTCACCAAGGCTAACCACGAATGACGTGACGGCTTCATCAACACGCTTCGGCTGATAATACACCGGAGACACTGTAATTCCGATAGGGGTCTGTGCTTTCAGTTCATCAATCTTAACCTGAATAGCTTCACCAAGGTCGATAACGTTGCCAGTCGGAACCATGGAGATACCGAGAGAGATAGAATTTTGCCCATTGTACCGCATTAACTGGGTTGGCGGGTCTGCATATCCTCGACTGATTTCAGCGATATCCTTAAGAGGCACAAGATTCTTTCCAGTGACATCCTTGATATATAAATCGCCAAGGGCCTCAACGGATTGCACGCTACCCGTGGGCGAAATTTCAACATATTCCCGGCCCACACGGACCTTGCCAGCCGGAACTACCAGGTTCCGCTGCGACAACGTTTCATAAATTGATTCGAGCGACAGCCCCATACGACTCATACGTGCACGAGATGTCTCTACAAAAACTGTTTCCTGCTGCTTACCCCACATGGTGACTTTCGCCACATTCTCAACCAGAAGCAGCTGTTTACGTAGGAAGTCGACGTAATCCTGTAGGTCCTTTTGCGAGTAACCATCTCCGGTTACAGCCAGCATGATGCCATAAACATCGCCGAAGTCATCAAGGACGAGGGAGGGCCCGGCTCCAGGAGGAAGCTGCCCTTGAACGTCATTAACTTTGCGCCTTAGCTCATCCCACACTTGCGGTAGCGTACTTTTGTCATACTTCGATTTAATTTCGACAGTAACAATGGATTGGCCCGGATTATTGGTTGAGGTAACCTTTTTCAATTGCCCTAACTGTTGAGCTGCGCTTTCGATCACATCAGTGACTTCATCCGCAACTTCAGCAGGCGTTGCACCGGGGTAATTGGTAATAACCAGTGCTTCCTTGATGGTAAACTCTGGGTCTTCAAGTCGCGACATATCAAGATATGACAGCGTTCCCCCAACCAACAAAGCCAAAATAAAAACTATAGATATCGTTTTTTTACGAATTGTCAGCTCGGCCAGATTCATTCACGGCCTCCAATGCGACCTTCAAGTACCTTAACCTTCTGCCCTTCGCGCAAATAATTAACACCAGCTACAACAACGATTTCACCAGACTCAAGGCCATCCTTGACAAGGAACATGTCGTTACTGATACGCCCGACTGTCACATCGCGTTTCGTAACCGTTCCGGCATCACTCAAAAGCCATACATATTTATTGCTCTCAGGAGTTCCCGTGACAGCCGTAAAAGGCACGCTAACAGCCTGACTCTCATCTGCTTTGGGCACAGAGCCGACAACCTCTGCAGTCATGCCCGGATGAATGGAAATGCCATCTTGATTGATCATGGTCATCGTCACTTCATACGTTTGAGTCTCGGGATTGGCCTTGGTCTGATACTCCTTCAAAGACAGGGGAAAGACTTTTCCCGGATATGACTCGAACGATGCAGAGACATTACCAAGCGATGTACCGTCCCTTCCGCTGCTGTATGTCCGAATCCAAACAGATTCCGGTACATTCACAACAACATCCACAGAAGATATATCTTCAAGCTGCACTATAGTTTCCTTGGCCTGAATATACTCATGGTTGTCCACCTGCTTCACGGCAATGATACCATCAAAAGGTGCTTCCAAACTTGTATACTGAAGATTGAGCCTTGCCCGGCGAAGAGATTGTTCCAAGGAAAGAACACTGGCGCGGCTGGTTTCATAATTGCTCTGCGCCGTATCAAAAGCAGATTGGGCTATAATTTTTTCCTCAAGCAACGTACGGTTACGCTCAATATTGAGACTCGCTTCCTTAAGGACAGATCGCGCGCCTGCCAACTTGGCTTGAAGATCTGCCACTGCTGCGCGGAAATCTCTCTGATCCAACTGGGCAATGAGCTGCCCCTGTCGAACAACATCACCCTCTTTTACATCAAACCCGGTAATCTGACCTGAAACACGGAACGCAAGACTTGCTTCACGTGTAGCCTTCACCTTGCCAGGGAATGTCCTGATTTCAGGATTCTCATCTCCGTTAATTTTGAACACACGAACAGGCCGTATTGGATCAGCCTTTTTCACGTCATCCTTACAGCCAGTGACAGCCATCGCCAACACAACGCATAATATGATTATATTCTTCATCTTCCCTCGGACTCCATCTATTAATCAATCAGTTGATTAGTTTATGTACAAAAAAAAATTTACGCCCAGTGTTGTGGCAAACCACGCTGTAAAATATCAATAATTATATCAGTGTATAATTCTGCCATTGCATCATCTTTCGAGCAGATGCTTCCACCAAGCAAATGATCGGAAAAGATAAGACCTAGCACCGCTGTAAAACGAAGTCCTTCGACCTCAAAGTCTTCTTCTTTGATCTTTCGAATCCCCAACTTTCCAACATAGCGAAAAAAGCTATCCCAGCAGTCTTTGTCCGCCTGAATACGTAAATCTTGCAACTCTTTCGAGTCATGATTTAACTCCCGCAAACCAACAGTATATATATCGTAATTAGCTCGTGCATTGGCATGTATTCGCTTAGTAAAGACTGAACAAAGCTCATGCATGCTATTGGATTCTTCCAACGCGACCTCTTGCTCGTGCCTAAGCAAAGAGGAGAACTTTATGAAAATTTCACGAAGTAAACCGACCTTCCCACCATAATAATAAGAAATCATGGCGCTATTTACGCCAGCTTCGTTGGCGATGTCGCGAATACCCACTGAGTTAAAGCTACCTTGCGCAAAGAGCTTTGCGCCTGCTTCGAAAATGAGTTCCTTCTTGGTCATGCACTGCAACTAATCACTTGATTAATTACTGTCAACAAGAAAACCATGCGCCCCCCTGACTTGGATTCATGATGAAGTTCGGAACAAGAGAAAAGGGGACACGGTCAAAAAAAGAAGGCCGGAAAAATCCGGCCTTCTTTATGATGATGGTGTCTTAAACTTCCAGCTCGCTACCTACCAGAAGCTTGTAAGCTTCCATGTAGTTGGCGCGAGTCTGAGCTGCAATGTCCTCCGGAATCGGCGGCGCAGGCGGCTGCTTGTTGAAGCCGATATCCACGAGCCAGTCACGGAAGTACTGTTTATCAAAGCTCGGCTGAGATTGGCCGGGCTTGTACCCTTCCATGGGCCAGAAGCGAGAGGAATCCGGTGTCAGCACTTCGTCGATAAGGATAAGCTCATCGCCGAGCATACCGAACTCAAATTTAGTGTCCGCTATCAGGATGCCACGCTCTTTGGCGTAGTCGCGAGCACGGGTGTAGATATCAAGCGCCAGCTTCTCAACCTTGCGCATCATCTCTTCACCGATAAGCTCTGCAGCCTGATCCAAGGTGATGTTTTCATCATGGTCGCCCATGTCCGCTTTGGTGGACGGGGTGAACAATGCCTTCTCCAGCATCTCAGATTCCTGAAGGTTCGCAGGCAGTTTGTGACCACAAACTTCGCCGGTCTTCTGGTAATCATTCCAGCCCGAGCCAGTGATAAAACCACGTACGATGCACTCAATGGGCAGCGGCTTGGCTCTTTTCACCAGCACGGAACGATCCTGAAGTTCCGCTTTGTACTTGTGAAGCGGTTCCGGATAATCATCCACGTTAGTGGCGATGATATGGTTAGGCACAAGGTCAGTCATCTTTTCCATCCAGAACAAGGTGATCTGATTCAGAACCTTACCCTTGTCTTCGATGGGGTCGGACATGACCACATCAAAAGCGGAAAGACGGTCCGTGGTTACGAGCAACAATTTGTCATCGTCGATCTCGTAAATGTCGCGGACTTTGCCCTTGGATACAAGTTTGTACTCGGAAATGTTAGTTTCAAGAACGCCAGCCATAATACTCTCTCTCCCTCAATTATAAGGTAATATTACTTGTTTCGACATTCCACACTGCGTGCATGCGCTTCCAATCCTTCGAGACGGGCCAAGCGGGCGATCTTGTCGCCATGCTCAGCTACGTATCCGGGACTAGCTGCAATTACGCTGGATTTCTTACAAAAATTCTGAACAGACAAAGCCGAGGAGAAACGCACTGTGCGCAATGTGGGCAACACATGGTTCGGTCCGGCAAAATAGTCACCCACAGGCTCGGGTGAGCTATGTCCCATAAAGATAGCACCGGCATGGCGAATGGAACCAAGCATGGTCCACGGATCAGCCAAGGCCAACTCCAAATGCTCTGCGGCGAGCAAATTAATCAACTCTGCGCCCGCTTCAAGATTGGGTACGGTTATGATTGCGCCCCAATCCTCCAAGGACTTGGCTGCAATTTCACCACGCGGCAAGGAGGCACATTGCGTTACAAGCTCTTCTTTCACGGCAGCAGCCAGCTCAACATCCGGCGTAACCAGAAGTGATGCGGCGAGCGGATCATGCTCGGCCTGAGACAGCATATCAGCAGCTAGCCAAGCTGCATTGGCTGAGGAATCAGCCAGAATAGCGATTTCGCTCGGCCCTGCAACCATATCAATACCAACATGGCCGATTAACTGAGACTTGGCAGTAGCAACAAAGATATTACCCGGCCCTGCGAGGACGTCGCAAGAGGCAATAGTCTTAGTTCCATATGCCAAAGCACCAATGGCCCAAGCGGACCCAGCCAGGAAAATTTCATCAAGCCCAAGCAATGCAGCTGTAGCAAGAATGTATGGATTGAGTGTGCCGTCTTTCCTCGGCGGCGAGGTAACAGCAATGGATTCAACGCCAGCAACTTGTGCGGGAATGGCGTTCATAATCAGGCTGGAAATGAGTGGAGTCTCACCACCCTGTCCGCCGGGAACATACAGCCCAACGCGATCAACCGGACGCACCATTTGTCCGAGGATTGTACCATCCTCAGCAGTGGTCCACCACGACTTTTCTTTCTGATTCAAATGAAAATCCCGAACACGGTGAATCGCTTCCTCAAGGATAGCAACATCGGATTCCGGAACTTCTTCCAATGCAGCAGCAATGGCAGAAGCGGGCACTCGAAGCAACTCGGTATTGAAATCGGGACAATCAAACTTGGCGGTATATTCCACCAAAGCCTCATCGCCACGGGTTTTCACATTCTCCAAGATATCCCGAACGATCGAATCGACCTTGGTATCCGGGTCTTTGCGAAGCTCAAGCCACTCTTCAATGGAAGCCCAGTCACTGCTGGACGTATATTGCAACTCTCTACAAGGCATCAGAACCTCTCTCAGCGATATATACAGGCACCTAATCGGCCAAACGCCCTGCCTGCCAAAGGGAAAATGTATAGCCGACACCAGATCAAAAGTCGAGCCTATGCAACTGTGCAAAAAACAATAAAAGAGGGCCGGGGTTTGCACTCCCCGGCCCTCGGCGTTACTTGGGTCAGTTTGCCTATTACTAGGCGGTTTGGCCTATTGCTAGACCAGTATCTCTAAGCGAGATTAGAACTTGTACAGAACACCAGTGGAAACTTTCCAAGCGTCGCCGCCCTTCATGCCGGAAACGTCGTTCCAGCGCTCTTCCTTGGTGGACAGGTTCAAGTAACCCAGGTCGAGAGACAGGGTCAGTTCGTCGTACAGCTTGTAACCGGTGTTGAAATCGATCTCGAAGAGAGAATCTTTTTCAGTCAAGGTACGGCCGTAAGCAACGTTGTTAGAAACGGTGCCAGTAGCTGCAGCGCCGAGAGTAGCAACGGTCTTGTCGTTGGTACCCTTTGCGTACAGAACGGTAGCATCGTGAGTCAGACCTTCAGCGAAGGACTGGATGTCTTTCAGAGAAAGACCAAGAGCCCAGAAGCCGAGGTAGTTGTTGGTGGACTGGATGGAACCCTGCAGGAGACGGTCACCACCGAAGAAGAAGGAACCGATGGCCCAGTTCTGAGCAGCCAAGATAGGCATACGCTCAGAGGAACCGTCGCCCTTGGAGGAGTTTCCGTCTTCACCAGAGGTGTAAACGAAGAATGCTTCGGGAGTCATGAAATCGAAGCCCTTGTATTCAAGAGCTGCGTCGAACAACCAACCGGAGCGCTTGTTCTTATTAACAGCAGAGTCAACTTTACCGTAGTTAACGTCAGCTTTCAGTACGAACGGATCAAAGAGATCCATGGTGAAAGCAGCGCCAAGCCAGTAAGCGTTGTCAAAGGTTTTACCGGAAACGGTGGTGGAGTTCAGAGACTGCAGGCCAGCTGCGGATGCACCATTGCTCATGGGAGCATACATACCGAAGGGAGTGATGCCGAAACCTTCAAAGGTCAAGGGCAGAGCTGCAATGTAAGCATCCAGGTATTCGTTGTTACCAACGTTGTTAGCAGGAGTAGTGGTATCATTGATAGCTGCATCAGCAGTAACTGCACGAGCGTAACCGACGAGGTAGCCAACGTTGTCGGTGAAAGCACCGGAAACAACAGCTGCGCCAATTTCTTCGTCCAGGATCATGGAACCGCCGCCCATAGCTGCGGGCAGGGATACACCCTGGTAACCAGCGCGAACGTGAACAGTGGTGTCAGGCCAGTTGAAATCAATGTAAGCCTGACGGATGGTGAAGCGGTTCTGAGCGGCAGTATTCTGACCGGAATCGCCTGCGCCCATAGCGAAGGATTTGTTACCCCAACGCTCTGTGCCGTAACGAGTCTGGAGAACACCTTTCAGGTTTTCGTTGGCAATGAACTCGAAGGAGGTCGTTGCACGCTGATAAATCTGAAAAGAGGAGTTGTTACGATCCTGGTTGGTGTTGTCTTTGGACGCTTTGTCCATGAAATCCCAGTTGGATTTCCAAACTGCTTCAACGGCCCAAGAACCGGAAGCTTTGATGTCTGCTGCGGAAGCAGCAGCAGCGCTGAGCACAAAGGCGCACAGAACTGCAAGCATGATCAAACGTTTCATAATAAATCTTCCTTTTTTTGCGGTGAACACCAAGTAAACGCCTTAACTGTAGATTCCTATAAACTAGTAATTACAGTTTTGGCAAGGGGTAAACGCAAAATAATCACTAAGAGTAAAAATTTTTATACCGTGCAAAAAATTGAACTTTCTAGACTTTTGAATTAATTCAATCAGCTGAATTTGTTGACTATATTGCGAAAAAGTATATCAGTTGATTCCATCAGGCTTTGCAGTATACTGACTACACGAAATAAATTGTTGGAAAAAAACTACACCACCATGCCTAAAGAGTTCAAATTTTTTGCCACCGATTATCCGGACACTCCCGGCGTCTATTTAATGAAGAATGGGCGCGGACGAATCATCTATGTGGGCAAGGCCAAACGCCTCCGCAGGCGGCTCGCTTCGTACTTCCAGAAGAGCACAGGCCATACGCCAAAGACAAAAGCGCTTGTCGGACAGGTTAGACAGGTAGACATATTGCTCACAGGCACAGAAAAGGAAGCACTCCTTCTCGAAGTCAGCCTGATCAAAAAACACCGGCCGCGCTACAACGTCATGCTCAAGGACGACAAACAGTACGCCCTGTTCAAACTCGACAAACATTCCGAGTTCCCCCGCCTGTCAATCACTCGCAAAGTAGTACGAGACGGCTCTGTCTACTTCGGTCCGTTCACGTCAGCTTCCGCAGCCCGTGCTACATGGAAGCTCTTGGGCAAAGTCTTCCCGCTTCGCAAATGCTCGGATCACGTATTCAAGAACCGCGTACGGCCATGCCTCTACCATGACATACACCAATGCCTCGCACCCTGCGTGCTAGATGTAGATAATATAATGTATATGGACCAAGTCCGTCGGGTGGAGATGTTGTTGTCCGGTAAGTCTGGTGACCTTGTGACCAAGCTGAACAAAAAGATGGCTGCCGCTTCCAAAGATCTTCAGTTTGAACTCGCCGCCCAATATCGGGACCAAGTCCGCGCTATCAAAAAAACCATTGAAGGACAGGTTGCCGTCATTCACGACAACCGGAACCGCGACATCATCGGGCTGGCTGAGAATGAGACTGGACTGGGACTGGGCCAACTCTTCGTTCGTCAGGGGCGACTCATGGACCAGAAACAATTCTTCTGGCCTGGCCTGACGCTGGACGAAGGACCGGAGGTCGTTGAGAGCTTCCTGCTGCAGTTCTATAGCGCAGGGCGATTCATCCCGCCTGTCATTATCGCCCCACATGCTATCGAGGATACCCCGCTTAATGAAATCCTTGCAGAGCGACGAGACGCGCCCATACGCATTATCGCCCCGCATTCGACGCAGGAGAAGAAGCTGCTCGACATAGCGCGCAACGTGGCGCGGCAAGCGAAAGAAAACAAGGACACTATTTCCACACGTCTTCAGAAAGCCCTCAAGTTAGCGGAAGAACCTTTCCGTATTGAATGTGTTGATGCCTCTCATTTAAGTGGAACTAATATGCGAGTCGGGCAAGTCGTATTTGAGGAAGGACATCGCAACAAAGAAGCATCCCGCCTCTATGCCTTCCCGGAACTAGAAGGATCTGGTGATGACTACGCCGCCCTTGCAGCATGGGCAAAACGCCGAGTGGAGTCCGGCCCGCCATGGCCAGACCTTGTGCTTATCGATGGAGGCCGTGGACAAATCAATGCCGTGGAAAGCGCATTAAGCGAATGCGTTGAAGATACATGCTGGGAATTAGCATCCATAGCCAAAGGGCCTTCACGCCGAGCCGGAGAGCTTGAAGATCTCATATTCCGCCCTGGCCGCAAGAACCCCATGTCCATCAAACCGGGAAGCGCTGAGCTACTGTTTCTGCAAAAAGTCCGAGACACGGCCCACCGCTTTGTTATTGGTAAGCAGCGCAGATCGCGTAAAAAGGCAGTCCTCAACAGCGAACTTACATCCCTTCCCGGTATTGGCCCTAAAACTGCCCGCATCCTTTGGGATCGCTTTGGCTCTTTAGATGAAATGATCGCTGCGCCGCCGGAAGCTATCGGCAGCCTGTCCGGTATTGGCAAAAAAAAGGCCGCGCAAATTCACGCGGCCTTGCAAGGACTGAAAGAATCGAAAATGGGCTAAACTTCGGTGGGGATATTGATGGCAACCTCCACCATCTCTGTCTCTGGTGCAACAACGGCCAAAGCATCACTCAATGCGCTGGTATCCTGAGCCAGAATAGGCCAAGTCCCCCAGTGGTGTGGAATGATCTTTTTGCATTGAAGCATTTTACACGCATAGGCGGCCTGCTTGCCATCCATAGTAAATCGTCCGCCTATGGGAAGCATGGCGATGTCAATGTCGTCCATTCTACCCAGCAACTCCATATCGCCAAACAATCCGGTATCACCTGAATCATAAACACAGGTTCCATCGGGCAAGGTCAGAATAAATCCAACAGAAGTGCCGTTGGTCGAAGAATGGAGAGCCTGCACCATCTTAATGGAAATGCCACACCGCTCAATCGGACCACCAATATTCATTCCCACGCCAAGATGTTCTGGAAGCCCCTGAGATAAAAGACTCTGAATGATGTCGAAAATCGCAACCACTTCAGCATCATGCTTAATTGCGAGTTCCAGCGCTTGGCCCACGTGATCGCTATGATCATGTGTCAGGAGTATGAGGTCACATTCTTCCACTTCATTATATGTAATAGGTGCGGCTGGATTGCCCACAAAGAACGGATCAATAAGCAGCGAGACATCGCCTGTCTTAATTCTGAAATTAGAATGCCCAAACCATGTGACTTCCATAACGTCCTCCTACTCGCCCCATCGCTGATACAGATCATGAGAAATGGCAAGCTGGTCCAACACCTTGCCCGCCAGTTGGTTGATCAAATCATCAATCGACTCCGGCTTGTGATAAAAACCCGGAGAAGCTGGTACAATAATCGCCCCAGCTCGGTCAGCCCTCAGCATATTTTCCAGATGAATCGAACTGAACGGCGTCTCGCGTGGCACAAGGATAAGTGGCTTGCGCTCCTTGAGACAAACGTCCGCTGCCCGGTGAATGAGGTTATGCCCAAACCCGGTAGATACTGCAGAAAGTGTTGCCATGGAACACGGACAAATGATCATCCCGTCATGCTGCCATGATCCACTAGCCGGAGGGGCCGCAATATTGTCCGGAGCGTGTTCAACATCTGCCAATGAGCTAAACACATCCGAAGGCAAATCTGTCTCTAAACCCAACACCTTACGGGCTGCATCAGATATGATCACATGCAACTCAACATTCTCATTGGCAGCCAAACTCTTGGCAAGAGCCACAGCATACGCACTTCCACTGGCGCCACTAACAGCTAATATAATTCGTTTTTTATCCACATTCCCCTCCAAGGAAATATACGGCAATCCACACTGCCATCACGCACCATATAGACTTTTTCGAGATTTTCTTGCAAGCGAAACCCGTCGACTCTAGACATTCATAACACAATCAAAAGCAAAGTATTCCCATCCCCTCCGCTATTGTGTAACCTTGACAAAGAAGTAGCACACGTATAGCTACTTCCTTCCGGATTGCCACACGGCAATACAACGATTTTGTTGAAATAGGTGCAAGCGCAAGGCGCAAGAATAAATCAGGACCGCCGCGTAGTCCTCTACGCAAGGATCTGATTTATTCGAAGCAACGCAGCGATTGCGCCAGTTTCAACAAAATCGCGGGCTATTAGCTCAGTTGGATAGAGTGCTTGCCTCCGGAGCAAGAAGTCGCAGGTTCGAATCCTGCATAGCCCGCCACTTTGAAGTCAAAACCCCAAGACATTCGTCTTGGGGTTTTTCTGTTCTAGCTTTACAACCCTTATTGCATTGTGCTTAATAGGACACAAATAGCCCATTTTCGCGTCCTAACTATCACGAGGTTGATCATGAAAAAGACACTTGGACTTCTCCTATTCGCAGCCATCCTTCTCATGGCGACAACACCTGCACAGGCCAACAAATTCGAAGCATTCAAAGACATCAAAATTTTCGACAACATCCTCGTCTACGTGGATGTGGATGGCGATGGACTAGATCCCTTCAACCTCAGAGAGCAAGCTGTAGCAGCATTCAAGAAAGATTTGCCAAGCATGGTTCTGAATGATGACGCATGGGTGAATAACTACCCTGCTGAAGGATACACCGTAGAAAATGTCGGCTATATTATGATTAAGGTAATGAGTATTCGCACCGAAGGCGGACTCAATGCCTACCACTTGAATTTTGAGATGGGGATCCCCCCCCGTCAGGTATATTGGGATACAGCAACCATGGGCGTTGCCCCCACGACTCTCGACTTGAAAAAAGAAGTGCATGAAGACATAGGCGAAGTCATGCAAGCATTTACAAAGGCTTTTCAGAAAGCCCGCGCTCAATAAAACCCAAAAGAACGGCCCGCTCATGCGGGCCGTTCTTTTATAGACTCAATAAAACCAAAGATATTTTTACCCTTCCACCCCATCCGACTTCGGCATGTAGGATACATATTTCTTATCTTCTTCCATGATGTGCGTAGTCAACCAACGACTAAGATACACAAAAATCTGCGATAGATTCGTCTTCTCAAACAGCTGTCGCTGAAATTCATCCACATCATTATTGAACTTGGCGTGAAGGAACTTGTGCTCTTGAAAAGCCGGATAGCCGTGCTCCTTGAGGCATTCTTCCTCATAGACAAAGTGCTCGTTGGCATATTCACGCATTTTATTAATGAGATCAGTCATGGCGTGTGCATCATGCGTTTGTATGGCTGCGTAAGCCTCATTAATGAGGTCGATAAGTTTTTTATGCTGCGCGTCCAGTTTCTCGACGCCTACGGACATGGTTTTGTCCCATTCCATTAAAGCCATTTCTTTCCTCCAACTAATATTCGTTCACCAGAAGAACTAACATAAACTCACCCGTTGGAAAAGTTCGGAGACAATTCTGAAACAGGTATCCAGTCATGCTGAGCGGTTAGGACTGACGTTATAAATCCCCTTCATGAAAGTTGAGTTTCCATTCACATATTATAATACTCCATCGCCACAGAATATGCTTGGTTCTACACTGAGACATTACCCGACCTGGAGGTTAAAAATGCGTAAAATGGTAATCATGTCAAACAATTGCCTCGATTGTGTGTTTCACCAGAAGAAATGCATACTCAAGCACAAGCGCCCTTGGAATTCCTTAAGCTGCGATGATTACAGGCCCTATTGCCTCGTATGCAGCTATCCCGACATGTTCTGCAACACCTGCCCCAACCTTGGTTCCAAGCGCATGAAGCCGCTGGAAATAGAAACAAATATCAAGGTACAGCAGCCCCAGCCTATGGATTTTGAATGCGTATGGCAGGAAACACATTCGTTGCAGCAATAGTAAATCGGTCAAAGAGTGTTCCCGGACAATCGAATCTTCACTTAACTTTTCCTCTCATTCCGTCTAGATTGTCTCGCCTAAGCAAAGGGAATCACTCATGGGATACAAGAATACCAAGGAATGCCTCGACGCACTCGAGGCTCGTGGCGAGTTAGTCCGTATCGACAAGACCGTTGATGCCAACATTGAAATCGGCGCCATCCAGCGCAGGGTTTTTCAGGCCGGGGGGCCAGCACTTCTCTTTACCAATGTAAAGGGTTGCCAATTCCCCATGGCCGCAAACATGTTCGGCACCAAGGACCGGATGCAGTTCCTCTTTCGTGACACTATCGAATTGGTAGCGCGACTGATGAAGCTCAAGCTCAGCCCCATGGAAGCACTCAAGCGACCATGGAAGTATCTTGGTGCGCCCAAAACGGCATGGCATACCATGCCCAAAAGCGTGACTTGGGGACCTATTCTGGAGAACGAAACTACCATCTCCAAACTCCCCCAACTCGTATCCTGGCCCATGGATGGCGGCGGTTATGTCACCCTGCCTCAAGTCTATTCCGAGAACCCTGATGCGCCCGGCTATGCTGGTTCCAACATCGGCATGTACCGCGTGCAGCTGACAGGCAACGACTTCACCCCGGACAAGGAAGTTGGCCTGCACTACCAGATTCATCGCGGCATCGGCCATCATCACGCCCAGGCCATCAAGAAGAACATCCCGCTCAAGGTGAATATCTTCGTCGGTGGCCCGCCCGCCATGACATTAGGTGCGGTCATGCCCCTCCCCGAAGGGCTCGCAGAAATTTTCTTTGCCGGAGCCATGGCCGGGCACCGTATCCCCATGGTCAATATCGAAGGCGGCCTCCCCATTCCGGCTCAGGCAGACTTCTGCATCAGCGGAACCATCGTCAAGGATATCGAAAAACCAGAAGGTCCATTCGGCGACCATCTCGGTTATTACAGCCTTGCTCACGATTTCCCAGTGCTCAAGGTGGACAAGGTTTACCATCGCAATGATGCAATCTGGCCTTTCACCACAGTCGGTCGTCCGCCTCAGGAAGACACCATGTTTGGCGATTTCATCCACGAACTCACTGCCGAACTGGTCCCATCCGTATTTTCAGGCGTACACGAAGTCCACGCCGTCGATGCAGCAGGCGTACACCCCCTGCTCCTCGCCGTCGGCAGTGAGCGTTATGTCCCTTACGCCAAAGAGCGCCAGCCACAAGAGCTACTCACCAACGGCATGGCTCTGCTCGGCAACACGCAGACGTCACTTTCCAAGTATGTATTCATCGCGGCCAAAGAAGATATGCGATCCGGCACATCCTGCCACGACATCCCCGCATTTTTCCGCCACATGCTCGAACGCGCAGACCTGACCCGCGATCTCCATTTCATCACTCGCACGACCATCGATACCCTCGACTATTCCGGCATCAGCCTGAATCAAGGATCAAAGCTCGTCTTCGCCGCAGCAGGCAAGCCCAAGCGCAAACTCTCCACGGAGATGCCTACAGGACTTGATCTGCCCCGAGGTTTCCGCGATCCGCAAATATTCGCACCCGGCATCCTCGTCATCAAAGGCCCTAAGCACCAAAAGAAACGCGATCAGCAAGACCCCACTTTCGATCGTCTTGGCGAGATTCTCAAGAAAGCCAAAGGACTCGAAGGATTCCCCATGATTGTTGTGGCAGACGATGCCAACTTCACCGCCAAGGACTGGGACAACTTCCTCTGGGTAACGTTCACCCGGTCCGATCCAGCCACCGACATCTACGGCGTCGACGCCTTCACCCACGCCAAGCACTGGGGAGCAAAGACGTCCATCATCATCGATGCACGACTCAAAACATACCACGCCCCAGCACTCGAACCCGACCCCGAAGTCGAGAAACGAATCGACGCACTCGGAGCCAAAGGCGGCCCCTTGCACGGTATTATCTAAAAAGAAGCCTACCGGCGGTCGCTTGCCAGCGGGGCCCTAAGGCCGAGGGCCTTAGGAATCCCATAGGCGTTTAATGCCAAAATCAAAATCCCAATCCACTAGCGCTTTGCTAAGTGAATTGGGATTTTGATTCTGGCATTAAACGCGGAGGTGTATTTAGCTTCTAGCTCCAGCACCGACCACCCGCGCTAGCACATATCCCATCTCTCCACCCAACGGGCAGCCCCAGCCCTGTGTTTCAAGCAGCTTAGAAGCTGACCGCGCGACAGGCAGCGTCTCCGCTCAAACTAGCACTGAAGCGAAAGAAGGCTAGTTTGAGAGCTGCTAGCGCGGATCAGATTCTTGCTGACGAAACACAAAGGCGGCCAAGCTACCACCAACAGGCACTTTTTTGGTTCCTTTTTTGGTGCCCTCCAAAAAATGAACCGCCGTCCGCGTAGGACGCCAACGGCAGTTTAATTGTCTCTTCATCAAAGGGCGCAGCCCGCCTCCCCTTACGCATACAAATCAAACACCCCAGACAACGAAACTGCACAATAAACCAAAAGCACCACCAAAACAAAATTCACAATCCCCCTCACCCGCGGTACATGAAGAAACCTCCCAATCCCCGTCCCAAGAAGCGCCCACACCGAAACAGAACAAAAGGTAATAGCAGTCAAAACCCCAGCAGAGACAGTCAATACCCCCGGCAACCCTGACAGTGATGAAAGAAATGTCGTGTATAGAGTCAGACCAAATACAATCCCTTTCGGATTAGTCGTCTGCAATAGAAACCCGTGCTTAAACGCCATGGGCTTCTGACCGGATTGCCCACACGCATAAGTCGCTCGCGCGGTCCCCACTGTCAGCCACAACAAATAACATACACCGAACGCCCGCAGAAAAGGCTCAGCCGATGGCATCACTGCCAGCAATTCATTGGAGACAAAGGCGCAAAACAACATCAACACCAAGTAGCCCGCTGCCAACCCCATCAGAAAACCAAAAGCTCGCTTATATCCATAGAGCATCCCCATGGCCGCGCTGGTGACATTCCCCGGGCCAGGCGTAAACGTCATCACTAAGACAAAAATCAAAGCCGGTACAAAATCAATATTCATGAGTCCCCCTGAAATGGTTTACCTATTGATCTTATACGGCGCTCATATTAATAAGTATAATTATACATTTTTAACCACAGAAGTAGTTTTACTTATGCTAGATAATCTCGATCGCCTCAAATCATTCTATCTCGTCTTCTCACAAGGCAGCGTCGTTGAAGCGGCAAAGATGCTTCACGTGACGCAATCAGCAGTAAGTCAGGCGATCCTGAAACTTGAAGAAGAAATACAAAAAACGCTGTTTGTACGTCAGCACAAACAGCTCATTCCAACGGCCGCAGGAGAGCAACTTTTCGCCGTTGTACAGCCGTTCATGATGGACTTGGGTAAATGCTTGGAGGCGCTTGAACATTCAAATAAGACACCATTCGGTGAATTGCGAATTGGCGCTCCCACTGAGTTTGGCAAGACGTATCTCCCCGCGATCATAGCCGCATATCGCAAGAACTACCCAGAGGTTACATTCCACTTAAAACTGGATGCCTCAGATGTTTTGGTAAGAGAAATAGGCGAAGGAAAGGTCGATTACGCTTTGGTCGATCAATTTCTTGTGGTGAAACAGTTGGCAGAAAACCCTGCGCTCTACAGCGTCAAGCCTGCAGTAGAAGAAAGAATTATCCTCGCATGCTCTCAAGAATACTACACAAACAGGATGAATGAGGAAGTCTCACTACCTGTGTTAACACAGCAGGATTACATAGAATACGCGAGCACGACTCGCTCGGTGAATCACTGGCTAAAGCACCATTACAACACAGGGAAGACGGCTTTCAAAACAGTGCTGACAGTGGACGATCACGGAGCAGTCATCTCGGCAATCAAAGCAGACACAGGACTCGGTGTCGTTGCATCCCACGCCGTGGAACGAGAAATTCAAAGCGGTGAGATCGTCGCGATCTCAACTGGAACAGCAGACATTTTGAATCAGATCTCGCTAGTACATCTCAAGAATAAAATCCCTACACTTGCAGAAAAGACGTTTAAAGAACTGCTCATGGAACAGGTGCAGTTGGTAGGATTTTAACGGCTACGGACTAACCAATTGCGCCCGGCAGCAATTCTGCCGCCTTTGCATAACCAAGCTCGATCAACGGAGCGGCCTTGTCGAACTCCAAAATTGTGCAACTATTTTTTGGAATTTCAAGCACGTAATCCGGCGGATATGCAGCTATCTTCTGACGGGCAATAGCCCCCTGCATGGTATCCCACGACTGAGAAACAACATCCAGCGCGTTAATATTCATACTCCCCTTGGGAATAGATGACCGTATTCTCCCGACAAAATCCGACACCGCATCAGACAGCGGAGAGGTTTCCGTTTTTACCCGCTTCTCATACACAGCAAGATCAAGCCCATCATCAGGACGGCCACACAAATTTACCGCGATAGTGATATCAGTGTGATCGCTAAACGTTGGCGCGATAGGTACTGGATTGAGTATACCGCCATCAACAAGGTCCTCACCTTTATGCTTGTATGGTGTGAAGAAGACAGGAAGCGAAATGGAGGCACGAATAGCATCGAACATCGGCCCCTCATCGAACCAGACTTCACGGGCGCGAGAAATATTAGCCGCCACCGCAGTGTAGGAAATGGGGAGCTGTTCGATAAGGGCATCACCAACAAGTTCTTTTAGGCGATCAATAATCTTTCCACCTTTAAAGAGGCCATCGACGCCGAGGGAAAGATCGAGCAGTGAAACGATATCGCTCTTGCTGACAGCCCGTACCCAGTGCTCAAAATCATCCATTCTACCAATGGCATACACACCACCAACAAGTGCTCCCATGGAGCAACCGGAGATGGATTTTATTTCGTATCCATTGTGTTCGAGCCAATGGATTATACCGATATGAGCCAGTCCGCGTGCGCCGCCACTACCGAGGACGAGAGATACAGTCTTCTTCTCCATTTCAATGCCTTATCTGATGTTTCTGTTCTGGCAACACCATAGCACTCAGCGAGGTAGTATGGTCAACCGGAATCAAGGGTACGAAAGGGTAACATTTCCCTTGCGTAGCGGGAACTTTTGAGCGAAATTGTAGGCCGCTTTTTCACTGGTCGGAGAGAGAAACCGAAACCACAACGTTGGGAACAACAATGACTGCCGAAACATTTCCTTCTTATCGCGGACGCATGGAATACTTCTGCCTTGGCTGCGGAAAACGATTCCCCACTGATGAACTGTATTACACCTGCCCCGATTGCGGTGGCGTCTTCCTGCTCGACAACCTTGATTTTGACGAGCTAAAAAAGACCTCCGGCGAAGAGTGGCGCAAGATTTTCGATGCTCGCGCCGCGTCCAAGAAAACCGCCCTGCGTGGTATTTTCCGCTTCTACGAGCTGATGGCTCCGGTACTGGAAGAAGAAGACATCGTCTATCTTGGCGAAGGTAACACTCCGCTCGTCGAGTCCAGCCCGAACCTGAACAAAGCAACGGGCATGCGCACTGCCTACAAGAACGACGGCCAGAACCCGTCCGCCTCCTTCAAGGATCGCGGTATGGCCTGTGGCTTCTCTTATCTCCGCTCCCTGATTCGCGAGCACGACTGGGACCAGGTCCTGACAGTCTGCGCTTCTACAGGTGACACTTCTGCCGCAGCCGCGCTGTATGCTTCGTATGTTGGCGATGCCATCAAATCAGTCGTCATCCTACCCCATGGCAAGGTTACCCCGGCACAGCTTGCCCAGCCCCTCGGCTCCGGCGCTGTTGTACTGGAAGTTCCCGGTGTATTTGATGACTGCATGAAGGTCGTTGAGCATCTCGCCGACAACTACCGCGTGGCTCTGCTCAACTCCAAGAACGCATGGCGTATCCTCGGTCAGGAATCCTACGCATTCGAATGTGCTCAGTGGTTCGACTGGGACCTCAAGGGCAAATGTATTTTTGTTCCCATCGGCAACGCGGGCAATATCACCGCCATCATGGCCGGCTTTCTCAAGCTCTACGAGCTCGGTATCATCACCGATCTGCCGCGCATCTTCGGTGTGCAGTCTCATCACGCAGATCCGGTTTATCGCTACTACTCCGTGGACGATCCCAAGGAGCGCAAGTACGAGCCAGTAACTGTCACCGCATCGGTTGCACAGGCCGCCATGATCGGCAGTCCGGTATCCTTCCCGCGCGTCAAATACTTTGCTGAGAAATTCGAAGCTATCGGCGGTAAGGATTCCTTCCAGGTATTGCAGGTAACCGAACAACAGATCATGGACTCCATGATACAGGCCAACATGAACGGGCACATCGCCTGCACTCAGGGCGGCGAATCCTTTGCTGGTGCCAAACGAGCCAAGGAACTGGGCCTCGTCACTAACGAAGAACTCTGCATCCTCGACTCCACAGCCCACCAGCTGAAATTCGTGGACTTCCAGAACATGTACTTCGACAATAGCTTCCCCGCCGAGTTCGAAGTCACCCCTGACACCGATCTGGCCAACAAGCCGGAACTGGTCATCTCTCCCGAAGAGAAAGACAAACTCTCCGCCGATGAATACACCCGAACCACCGCCGACAACGTAGTGGCAAAACTCGGTCTGGAAAAAAAGTAATATAAGCACCACGACCTCCCACCACCC
>PPCM01000614.1_pt1 | contig 26401 bp, 22 predicted proteins | sample 1555541 | NCBI WGS metagenome assembly PPCM01 (sample SAMN05284479, study PRJNA326546) | Marine sediment metagenome, whole genome shotgun sequencing project. | isolation source: marine sediment | place: Germany: Wadden Sea | collected 2012-09-05 | reverse complement strand
TGATGTGACACCCAAAAGTTAGACTTTAGCGTAACGATTTTAAAAAATCGTTACGCTATTTTTATGCAGCTAAGATGTTAATCCTATATTCTTGAGGACTCATCCAGCATAATTTCTCTTTAATTCTTTGTTCGTTGTAATACTTAATATACGTTTCGATTGCAGTTTTTAGCTCATCAAAACTTTTGTAAATAATGCCATAGTACATTTCTTGCTTCAATATACCAAAGAAATTTTCCATAACAGAATTATCATGGCAATTCCCTTTACGAGACATACTTTGAAATATTTTATGTTCTTTTAAAGTTCTTACGTAACTTTTCATTTGATATGCCCAGCCCTGGTCAGAATGAAAGGTTCTTCTGTATTTACAGTCGGATGTTACTTCTATAGCTTTATTCAGTGCATCCATTATACTTTGGGCAGAAGGGCGCTGTGAAATACCATAACTTATAATTTCACGATTCGAAAGATCCATAAAAGGATCAAAATAGAGTTTCTTAATCACTAATGAGCCTTGATCATTTAATTCATAGTACTTAAACTCAGTGGTATCGGTAGTAATCTTTTGATGTGTAATATTCGTTTCAAATCTTCGGTTTAACCTATTTAGTGCAACCTCGCCAACTTTACCTTTGTAAGAACTATACTTCCTACTCTTTCTAACGAATGAAGTCACTTGAATGCCGAGCTTTTGTACTATACGTTGAACCTTCTTCTTATTTATGACAATACCAAGAGTCCGTAACTCGCCATAGATCCTACGGTAACCATAGTCTTTGTGCTTTTTTCGAATTTCTAGAATCTTATCTTCTATTTCTTGATCAGGGTTTTCACGGTCGAATCTCTTTTGCCAATACATGTACGTGGCTTTTGGAAAACCTGTAAATGCGAGAATATCTTTTAATTTGAATTCTCTTCGGAGGGCGTGGATGATTCTCGCTGTTTTTTCAGAAGAGTTTTCTCTTCTAGACGCAACCTCCTCAGTTCTTTTAAATAAGCATTCTCTATTCGTAATTTTAATAATTCATCTTCAAGTTGTTTCACATGTTCAGCACTTGTATCTACAGTTGCAGTGTCCGATATAGATTGCATTTGCTTCTTCTTATTATTATTATTTGTATCCAACGACTTCTTCCGACCTTTCTTCTTTGGCCTCAGAGCATCAGGTCCAGCAATTCTAAAGTCATTTACCCATTTACATAGAAGAGTTGGATTATTTATTCCTTGTAATAAGGCTAACTCCTGATAAGAGACCTCACTTGATAAATATGATTCTACCACATGTATTTTAAAGTCAAAAGAGTAGCTTTGCTTTTCTCTAGAACGCATCAGGCCTTCATCACCGTATTCGCGATATGCGTTAACCCACTGACGTAACTGCGTTTTTGATCCCAACCCATATTTTTTTGAAAGGTGAGGTGTGCCTGTATTTCCTTCCAAGTATTCTTTTACAATCTTTTTCTTAAATTCAAAGCTATATTTTGCCATGAAAAAACCGACCTCCCAAATGTTAAATTTTTGGTCTAACTTTTGGGGGTCGGTACAGCCATAAACATCTGATGGCTATTATTAATTTGATTTAAATTGCAGTAGTCGATTTATTACGTTGTTTGACATCTTCTTTTAATAGTTGGAAAAGAACAGAGGCCATTGGAATCCCTATGAGCATTCCCAGGATTCCGAATAAACCACCTCCTATTATGAGGGCGGATAGAACCCAAAGTGACGGTAGACCGATAGAACCGCCAACGACTTTCGGATAAATTAAATTGCCTTCAATTTGCATCAATATGGTAATGAAGACAATAAACCATAAAGCATGGGATGGATTCACAAGCAAAAGAATGAAAACTGAAGGAATGAGCCCGATTGCAGCACCAACAACGGGAATCAAACTTGTCAATCCGATAAGGACACTAATGAGTAAGGCGTATTCGAATCCAAAGAGGATCATCCCTATAAAACATAATGAACCGAGTATAAATGCTTCCGTCAATTGACCTATGACAAAATTACCAAAGGTATTATTGATAATGCTTAAAGTTTGTAACATTTTTTTTCGGATACTTTCTTTAACATAAGTGTCTAATAATAAATGAGCTTGTCGTTTTAAATGGTCTTTATCTGACAAAATGTAAATCGATAAAATAAACCCTAATACAATATTGACGATTGATCCGATCAAATTCGTTGTAAATACATAAACTCCTGGCAGAATCCCTGTTATCGACGTTCCAATTAGGGTAGGTAGTTGTTGTAAGGATGTCTGAAAGTTGGACAAATCAATTTGATTTATATTTAAGTATGCAACAATACTTTCGATAATTCGCTGTAAATTCGTACTATAGTTATCCATATTGCTATAAAACAATTGGATGCTTTCTGAGAACTGTGGAATAACAAAAGCCACAAGTGCAATAATGATCCCTAGAAAAATAAAGTAAGTGGCAATAAGAGCGAATTTGTTTATGTGTGGTGTTACTTTTTTGTTATGAGTATTCTTTTCGAACATTTGCTTAAAAAACATATATGGGCGGTTAAGAATAAAAGCAATGACGCCGCCTAAAATTATTGGTTGCAAGACTTTTAAAGATTTTCCTACAGTACTTAAGACGCCTTCGAATTTCATTACAAAAGCAATTAATGCAACTGTAAATGTGATGAGATAAATTAGTCTTTTAAATTGTGTGTTTTCCATTGTATCCTCCTTGTTCTATCACTAGGGATAATTGTACCATTTATTGTCCAATGAAAATATTTAAAAATCATTAATTTCTAAAGTTCATGATTATAACATCAATGTATTGTAATGAATTTATAGAATTTATATAGTAAGGTAGAGGTAATACCAATAATTGTTATGGAAGGCAGGATGATGGAATGATGTGAATGCGTAAGAAGTCAGCTCTGAATTGCACAAAAAAATCTGTAGCATTGTACAAACCATAAAAGAAAGGAGTAATGGTATGAGAATAAATAACAAGGTTATTTTAGGCAGTATTATATTATTAATGGCTTTTTTCGCTGTCGGATGTCAAAGCGAGCTTCCTGTTGAAATGGTAGAAGAGGGCGCGTTAAGTGATGAAACTGATATGGTACAAGAAGAATTAGTGGAGAAAGATGTAATAGAAAATGCTGACAGTCAAGAATCCGTTAATATAATAAAGTTTTATATCATTGCTGACCGCACTGGAACAAGAGAGTCTGGTATATCCATTGAACAAGGTATTCGAACTGCATTGGATGAAGTGGACAACCTTGTAAATGGAATGGTGGTGGAAATTGTTCTCCTAGACCATAGGGGAAGTTCGCCACGCGCACAACAACATTTACAAGACTACTTGTCTGATGATAAAGCCTTGGTTGTTTTCTCGGGCTTGCACTCGCCGCCTATATTAGCGAGTCGTGACTTCATCAATGAGAATCAAATTGTATTGTTAGATCCTTGGGCTGCTGCTGGTCCTATAACAAGATACCCATCGCCAGATAATTGGATATTTAGATTGTCTATAGATGATACCAAAGCAGGCCAGATGATTACTGAATATGCCATAGAGAATGAAGGATATCAAAAGCCTCTTTTATTGCTAGAAGAAACTGGCTGGGGCGAATCGAATGAAATAAATATGAGAAAAGCTCTGGATACATATGATATACAAGACGTAGAAACCACATGGTTTAATTGGAGTTTGGGAAAAAATCAGGCAAAAGTATTATTGCGTCAGGCCGACAAATCTGGCGCTGATGTTATATTTTTCGTAGGTAATGCACCAGAAGGAAAGGTGTTTGCAAATGCAATGAGTGAGTTGCCAAAGGATGAACGATTGCCGATTCGAAGTCATTGGGGAATAACTGGAGGGGATTTTCCAGAAGTAATCAATAAAACGATAAGGAATAAGATTGATTTAAAGTTCATACAAACAAGTTTTTCGTTTATTAATATGGAAGATCATGTTTTAGGTAATGAAGTTTTAGAGAGGGCCAAAAAATTATTTCCTGAAAGCATTAAGGATGCAAAAGACATATCTGCTCCTACTGGTTTTATACATGGTTACGATCTAACAAAAGTCTTAATTCAGGCAATGAGGCAAATTGAATTTGATGGAAATATCGTAAGGGCTAGGCGCTCAGTGCGTGATGCATTAGAAAATCTAAGTGAACCTGTAGAAGGATTAATTAAAACATACGATAAGCCTTTTTCGGTGTATTCTGATGAAAATATCGATGCGCATGAGGCATTAAATATCAAGGATCTAAAGATGGCGGAATATGGTGATGACAACGAAATAAAACTCTTGGATTAGGCGGTAATGATGATGATTAGACGAAAAGTGATGTTAAAGAAAATGGTGACGGGCATAGTGGTAGTGATTATTAGTGCCTTAGGCTTTGCTGTTTATTTATTAATTGCTAGTAGAGTTGGTGCGATGATTAGGGTGAGCCAAGAAAATAATATTAATCGTGAAATTCAATATATTAAATCGGAGTTAACCACTTATATAGATGTTGTTGAAATAGTTTTAAATGATACGGCCGCCACCCCGATTGTAACCCAAGCGGTGATGCAACCAAATTATAGTTTGGGAAACTTGAAAGACTTTATGGATGAATTACTTATATTGAATAAACGGTTCAATTTCACTCTTCTAAATTATACTGGGATCACAATTTACTCTAATGATATAGGTGTGTATAAAGATTATGGTGATGAGGTATGGGTAAGTCAAATTATAGCGAATGATTTATCTGGCTATCAATCAGCTACTCAGATTGGTGATAATCATTATTGGACAGTTGCAGTACCTGTAAAATATAATAATGCTGTCGAGGGTATTCTAGTTGCAGAAATTCCAGTCAGTGAATTTTATAACTACACCAAAATCAGTAATCGGCTTAAGGGGATTCAAATTGAAATACTTAGTGATGACCAATTGTTGCTACAAATTGGACAAGTGACAGATGGTTGGATTATACGTGACGCGTTGCCAGACTTAGGTGTAGAGTTAAAGTTTCTTGTTGACCAGAGTGAAACAGAGGAGTTATTTAATGTTTTAAAGACTAATTTGTGGGTAATTATGTTATGTTTTATTCTTATGGCAGCTATAATCCTACTTACGGTAACTCAAGGATTTATTATTAAACCAATTAGAGAATTAAGAAGAATAATTGGAAAGTTCATGTCGGAAGGTGTAGTCGAAGACGTAAAATTAGATGTTGTAGTAGTTGAAATTAATGAGTTGATTCATCAGTATTCAGAAATGTCAAAAATGATTATTCAACGAGAAGAAGCTTTGAAAGTTAGTGAACAGACACTAATCAATAAAAATGATCGTTTGGAGAATCTGCTGTTGCAATTGGAATCAACTCAGTCGATGATTATACAACAAGAGAAGTTGGCTTCTATTGGACGTCTTGCTGCAGGTGTAGCTCATGAGTTGAATAGTCCTATAGGATTCGTTAATGGAAATTTTGAAATTCTGAAAGAATATTTACCAAAACTCATTACCTACATTGATCACTTGAGAAGTGCAGAAAACAATGATGAGATAGACACCGAAGAAATAGACTATATTTTGGAGGATATTCCGATGCTATTGACAGAGTCGGAGGAGGGATTCGTCAGAATAATTGATATAGTAAAAAATCTAAAGGAGTTCTCAAGAATAGATATCGTAAAAGACGAAACTTATGATTTGAATAAAGGGGTAAAAACAACTTTGATGGTGGCAAGAAATGAATATAGGGACATCGCGAGAATAGATGAGGAATTAGGTGATATTCAAGAGATTACTGCAAATGGAAGCAAAATAAATGAAGTGCTATTAAATTTAATTGTTAATGCATCACAAGCGTTGTCTGAAGATGAAAGCAATAAGGAAAAAGTCATCAAAATAAAAACGTATTCTGATGAGGAATATGTTTATTGCAAAGTTTCGGATAATGGACCGGGTATATCTAACGATATAATTAAAAAAATATTCGATCCATTTTTTACAACGAAAGAACCAGGTAAAGGCACTGGTTTAGGACTAAATATTGCTTATAACATAATAAAGAATGAACATAATGGTGAATTAATTGTAGAGTCTGATGTTAATGCAGGGACCGTTTTTACGATGAAATTGCCAAAACAAGTGAAAGGACTGTGACGATGACTGTTAATATACTTTTTGTTGATGATGAACCATTTATTTTACAATCTTTGAAAAGAACTTTTCGATCAAATCAAATTGAAACTTTTTTGGCGGACAGCGCTAAAATGGGATTAGAAATTTTAGGAAATAATAGAATTGATATTGTTGTATCCGATGTGCGTATGCCTGAAATGGATGGTATAGAGTTTTTAAAAATTGTCAGACACAAGTTTCCTCATGTATATCGTTTGATATTAAGTGGTTACGTTGATCGAGAGGTTGTATTACAGGCGATTCTGTCAGGAGTCGCTTTTGAATATTTAACAAAGCCTTGGGAGAAAGATATGCTTCGATCGAAATTGAACCACATTGTGGATATAAAAGCACTGTTAACAAATGAAAGAATTGTCAATTTGATTAATGGTATTTCACATTTGCCTAAAGATATCAGTAGATTGAAAGAAATTGAAAATGCAATTGAAGGGGACGAATCTTTTGAGTTAATTGCATCGCTTATATCTGAGGATCTTTCAATGGCAACAAAATTATTACAGGTTGTGAATTCAACAGTGTTTTCAACGAGGAAAATATCTAGCGTTCGGCAAGCGATAACAGCTTTGGGATTAAGCAATGTTAAAAGCTTACTATTTACATCGTCGTTTATTTCTAATGAGGATGAGCTTTCGGAATGGCAGAAGAATGAAATTGAAGCACTCGTCATTGAGCAGCTTAATGTGAACACTTTATTTTCTAAACTTTATGAAAAGAAATATCGTAAAAAGGTGCCTGATGAATGTGCATCTATAGGGTTAACATATAATATTGGAAAAATCATTATTACAAGTTATTTTCAAGAAAGGCATTTAGAAACTCTAAAAAAATGTAAAGATGAAGGGATAGGGTATTATGATGCTGAACTGGAGTTGGGGTATGCCGGAGAAACCCATCAAGAAATAGGTGCATATTTTCTAGAATTATGGAATTTTTCAAGAGTGAACATTGAGGCATCATTATTCCATCATAATGTTAAAAAGGCTAGCGCAGAATATCGTCATGTTTTAAATCTATTAGATGAAGCTGCGAACACTAGGAAATTGCGCATCAGTAATTGACAATAGAAAAACAGCGTTTAAAGATTCGGTATTATCTTCAAACGCTGTTATTTTATGTCTAGATTAATATCACTAATGTCTTCAATGTCGCCTAAAATATCGACCAAGATCATTCCCCCTTTACGTAGGCTGTTGCACTTAAAATTATTGGTTTGAATGTGAGAAAAAATCATTTAATGCTTCTTCTAATGAATCTTCATCTACATGTGATGTTCCAAAGTAGTTTGTGTGTTGACCTTCATATTCCTCATTGGTTTTTTCCGTTACGTGTTTTTCTTGATAAGTTGTCATTGTGTTTTCCTCCCTTAAAATTAAAAATCAAATTCATCTTTCAATCTGCCTGCGCCAAAAAAGTTCATTTTGGGTGCTGGATTTACATCAGGTTCATCATTGGAACGCGCAATCAATTCGTCAGCTTTCTTTGCGTGTAACTGCAAATCGTATTTGTAGGTGTGATGCACTGTTGTCATTTCATTTCTATCCAATTCCACTCCTCCTTATTCAGAATATTCTTGAAATTCATTATACATACCACCAACTTGCAGAATTATCTGATAATTCATGGTAATAAAAAATCGTCCCTTATCATAATGATTAAGGACGAGAATTCCCGCGGTACCACCTTAGTTATGTGTATTTACACATCGCTTAAACCTTTTAACGCTAGGTAGCGGAATCTTCTAATAAATTGCTTGTTTCAAAGATTCTCTCAGGAGTGATATTCAATAAGTTATCAGTATCGGTTTTCAGCTACTCCGACTCTCTATAACTGATATAGTTATTAACTGTCTCCGTCATCAATTTCAAATGTATTAATATGTATGATAGCAGGGGATCTAAATAAAGTCAACACCATTTGCTAAAAAAAACAAATATTTAGAAGCCTTAAAATTTTTTAACTTCTAAAATATATTCAAAAATATCAATATGGGTATAATTATTGGTATCACCGTCCCTCGGTGGCGGACATCGTTAAAATTTATACATATATTATTTTTCGAAAAGTGTTGACAAGTTTCACGAGGCAGTTTATACTACATATAATTTAATAAACTTATCAAGAGTGATGGAGGGACAGGCCCAATGAAATCCGGCAACCTGATTTATATCAAGGTGCTAAATCCTGCGAGAGTGTTATTGTAAACACGCTCGAGAGATAATGTAAAATGAAGTATTTAAGATTATCTCTATGAAGATAGTCTTTTTATTTTATCAAAAATCAGATTATCGAAGAAAACTTAGCAGTGCACAAACAGCTTGGAAGTGACAACATAAACACACAACTGAATACAATTATCAAGAGTGATGGAGGGACAGGCCCAATGAAATCCGGCAACCTGATGCAAATCAAGGTGCTAAATCCTGCGAAGAAATTCGAGAGATAATAAGTGCGTATAATTATTAGGTTATCTCTATTTGAGATAACCTTTTTTAATGAGTACGACTACTAATATAACCAAGGAGGAAATAACATGAATAAGAGAACCTATAAAGAAATTAATGAAAAAATAAGAACGGGAGAAGTTGTTGTCGTATCAGCGGAAGAGATTGTTGATCTTGTCAAGGAAAAGGGCCTTGATGAAGTTTTTGAAGAGGTTGATGTTGTAACCACTGCAACATTTGGTCCAATGTGTTCTTCGGGGGCGTTCCTTAACTTCGGTCATTCAGATCCTCAGATCAGGATGGAAAAGATAACAATCAACAACGTGCCGGCCAATGGTGGCTTAGCAGCTGTTGATACATTTGTAGGTGCTACTGAGGAATCAATTACAGAAGGATATGAATACGGCGGTGCGCATGTCATTTATGACTTAGTACGGGGTAATGAAGTTGAGCTGCATGCGACTGGAAAAGGAACAGATTGTTACCCGAATAAAGAGATCAGACGGAAAGTGAGATTGGAAGATTTAAACGAAGCCTACTTATACAATCCGAGAAACTGTTATCAAAATTATAATGCTGCTATCAACACTTCTGTTGAACACAAATATACGTATATGGGGATGCTTAAGAAAAACCGAGGCAATATCAACTATTCAACAACCGGTACGCTCAGTCCGCTACTAAATGATCCTTATTACAGAACGATTGGAATGGGTACGCGTATTTGGTTTGCAGGCGCTGTAGGGTATGTTGCCTGGGAAGGCACACAATTTAATTCAGCTACAGATAGAGACGAAAATGGTATTCCTCTTGGCGGAGGCGCAACATTGGCATTGGTAGGTGACTTAAAACAGATGGATCCAGCATATATAAGACCTGCTGTTTTCGAAGGATATGGAACATCCTTCAGTGTTGGTGTTGGGATTCCCATTCCTGTGTTGGATAAGGCGATTTTGAAGCAGTTGTCTATTTCCAACGATGATCTTTATCAAAATGTTGTAGATTATAGCGTTCCAAGACGGTCAAAGCCAGTACTGAAAAGAGTATCATATAGCGAATTAAGGTCTGGTAGTGTTGATATCGACGGAAAGCAGATTAAAACGGCACCATTATCAAGCTTAAAGAAAGCTAGAGAAATAGCCAAAAAATTAAAAGTCGCTATTGAGACAGGTGAATTCTTACTACAAGAACCGATTAAATTGTTTTCAACAGAAAACAAGACGAAAGGAATGAGAGACTAATGAAATCTAAATTATTGATAACATTTCCAAACGCAACTGGAGATAAACCAATTGTATATAACTTGATTAAAAATTATGACTTAGAGCTGAACATTATCAAAGCATCTTTTGATTTTAATTTTCAAGGGACTTTATTTGTTGAAGTTGATGGACGTTCTGAAGATATTGCAAGAGCACTTGAGTTCATCGATTCAGAGGGGGTCATTGCAGATTTTATCAGCAGTACTATTAGTGTGGATGAAAAGGAATGTGTCGAGTGTGGTGTTTGTACATCTGCTTGTCAGTCCCAAGCATTGACACTTACTGAAGATGAATCACTACTGTTTCACAACAACAGATGTGTTGGATGTAATCTATGTATCAAAGTTTGCCCATCGAGAGCGATAAGGAATGGAGTGATTTCTAATGCAACCTAATGTCTATGAAGAACGTTATTATAGAACTTACGTCAAACCTGAGGAGAGCGTATCTTTTAATATTACTTTGTTTGAATCCGATTTGCAGATTTATACGGATTCTAAGTTGCAAATAGCACTAGAAGAAGAATTAAAAATGATTCGAGACACCATCGAACGTTACATTGAAAACAATAGTTTATTTAATGAAAGTTTAGTACCTGTACCGACTGTTTGGCATGATCCGGTCATTATTAGGCATATGAAAGTAGCATCAAGAAAATTAGGCGTCGGCCCGATGGCGACAGTTGCAGGGGCAGTTGCGCACTACTTGGGAATGAAGTTTTTCGATCAAACCAATGAGCTTATTATCGAAAATGGTGGCGACTTATATGTTTATGGAACAAATCATAAGAAAGTACTGTTGCATGGTGGACCTGAAGCTACGGTTAAAAACTTGACCATTCAAATTGCCAAAGAGCACTTGCCGATAGGCGTCTGCACTTCTTCAGGTAGAGTCGGTCACTCATTAAGTCTTGGGAATTGTGATGCGGTGACAGTTCTTGCCAAGGATACATTGGTTGCAGATGCCGCGGCAACGGCGTTTGGCAACTTGTTGAAAGACAAAGCGGATATCAAGGATGTATTAAGGTACAGTAAAACCTTTAAGGACATACAGGGTGTAATTGCAATTGTGGATGATCAGATGGGTGCATGGGGCGATTTTGAGTTCGTATAACATATAGAAAGTTGAGGACAATAACATGAGCATAAAAGAATTGATACAAAGTAGGAAACATACATTTTCATTTGAGGTGTTTCCACCAAAAAAAGATAAGTCCCTAACAGGCATTTATGATACCATAGGTGAATTGAAAGAACTTAATCCAGACTTTATAAGTGTTACATATGGAGCTATGGGGAGTTCCAAAGACAAGACAGTAGAGATAGCTTCTAGAATTAGAAATGAATTTGATATTGAATCTATTGCACATTTGACTTGTGTGACATCCAGCAGAAAAGAATTGGAAACGACACTCAAGGAAATAAAAGAAGCTAATGTAGATAACATATTGGCGCTGAGAGGAGACATTCCCGAAGGATTTGATTTCTCTAAACTCAATGATAATTATCGCTATGCATCAGAATTAATTAAACATATTAGAGACAGAGAGGAAATGACCATAGCAGCCGCGTGTTATCCTGAAAAACACATTGAAGCCAACTCTTTGGATAAGGATCTAGATAATTTAAAAAGAAAAGTAGATGAAGGGGCCGACTTCTTAATAACCCAGCTATTTTTTGACAATGAACTCTTCTATGATTACCATAACAAATTAATCCAAAAGGGGATTGATATCCCTGTAATTGCTGGGATATTGCCAGTACTAAACAAGAATCAAACTGCCAAGATCGTGGAACTGTCAGGTTGCCAATTCCCGAATAAATTTAATAGAATTCTAGAGCGTTATCACGATGATCCAATTGCACTGAAGGAAGCTGGTACAATGTATGCAACGGAACAAATAATAGACTTGCTGTCATGGGGAATTAAAGGCATTCATCTTTATACGATGAATAAATCTGACACGGCAAAAAGAATCATGGGAAACATCGGTCATATTCGAACAAATATTAATGGGTGTTAATGAGAATCGCTAGTAAATAAAATAAACAGGGTAGAAAACAGGATATTATAAAACTGTTTACTGCCCTGTTTGTGCGCTTGTTAAAATTTTTCCATTAGGAATGCTCTTCCTAAGTCGGTTATGTGACTCCCACTTCTTCCTTTTTTTATGATGATTAATTGCGTTAATTCTAAAGCAAGAAGTGTCTTTCTTAATAAACTTTCTTGTATAAATACATCATTTTTTTCTAAAAGGTCTAGTATATGTTTTCGACCAGCAGTCTTTTGTATATCATTCAACAGTTTAATGGCATCCAGCACTTTGATAGCTGTGTTAATATCTGTCTTTTCTTGGATGATTAAATGCTCCTTTTCGAATTTGTTAATGGAAGTGTTGCGCTCTATTACATTCACTCCGCTGGTTAAATAGATCGGTAGTGCTTCCAGTTGTATTGTTGTCTGGTCCTCAAGTATGGACAGATATTGTGAAATATTAAGGAGTTCCCTAATATTTCCGGGCCAATCATGGGCATGTAATACGTCCATACACTCTATTGAGAAACTGAATCGATTATTTGTAAAATGATGCAAAAGGGCGTCGAAGTCTTCGATGCGCTCCCTCAAAGGTGGTAAATGCACCGGGAATACATTTAGACGATAGAATAAATCTTTTCTAAAACTGCCTTCGGTAATCATGTGAACAGGATCTCTATGTGTTGCAGCGATAACCCTTACATCTATATCAATCATTTTATCAGAACCAATTGGTGTGATTTGCTTTTCCTGCAAGACCCGCAAAAGCTTGGATTGAAGGTAATTGGGCATGTCGCCAATCTCATCAAGGAAGATAGTCCCGTTATTTGCTTTTTCGAAAAGACCTTGTTTACCCCCTTTAAGCGCACCAGTAAAGGAACCGCTAACATAGCCAAACAACTCACTTTCAAGGAGGTTGTCTGGTATCGCTGCGCCATTGATAGCGATAAAAGGCTGATTTTTTCGTTTTGAGGCATTGTGTATGGCCTGTGCCAGGACTTCTTTTCCTGTTCCGCTTTCTCCTGTAATAAAGACAGTTAAGTCAGTTTCAGCGATTTTTTTGGAAATGTTGATTATAGTCTCCATTTTTTTTGACTTTCTGACAATGTCGTCGAAATTATATCTGGCTATTTGTCCTTTTTGTCTTAACTTTTGTGTCAAGTTCTGTTCTAGTTTTTTGATGTATGTAACTTCTTGAAAGTTAAAGTACATGCGTGTTTCGTTGTTAAAATGGATGATGTCTTTTTTCTCTAGGTTGATGTATCGTTTCTTATAAGTAATCAACTCGTCACTAAAGTCACCTTCATAATACTTCTCGAATGAAAAATCAGGCACCAGATGGTGGATGTAATCGTTCTGAATCATTTCATCAAGGTTAAACATTTTCTTAAACTTCTTGTTGCTGATAAGAATTTTTCCTTCTTTATCCGTCAGTAAAATACCGTCGTGTGATAGATTTAGGAGAATGTCAATTTCCTCTGTTTTTTCGAGGAGATTGTTATAGTTATCAATGATTCCATCATTGGAGTTTAAGACCTTTTGAAAGTAATTGTAGAGCTTTTTTTGCACGTCTAAATCGTTTAAATGCAACTTGCTGATAATCAGTAACATTGAAGACATATCTAGAACTCTGTCCTTTGCATCATAAACGTTCTTGATGTATGCTGGCACCAATTCAGGTTCATACGGAGAAATTGCATAATCGATGTGATGATAGTCCTTGCCGGGCTCGAAGGGGATAAAGTTCAAATGGTTGATGCCTGTGTGATTCAATGTGGATACTGACTCCAAAACGGTTTCGATGGTGTCGTTTACGACCAGTACGTCGCTGTTTTCTGGTATTGAAAACAAGGGCAAAATGGTGTTTTTCATAAAGGTACGTTTCGCTACAATAATGTTGTTTTTATTGACTGTATAATCCTTAACTTTAATGGCGCGACTTTCTGCCATTACGATGACAAGATCCTCTTCAATCTTTAGGCCGGGTGTAAAGGCATCGATATAGTAGTTGTTGACGATGACATAATCACCAAAAACCTCTTCTATATTGCTTTTTAGCGTAGCACCAAGTTTATTCAATCGTTTATCTCTATAAATAGAATCTGTAATAAGAGCAATAGTTTTCATTAAAGCCTCCTTGTTTCATAAATCAATTATATCATCCTAAGGTAAAAAGCTGAATTGTTAAATCTCTTTACAAAAAGTTAACATTTGGCACGCAAATTGCAAGTGTATAAGATGTGCAAAAAAAGGAGGTGTGTAATCAATGGCATTAATTCAAGTAGATGATTTCTTGAAGAATAAGGTTGTAAGTAATCTAGAAACAAATGAAAAAGAAACGTATTGTGTTTTTTATGAAAACCACATAAACCATAAAACGAATGCAGTGGATAAGACTATTGCATTATTGGATATTGAAAGTTCCAAGATGGAGTACCTACAATTCGAGTTTAATCCTTATGGATTTTTCTTTAAAGGTGATCTGCTAATATTAAAAGTTAAAGAAGCTGATAAAAGCCATCTTTACTCCTATGATATAAAGACACAGATCGTATCAAAAATTATTTCTTTTCCCTTTGATTTAAAGGAAACGTATTTGGGGAAAAATGAAATTTACTTTGCGGCGGACATACAGAAAAGTGATGAGAACACATGTACATTGTGTAGTCAGAAGGGTCCTTTTTACCAAGAAGGTGTTGGTGTAAGAGGTGAAAGAATTACTGGCTTATTTAAGTCAAGTTATGATGGTAAGGACATTAAAATTATCACGTCGCTAGATATGAACGTAGACCAAGTTGATTTTGACAGAACGAACAATCGCATTATGTTTACAGTATTCAAAACGGAACAATTACAACCGGTGGACTCTGATGTATATACATATGATATGAAAACAGAAACATTGACAAAGTATACAGACGGGCATTACAGGATTGGATTTGTACAATCTATGACTGAAACAAAACTACTTTTTGTAGGCGTTGATATGCGTGTGAAAAGTCGGAATGACAACCAGCAGATATTTTGCATCGACACAGTAAGTGGAAGTTATGAACGTCTTGGTGACTTTATTGACATGAGCAACGAAGTGAACGCCGTCATTACAGATAGCACCATCGCTCTTCCAAAACCGATCTCAAAATATAAAGATGCGTTTTATCACATCCGCGTTGATAGAAAAGGTGATGTCTTGTATAAGACGACATTAGAAGGTCACCACAGTCCAATAGAGACTGGACTAACAAAAATAGATGGCTATCAGATCTTAGAAAATGGTATTTTGATTTGTGGACTGAAGGGTATGGCGCTTAGTGAACTTTATTGGTATGAAGATGGAAAAACAAGACAGCTGACAGAAAACAACAAATGGCTTAAGGCTATCACTGTTTCTAGTCCAGATGAGTTTGTTCTTCAATCAGAAGGCACAGAGATAGATGGTTATGTATTTAAGCCAGCTGACTTTGATGAAAAAAAATCATATCCAGGGGTGTTGTTTATACACGGTGGCCCGAAGATGATATTTTCATCAGTCTTTATGCATGATGTACAAGTGCTTTGTGCAAATGGTTATTTTGTCTATTTTACCAATCCGGTTGGTAGCGATGGACGTGGTGAGGCATTTTCAAACATTAGAGGCAACATGTTAGAACGCCCATATAACCAACTAATGGACTTGACAGATGCTGTGCTTAGCAAATATCCGCAGATGAAGTCCTCAGCTTTAGGGGTTACAGGTGGATCGTATGGTGGATTGATGACAAATCATATTATTACGCAGACAAGACGGTTTAAGGCAGCGGTATCAGAGCGAGGGATAAGTAGCGCAATCACAGCTTTTACATCTTCGGACATCGGTTATAAATTCAGTTATGAGTATATGGGAAACAATGTGGAAACACCTTGGCAAAATCCAGAACTTTATTTAAAGCAGTCACCGGTCATGTTGGCGGACAAAATAGAGACACCGACACTTTTCATTCATGGGAAAGAAGATTACAGATGTCATTATACAGAGTCGCTTAACATGTATGGTGCCTTAAACTATCATGGTATTCCTTCGAAATTCTGTTTGTTTGAAGGTGAAAATCACGGGTTGGCTGTAAGAGGCAAACCAAGAAGTAAACAAAAAAGATATACAGAATTACTAAAATGGTTTGATAACTATTTAAAAGAGGAGACAGTAGATGGAGTCAGTTAGTTTGCTAAAAGATTTAATAAAAATTGATTCGTCAACTCGTGAAGGTGCAAATGAAGCTATTGACTATTGCGTTAAATATTTAAATACACATGGTATCAACGGGGAATTAATAGAGAACAATGGATATAGAAGTTTCGTAGCGACTATTGGTAGTGGTGAGAAAACTCTTATATTGAATGGCCACTTAGATGTTGTTTCAGGGCATACATCTCAGTTTGAACCAATTGAAGAAGCTGGTAAGATTATCGGTAGAGGGTCAGCAGACATGAAAAGTGGCTGTGTCGCAATGATCCAAGCGATGATTAAACTAAAAGATACGCCATTGAATAACAGTATAATGTTACAACTTGTAAGTGATGAAGAAACAGGGGGCGTTAACTGTAGTAACCATTTGGTCGAACAAGGCTATTTAGGTGATTTCGTGATTTGTACTGAACCGACCCAAATGAAAGTATCACTCCAATCAAAAGGGATTATTCGTATGGATGTTATTTCAGAAGGGGTTTCTGCTCATGGCTCGAGACCATGGCAAGGAGTGAACGCCATCACAAAGGCATATGAAAATTATGCCAAAATAGAAAAACTATCGATCTTGGCAGTAGGAACGCAGTTTTATGAACATTCAAGCTTAAATCTTGCCTTCATTGAAGGTGGCGATATTTACAATCGCGTGCCAGACAAGTGTAAGATTGGACTGGACATTCGCTATGTTCCATCGCTTGCACCTGAGGATATAATCAAGGAAGTTGAGTCAGTTGTTGATGGTGAGGTTGTGGTGAGTGTGATTGAACCAGGTGTAAACACTGGGATGGATGATCCATACGTACAGGCATTCAGTCGAATTGTAGAACGTTATGATGGTGGGAAATCTTGTGAGTATTCTGTTCAGCATGGTGGATCTGATGGGCGTTTTTACGCTTCAAAGGGGATTCCAGTTATCGAATTTGGCCCCAAAGGTGGCTGTTGGCATGGAGATGATGAGTTTGTTGAAACAGAATCAATCAATCAGTTGGAAGCAATCTTGATTGATTACATGAAAATATTTTAATGTTATTAAGAGGGGAACCTTTTGATATAAAAAAAAAGAAATGAGGAGATTATATGTTGAAAAGAAGTTTAGCGTTATTATTGACATTAATGCTAGTATTAGGGGCTTTAACAGGGTGTGGAGGCTCATCTGAACCTGCTGAGTCAACTGCAGAACCAACGGAAACGGCAGAAGGAACTGAATCAGAAGAACCTGCAGTTGTGAAGGAAGACGTTGTTATTGCATTAGCTGCAGATATTGCTTCATTAGACCCACAAGGTCACAACGATACAAAATCTGAAGCTGTATCGTTCTTACTTTACAATCGTTTATTCAGATTAAACGAAGAGTTTGAAGTAGTAGCTGATTTAGCTGAGTCTTGGGAACAACCTTCTGATACGGAGTGGGTAATCAAGATCAAAGAAGGCGTTAAGTTCCATGACGGATCTGAGGTAACTGCTGAAGACGTCGTTGCATCTTTATTACGTTCTAAAGAGCAACCTAAAGTACAACAGGTATTAAGTGAAGTAAACGCGATTGAAGTTGTAGATACTTACTCGGTTAAATTTACAACGAACTCTGCATTTGCACCATTCCTTTATACACTTGTTCATGCAGGTACATCAATCATGCCTAAGGCATACCTAGAATCAGGCGATGAATTTGCAATGCCAATCGGTTCAGGTCAATACAAGTTTGTAAACTGGGTATCAGGTGACACAATTGTATTAGAAAAGAACGAGGATTACTACAACGCTGACGATATGGGTCAATCTTCTACAATCACTTTTAGAGTTATTCCTGAAGGAACTTCAAGAACAATTGCTTTAGAAACTGGCGAAGTTGATGCGGTAATGGAATTACAAGCATTAGATGCTAGCAAAGTTGAAGAAGCTGCAAACTTATCATTATACCAAAAGCCATCTACATCATTTGCATGGTACGGTGTAAATACTGAGAAGCCACCGTTTGATGACTTAAAAGTTCGTCAAGCATTCCAATACGCAATCGATAAAGAAGCAGTTCTTATCGTAGCAATTGATGGTGCTGGTATTGTTGCTGATTCAGTAATGGCACCTTCGTTCTTAGGGTACAAAGCGGGTCCTTACTCTTACAATCCTGAAAAGGCAAAAGAGTTATTAGCTGAAGCTGGTTACGCTGATGGTTTCGAAATGACTATCTGGGCATCAGGCGACGAAAGAAAGAGAATTGCAGAAATTATCCAAGCTAATTTGTTAGATGTTGGTATTACTGCAACGATCGAAATGTACGAATGGTCAACTTATATTGATTTATTATTAAAAGGTGAAGAACAGTCATACGTACTTAGCTGGACTTCAAACCCAGATCCAGATGCAACACTTACACCACATTACTTCTCAGGCAACGTTGGTGGTATGAACTTCGGCCGTATTGTAGATGACAAAATGGATGCAATGCTAAAAGGCGCTAGAGAAGAATTAGATTTAGCTAAGCGTGAAGCCTTATACAACGAGGTTCATGATTACATCAATAACGATATCGCAGCAAACACACCATTATTCGTAAAGAATGCGGTAATCGGTGCTAATAAAGATCTTCAAGGTGTTGAATTATCACCTCAAGGATTATTAAACCTACACAAGTTACACTACTAGGTTTTAAAAAGTAATTGGATTATAAAATAGTATAGAATGAACACGGCGCGGTTGGGTATCCGTGCCGTGTTTGTTAATAAAAGTAGCAAATGGATTGTTTACTGTATGGGTGAAACACATTTGCAAAGGGAATTATAAAGTTTGGAGGCATTATGTCAAAATATATTTTAAGAAGACTTCTAATGATGATTCCAGTCTTGCTTGGGGTAACCTTTCTCGTATATTTTATTATCAGCTTAACACCAGGAGATGTTGCAGCCAATATCCTTGGCGTGGGGGCAACTCAAGAAGCGATTATTGAATTAACTGAAGAGATGGGTTTAGATGATCCTGTTATTGTACAATATGGTCGCTATATGGGTGATTTACTAACAGGTGATATGGGAACTTCTTATGCAACTGGAAAAACAGTATCTTCTGAAATCGGTCAACGATTTCCAAATACGTTAATATTAACAATATCTGCAATTTTTTTATCGGTATTAATCTCTATACCTATCGGTGTAATCTCTGCAACAAGACAGTATTCAATTTTTGATAATGTTGGGATGGTTATAGCACTTATAGGTATTTCTATGCCTTCGTTTTGGACAGGACTTATACTTATTATTGTATTTTCATTGAAATTGGGCTGGTTCCCATCAGGTGGTATAGATGGATTTAGTAGCTGGATTTTACCAGCGTTTACTCTTGCAATTGCATCGACTGCGAGTATTACACGTACGACGCGTTCGTCAATGCTTGAGGTTATTCGACAAGACTACATTAACACTGCAAAAGCAAAGGGTGTTAGTCGTAAAGTAGTCATTAGGAAACATGCGTTAAAGAATGCGCTTATCCCAGCTATTACTGTAATTGGTTTAGAGTTTGGCGTATTACTTGGCGGTGCAGTACTTACGGAAACAGTATTTTCAATACCAGGAATTGGTCGTTTAATGGTCGAATCAATTCAAAGAAAAGATACGCCAATGGTACTGGGATGTATCATCATATTTGCTGTGGCGTTTAGTTTAGTAAACTTATTGATTGATATGTTGTATGCTTATATTGATCCAAGAATCAAGTCAAATTATAGTTAGGGAGGTTGTGGAAAATGAGTTCAAATGTAGATGCTATCAAAGCAGACGAAATCGTAAAAACAAAAAAACGCAGCCAATCTGCTGATGTTTGGAAAAGACTAAAAAAGAGTAAAGCAGCAGTGATCGGACTCGTAATTATTGTCATATTTGTATGTATGGCTTTATTTGCCCCAGTAATTGCTGATTATGATACACAAGTAATTAAAATGAACATTTCTGAAAGACTAGAAGGTCCAAGTAGTGATCACTTCTTTGGGACCGATGAGTACGGCAGAGATATTTTTTATAGGATTGTCTATGGTACAAGAATTTCCTTATTTGTTGGTGTTATCTCGGTAGGTATTGCCTTATCAATTGGTGGATTTTTAGGGGCAATAGCTGGTTATTATGGTGGAAAGCTGGACAATGCTATTATGAGAGTGCTTGATGTATTACTTGCTATACCGGCGATTCTTCTTGCCATTACAATTGTATCCGCACTAGGATCAAGTATTATCAACCTGATGATTGCCGTAGGTATTTCCAATATACCTGGATTTGCTAGAGTTGTAAGAGCAGCTATTTTAAGTGTTAAAGATCAGGAGTATATCGAAGCAGCAAGAGCTATTGGTGCCAAGGATCATACCATTATTCTTAAACACGTATTACCAAATTCAATGGCACCAATTATCGTCTATGCGACACTTAAAGTTGCAACAGCAATTATGGCAACAGCTTCACTTAGCTTCATCGGCCTCGGTGTACAACCACCAACACCCGAGTGGGGGAGTATGTTAGCGAGTGGACGTCAATATATGCGTGATCAAATGTACATCGTTATGTTCCCAGGACTTGCGATCGTTATGGCAGTATTATCATTAAACTTAATCGGTGATGGTTTAAGAGATGCCCTTGATCCTAAGTTGAAATAGGAGGCACAATTATGAGCGATAGTTTATTAAAAGTAGAAGATTTAGTTATCCACTTCGAAACAGAAGATGGTACAGTTGAAGCGGTAAACGGCATCAATATAGAGTTGGCTAAAGGACGTACTTTAGGACTTGTTGGAGAAACTGGTGCAGGGAAGACGACAACGGCCTTGTCCTTGTTAAAACTTGTTCCGATGCCGCCGGGAGTAGTTAAATTTGGCCGCATCCACTTAGATGGTGTTGATGTGATGAACTCATCAGAAAAGGATATGGAAAAGCTTCGTGGAAATATTGTTTCGATGATTTTCCAGGATCCAATGACAGCACTAAATCCTGTTATTACAGTTGGGGATCAAATTGCGGAAGCGATTATGATTCATCAAAAGGTATCGGTTGCACAAGCAAATGAAAAAGCGAAAGAAATGCTAGAAATCGTTGGAATTCCCGGCGCGAGATCAGGTGAGTTCCCTCATCAATTCTCAGGTGGAATGAAGCAAAGAGTTGTTATTGCCATCGCCTTATCATGCAGTCCAAAGCTACTTATTGCAGATGAGCCGACAACAGCCCTTGATGTAACAATTCAGGCACAGGTATTGGAACTGATGAAAGACCTTAAGATCAAGTATGAGATGGCAATGTTGCTGATTACACATGACTTAGGCGTAGTTGCTGAAGTTTGTGATGATGTGGCGATTATGTACGCTGGTCGTGTTGTTGAACAAGGTAGTTTAAGAGAAATATTCAAAAATACAAAGCATCCTTATACTGAAGGCTTGTTCAATTCTATTCCTAATATTGATGATCGAAAATCAGAATTAAAACCAATTAGAGGACTAATGTCGGATCCTTACAATCTTCCCAAGGGATGTACATTCTGTGATAGATGTGACTACGCACTTGAAATCTGTAAAACAGAAAAGCCAAAGCGTATTGATTTCTCTGAGACACATTTTTCAGAATGTCACTTGTACGATAATAGTTTAGAGTTCCAATTAGATATTAACAAGAAGGAGGATTAAATGGCTGAAAAATTAATTGAAATAAAAAATTTGAAAAAGTATTTTGATACTCCTAAAGGAAAACTACATGCTGTTGATGGTGTGAACTTTTCTATTGAAAAAGGTAAAACACTTGGACTTGTTGGTGAGTCTGGCTGTGGAAAATCAACAACAGGACGTGTAATCTTAAGACTTTTAGAAGCGACAGATGGCGAAATCATTTACAAAGGTCAGGATATAAGAGAATTAGATGCAAATCAAATGCGTGATTTGAGAAAAGAAATGCAGATTATTTTCCAGGATCCATTCTCATCTTTAGATCCTAGAATGACAGTAAGTGAAATTATTGAAGAGCCAATTAAGTTGAATAAACTGATTGCAAATAAAGACCAACGCTTTGAACGTGTTCTTGAATTAATGGATTTAGTAGGATTATCAAGAAGACTTATGAATACGTACCCGCATGAATTAGATGGTGGGCGAAGACAAAGAATCGGTATTGCCAGAGCCCTTGCCCTTAATACACAGTTTATCATCTGTGATGAACCTGTTTCGGCACTTGATGTATCGATCCAAGCCCAAATTCTGAATCTGATGAAAGATCTTCAAAAAAAGTTAGGCTTAACGTATGTTTTCATTACACATGATTTATCAGTAGTCAATCACTTTTCTGATGATATTGCAGTAATGTATTTAGGAAAGTTGATCGAAAAAGCCAGCTCGGAAGATTTGTTTGATAACCCGATTCATCCCTATACAAAAGCGTTATTATCGGCGATTCCACGACCTTCTGTAGACAACAAAGTTGAAAAGATTATTTTGAAAGGAGAGATTACATCTCCAATCAATCCAAGAAACAACTGTCGATTTGCTAATAGATGTAACTTTGCTGAGGACGTTTGTAGACAAAGTGAACCAAAATTAGAAGAAGTGAAACCAGGACACTTTGTGGCGTGTCACTTATTCAAGAAATAATCCCCTCAAGGAAAAAATAAATGAACTGTAAAAAAAGTAGATCATCAGATGATGTCTACTTTTTTTACGTTGTTATAGGTCGAAATAATCATCAATTACAATAAGTTCGACTTCATAAGTACGCTCAATAAAATCAATCAGTGCTGAGATACTTTGATCGTTATGTTGGTGACTGTTACTGACAATGGCAATGCCCAACGTCGCTTTGTTTAAAATATCGTGGTCTGCAACTTCTGAAATGCTGATATTGAATTTATTTTGCACTTTATGAATAATGCTTTTAATGACACTGCGTTTATCTTTTAAGGAAAAAGGGTCATATAAACGTAATTGAATTCTCTTGGCATCAACGTACATACAATCACATCCTAGTATTTTAGTTACTACTATTATAGCATGCTAAGAAAAAAAGTTTTATGATACACTAGATATTAAGAAGTAATTAACAATATGTAAGTTTTTCAGCCAAAGGAGAGATTTATGGAGTACAAAATAGGCATTATAGCCTCAGATATAGAAATGAAAAGAAGTTTAGAAGAACTTTATCCGTATGAAACATCCTCTAGACAATTTATGATAGAAGTCCTCGACAATGCTGTACTTAGCGAACAAGGGAGACGATTGGAACAAGGGGGAGCTGAACTGATCATCGGCAGAAGCGGTGGCTATTCAAGGACAGTCGGCAATGTTTCAGTGCCAGTTCTAAAACTAAAAGTAACGACATCAGATGTCATGAATGCGATTATAAAGGCACAAGAGATTCATTCTAAAATCGCCTTGTTTTTATGGAACCAGATTAATGTTGATAAAAGATTGATTAATTTATGTAACGAGCATCTATCGATGCATACATTTGAGGATGGCGACGCAATTGAATCGCTATTCGAACAGACAATAAATAATGGTTTTGAAGGTGTTGTTGTCGGTGGTGGGGTTGTGTGTACGTTGGCAAGGCAGAGAGGCATCCCTTATGTGTTTATTAGTCCGTCCAATGAATCGATTAAGGATCTAATCAACTATGCTGACCAAGTGCTTAAGAGTGTCCATGAAGTAAAGTATAAGAATGAATTACTGACCACAGTAGTTCACGGAATACACGATGCAGTCGTTGCTATAGACGAGCATCATGAAATAATGTTGTTCAACAAGCCAGCTCAGGACATATTGAAGCTTAGTCCTGAAAATGCCATAGGGAGGCGTCTGCTTGACGTGTTACCGGAGTTAACATTTTTGATTCTCCAATTAGAGAATAGAATAGAACATTCCGATGAGTTGATTCAATTTAGAGAGATGGTTTTGACCTACAATACATCTCTAATTCGTGTAGACGATCAAGTGAAAGGTGTATTATTCTCTTTTCAGGATATTACAAAACTTCAAAGATTAGAGCAAAAGATTCGACTTGAAATGAATAGAAAAGGATTAGTACCTAAATACTCATTTGATGATATTGTATCTGTGGACCCTGTTATGGAGGCGGTCATTGAAAAAGCGATGAAAATCGCACCTAGCGATTCCACTGTCATTCTTTATGGTGAAAGTGGTACTGGTAAGGAGATAATTGCTTCTAGTCTTCATAATATGAGTAATAGAAAAACGGCTCCTTTTGTTGCTGTAAACTGTGCAGCCTTGACAGAGACGCTACTTGAAAGTGAACTTTTCGGTTATGAAGAGGGGGCATTTACGGGTGCAAGAAAAGGTGGTAAGCCAGGTCTTTTTGAACTGGCCCACGGTGGGACTATTTTTCTTGATGAAATCAATTCGGTTTCATCGACTTTACAAGCCAAGCTTTTACGTGTGATAGAAGAAAAGGAAGTAATGCGCATTGGATCTGACTATGTAATCCCGCTGGATGTAAGAATAATCAGTGCAGCCAATGAGGATCTTTACGAATTGGTTAGGCATGATAGATTTAGAAAAGATCTATTCTATCGATTGAATAGTTTGGAACTTCACCTACCACCGTTACGAGAAAGGGTGAAGGACGTCTATCCGCTGTTTGAACATTTCTTAAGAGAGGCATTACCAGACAAGGACATAAGATGGCCGGGTGAAATTGAAAAAAGGCAGCTAGAAGAGTACTCCTGGCCAGGTAATATCAGAGAATTAAAAAATGTGTGTAAACGCTATGTGCTCTTTGATGCGCTGGAATTACCAGAACAGACTGTTGATGAAATTGATACACCGGTTGAACTTGCACATTACAATATTGATTTGAAAGAGATTCATCATCTTGTTGAGGAGAGGATTATCAAACAACTTCTTGACACTGGTATGAATAAAACGCAGGTTGCAGATATTTTAGGAATCAGTCGAACAGCGCTTTGGAAGAAAATTAAAAAGTAAAATGTAATGATTTAAGAACGTTGTGTTAACTTTTGTAAACGCAATTAAAGAAAAAAATTACTGTAAGTCTCGTGAAAGCAGGTGAATGCCTGCTTTTCTTATGTTTTTGCAGTTGGCACTATTCTTGCTTTATTAATGGATGAATGAGGAATCTATAAACTTAACAAGGAGACTGACTATGAAAAAATTGTTTACAGGAAATGAAGCGATTGCCCGTGGTGCTTATGAGGCAGGCGTAAAATTTGCATGTGCCTATCCAGGGACACCAAGTACAGAAATATTAGAGAATATTGCTACATATAAAGAAGACATTGTTGCTGAATGGGCACCAAATGAAAAGGTAGCGCTTGAAGCTGCAATTGGTGCTTCTCTTGCAGGTGCTAGATCAATTTCATCAATGAAACACGTTGGTGTCAATGTCGCAGCGGATCCACTGTTTACATATGCTTATATGGGTGTTAATGGTGGGATGGTACTGGTATCAGCTGACGAGCCTGGCATGCATTCATCACAGAATGAGCAAGACAATAGAAATATCGCCCGTTTTGCTAAGATGCCAATGTTTGAACCATCAGATTCCCAAGAAGCTAAAGATATGATTGTCGAAGCTTTTGAAATCAGTGAAAAGTACGATGCACCTGTTTTATTTAGAATCACCACAAGAATTGCCCATTCAAAAGGGATTGTAGAGTGTTTTGATAGAAAAGAAGTTGGTATTAAGCCCTACGTTAAAAATGTTAAGAAAAATGTACCGGTACCAGCACATGGTAGAGATTTGCGTTTAAAAGTTGATAGAATGCATAAGGAAATGGAAGTTTATTCGAATGAATCACCCCTTAATTATGAAGAAATCAACAATACGAAGATTGGTATCGTTGCATCAGGCACACCATATAGATTTGCAAAAGAAGTATTCGGTAATGAGGCATCTTACTTCAAGGTAGGATTCTCTTATCCATTACCAATGGATAAAATGAAAGCTTTTGCTGAAAAAGTGGACACCTTATATGTTATTGAAGAAAATGATCCGTTAATGGAAACAGAATTAAAAGCTGCTGGTATCATGTGCCACGGCAGAGATACATTTCCAGTAACTGGTGAAATGACACCTGATGTTATTCGTGACTCGATGTTTGGCGAAACATTACCTACAATCAGTTATGAAAAGGATAAGGTCGTTGGTAGACCGCCAACACTATGTGCTGGTTGCCCGCACAGAGGCTTCTTCTATGAAATTGCTAAGAGAAAGAACACCGTGATTTCAGGGGATATCGGATGTTACTCATTAGGATTCGCTGAACCGTA
>PPCM01000613.1_pt1 | contig 26428 bp, 13 predicted proteins | sample 1555541 | NCBI WGS metagenome assembly PPCM01 (sample SAMN05284479, study PRJNA326546) | Marine sediment metagenome, whole genome shotgun sequencing project. | isolation source: marine sediment | place: Germany: Wadden Sea | collected 2012-09-05 | reverse complement strand
TCTCAGCGCGCTGATGGGCACTTTGATGGTATCGTACGTGGGTTTTGCGGTCATGTGTGTTTTGCGAGTACAGTGTCAATCAGGGCGACGTATAAGTATAAATCTGCTATTTATTATTATTTTCACTGTAGGCCCTAGTCCCATTCGAGGTGAGCCCCGTTGATGTGTAGGCACGCATCGATATTCGCCATTTCGCTGGAAAGACTTGACAGACTTGACAGACAGAATAACAGATTTTCTGTCCAAAGAAAAAGAGAAAGTGAAGTCCAAATCGTTTATAAACAGCACACTAAACAGCAGAAAGAGAAAACGTATTTATAATCTGTCTGACCGATGAACGAGCGTCGTCTTTGCCTATTACCTCTGTATCTCGTCAACCACCATGATATAGCAATTATGCTATGTCCTCAAACCCCACCAATCATGAGGGCTTATCTTTTGTTCTGGAGACTTGTCGAAGTCGAAGTACAGGCCGGGCCACCAACCTCCTTGAGAGAACTTTACACAAAAACACGCATCCTATTGCCTCAATCGCTGTCGACCTCGAAGTCGTCGCCGTACTCCTCGTCGTTAACCTCCTCCACCGCGGCCACGACCTCCTTGACGTCCGCCTCCTTCCCCTCGACCGTCTCCTCCACACCTGTCTTAGTCTCTTCCCCCTTCTCCTCCTCCACCTCTGCTGGCCGTCCCTTCCCGATCCCGCTCCCCGCAGCCCTGGCCTCCTTCACCTTGCTGCCTGTGGCCGAGGGTGCTGGGGAATGGCCACCGCGAAGGGAGCGGGCGACGGGCGAGAACTCCAACATTCTATCCGAGTGGTAGGCGGCCTTGTTGATGGAGACGAGCGCCTTGTTATCCTCCGTGAGTTTCTCGACCTGTGCCTGGGCGTGTTTGAGCTGAATCTCGAGTCTCCGGGTAGCTGACGTCTTAGCCTGCTCCATGGCCTTCAATCTGCGGCCCATTTTCCCCCCCTCGCTCTTCAGTGTGTCTCGCTCAGTTGTTATGGTGGCAATCTGACCGAGAGCGTCAACACCAGCGTCAAGCGTGTCTGTGCGTGTGGCAGCCATCACCGCCTGCCCGATGCGTTTCAACTTCTCGCTGAGGCGGATGTTGGCCGACTTGGCCTTTCTCAACACACTGTCATCCGCCTGCCGCTCCCCCACGCTCGTCCGCATGTTCTGCTTGAGCGCACGGAGCTCGTTTTGGTAGACCTTGACCATCTCGTGCGGCTCGGCAAGCTTGGCGTCGTATTCGGTCAGAGCCTTCTCCTGCTCCCTCTGCACGCGTTTCAGAGCCTTGTTCTCATCCAGAACCTTCTTCATATCGCCGCGGACCTCCCGAATCTTGTTCTCTAGGTTCGTGATGGTTTCCCCAGCAACAGAGTATTGCTGGATCTGCTTGGAAAGGCGGGCGTTATCCCGCTTGAGAACGGCGAGTTTCCGTTCCAACAGCGAAGACATGGAACGCGTAGATGAGGGCCGACTGGGCTGAGAGGCGTCGCGCAGCTTGTGTATGGTGGCAGTGAGGGTCTTGACGCGCCCCTCAAGCTTGGCATTGCGCTCAGTGAGGTCATCTATGATCTCCTGAGGGGCGGGATGATCAGACGCTACTTCATCGTCAACAACGGCGCCACCATCCGAATCAAGCTCAAAATCGTCTTCATATTCATCTGACATCGTGTTTTTCGGTACTTGCTGTTGTTGCACTTCTGTAAGATATTTTATAACCTTGCTGCCCTGTGACTAGCGATGAATATATCACTATGAACAATGAACAGGCTGCGTTGCACACCCATTTTTGTCGTTCTGGATTTCGCCCGAAACGAGAACCCAAACCCAAAAACACTCTCAAACAATGAAATCTACGTTGCCTGCAACTAGTGGTGATCCGAGCGGCGATCACATAACCGTACAGCAAATCAACAAGTCTGATCTCGAAGTGGGGGCGAAGATAGGGAAGGGTTTTTTCGGCATTGTCTACAAGGGCATCTACCACTCTCCTAGTGGGCCCAAGCAGGTCGCCATCAAGCGTATTGAGAAGACTGGGGACGCGGACCAACTGGAGATCTTTGAGCGGGAGCAGCAGCTGTGTATGAAGGCCCAGGTTAATGACGTTGTCCGCTTTTATGGCACGCACGTCGGAACCAAACACATCTACATGGTCTTTGAGCTCATGGACTGTGATCTCCAAGCCTTTCTCCGCGGAGACCCACTGACCTGGAAAACGCGCCTCGAGATTGCCCTGGACATCGCCAGAGCTACCAAATACCTCCACGCCCACAACCTGATTCACAGAGACATTAAGAGTGAGAACGTTCTGGTTAGGAAACGCAAGGGAGGCGTCACGGCGAAACTCGCTGACCTGGGGCTCAGTCGGGTGGTCGACGGGAATACGATGACGTTGGCACGCGGGACGACGTTCTGGATGGCACCAGAGGTCATCTTCAGCGGCCATTATGACATCTCGGCCGACATCTTCTCTCTCGGGATGACTTTTACCGAACTCGCCACCCTAAAGGTGCCGGATCCAGATTGGCTCCCCAGAACCCAGGACTTCCTTCTAGACGAGGACAAGCTGCCGGTAGCGCTGCCTGAGGATACACCAGACGTGTTGATGAGGGCAATCCGCGCCGCATGCTGCAGGGCCGCGGAGGAACGGCCGACGGCTGATGAGATCGTCGCGTGGATTGAGGAGGCGCTGGCGGGAATGTGAGTGCCTGAGCCTGTCTAACGGTAAACGCTTGACTGCCACCTTCCTTCGTGACCATTTTTGTCATTGTTCTTTATAAAGAGAAATTATAAAACAGTTAGTTGAACACAAAACAAAATTGAGAGTAAGAGTAGATGCAGTGAACTTGGTATAGCCCGTTCAACCTGTTAATACTATAACATTTTTTTATTCAAGAGCGAGTGATGAGCCAATCTGACCCTGTGGAGATCCCACCGGCTCTCACGCCATTGGATACGATCCGCCAGCTCAAAGAGATGATGGAGGAAGCGGTTACTGCGCGTCTGGAGACCGATAACGTCGAGGAATTCAGTATTGAGTCATACAAGCGCCGTGGAGCCACGCTGATCAACCAGCTGCGGCAAGCCAAGTATGCGTCCATTCAATCACGCCTCAAGCAGCAAGACAGCGTGCGGGAGACCCGATCTCGCATTGTTGCGGCTCGCACCAAGCTTCGCTCAACGCGGGCCGAACTAGCCTGCCTAAAGGAGCTGAGCAACGCGTACCGCACTTGCGAGCCAGTGGTAACTTGGGAGATGTCGATAGCGAGCCACGCGACCGACGACGTCAAGTCCCATCCGGCCCCCACCGCCCCTGTGGAGAGTGTTGACGTTGAAGGCGACGATATTGATGCCGACACCGAGACCAAGGACGTGAAGATGGAGGACAGCAAGGGAGGGATCAAGGAGCCGGGCCCCGAACGCCGCCCTCCCGCCCGTGAGCCCGACGCGCGCCGTGAGGCCGAGATGGACAGACTAATCAACCTGGGTAGGAGGAAATACAACGGCCTGAACGAGCAGTACCTTCGTAGCATTGCTGAAGTTGACACCATCAAAGCCCAACTCGATTCCATCGCCGCAGAGTTCGAAACGGCCATCAAACGCCCACTCAAGAATGTCGTGGACGGGCTCGCGGCTGCTGGCCCGTCCATGTCAGCGACCAGACCACCGCCCCTGAAGGATATCCCGAAACCTATCCAACACGCCGTCAACACGATCGAAGGTGTCCGAAGAACGATGTCCAGCCGTCCACGGACAAGTTACAGCTTGGGGTGGAGTGACGATGGTAAGGCTCGTGACCATAGAGCAAGGGGAACGCGGGAAAGGCATCTGGAAGTCACTGTGCCTGGAGGATCGCTGTTCTTCACACATCCCAAGCATCTCAACGGGGCTGTGTGTGTTAGATCAACACCGCCGGAGCTCGTCAACCTTATTTGTTCCCCGGTTCTCAGCTCAGCGCCGGCTCCCCGCACCAGCGACGAGGCCCATGCTAGAACGTTCCTTGGTGCACCCATACTCTGGGCACAGGTCCTCTGCTCCCTAACAAAGGGGAAGGCTGATAGCTTCTCCGCCTTTGCTGTCGCTGAAGAGCTTCTCAAGCCATGCCGCCGTGCCGACTTTATAACTGATTGGAGCGCGTCGCTCGGACGGATTACACCAGAAGTCACGACCGAGGCGGGTGTTGGAGGCAAGGTCAAGATTGAGGTCCGCAACGTCACACCGTTGATCGGAATGCAAGGCGATGTCGGGCTGAGCGGCGAGTACCTGGTGTATAGGCTATCCATGACCGCCGGTACCGTGAATCTCAGGTCACAATTACATATCCCAACATATTCCGGAACTATCCAACTCCGGAATACTATAATCAATGGCGCGGTGCCACAAGCCGTGTTCTGGGCGAACGCCGTTGAGGTCCAGTGCTCGGCACTCGCAGCCCCTGCGGGTGCAGACTGGACCGACATTCTGAAATCGGCCCTCGCGATCGCCCGTCGCCTGGCCACGTTAACTGTTGTGGTCGCCGACACTGATCATTTATTGCGTGGGGGTTCAGCCTCCGTCTTGGTGCTGAGATCACAGGGGCTGGGTCGCTGGATGAGGGGCCGGCGGTTGGTGCCTCCGATGAGAATGGAGGGTGGTCGGCTCGTGCATTGAGAGTTGGGTACAATGTGAGATAAAATGCTGCCAGTCTGATGGCTTTATAGTTGTCGAGAGTTGTTGGGATCACTCGCCATTTGTAAGGTGTAACCGGTGGACAAGGTTGGCGCATGATGATCGTCACCATCATCACCCATCCAGCCCAACCTCCCAACCGTTACCCCAATCGCCATCCGCCATTTACCACACCTACAGCTCGGCCTCATCCACCCCGATCCCCAGCACTGGGCTCTCCGGCACCTCCGGCACGGGCACGGCGGGACTCTGAGTGACCAGGTCGGCAGGGGTGTCAAATCTATAGATTGCCCCAATCGGCGGATCTTCCACTCGCCGTTCGTGATCTACCATCCAACGGACGATCGTTTCGCTGGTGCGGGGGAGCGTGACGATGAACACGATGGGTATCATGGCGATGGCCAGCAACTCGTCTAACAAGGTGCCTAACCAAGTCGAATACAACCGGCGGAACTGAATTAACACGGCACGGCTGTGCTCCCGGCCGATCCATTGCCGGGGCTTGAACCCAATCACGCCCGTAACCCGATCAAGAGCTTCTTTCGGGGTGCCAAAACCGGATGATGAAATCATGGACCGAAGCGAAAGAACGACCACAGACAAAACACCAGTGTACCACAGCAGCGTTCGGTTGAGGATCGTCGTCGATGACGCTATAGAGTCGTCAATGAGAGTCAATCCTAGAAGAACGGCCAGCATCCCAGATATTATATATACTATAAATCGGAAGATGTGGTCAGAGGCGGGTTTCCGGAACTTTGAGACATACTGATCGGCAAACTTGTAAGACCGCTTGATACGATCAGAGAAGACGTGCGGCAGCTCGTTATACGCTCTCAGCCGCCACAGGGCGTATTGTGTCCATTTTCCGGAGCTGAGAAAGGCAGGGTTCGCATAGACAGTAGTTCCATGGCCTAGAAGACTGAATATGATGACATAGACGAAGATATATGGCGCGGCTACTGCAAATATGATTCCAGAGATTCTGAATCGCCACGCAAGCCATTTGGCTGCTGCGCGGGGATTTTCGACGAACAGCCCCTGAACAACCGGAGCAGCAAACCCGGCTCCGATGTTCCGAGTCCCAAACATCTTTGAAAACACGGTGATCCTCAACATCGACTCCAACACCCGGGGAAAGAAGACATTGGGCCTAGACGAGACTTTGGTGACGGTGACACCGAACACTGAGTCCACCGGAAGGGGGTCTGGGTCCCGGGAAGTGCGGAGGAGCACCGAGTCGGTCGCCCCGTGCGTGTCTGCGGCGTGGGTTCGGTCGACTTCGGTCAGATCCGAGTAATCATGCGATACAGTTGACGGAGGGGTCGGTTTGGAAGACTTGTGGATGAACTTGTGCCATAGCGCCCATATGCTGGGTTTGGATAAGGGTAGGACCGCCCGATCAACGAGACTGATGACAAAATTGTCGACTCGACATAGCCGGGCAGTAACTTCCCGCTCAGTTAGCGGCACTGACCGCTGCTCCCCTTCCGCCGTGACGTAGTATCTCTCTAGGAAGTTACTCATCATCAAGCGATCTACGATCGTTTCCCAGGGCATTGTCGGTATATCGTCCTCGTCAATGGCCAACTCGAGAAGGAGCCCCCTCACCCACAAGGCGCCGCGGAGTGTCGACCCGGCCTGGTAGAACAGGAAGCCGAGGTATCCGACACACACGGGGCCTACGATGGGGAAGGTAAAGGCGATGACGATCCAAGGGAGATCAGAACGGGTCAGAGAGGAGCCACACGTGTTGGTTATGGCGCAACGGGCGATGCTGGGCCAGTCTACGCGATAGAGAAGAAAGACTAGAAGAAGCGACGTGAATACGAAAGATAAAATATCGAGTATTACCTTCAACGCGAGAGGTACAAAGCCATCCTTCATGTAGTAGTTGTAGATCTGATGCAGGCGGCGATCCAAGTCAGCAGCTTGCACAGGATGCTTAATTTGTATGATGTGGGGCGGTTGTTCGGTCCCCATTGCTTCTGGATGTGTTGTTGTCAAATGTTCGCTTAGTATAATGCTGTATTTATCTAAATTTACAGTGTCAATTGATGAGCATGGGCGCAGCTTCAGCCCCCCGCCGTAAGGCAAGGGCCACCGACCCGCAGTGTCGGTATGATATTTATAGTTTCAGGATGAATGTGAATAACGGAATGCAACCGATATTACACAGACAATCGAACCAGAATGGGGGCTAAATCTCAATATAATTATGGATCTTCTTCTGCAAAAGACAGGTCAAGAACGATGAGGTTGCTGGGGACGGTCCTAGTTGCCCTCTCACTCGTTTTCTTTTCTCTTTGCTCATCAGTTGGCGTCTCTGGGCGCTTCTTTGTAGCCTTTGGCCAGTGTGAGGACTATTCTTTAGGTTTCCAATGCGACAAGCCGCAATACGCATCTCCAGAGAGGCGTGCGAATCCCGGTAACTATCAGACACCCATTGTACGTATCACTGAAGGCCCTCTATGGCTGCATAACGACGGGAAGCTGTTTACGATGGGTTCCAGCAAAGGCGACCGCGGAATGGGCGGCACTACGCGTGTGATTGACGTTCCGAACCGCATCAAGTACCCAGCGCATCCGGGTGACGACACCTCGTTCAGCGACATGCAATGTGCGCGTAACAGCACGGGTTTCCTCCATTGTCTCGTTGAAACTGATACCCAGGCGTACATGACGTTCGGTGGCGCGCTCCCTGTCGGTCTGGCCAACCGAGGGTACGCTGAGGACATGGTACCGTGGCCATCCATTCAATATTTTAAGCAGGCGGACTACATCTCAACGGGCGACCATCACACGCTCGCCTGCATATATGATGCTGACAGCCGCGTGGCCCGACTGTTCGGTGCTGGATCCAACCTCAAGGGGCAACTCGGGCCGTCCGTCGGGGACGTGGCGGAGCACGACACCGACCTCAAGGCGTTCGCATCCGTCGTGGCCAAAGACGGCTCCACCGTTAACCTATCAACCGACGCGTGTGTCCAGTCCATCGCTGTGGGTGACGCGTCCTTCATCTACGTCTCATCGCGTCGTCTCTTCGCTATGGGAGATAACATTAACGGTCAACTCGGGGTAGGGTCGGTCGACCCTACCATAAACATCCTACACGAGGTGCAGCTCGACCTCGCGTCCAAGGAGGTACCCGTGCGCCTCCAGGGCGGTACCGGGTACGTATTGATCCACACCTCGGCGGACAGGGTGCTGCTCACAGGCAGTATGATGGGCCTCAAGGTGACGGGGGTGGGTGACGCCACACCCATCCCTGTTGACATTACATCAACGCTGACTGACGGGAAGTCACGGGTATTACATATATGTGGCGGTCCGACTCACTTCGCGGCCCTAACATCGGCCAGAGATATGTTCCTCGTCGGCCGCAACGACCACGGCCAGCTAGGCTCGGGCAGGGTCGACCCGACCGGGTACCACACCTCCCGACTCTCAGGCACCGCCATCCAGTCCGTCATGGGTGATTGCTACATCACGGCCAACGCTACCTTCGTCTACCCTTCGAATTCCTTCACACTGCATGACCACGGCGAGTTGACCATATCACGTTCATCGGATCGCTATCTGGGGGTGTCCATCGTTCATGTGGCGTCACACGGCGAGGATCCGGCTCCGTGGGCATCATCTTTATCATATCCAGCAGGATCTTGGACCGCTCATCTGACTGCTTTTGATGACACAATGATCTACCCCGCAGGTTCCCATGTCGTCGATTTCTACGAACAACGGCCTGACCTGATGGTCCAGCGCCACTCCCTGGCCTTCAACCTCCCCGCACCCCTCTCTGGCGGCGTCACCGGCCCGTCCGAGATACGTTTCATGCAGGGCCCCGACGGGACGATCGGGCCTGTGTTGGTGGTCCAGGCCCACACGGTGTGCCCCTCCATCATCCACAGTGACTGCCTCACGTCGATGCCGCAGGGATTCAGAGTCTCCCGGGCGATCGAATCCACGAAGGGTAACGGTGCTGTCGAGTGTCTCGCCGTTCAACCCGCTGGGCCACCCTCAGGTCCCGAGAAATACGTCCAGTGGAAGCCGTTCGACATGCCGTCAGTGTTCCTTGACTACGAACCCACGAGCTGCAGCATCACCGTGCACATGACGGAGGAGCAAGCCACCACGACCGACGTAACCATTGATCTGGTGCACGAGGCCTTTCTCTCGCCCAGAGACACGTTGATTCGTCCCGCACCGGCCATATTCGCGGACCGCGTGTCCATCTTCTGTCTCCTAAACGTCGAGGGCGTCTCCCCAGTGCTGTGGACATTACTCCAGGCAGGTCAGACGAATATGGCTTATGTTAACGCCCAGGGCCAGACCATCACCCCAGCCGAGCCTGCCCTCGCCGAGGTCTCTGCCGTATGCGCCCGCATCTACTCGATTTCCCCCCAACATCCCATCGTGACCATGACGATCAAAGAACACGTCACAACCCCCATATCAAAGCAGTTTCGAGTGTGGCCGACGCTTTATTTCATGAGTCTCACGCCACCCGAATGTATCGCACACGACGCGCTCGGGATCATCACGCTAGAAGGCGCGTTCCTCCATTTACTTGATGAGGCTGAGGTCGGCCCGGGGGACGTTTATACCGTGTTTGTGGACGTCTGCGGTGATTACTACGGGCCGCATTACACGAGAAACAATGATACGTCACTCACGGTTAACCTGAACCCGTATAGCATCAACACGGACGCATACCACAATGGATGTCCGGTGAGAATTGGGATCACGTCCACCCACACACTCAAAGAACAAATCGCCTATGGGAATCGAACCGACGACCTCACGTCCCGAACGGTGTTCCATGTATGCCCTTACCCCACGCTAAAGGAGCGGTACTGGGCCATGGTCGAGGTTCCGCTCCTGTTTGCCGTCGTCTGCATCGGGCTTTGTCTTTGTGGCCAATGCCTGCTATGCACGATCCTCTGCGGCTGGTGTACATCAACCATAGCGCTGTACAACCGAGTGCGGATGTCTAGGAGGTCCAGGCGCGTGCTTCTTAACGAATTCAAGAGAATGGGCGCGGATACCTCAAACAAGATTTATAAGACTTTATCAGCGGTTTATATTTCCCCCGACCTTGTGACGGAAACAGAATACATCGCGTCTGGCGGCCAGGGCGAGATCCGGCGCGCCGTATTCAAGGACCGCGTCGTGTGCGTCAAGAAGCTCCACGAGACCCTGAATCGCGACACACGGTCCCTCGAGGAGTTCGCACGCGAGGGCGTCACGCTGCGTGGCCTCAAGCACCCCAACATCATGCAATTCATCGGTGCGACGTTCCACCCGCCCCACATTGTGCTTATTGTTGAGTTTTGTGATTTTGGGTCACTAGATCGGTACATGGCCCAGCGAACACTCCACGGTAATCCCCTCAATTGGTCTGAGAGGATCGACTTGATCGTCGGGGCGGCGGAAGGATTGGCGTACATTCACGCCAAGGGGCTGCTTCATCGCGACATCAAGCCCGAAAACATTCTTCTCGGCGTTAAGAAGGGTCAACCAATCGCCAAGATCGCCGACCTGGGTCTCGTCACAAAGATGAAAATGAAGCACCGCGACCAAACCGTGACCACCATCGGGACGCCCGTCTTCGCACCACCCGAAGTCAACGAGGGCGGGCCGTACGACGCGAAGGCAGACGTCTACGGTTTCGGCATGACCATGTGGTGCGTCGCCCACAACGGGAAGATCCCCTTCGAGGACGTGCCCCACGCCATCACTGTAGCTCAGAAGGTGGCGCGCGGAGAACGACCCCCGATAGACGCGGACGTGCCCGTGTGGCTGTCTGACCTCATCGTTGACTGTTGGGACCAGAAGGCGTTCTGCAGGCCATACATGAGACAAGTTGTAGAAAGGCTCAAGAAGGGGCCCGCAGCAGTGCCGATAAGGGATGACCAGATGAACTTCCCGCTGCTGGCGAAGGGGCACACGGAGATCAACTCGTGAGGCGTTGAACGGGGACCTAACGAACATAAATAATCTTATAATCTTATTGGAATACGATTTCCTATTAACATAGGGTAATCTGAGTTTGATTTATAGCCCTGAACGGTGACAACCGAAACAACCGTGACCACCAAATGCAAGGAGAGTCGGATTTACAACAGCCCAATGGACTCACAATAACATTAATTCTTCAACGTCTGTCCCACAGGGCTCTTTCGCGTTTCTCCGACTCATGTGGCAGCGTTTTGACCATTTCTCTTTTCCTCTCTTCTGCAGAGTTGAGTTCCTGCTCCAATTTTCAGTTTCTGAGCGACAAGTATCAATGTACACTGCCGTATCAGGCCAACAGCCCTCAAAAACCCAAGACGGCCATTTCTTCAACGACGACGTATGCCACTTGGACCTCTCCCAGATGCCACACTGTTGATGCTGCCTTCTGCGTTCATGGGTGTTGGTCAGGAATCATACCGAACGGAGACCGGGGCCTTCTCACGTGTGGCAACGACCGCGGTCTGTACCGAATTCTCGAATCGGAGACATCCATTGAACCGAAAATGGTGAGTCGGTTCCCGACTGCGGTCAAGCAGATAGCGTACAGCACGGACGATAACCTGATTGCCACTACGTTGTCCAACAACAACATTCACTTTTTCCATGCAGACGATTTGTTTGGCAACACGGCAAATTTTCAAAAGATCGGCACGGTTGACGACCAGGAAGGGGAAGCTATCGGCCGCATTGAGTTCATGAAATCACAAGGCGGCCAGACGCCTCTCATAGCGAGCTACGGCGACACTATCCGGCTGTACGGGACACATTTCGAGACGTCGTCCGCCACGTCCGATGCCCTGTCCGTTAAGAAGACCCTCATGGGGTCGGTGAGGGACTCCCGCGCCTTCAGCACGTTCACAACCAACGAGCACATGCTGGCCACTGGCGTCGGGTGCAGCCAGGCCTACGTTCGCTTTTGGGACGTGGCACAGCAGATGCCGTTCCTCAAAGCCAACAACTTCCTGGGCGTGCTGTCACTCGACCTGAACGTGGCCCAGCAGGAGTGCGTGGTCGGCACGGGTGACGGTTCTTGGGGCTACCAGGGAAGCGTTTTTGTGGTCGACCTTCGCGATCCCGATGGCAGCAGACTCAGCCTGACAGGCAAGATTCCCAACCGGCTGTCGGGTAGTTACAGTGTGAGGGCATGTTCGGATGGGGTTAGCGTGCTATCGGGCCACGGTAACGGCCAGATTAACATTTATGATCGCCGCATGGCAGGGCTGGTCAGCTCACGTTCGTTGCGGGAGAAGCCTCGGTCCAAGTGTGTCATTAATCATTTAACGGAGTGGGGAGACCGCATTGTGGCGACCACGGCGTCACGGCAGAGCAGCTTGGTGTACCTGACACAGAAGTGAAGGCCTGCTGCATCTGTAAGGTAAGGTGCTGCATCATATCATATCATATCATATCATATCATAAGTCATCAACAACGGCGGCATCGGACACTGACGCATCTCGGCATAAATCTCCACGTAGGCTCCCTCGCTGGACACTCAACTCGCACCACAATACCACAATCACCTATAAATCCACCAACTCTTCTTTGTCTTGCGATGATTATTGATATTCCCCACTCACCTATAAAGCCGTCTTTAATACAAGGATCGCTGCTCATTTTTCGAAAATCTCGAGAAATACATGTTTTTTCATGACAAACAAGCGCGTGCGAGTGCACTGCCGCAATGCGTGCGCGATGCGATGACGGAACTTGCCTGATCCAAAATTGCCCAGACCAAAAAATGAGTGACTACGGCTACGATGACGGGGGTGGAGACGATAACAACGACTACGGCAACTACGGTCTCGATGACGTTCCTTCATATGGCGCAGACTACGGTGTGGACGACGGAGACGCTGCAAACGTAGACCTCATGCCGGTTGCGGAGCCTTCCACCGAGGTCTTCCCGCCAGAGCCCGAGCTATCGTCTCATGGCTCCATTGCCCCGCCAGTGCCGTCTCATTCGCGGTCCCAGTCCACATCGTCATCTTCCTCCTCCTCATCCTCATCCGACAACTCTGACCCTGGAGCCCGCTATGGGCAGCAGGACCTGCTAGTCCAGGACAAACCGACGCGAACGAAGCGCGGCGTCTCATATCCCGGGTATCCAGCACCTTCCTCAGAGGCTGAGTCAGATAGCGTTCTTGCTCAGATTAAAACAGACAACAGCGACAGGGATATGGACGACATCCCCACGCTGGGCCCTTACGGCTATTCGATGGCCAACAAGCTCCGGAAGATCAACTTCGTGGTCTTTATAGCGCTCGGGGTGGCCAGTGTAGCTGCATTGATAGCGCACATCTTGTTGCTCACGTTGTCACAGCAATCCTGGGGCATACTCATTTGGTACGCCGTCGTAGCTGCCATCCTCACCTCCAAGGCTGTCAACATCGCGCTGACGTTATTCTCGCCCTTGACGCCGCTTGTCAAAAGGCAGATTATTATGGGTGATGCGATATTTATGGTGCTGCCCACCGTGCTCTGTGTGCTTCTCACAATCATAACGGTGTGGGTTTCAAGGATGTTTAACTAAACCTAAACCTAAGTTTTTCGCGGCAAATATCACGATGCAATTAAATGCAATAGGTACATCTGTCAGACATGAGCATACTGGCTGAGTACCATTGGTATCTGCCGGCCCATTCCCAGTTTTCGAAGAAGTTGGATGAGATTCGTTGTCTTAATCAATTGATGATGAGTAGTCAAAGATTAACACGAGAGTATGCTGCACACACGCATTATATGCTACCCACATCATCATCCGGCAAAATGGTGCACTTGATCCCGAGTTATAAATGATTTTTAAACATGCACCCACGGTTCATCAATTTCCGGTAACCTGCCCCGAAACACGAAAATTTTCGCAAATCGGGACCATGTCAGGTCTGTATTGACCACCATCGTCCAGCACGCCCCATCTCAACCTTGGGAATTTATAGCCAGCAACAACAAATGCAAACCGATTACGCAGCTCACAAGATCCGAAGGGATTTCGTGTGCCCTACTTGTGGTAGCGCGTTCGGGCAAAAGTCTCATCTCACACAACATGTCAAAAGTGTCCATTTGGGAGAGAAACCGTTCCAATGCGAAGAATGTGGCCAGAGATTCGCGCTAAAGGGCGACATGAACAGGCACATCCGGTCAGTGCACCTCAAGGAGCGCCCCTTCAAGTGCCAGCACCCTGGCTGCACCCGTGCCTTCTCTACGGCGCGGCATCTCCGGCGGCACGTGTTGATTCACACAGGTGAGAAGCCCTACGGATGCCCGTTGACCGAATGTGACTACAAGTCAACGCGTCTGTGCAACTTATACGGCCATATCAGGAGAAAGCATCGCGAGATGGCGGAGGAAGTTGTTGCGCGTGCCAAAGAACAGTATAGCCGCCGGGCCCCAAGCAAAGTTAAGGTCGAGCTCGCGGAGAAGGTCCAGGACAATCCCGTCCAGTACAGCTCGGGCGTCAGGCTCCATCTGCCGCCTCTTCAGTCCGAACCAGCACATCCAACCGAGCCCGTTGCCATCGCCAAGATCAAACTGCCACCGAGCGGGACGTACAATGAATGTCTCTATTGTGACAGCTCAGGGTCATCATGCAGGCTCTGTGCGCTCTGCGCGGACCCGCTGCCACCCCCCGTGACTGAGGCATCGCTCGGTATCGTCCCCGTCTCCCTCTTTGGGCAAGACTTGATAGATAACTCCGCGCTGCCGGTACTGCCGTCGGACAGTGCTCTAGGAGACGTCCAAGACAGCGTGGAGAGGGTGAGGTTGGGCTACGATATGGGTGGGAGCACTAACTTTGCTGCGTTTGATGATTCGTACAACCTACAACTGTAAATAACCGGGAAGCTCTTGCCCTGCGGGAGGCCGCCTGTGGCCTGATACCACGCCTATTGGATGTGTCTTTGGCAACAGATGTTGGTTTTGGACACGGTGAGTGTCAATAGCTGGTTGAGTCAAAATATTTATATATTTTGCCGCATTGATGCGGAATTGGTAAAAGCTGGGGGTATCAACTCCGCAGGAAGAGGTGTTATCACATCTGTGACAGCATTGCTTGAACATTATTTATTGAAGTAGGACAAAAGTTTCAACAGGCGTGATATAGATGGCTGATCAAAAGTACGTGGTTTGGAGCGCGCCATCGTGCTTCAATGGCAACAAACTTACTCAGAATTGTGCTAAAGATCGGAATGGTCGGCGACAGTCAAATTGGAAAGACTTCTCTAATGGTTCGGTACGTAGAAGGGACTTTCGACGAAGATTACATCCAAACCTTGGGCGTCAACTTCATGGAAAAGGTTGTGAACGTCAGACACAACGAGATCACCTTCTCCATCTGGGATCTGGGAGGTCAGTCTGAGTTCATCAACATGCTGCCTCTTGTGTGCAACGAGGCCGTCGCGGTACTCTTCATGTTTGACCTTAGCCGCAAGGCGACCCTCAACTCGGTGCGCGAGTGGTACAAGCAGGTGCGTGCCCTTAATAAGAATGCTTTCCCTGTCCTTGTCGGCACCAAGTACGATTTATTCGCGGCGATGGATCCCGCAGAGCAAGAGGACATCTGCAAGACGGCGCGGCGCTACGCCAAGGCCATGAAGTCACCGCTCATCTTCTGCTCGACGTCACACTCGATCAACGTCCAAAAGATCTTCAAGATCTTGCTGTCAAAGGTCTTCGACCTTAAGTGTCCCGTCGCAAAGATTGAGCAGATCCCAGACCCCCTCATTGAGTACTAGGCGCCGTTGTTAGCCGGGCTGGCGTAGCTCGCGGGCCCGAGTGTTCATATACCAATAAATGCAGGAGAATCTGGAGTGGGGGTGCTTGTGAGGATCACAGGAAGCGAGAATCTACACCAGCCCATTAAGACCCGTCTGTCAATCCCGCTTGTCCCGCTTGTTAGCTTTTCCGGATGAATATATAGTTTTTCTGTTTATCGACTTGACTTTTTGAAGTCACAACACAAAACATTTCATGATTGGGATAGAAGAGGAGCACGACGTGATCAGACAGTCGCTGGAAAAGATGTTTATCGCCGGTGAGGAGCGTCCCGCCGCTTTGATGACCGATTTCTCTGATTTTGATGGTGTTCGCATCAAGATGAACGCTCTCCCCGACAGCAACGAGCTGACCGTGTCTGTATTCTCCCCTTGCTGGGCCTCTCTCCAATCTTTCAACGCTGAGGAGCACCTCGACGCTGTGTTTGGCGAGTATAAGACGGAAACAGCCGAGGATATGTCTTACTCGATCAAGTTTGACCTGAACGCTCTTCCTGAGGACACTGCCGCTCTTGTTGACAGCGTGTCCCGCATCAAGACTGTCATGTACAACGCGCCACTTCTCGATAGCATCAAGGCCGTGAACGCCGGCTCGGGCTTCTCGGATCAGTTCAAGAAGCTTGACTATCGTCCCAAAGAGGCCATGTACTACAGAGCTCAGCGCGATGGTGTGGTGGTGATCTTCAGCGTGGACTGCATCGATCCCATGGAAGCTGCCATCGCTCGTGTCTTCTGCCAGGAGTTTGACGCCGCCCGCAAGCAGCCGAACATGTCGTCCTGCCCCCCGTGCCAGTTCACCGACATGATCCCCCAGGATCTCGAGGACACGCCTGACGTGGACAAGGTTGGGGTGGGCTTTGTGGCCTTCAAGCTCGACACTCACCACTTTGAGGGTGCCAAGGCCGCCGCTATCGGGGCTCGTCTGCAAAACTGGCGGACGTACCTTGCCTTCCACATCAAGGGCACCAAGGCCTTCCTCCACGGCCGTATGAGGAAGCGCGGCGCGACGTGGCTGGCTGAGTGGAACGCCAAGGAGAAGTAGAGAGAGTAAATGTACATTCAAAGTTGAGTTGGGCTGTCGAGCGATACACCCTACCCTACCTTACCTGGCAGTGTCGATCCCAATCCAACCAACCCCCATCGATTTCATCATCTGCATATAATTAATTAGCTTTACTTTCCGTGGCCATGACGTCCGTGGTGTCCTGCAAGAACCATGTGACAAAGCTGTTGCCGAAGCCCTCCTCGGGCGCCATAGTGAGCAGAGTGGCGACCATCCGCTCATGAGCCGCCAGTCTGAGCGAGATCTGCTTGAAGAAGGCAAAGTGAATCGCCGCGAGCCAAAGCATCAGTCCGCCAATCGCCGTGGCGACGCACAGCCTAATGATTTCCTCCACAAGTCGCATGGCGGACCAGTCGCGCTGTGTTTCGTTCATCAGGCCAGTGGATATCGGATCGAACAACTCCATCATGTATTGGAGCCCAATGTTGGCCAGACCGGCGGTGGCAGTGCACGTTCGTGCGTTCGGCTCGAGCCACCGCGACGCTTCGTTGAACGCTTGGATATCATCTGTGATTGACCGAACCAAATTATCTGCCACCGTGAAGCGACACGACGGACATGGTGCGACTGGCGTGTCTGGCGTCAACAGCCCCCCAAGGTACTTGGCAAGAAAAAAAAACATCAGGGGCCGGGTGCTCTCGACGACGTGCTGAAGCGAGGCCATCGAGGCAGCGCCGGCGACGAGGCGCCTATGGCTGGTGGCGGCCGCCGCGGGTTTATCTGCCACATGCAAGGCGTTTATCCCGGCCGAGAAGAGCTGAGCTCTCATCATTTCCGTGCTTGCGACGGCTGTCATGTCCGACGTGAAGCAGGTTGCCGTGCATACCGCGATAAACACAACGAATAGGCTGGCGTTGATGGACAGTAAGAATGTGATTGACCTTCTCAGCATCTCACGTAGCTCGGCGTTCTTGAAGTCCTCCCGGCCGTCGATGTCAGCCCCGCCGGTCGCGATGCGCGGCGCATGGACCTTGATGGCACTGACCATCACGATAACAATGATCAGCGTCAGCACGATCGCCGCAACGATTGAGGGCGTTGACATTGCTAGAAACTGAAGGTAGCTGGGCTTGGTTGATGAAAACACAGCGTCTCCGGCAAAGACGGACGCCTTATGCAGCCCGTGCAGAATATCGTGCTTCATATCGCTCACGCTGCCACTAAACGAGAGAATCTGTGATTTTGTTTGTTGCTTCCACGTGGATAGCGCTTGATCAGCGGTCGAGTTGAACACGTAAAACAAATCATTCGAGCCTGTTGCGTTGGCGGCGTCCTCGTTGATGAGCTCGGGTGGGATGACTCTGAACAGCGTTAGCATGTCAGCCACAGGGACTGACCACAGGTAATCATAACTCGTGAGGTCAATTCCGACGGACCATTGTGCCAACTGGAATGCTATGGACATGAGGTCGATCATCGTCGTGAGTTGGCCGTCAATGGCCCTAAAGTAAGTCAATATAGGGTCCAGTTCGACGCCATAAACGTCTTCTAGCCCTTCCACGACCCTTCTGGCCCGGTCAATGGTGTAGTTCCGGAGTATATCGTAGTTCTCCTTCAGGTCGACCGCTAGGGGTGGCATGGGTGCCTGTGTGAACTGTCGTGTCCCGCTAACGACGTGGGAGATAGTGTCGTGGAGATATTGAAGATCGGTGCGGATGCCGAGGCCATCCTCCATAGCGGCTGACCGCATCGACATGTGGTGCCCAAAGTACACAAACACGGCCACAACAACCGTCGTCGAGGCCACCGTGGCGACAAGAAGAACCACAGTCGTGCCCAGGGCAGCATAGGAAAGCGAGCCTCGATCCTCCGCCTCCAGGTCAGACGCGCTGTAGTCCTCGATCGTGGTGTGCGTCAGGCAGCGCTGGGCGGCCCGCATCTCCCCGTTCAGTTTAAAGAGTCGAGCATTATAGTGACGAGTTATAAATAGAAGAATTGTAGAAATGAATGTGCCGGAGCCGGTGATACATGCGACGACGCACGTGGTGGTGGTGATGCGGGTCCCCCACCAGAGCACCTCCTGGATGTTTCCGGCGGGGTCTTCAATAAAGAACACTCTCATCTCGTGCAACGCGTTTCGGGCCTCGTCGGCCACGGTACGGTACTGCCCGTCAATCATGACTGCTCTGGCTACGGCGATAAGCTCAACGCGGGGCCTGGTCGCGTCGTCGGCCGTGTTTGTGTAAAACCCCTTGTCTCGTGTATCGGCGTACTTCGTGTTGAAAAACTCGAGTTTGGGGTCATCTACAATGTCGTAACTGACGCCGCGGAGGAAGCAGGGCGTCTTCTCCTCCGTCTCGTCGTCATAGCCCATCGCCATCGCCTTCATCGCGATCATTTCGAGTCGCTTGGTCTCAAGCACCGCCTGTTGAATATCGATCAAATAACCCGTCGACACGCCGCCAGTGTCTGTGGTAAGGACGGCTAGATCGATGAGGCGGTCCTCAAGGATGTAGCTGGCGTTGAGATACTGCTTAGCGTGCCACATATCGGCGTTCTGGACGTATCCGAGGGCCGCGTCGTGGACCTCGTCGAGGGCAGCTGATGTGGTGGTGGCCAGTGAGATTCCTTGGTGGCGAGCTGCTACCCCGGATTCAAACGCTGCGACAAAAAATGGGGGGGTGCAAAGCAATAATAACAAAATGCACGAGAAGACGAATGAGACGAGCAGGCCGGCCAGTGTTAGAACCCCAAGGCACGTGGCGCGGGCCTGGAGGTCGTGGAACGCGCGGCGCAGCTCTCCCAGCCTGGCCCTCACGCGGCGCTTGATCTCATGGCCCGTCTTCCTGGCGAACACGTCACTCCTGTCCGTGTGGTCAAGGAATGCGCCATACGATGCAGTCTCCATCGATGAACTGACCATAGTCTGGCACGGTGAGAGCACCCGCCCCGACCCTTCTCTGTGCGGGGGGAGGGTCAAGTCGTGGCCCGAGTCAGGATGGAGCATGCCGACCACACGCCGGGTGAGTCGGGGGGTGGCTATAGTGTCGGTCAGGTTCCCGTCGGCCTCTCCGATGGTGACTTCAGTAAGTGATGAAGCCGTGATGACCCGACCCACCTTCATGGCCGGTGTCAGGGAAATTGTCCCGGGTAGCGAGGTGAATGTCGACGTCGAGTCGTGGTGGGTCGACACCGTGGGTAGGGTGGGGGAGGACCAGGCTGAGTCGGACGAGGCGGCGGGGGTCGACTGCCGGATGCTGTTGAGGGCCAGAGGGGAGGTCACGGCGGGCGGGGTGGGGGGCGCGTGGGGGGCGCCGGACACGTCGTCCGCACCGACCCCGAGCCCGAGCCCATCGCTCAAGCTCAAACTATCAAGGTCCAGGTAAAGATCGTCGGAATTATCAGTGTCGAGATCGAGCGAGGCTGACGCAGTGTGTCCAACCAAAACATCGGAGCCGGACAGCACGAACGGGTCGGACCCAAGCATTCCCATCTCGCGGCCAGGATCGACACTGGGATCGCTCATTAAATCCAAGTCGAACCCATCCTCACCCGACACACTATCCGACTGGTCCATCGCACCCGATAGAGATGTATCACTCGTACAGGGTGGCGTCATCTCAGGCGGATTGACCGTCACCGTCACATCTGTGGAAGCTCCCGTAGATTCTGTCATATCTAGGTCAGATTCGTCAGTTATGTCCATAATATCTGCCGGCGGCATCGACGTGTCTGTGGTTTCCCACAGCGTTGTGGCGCGCCCTGTGTCGCTGGAGGAAAACTCGTCTTGACCTGATAGGGACACGACGTATCTCTTGCCAGTTCCGAGGGCCAGGCCTGACATTGTCCCTGGTCCTGGGCCCGAGTCGGTGGTCGTGTTGACTCTATCTTGAGACTCAATGTCACTTGACGACGATGATTCTCTCCGAACAACGCTCTGATCGGCGTCCGATTGTCTCCGGCGGACGGATGGGCGTCGACGACGGGTATCTGGGGTGCTATCATCATCAATGGTCATGGCTGAGATGCGTCCGAGAACATTGGCTACGGTAGACTTGTTGAGGCGGAGAAACAGCGCCATATGTTCAGCCTGCACCGTGTGGAGCCTGTCGAATGAGAAGTACATCGTTAACGCCATGCCACCAAGGCCTATCAGCAATGATACAAGAAATATGACCGTGTTGATGGCCATGACGAACCAGTGGACGACGCTCTTCACCTGCTGCAGCTTGGCGATCAGCGTGTTGACCTGAGCGTGGAGCAAACCCTCTGTGTTGGAGTGGAAGATCGCTAGATCGTCTTCTGTGTAGTCTTGGCGCGCAACCGCCTGTGCGCTGTGGACTGCAAGTGCTACAAACTCTGCAAATGAAGTCTGGACTGATTTGAGGGCGACGGCGCTCGATGGTGGTGCGGGGCCGGCCACAGGCATCAGCGCCACTACTGACGGGGACGATATGTCTCCAGCGAATGCAGGGATGATGGCGTTCAACACGAGGCTGTCCACTGTCCCGCAGTACGATCCGATCGACCCCGCGAGATCGTTAATGTTGTCGTTGAGGCGGCCTCTCATGTCTAACGTCCAGGTCGCGTGTGTGCTGAGGGCGCCGGGGTTACGGTCCTCGTAGACGATGGAGGCGACTACAAAACTCACCTCGTTGAACTCTGAACGAATCTGGGCGGCTTTGACGAAAGCGTCAGCCATGTTTTGTTGAACGCGGGAAGCACTAAGGTTAAATAGCAGGAGAGCGGCCATGCTTGCGAGAAAGCTGCAGATGAGCACGCGATAGCCTCTTCCTGAGACGAGAGGGGCCTCGCGGACGTGGACAGCGCGACGGGCGCGGATATGCTCTGAAAAGTTGAACTCTGACAGGAACTCGTCGCGCGCGGCACCCGCAGTGGCGTTGGTTTGGTGCGTTTCAGCATGGACGAGGTCAGCGAACTGGCGAAGCTTGTCTGCGCTGCGTACGTCCTGGATCACGTCGCGTGTGAAGTCAGCGTAGGCCCGAATCAACCCCTCACGCTCCGGGAAGTTGTCCAGGAGCCAGAGATGCGTCATCTCGGCGTCCTTGGCTCGCTTATACAGGTCCGCGCTGTAATCGAACAACAGCTGGAGGTTGGGGTCATGCAGGCTGAGTTGGGACCAGAAAGCCTCCATTGCGACCTTCACCTCCTGTGTCTGGCGTCGAACGAGGCGCTGCTTGGCGTGGAACTGCTTCAGGAGCGCTGAATCGAACCCCGTGGAGACTGCGTGTCGCTGAGCCTCTGCGTCGTGTCGCATGCCAGCCATGAGCATCGCGAACGTCAGGTTGGACAGCTTGCCGTACATCTTGATGGCTCGATCGGCCTCGTAAATGGTAGCTTCTGGATTGGATCTGATGCACAGCGTTGCCATGACGACCATGGCTCTACAATACGCTCTGGTGCCCGTGAGTCGCTCGAGAATGTCTGCCACGCGAGAGATGCGGCTCATAGCGAAGGCCGCGTTGTGTTCGACGACCGGCATCATGTGAAGAGCGTTGAGTCTGTTCCGAGACTCTGAAATAGCGTCGAGGCTGAGGTTCTTGGAGAGCGAGTACGTCAAAGCGAAGTGAAATACCGAGCGAGTGAGAGTGGGACGCAGGTCAGCGGCTTTGGCGTCGTTCGCGATTGACGAATCGGCGGGAAAGAGCGTATTCTTGTATTTGAAGACTTGGAGGATGTAGCGGACCAAAAGGACAGTCACGCCAAAAACGGGGGCAAAGACCATCAACGGCCACCACCGCTCGCGACCGGCCGCAGTAAGAAGTGCCGTCGTGCCGACAAACATGTGTGCAGCCGTGTGAATGGCCGCGATCCCAAGATGGACATACATGGGAAAGCCAATGAAGCTGACCCCGGTCACCACACACGCCGCGCCGGCCAGACCGTATGGTATCCGGGCGACTTCTCTCCTTTCGCCGCCTTCAAGAATCCATCCAGCGAGTGTACACATGACAACGCGCATCAGGACATCAATCATTAGTGCTATGGATGGAAACATGGCAAGGCGTGTCAACTTGGTGCCCATGTTGTGATTAAACAGCGCGTAGCCCACAAACAGGCCGAGAATTATCATTAACGCTGGAAAGACCAGTGATATTGCAATGTGCGTCAGCGACAGCACGTCACCACCAATCGGAAAATGGTCAGACACCCTGATCTCCTGGTAGATTATGATGTTTGGGAGGAGCATGGGGCCGGCCATGAACCTAACGTACGACGTAACAATGTTGTAATAGGTTTGGCTGCTCCATTTGAAGGTGGTGGAAAGGCGGCGATTGACGATGAGGTCAACAAGCGTGGTTGTGAGTAGACCAAGCCAAATGAGAGCTTGGATCGCGTAATAGTGGGAGAAAAGCTTGACGTGGGTTGACAATTGAAGAAGACGAGGCAACGGAGATAGTTTGGCCAGCCAAGCAACGCAGGAGTCGGATAAAAGAGAGGTAGCGCAGGAAACGTAAAAATAAGTGCATAACATGAAGCTTAGCGCCTTGAATAAAGGCTTGACGGTTATGGAATGCTTGCGAAAGAATTGTGTGACGCGTATTGCAAAATGAACAACCGGCATGCCCAATTCAGCAGGATGTGGGACTGTTTCTATGTACAGGGAATCGTCTATCACGACGGCAGTGCCCTGATCGGGCGGATCCATGGACATTGAGACTGCAGCGTGTCTGATGACTTTTGTGATCCTAGATTATTTGGGCTCACCGGATCCAGCTACCGTACACAGATAAATGTACAGGTGGATTTCAGGGCTTAGTTATTGAATATAAACCATCGTCAGCTTCTGCTTTTAGTATGCCCAAATTCGACAACCCCAGTTAAATGCACAGCCAAACGGATTTACGCACACTATGTGATCTTACAGCCATGCAATTACCAGTGGCAACAAGAAGCTGTAAAACCGAAATCGTTCGATTTATGACTGACACGCAGGGACACAAAGCCGACACAAAGCCGATGGGAGATGTTGAGGGCAATGTGTTTATGTCTGTCTTAAAGACTGGCAAGAACAAGCGCGATTATTACCACCCAGCCGCAGATAACCGCCATAGCATCTTCCTACCGTCGAATTCGTCGCTTGTTGACCTCTATAACCTCCCCAAGAAGAAGATTGACTCCGGTATGCTCAAGGATCACATCATGAAGCAGTCATCTCGCACCACCACGCAGCTTGTCACTCTATCGAACAAGGTGGTTGAGATTAACGAGTCTGACCAATCAATTCAGACCGTTTCGGGCTGGCCCGTCCCCCGCACGGTCAGTATTCTTGACGAGGAGACATTCTACAACGAGAAGCTGGAGGCCTTTGCGGTCTACATCATCTCAGAACCTCTCTCAGTTCCCAAGAAATTCATTGCGAAACGTCGTGCCGTTGAAAGCAGCAGCGTTGCCAAGCTTCTCGATGGAGCGCGGTCCATCGCTGACCTGATGCTCTTACTCCAACACGAGGCGAATAACAAAGCACTGGAGGCGATCACAGCGGATGTGTTTAGGTTCAAGCAAGGATACATTCTTTTGCGTGAAAACATGTCGGGTGCACGTCAAAGCGTCGAGGGCGTGATAGACCAGGGCCTACAGCGCCTTGTGGCGGACAACAAGGTCTACACAACGTGCCTTACTCAACCCAAACACCTCGGAACACTGCATCGCGCGGTGGCGCACTTTGTCGTCGAATCGCTCCAAGCTGCGCTATACACGAGTCTTTATAACGTATTCAGGGAGGAACAGGACGCGTACAGCGCCTCCTGTGTCCGTCTCCAAGTCGTATGTCCAACACCTCTCGAGCTTGGCGCCGCACTCGGCCTTGACGCGTCCATAGCCAGTCAGGCAGGCACCCCCCAGGTCAAATCGATCGCCGCGTCCATGTCGGAGGCAATCGTTGCCGCCCCGACGCCCCACGAGGTTCTGTCGGTCATCAAGCACCATGTGGACCGGACACTCTCATCCTTGACGACGTCGGGCCCGATGGTCACCGATGACATTCTTCCCCTGGTCGCTATGTTGCTTCTAGAGGCCAGTCCGCGAGATAGGGCCCTTATGGTAGTCGTGCTTCAATTCTGTAGACATTTCCTCATTGGTGATGCGGCACCCGAACATGAATACTACCTCTCGACATTCGAGGCGGCCGTCAAGCAGATATTACACACAGCAGGGAAGTTTGACCCTGTTGCCGGTGAACGTGTCGGCATTCCCCACCCACCTCGCGCCGCCCTCCCCCCAGCCCAGACCCACCCGACACACACCGTATCCATGGCGGGGCTACCGGTGGTGCGGGAGGTCATGGCGGTGGATGGGCACCAGGCGCAGGGCGTTCGGCAGGGCAGTCCGCCGAGGCCGAGGCCGGTGAGGAAGAAGCTGCCGCCGAGGACGATCGTGATGTGAATGGGATGGAGTTAGGTGTTAGGATACGAGACAGTGTAAAGAGTAGCTTTTCTGAGGGAACGGCAGACATGTTAACAGGAACTACCGTACTCTATAAATCGACTGCGAAAAATCAACAACGAGCATTCTGGGGATACCAACCAGTGAATATCAGTACTATGTCCTATAACAATCGACAACCATATCAAAAATCCCGAATACAGTGGAAACGGAACGTGATGATGGCCAATAACTATGTACGGCAGGTTGAGAGCGGCCGTAGCATCCACACGCTACATGGAGATCAAGCCAGCGTCAAATCGGATGATGGATCGGCCGAACCCTTGGATTCCACGACTGTGGATGTCATCGACCGTCTGAACGCCCATTTAGACTCTGAAAAATCGATTGATAGCCTCCATCGCTTAAGATCGCAGTCTGTCACGGGCCGTCGCGAAAAGCCCGCCGTGCGTCGTACACGCACCGCTCTTGAGCGTGAGAGCCTAGCCGGTAGGTGGGTGGAGCAGTCTTGCATCAAGGGTGTTACGTTTCTCGATAACAGACTTCCTGCGGGACTTGAAGAGTGGACGAGCCGCGAACGGTCACTAGCTCAGGCGATACGAAAGGGCAGAGACGCCGAAAAACACCGCCAGCAGATGGTAAAGGCCATCAGTCGTGCCGAGCGCGCCCCCCGCCGCCTGAGCCGCCTTCCGCACCGCTCCCGGTCCGTCATGGGCGTCAGGGAAGTTACCGCATCCGACGACAACGCGCCCCGGGGCCGCGCCTTAAGGTACCATATGGAGCAACAGGCGAAGTATCGGGCAGATATACAGGCAAAAATGGACCGTGGTATCGATGTGGACGCCGAGGAGCGCACAGCTCAAGACCTCATATTACGCCGATCAGAATGCCCCAATAGCTACAGCTGGTTCCTGAAAAGAAAGGGAAAAGAAGCAATGCCTGGCGGACCAGATGAACTGCTGCAGGCCGCCGCCAAGGCACAGTTGGCATCGCCCGCAGAGACTATGTGGCGCGCGTCCCTAAGGGCTGAGACTTCGGTGCCGCCGGTCGAGGAGTTGAAGAAGGGCGACGATGAGAGAGTCGAGTCGTTGGTCGGGCGGTTCGAGTCATATGATATTGAAGATATGTTGCATTTATCACCTGATGAAATTCGACGAGTTAGCGATGTGAAGCGCCGGCTATTAACAGCCAAGCGGGAACTCGAATCCACTCGCATGGAGATGAAATCTAAGATATCAGCCATTGTGGCCGCTGATGACGAGAGCACGGCTGCTCTGACGGACCAACTTATCCGAAAGGCACGGCAGGGTGTTCTGGACACAGGGGCGACCCCGGTCAACCTGGGGGATGACGACAGCGAGGGTGGGGTTGGGGTGGAGGTCAGGTCGTCGTCGGCGATGGGCCGGTCTGCCCTCACCCCTCTCGAGACCCCTCATCTGATCGGGCAGACCCCAACCCGACCCGGCCCAGTCAGTCGGCGGATGGAGACACCCAACCCACCCAACCCACCCAACCCACCCAGCCCGGTCCTCGACAACACACCTGCACCTGCACCCAC
>PPCM01000612.1_pt1 | contig 26429 bp, 18 predicted proteins | sample 1555541 | NCBI WGS metagenome assembly PPCM01 (sample SAMN05284479, study PRJNA326546) | Marine sediment metagenome, whole genome shotgun sequencing project. | isolation source: marine sediment | place: Germany: Wadden Sea | collected 2012-09-05 | reverse complement strand
GTTGTCGGACGCGCCGGTTCTTATTTGCGTGCGCCCAGAATCATCTGTTCGGGTATCTGTTTGCCCGAAGGCCCTCTGTCAATCCGGCCACAGGCTTTTCGTCAACTTGCCCGGTGGTCCTAATTTACCCGGAGGCCTGTCGTCAGCCGCCGATGCGTACCTCAAGGCCCCTCATGGTCAGTATTCCCTTTAGTTTCTCCACTTCCGCCCTTGTGGGGGGCAGTATGTCGGGCAGTCCGTACTCCCTGCCCACAACAGGGTAGGTTGCAACGCCGTACCTGTGATAGGGCAGGAGCTCCACCCGTTTAAGGCGGCGGAGAGATGCGGCAAACGTTGCTGTTTTCTCCATGTTTTCAGTGGAATCGTTGATCCCGGGAATCAGGGGAACCCGGATAATCAGTTCCACCCCGGGAAATCCGGTGTCGATGCGCCGGATGTTCTCGAGTATCCGTTCGTTGCCCCTGCCTGTGACGGCCCTGTGAACAGAATCGTCCATATGCTTTACATCCACGTACACAAGATCCAGGTGCCCCAGTATCCGTTCAAGGGAACGCGGGGCGGTATATGCCGTGGTTTCCATGGCCGTATGAAATCCCATCTCCATGGATCGCCTCAGGATTTCCGCCGCGAAATCCGGCTGGAAGGTGGGTTCCCCGCCGCTCAGGGTCACCCCGCCTTGCGATCTGTGATAAAACACCGAATCCTTTTCCAGTTCCTCCATAACCCGGTCCACATGGACCTTCCTGCCGATCACGGCTCTGGCACCGGTGGGGCAGGCGAGGGCGCAGTCGCCGCACCCCTTGCACGACGGGTGATCAAAGCCGGGGTGAGACGGCGCCTTGAGGCCTGCGTGATCCGTGTGATCCGAATGATCCGCGTGGGTTGTCTGGGCGCACAGGTTCCAGCATGACCCGCATTCCCGGCACCTTTCCGGGCGAAACCCCATTTCGGGGGCAAGGGCCTGGGATTCGGGGGAAGCGCACCAGAGGCATTCAAGGGGGCATCCCTTGAGGAAGATCACCGTCCTGATGCCGGGGCCGTCGTACACGGCCAGCCGCTCAATTTTATAAATAATTCCGCTCATTGAACTCCCCGGTGCCGGTTACCGGCGGCAGGCGCCCGACAGGCTGTCGTCGGCCTTGAAGCTTAAAATGGACCTGCCGATGATCTCCTCCTGAACATCCTCCCCCAGCTCCACGAAGTAGGCGGTGTAACCCGCCACCCGGATCAACAGGTCCCGGTACTCCTCGGGGGATTCTTTTGCCGCGCGAAGGGTTTCGGTGGAAACCACGTTGAACTGCACATGGTAGATGCCGAGGTCGCACATGCTTCGGATCAGCCACATAAGGTTGCGAAGACCCTTGTCGTCCGCCACGAATGAGGGGTCCAGCTTCATGTTCAGAAGCGTTCCGGAAACAAACATATCGTGGGGAATCTTGGATACGGATTTCAACACGGCGGTCGGGCCGTTTACATCGGTGCCGCCGGTGGGTGACAACCCGTCCGTGAGGGTGGTCCAGGCCTTTCTGCCCGAGGGCAATGCGCCCACCGCAAGGCCCAGGGGCACATGGGCGGATACGGGCAGAATTCCGCTGATCATCTTTCCGTGGGGCGTGTCGTATCGATCCACCTCGTCGGCCATGAATGCGAACATCTCCGTGGCGATTTCATCGGTCTCGGGGATATCGTTGCCGTATTTATGGGCGTTTTTGCACAGGGCCAGGGTCCTTTCATGGCCCTTGAAATTACCTTCCAGAGCCGTGAGCAGCTCGTCCCAGCTTACGCTCCTGTCGGTGAAAACAAGCTGCTTCACGGCCGAGAGGCTGTTGATAAAATCCGCGACCCCATCCATGATGACCCCGTTCCCCGTTGAATACTTGGGCCCGCCCCATTGGTAATCCGTTGCATTTTCCACGCATTCGGCAAAGGTGAGGGAGGCCGCCGGCACGGGGCGGTCGTTCCATGTGCTTTCAAGGGCGCCGTTGGCCTCGGCGATCACCTCGATGACCCGCGCGATCTGGGCCTTTACCGCATCCTTGAACTCCTCGAAGGAGCTGAAATTTCTCGGGTCTCCGGTTTCAAGTCCCAGGCGCTCGCCTGTTTTCCTGAAGATTCCGTTCGTGAGGGCGAACTCCACCATGCTGCCGAGGTTCACGTCGGCGATGGCGGTATAGCCCCTGAGTTTTCCCATGAGGTTGGTTTCAACGCATCCGCAGGGGTTCCAATTATAGGCCTCTTTCAGGGTCACGCCCTTTTTAAGGAGCATCTTGATGCCCACCTCGTCGTTGTGGATGGCGGGAAACCCGGTTCCCTCCCTTACCAGGAGGGCGATTTTCCTCAGAAAGGACGCGGGGTTTTTGCCCGCGTGATACCGCACGGAAAGGGAGGGCTGGTAGAGTTTCACGTCCATCATTGCCTGGAGCATCATATAGGAAAGCGCGTTCACGGCATCCTGGCCGTTCTCGTCCACGCCGCCGCAGGAGGCGTTCTGGAACATGTTGTAGCCGCTGGCGAACTCGGCTGTTTTTCCGTCCTGGAACAGACAGGGTTCGGAGAACTTAACGAACAGGCAGTCCATAAGCTCCTGGGCGTCTTCTTCGGTGAGAACGCCGGCTTCCACGTCCCTCCTGTAAAAGGGGTAGAGGTACTGGTCCATCCGGCCCGGATTATAGGAGGCGGCATTCTGCTCCATGATGGTGCAGGTGTGGTAGAGGTACATGGACTGGAGGGCTTCCCTGAACGATCCCGCCGGATGTAACGGCACCCGCCCGCAGACCCGTGCGATCTCCGTGAGCTCCGCCGCCCTGACCGGATCGGCCACCTCTCCGGCAAGGCGCAGGGCCTCTTTTTCGTATCGGCCGGCAAGGAGGGTGATCCCCTCGCAAACGAGGAGCAGGGATTCGAGATAGGTCCTCTTCTCGTACCCGTGGGGGGCCGCAGGATCGATCCGGGTCATCCTCTCCTCGACCGCCCTGCGAATGCCGGAAATGCCTTTTTCAAGGAGGAGATCGAACCCCACGGTCAATTCCCCGGGGCCTCTCACGGCCTTCCGGTCGATATAAATCACAGCATTGTCCCTCAGGGGAGCCACGCTTTCTGGAATTCGCTTCAGCCATTTTTCAAAAACCGACCTGTTCTTCCAGTAGGGTTTTATGGTCTCGTTAAAGATCCTTTTATCCTCTTCGGTTACCTTGAAGGGGTCGTAGGGCCTGTTGGTCATGGTATGGAGTTCGTCGTCCATTATGGACCAGCAGACATCGGCGCTGAGGATACCGCCCCTGATCTTGCTTCCGGAACACCCGACGATCAGCTCCCTGTCCCAGATGACGACACTCTTTTTCCGGCATTGTTCAAGGAACGCCTTTGCCTTGCGCAACACGAGGGGTTCGCCTTCCGTTTCCCGGAAGCTTTCGGTGAGGATTCTTGCATTCTCAAGATCGATGGCGGGTGTTGTATGGATGACCCGCTTTTTGAGCGTATTGATCCGCTCCATATATGTGGGCTCTGTTTCGCGCGAAGCGTTGTTTTCGGCTCTGTTTTCCATAATCGTCTGCTCCCTGGTGTTAAATAATGACCGAAGGCGGATAGAGTTTCCGGTAGCCCGGTATCCCCCGTTCGTTACAGGCGCCTTGCGCGAGCTTCCCGTGGGCTTACCGGGGCTTGCTTCCGGTTCCTGTTCCTCAAGGGCTCTTTCCGACTCAGAGAGCAATCTTTGTGCCGGCAGGACAGGAGCCTGATCCTCGGATGCCGTTTGGATCTTGAGAAAAACAAACGGAAATTGAATGAGATGATCGAGAGATTAAACCATCTGAAAACATTGAGATAAATAGAAAAATCGCGTGTGGAAAAAAGTGTCGGGGGAGATGAGAATAAAGGTGGCGTGAAAAAAAAAGACAATGCCTTCCGAAAAAAAATGTAAGAGGGTGTCGCTCCTGTTTCGCCTTGCTTAGGGCGGGAGTTTTTCGCTTGTTGATTACTCTCCCGGGACCGTTCAATCATCCCGACCGGTTTCAAGGCCCGCTGTTTGGTAAGAGTCGATCTTCCGTTACAACCTGGCCCTGCGGAAATGGGGAATCATGGAGTCCTTGCCGGACAACGGGGAAGGTGACAATGCCCATTGAAGATCACGTTTTATTGAGCACTCCACGATACCGGCATCCTCCCCGGAAAATGTAAATCGATTGCCGGCTCACTGTTCATGGTCGACCCGTTCACGGAGCGACGAGCTTTTGATACATGGGCTGAATCTGAGAAAAGCGATATCTGTATTTACGCAGCAATGGTTAAATATCAGATGTGATATTTTACAGTTGTATTTGTCCACCGAGGTTAACCGGCGCAACTTATCAACCGGCCGAGCAGCGGCAACAGAGGCCAATAAAAGGGGAGGGCGGCAGGTGCATATGCGTATGCGGGATTGAAGAACGTTTGGCAAACCGAACCGCCGGTAACCCCCTGCCCGAACAGGAACCGGGGGAATATCCCGCCTGTTTGCCGCCTTCCTGTTGCCGGACCGTGCCGCCGTCTTACCTCACAGGCAGAGCGGACTGTCGTCGGCTTTTATAAGCAGGTCGCCCCCGGGGCAGGGGACTCGCAATGCGCTCGTGGGGTGCTCGCGGTCCCTTTGGATTCCCCGGGAAAGGGGAGGAGTAAGGACGTTGAATCTCATAAACCAAAGGGTGGGTGAAAACAAATGTCACCCGGTGTGTGTGGACATAAATTGTCGTTTGCCTGGGTGCGCGGGACGGCGGGTGTTTACATAATTTTTCGGCGGGTCATTTTTTTTCTTGAGCCGGCCGGTGTGAAAGAATGAAAGCGCTCGAATATTCAGGGTATTCAAACACGTTTGGGGCCCTGTCGCCTAGAGCCCGGCAGGTAACCGGCATGATCATTGCAACCAAAAATGACCATAAAAAACAGTGCGCAGGCAAAAACAGCGAAAAAAACCGTTTAACCGGTAAGGAGTATCCTATGTTGGAGATTGACGCGACATTCTGGCAACATCTGTTGAATCCCTTTGAACTGCTGACCCTACCTTTTAACGACTGGGTGGACGGATTGCTCAGTTGGGTGGTGGATAACTATCGGTGGTTTTTTCAGTTGATCCGCCTGCCCATCGATTTTGCCCTCGTGACCATCGAAGACCTCTTGCAGGCCATACCCCAGACGATCATGCTGATCATCGCATTCCTTGCCGGGTGGCAGGTCGCGGACAAGAAGACCACCCTGTTCATCATGCTCTCCATGGCGTTTACCGGATTTATCGGCGCATGGAGCGAGGCCATGACAACCCTGGCCCTGGTGATCACATCCGTGTTCTTCTGCACTCTCACCGGCATTCCCGTGGGAATCCTGATCTCCCGGAGCAAAAGGCTTGAAAGCTTTTTAAGGCCGTTTCTCGATGCCATGCAGACAACGCCGGCGTTCGTGTACCTGATTCCCGTTGTGATGCTGTTCGGCGTGGGCAACGTTCCCGGTATTATCGTCACCATTATATTCGCACTCCCGCCCCTGATTCGCCTGACCACCCTTGGAATCCGACAGGTGCCGCCCGAGGTGGTGGAGGCCGCGTATGCATTCGGTGCATCGGAGCGGCAGGTGATGCTCCATATCAAGATCCCCCTGGCCCTCCGGACGATCATGACCGGCATCAACCAGACCCTGATGCTCTCCCTCTCGATGGTGGTGGTGGCGTCCATGATTGCCGTGGGAGGCCTGGGGCAGATGGTTCTCAGGGGAATCGGACGCCTCGATATCGGGCAGGCGGCGGTGGGCGGCGTGGGAATCGTCCTTATGGCCATCTGCCTGGATCGCCTTACCCAGGCAATGGGACGCTCGACCAGATCGCGGGGAACCCGCCACTGGTACGAGAAAGGCCCCGCTGCAATCCTGATCAGGATTTTCAAGAACCTTCGGGGAGGCCCCCTTGAGACCGAGCCGCCGGCGGTGCCCGTAAGGGAATAATGCCGGATAGTTTGAAAGCAGCCCAACCCGGCCGATGGAACGGGAGCGTCAAAGGGGAAGCGATAAAAAAAGCTTGCCTGCGGGATTGCCGGCACACCTCGGCGCCGCATCCGTTCTTCGGAAAATATAGAACCTTTCATCAACGAAAAGGAGTATCCATGAAAACCCGGAAATCGCCGAAACCCGTTATCAACAGCCTCGTGATGATCATCACGACATTCCTGACACTGACCCTTCTTATCGCCTCTCCGGCAGCTGCGGACCTTCCGGGCAAGGGCAAAAAGGTTCAACCCTGTTACAACGGTATTGCCGAGGAACTCTTTCAGATGCTGATTGTGAACAAGGGCATGGAGCGGCTGGGATACAAGGTAAAGAAAACCTTTGAGCTGGATGTTACCTCCATGCACCTTGCCGTGGGCCAGGGCGACGCGGATTATAACGCCCATTCCTGGGACCCCATGCACAACGCCTTTTTTGAAAAGGTGGGCGGCAAGGATAAGGTCTCAAAGGTCGGCACCCTGGTGGAAGGGGCCGTGCAGGGGTATCTCATCGACAAAAAAACCGCCGACAAACACGGCATCAAGACCATCAACGACCTGAAGGACCCCGAGGTCGCAAAGCTCTTCGATGCAAACGGCGACGGCAAGGCCGACCTCACGGGCTGCAACCCGGGCTGGGGATGCGAGCGGGTGATCGAACACCAGATCGGTGCATATGGGCTGGGGGACACCGTGACCCATAACCAGGGCTCCTACTTTGCCCTCATCGCCGACACCATCGCGCGTTACAAATCCGGCAAATCCATCCTCTACTACACCTGGGCGCCCCAGTGGGTGGGCGGCGTTCTGGTTCCGAACAAGGATGTGGTATGGCTGACCGTTACCCATACGGATCTTCCTTCCGGCGAGGAAAAAGCAGTTACGACCCTGCCGGACGGCCGGAACCTCGGATTCTCCGTTAACTCGATCCATGTACTGGCCAACAACAAGTTCCTCGCCAAGAACCCGGCGGCAAAACGCTTTTTCGAGCTGGCGAAGATTCCCGTGGACGATATCAGCGCCCAGAACCTGAAGATGCGGGACGGCGAGAAGAAGATCAGGGATATCAAGCGCCACGCCGACGAGTGGATCAAGGCGAACCAGGCAAAGTTCGACGGATGGATCGACGAAGCTATCAAGGCCGCGAAATAAGCCATAATAAAGAGGGGTGTTTTGGAAACTAACGACAATACGCGGAATCAATCGCCTGACGAAGTGGGGGGAGCGACGGCTCCCCCGCCCATAGAATGCCATAATCTCTGGAAAATATACGGGGATCGCGCCGATGAGGCCTTAGCCGCGATCAGGAAGGAGAACCTCTCCAAGGAGGAGGTGCTGGATCGATTCGGTTGCGGCGTGGGGGTGGTGGATGCCAGCCTGACCGTGAACGCCGGAGAGATATTCTGCATCATGGGCCTTTCCGGCAGCGGAAAATCGACCCTTGTCCGGCATATCAACCGGCTGATCGAACCCACGGCGGGTTCCGTCCTTATCGAGGGCAGGGATATCAATGCCATGTCCATTGCGGAGTTGCGCCAAACCCGCGCTGAGAAGATCGGCATGGTGTTTCAGAACATGGCGCTCCTGCCCCATAAGAATATCCGGCAGAATGTGGCATTCGGCCTTCAGATGCGGGGGATCGAGCGGGAGGAACGCAACAGGGTCGCATGCGAGGCCCTCGAAATCGTCCACCTGTCCGAATGGGGCGACTGTTATCCCGACGAGCTGTCCGGGGGCATGCAGCAGCGGGTGGGGCTGGCAAGGGCCCTTGCCGCCGACCCGAGCATCCTCCTTATGGATGAACCGTTCAGCGCCCTGGATCCCCTTATCCGGCGTCAGCTCCAGGACCAGTTCCTGGAATTGTCCGAGAAGATGAACAAGACAACCCTCTTTATTACCCATGATCTTGACGAGGCGATCCGGATCGGAAACCGGATCGCCATCATGAAGGACGGGGCCCTGGTGCAGATCGGCACCCCCGAGGAGATCGTGACAAAACCGGCCGACGAATATGTGGCCGATTTTGTCGCGGGGATCTCCAGGCTGCACCTGGTCTACGCCCATACCGTTATGTGGAGCCTGGATTATTTCAACAAGAAGTATCCGGGTGTATCCCTTGAAGGGTGCCCCGAAGCGCATCCCGACGAGGATCTGGACACCCTGATCGACCTCATGGTGAATACGGACGAGAAGTATATCGCAATCCATGAGTCGGGCAACTGCGTCGGCGTTGTCACGCGGGGGGCGCTCCTGAGGGGCATACAGGGCAAGGAGTGTACAGAGGACTGATTCCACCAAGCTTGAAACGGGTGAGGTTGTTCACCTGATTTCACCAATGAAAAAATCGTAATTTCGACTGGAATGGAAAAGAATATGACAGATATCTCACGGATCACCGAGGAGCTGATTGCGGGCAATTCGGAGACGGTTTGCGACATCGTAAAGGAACTTCTCGGCGCCGGCATGAACGCGGACGAAATATTGAACGAGGGATTGATCCAGGGCATGGACATCGTGGGCGGGAAGATGCAGGACGGCACCATGTTTATTCCCGAAGTCCTTATGGCGGCCCAGTGCATGAGCCACGCGGTGGAGATCCTCAAACCCCTTCTCAGTGACGAAGGTGCAAGCTCCGTCGGCAGGATCGTTATCGGAACGGTAAAAGGAGACCTTCACGATATCGGAAAAAATCTGGTGGTGATGATGCTCGAGAGCGCTGGCTTCGAGGTGACGGACCTTGGCGTGGACGTTCCTCCCGAACAGTTCGTTACGGCGATCCGGGAGAACGACGCAGCCATTGTCGCCATTTCCGCTTTGCTGACAACGACCATGCCCATGATGAAAAACACCATCGATGCCGTGGTTGAAAGCGGGCTCCGGGATCAGGTGAGGATTATCGTCGGGGGGGCTCCCGTGACCGAGGCCTTCGCCGGTGAGATCGGCGCCGACGGTTTTGCGCCGGACGCGGGTTCGGCCGCTGGGCTTGCGAAAACCCTTGTTGCATAAGTAAAGAAATCAGATGTTGGAGGAATATCCATGTTCGAAGTGATTGGCGAGAGGATCAATACATCCCGGAAGCGGGTACTTGCGGCCGTTGCCGACCGGGATGCCGAGTATATAATGGACGATGTAAAAAAACAGGAGGCGGCGGGCGCCCATTTTATCGATGTGAACGCCGGCGCAAGGATCGGTCATGAGCACGAGGACATGAAGTGGCTTGTGGATACGGTGCAGCCCGTAACGTCCCTTCCCCTCTGCCTGGACAGTCCTGACCCCGAGGTGCTTGAGGCCGCTTTTCGCCAGGTGGAAAAAGAGCCCATGATAAACTCCATCTCCCTTGAGAAGGAGCGCTATGAAGCCATGATGCCCTTCCTTGAAGGAAAGGCGTGCAAGGTCGTTGCCCTGTGCATGGACGATACGGGAATGCCCTCCTCTTCGGAGGATATATTCGGCCGGGCAAAGGCCCTGTTGGAGGCCCTTGAGTCCATCGGGTTCAACCAGGGCGGAGTGTACCTCGATCCCCTGATACAGCCCGTTTCAACGGATACGGGCAAGGGGCTCATGGTCCTTGACGCGGTGAAAAAAATCCGGGAACATTTTCCGGAGGTCCATATCACCGGGGGATTGTCCAATATCTCCTTTGGTCTTCCCCAGCGGAAGATAATCAACCGGGCCTTTGTGAGCCTTATGATGGGCGCCGGCATGGATTCGGCCATAATGGACCCCCTGGACAGTGCCGTTATGGCCACCATTAAAACCACCGAAATGCTTCTGGGCGGAGATAACTTCTGTATGAACTTTCTCAAAGGGGTGAGAAGCGGAGATATCGTTTCCTGATCCCTGATATTTCCACGGTCGGTCGAATCCGGGAAGCAACCCGCGAAAACGATTCGGCCGGTCCCGTGGTAAAAGTCTCAGGGGAGCGCATGGTTTGGGATATTCCGTTTGTTCCCCGAATTTTCCTCACAATCCGGCAGTCATACCCCCATCTATCGTAACGTAGTACTTCGGTAACCTACCGGACTCATGCGCCGGTTCCATGAGCATACCGTGGAATCATTGACCCGGTCCAGGTTTTTATTGCGACTCCATTGCCCGCTGCACTCGCCGCAGGCAGTTTCCCGCTTCTACCCATTTATCCGCCTCCCTGGGGTATACCGTCCTGTTGCGTAAATGAGAACGTTTGATCCCGGTTTTCTTAACGACTCTGGAATTAAAGGGCTTGATTATTAACCGGCAAATTAGGAATAGTAGTATTCTCGAATCAGGGCTTAAATAAAAACAGGTGTATGGCTTCGTGTCGAGGTTGCGTATTTAAACTGCCGTCTCAAAGGAATTTGGGCCGTCTGCTCATAAAACCGTGAAACGGAGGGATGAGACAAATATGCCGAAGATATGATCGTCCTCGACATAAATTATGAATTCCGTGACTCTAGCCCGCTTGGTGTCGATATCGGTTTTTTGAGATATTGTACTTCTTGATCTTGTAGTTCAAGAGCTGGCGGGAGATGGAGAGCCGTTCAGCCGCAACGGTCACACTGCCGCCTGCCTCCAGGAGCTGTTCTTCGATGGCCCCCTTTTCAATATCCGAAAGGATTTTGGCCTTATCGACGGCGTGCTTCTTGATCTTTTTATGCAATGTCTGCCTTGAGATCTTCAGTTGCAGGGCCGCTTTTTTCACATTGCCCCTGGAAGCCGTCAATGCGGCGACGATCAGCTCCTTTTCCCCGTCGTCCGTGTTGTCATGAAACGTGCCCCGGGACGCGGCCGGTTCAGACCGGGCATGGACGCCGCCGCCCGGTTCGACGCTGGGAGGCTGGGGATAGCCGGAAGGCCGGATGGGGCTTCCGGAAGAGGGCAGGGGCGCGGGAGCGTCCGTGGATAAATTGCAGCCGTGTTCATGGCACAGGGCTTCGGATGCCAGATGCACCCGCCGGATCTCCCGCTCATTGCCCACCATGTTCATGGCCCCCTCGATAAGGTTTTCGAGCTCCCTCACATTGCCGGGCCAGGGGTAATTCTCGAAAAATCCGGCCATTCCCGGGGAAATCCGGCTCACATTCTTATTCATCAGTTTATTATGCTTATGGATGAAATGTCCTGTAAGAAGCTCGATATCATCTTTCCGTTCCCGCAACGGAGGGATTGCAAGGAACACGACACTCAGCCTGTAAAACAGGTCCCGCCTCATGTCTCCCGCCGTAATGGCCTCCTGGGGCAGGACGTTCGAGGAGCTGATAATCTTTAAATCAAGGACGATCTCCTTGGTTGCCCCGATCCGCCGCACCTTTTTTTCCTGGAGCACCCTCAGCAGCTTACCCTGGAGGCCGATGGGCATGGAGTTCATCTCGTCGAGAAAAACGGTGCCGCCGTTGGCCTGTTCAAAGAGGCCCGGTTTTTCCATGGCGCCCGTGAAGGCGCCCCGTGTGGAGCCGAACAGGATGCCCTCCAGCAGGCTTTCCGGGATGGCCGCGCAGTTCACGGCCATATAGGAGGCTTTCTTGCGATGGCTGTAGTTGTGGATGGACTGGGCGAACAGCTCCTTTCCCGTGCCGGTCTCCCCGTAGAGCATGATGGGGGAAGGGGAGTTGGCCGCAAGCTTTGCCTTGTTCACCATGGCCGAAATGGGCGGGGTGGCGCCGATGATGCAGTTGAAGGTGTAGCGGGTTTCGTTGGTAATGGGCGCCTTTTTGTAGGTTCCGTCGATCTGGTTGATGATGCCGTCGAGGTATTCGTAGTCCTTTACAAAGCTGATGGCGCCGATGAGCTGACCGTTTTTTTTCAGAGGGAACACGTTGTTGATGCTGTTCACGACCCTGCCGTTCCTGGCCGTGTAGATATGGGTCAGGTTGACGATGGGCTTTCCCTTGCCAAGGCAGCGCATGACAAGGCTGCTCTTCTCGTCATGGTCGTATACGTCGGTGATCTTGCGCCCCTTGACGCTGTCGTGATGGAGCCCGTCCATTATGGCGTGGCTGCGGTTGTAAAAGAGGATATACCCGTTCTTGTCCGCTATGAGAATGCCCTGGTCGATGGCCTCCAGAATGGGAAAAAGATCACCTGATGTGATGTCGATCACCGCATTCGCCCTTGCCTCCGCCGTCAGGTTTTCCATGATGCAATCACCTTTTTATGTTCCCGATTGTCGAACGGCTTTTTCCTTCAATGATCCGATTTCCCGGGAGGGAAGCGTTTGATCAGGCCGGGCAGCGGTTCGAATGCGTCCTTAAAGAACGCCTTGTTTTTTCCGACACTAAAATGCGGTCGCCCCGATGTCAATCGGTTTGTACGCGCTCTGCGGTTCCTTTATCCATGGTGGTTGATGGGTGATTCAGTCCCCGACCATGGATATGGGGCGTTGCGGCGGGTGATAAAAATATGCTATCCGTGAAACCAACCCGGAAGGAGGGAGGACCATGCAGGTGGATCTGAACAAGCTGAGAACGTTTTATATCCTGGCGGGTGTCAAGAGCTATACCGGGTGCGCGGACAGGATGTGCCTGACCCAGTCCGCCGTGAGTCATGCCATCAAGAAGCTGGAGTCGGAGCTTGGCTACGCGCTGGTGGACCGGGAGAGCCGGAAGTTCCGGCTGACACGGGAGGGGGAGTTCCTGTACGGCCGATGTGACGGTATCTTCAACCGCATAGAGGATACCCTGGGAACCCTTGCGGCCGGAAAAGGGCATCCCGTTTCCATCTCACTGGGAGCTCCCGTGGAGTTCGGTTCCTCTGTCCTTATCAGGGGAATGGGACCGTTTCTCCGCCGCAACCCTCATATCCATGTGGATTTCATCCTGGAGCCTTCCCTGCTTGCGCCCCTGCTGGCCGATGAACTGGATATGATCGTGGACTGCATTCCCCATGTGCACGAGGATCTGGTTGCCGTGCCCCTGTTCCAGGAGGAGTACGTGGTGATCGCATCGCCTTCTTATATCCGGGAAAAGGATATCAAGGGCGTCGGGGACCTTTCACGCTGCAATCTGCTCTCTTTCGACAGGGAATTGCGCTGGTGGAAAAATTTTATCAACGTCCTTGCGGGAAACGCGGAATTCGGTTTTGACAAGATCACCCGAATCTCCAATGTCCGGGGCATCATCAACGCCGCACTGGTCTCCATGGGGGTGGGGTTCGTTCCCCGCTACACCGTTGACGGGGAACTCGGGGAAGGTTCCCTGATCGAGTTGTTTCCCGAAACCGGGGTTCTCAACGACCGGATCAACATCTACCTGAAAAAACGCAACTTCGAAAAGCTGCCCTTCAAGGAGCTGATTGCGCATATGGAGTCTCTGGATCTTCATTAACCCATCAAAGCGGCGCCGTTTTTAGCCACATAGATAAAAATCGGTGCCCATGTATAACGTCCGAAGTTATTTATCCAACCATGCCGGAATGTTGCCGGTGCTCATGTTGAATACATGGTATCTCGGTTGTTTTTGCAGTGTCCGGCTTTTTTGGGGACCGGCAAACCCGAGGAGCTTGGTGTCAGCCCCCCGCAAGGGGACCGTGGAGTGTCAGAACGCAATCCCGGTCAAGGGGAGTGTCCACGTCAATGCGTCTCGTGTCCTGGACGATCATGGGCACCAGCAGGGGATTGATGGACAGGGAGCGAAGGAGGCGGCGGACGGTGGCGCCGGTTTCTACCCGTATTTCGCCCGCTTCCGAGCCGGGGTGGTTCACATCCCTCAAAATACTGAGCAGGCTTTCGGAAAACCGCAGGGTAACGTTGATCATTATTATTTGTTCCCTTGTTGAAGGTCTTGGAAAGTGAGTCTTTAGTTATGTTCGATAACGTCTGGCTTGAATGCGGCTTGTTTGTTGGAATAGGTAATGCACTTGTTTTTAGAATCAGGCACAACAAGTGGATTAAAAAAGGTGTATTGTCCAGGAATGGAGCAAATACTTTCTTTATCGGATTTTCTCTTTCAATCTTGATTCCCTGTTTGTGTTTGTGGCTCCTTCAACTCAGCTCAGGAGATGGCGCAACCCCAGACTTTTCGACTTGGCCTTTATTTCAGCAAATGTCGGCAGCAACTATCTTTTCCGCATGCTCCATAATTCTATTGTTTTGGTTATGGGTAAATGGTGGAGATGAAGTTGTGGCTAAATATTATTATTTCGGATGGTTGTCGTCTGGAGGTGAAAATTGGCGATCTTACATTTTTATCGTGAAGTATTGTTTGACTCTAACGTCGGTTTTGGTGTTTTTTAGTTTTTGGGTAGTCATCTTTTTAAATGGGTTTGGTCTATGGTGAAACCAAAATTTAATTATTCAAGAACATGAAGGCTACACTTCAAAATATAACCCGCCGCTGAACTTGACCGGGGGAGTATCTCTAATGTAGTTTTGATTCAACACGCTGATCTTATAAGGTCAGGCTTGAGGGCAGTGTCGTTCCGACCATGTGAAGCAAAGGATTCCTGTTCGGATATTTGGCAACTTGTGGGCTGCACGCTTATAATGAGCAAACCGGATCAACATGATTGAACCGGGGCAGCCCGTGGTAGTGCAACCGCCTTTATTTAAATGCGGGGCCGCCCCGGCAACGGGCGGCCCCGCACGGGGGCGGGGATCATCAGGCGGACAGGCGATGTCTCTCCAACGTCTCCTTTGTTGGAATGCCGTTCTTATCCCAGCCCCTTGCCTCGTAATAGGAATCCAGCATCTCCTCGATCACCTCCATGGTGACCCGGTGCCCCTTGTTGGGGCCGCTGGGAATGGCCTCCTCGTAAAAACGGGGGGGCGGATAATCGTACTTTCTACCGAATCCGGGGATCTCCCGGTGGTTGTACATGCGGTTCAGGTGCCAGATCTTTTCCGACAGAACGAGTAGATCCTTTTCGAAATCCAGCTTCCTTCCGGTGGCGTAATAGTAGAGCTCCTCATAGTAATGGGTTTCAAGGCCGATCTCCATGTACTGGAGGCGGCAGGTCCCCAGGATGTCGAAGGCGGGCCTGAGGTGCTGGGATTTGAGCACCAGAGGCACCACGTTTTTATGGTCGGCCTTTGGAATGGCGTCGAAATCCGCGCCCTGGGAGATCAGGTCGTGGACGTTGGCGTCCTTGTTGCCGCCCACGGCGTTTGCCACGTCCGTTCCCAGAACCCAGCAGCGTCCGTGGTGGGCCCCCACGTCGGCGGTCATGTATCCCAGCATCATGCCCGGCGCGTTGCGGGATTCATAGCCGGTCCACTCCAGCCCCTTGACATGGATGGCGAATTTATCGCTGTCCCCGCCGATCTTCACGGCCGCATCGCGAACGCCCATCGCCAGGGTATCGCCGATCCCCTCTCTTTTGGCGATCATCTCGAGAATATGGACGATGCTGTCCAGGTCTCCCCATTTCGCGTCGATGCCCATCTCCTCTTCGCTGATCAATCCCTTTTCAAAGCACTCCAGGGCAAAGCTCACCACCGCGCCGGCGGAGCAGGTGTCCAGCCCAAACTCGTCGCACACGTAGTTGGCATAGGCGATGCCGTGGATATCGGAGAGTTCGCAGTTGCTCCCGAGGAGGGAGAGGGTCTCGTACTCCGGGCCTTCAACGTAAACGGAGCCCTTGCTGGTCCTCGCCTTGCCGTATTTTCCGCAGGGGATGGGACAGGCAAAGCAGCCCTTGTCGGTGATCTTGAGCTCCTTGAGGATCGCCTTGCCGTTGATGTCGTCGGCGTAGTCGCAGTTGGAGGTCTTGAAGTTGCGGGTGGGAAGGGCGCCCACGTCGTTGCACCAGTTGGTGATGCCGGCGGTTCCTTCGGGGGTCCAGCCGAGGAAGCCGGGCTTGGCGCGGCATGCCGCATAGGTCTCCTTGCCCTTCTTGAGAAGCCCCTTGGGGTCGAATACGGGGATGCTGCCCGTTCCCCTGACGGCGATAGCCTTGATGTTCTTGGAACCCAGCACGGCGCCGATGCCGATACGGCCCGCCTGACGGCCGAAGTCGTGGGAAATACAGGCGAAGTTCACCATCTTCTCCCCGGCGGGACCGATGGTGAGGATATGGAAATCCTCTCCCAGCTCCTTTTTCATGGCCTCCTCCACCGCCGTGGAGCCCTTGCCCCAGTGATCCCCGGCGGGCTTGATCTCGATGCGATCATCGTCGATAAGGATGACGGAGGGCACCTTCGCGCGGCCCTTGAGAATGGTGACGTCGTATCCGGCGTACTTCATGTTCACGCCGAAATGACCGCCCATGTTGCTGTCGCCGTAGCCGCCCGTGGCCGGGGACTTGGTACAGAAATGGGTTTTGCCGCTGGCCGGAAGAAAGAGGCCGCTCAGGGGGCCCATGGCGATGATAAAACGGTTGTCCGGGCCAAGGGGGTCCACGCCCGGGGGATTCTCGTCGTATAGGATCTTTGCCGTGAATCCCCTGCCGCCGATGTAGTCGTCAACCCATTCCTTTTTCAGGGGCTCCTTTTCGACGCCGCCGGTGGTCAGGTCGATTCTCAGGGTATGGCCCGCGTATCCGTAAAGCATGATTTTCCTCCGTCTTTAGTGGAACGTCAGCGCGTCCCGGGGGCAGACCTCGGCGCACTGGCGGCAGTTGATGCATTTGTGGGGCATGCCGTCGTCCCCGACCTTGACCAGTTTCACCGGGCAGGCCGGGACACAGGAAAGGCAGCCGTCGCAGGCTTCCCGGTCGATGCGAAATGCACCGGCCTTCAGGGATATGGCATCCTTCGGGCAGGCTTTGGCGCATTCGCCGCACTGATCGCAGATATCCACGAAGTACTTGCCCGGTTTGGGGAACTTTCCATGGACGTGCAGCAGCGCCTTGGAAGGATTGACCACCTTGAGGTTCTGCAAAGAGCAGACCAGCTCGCAGGCCTTGCAGCCCGAGCAGGTTTCGTTGTTGAATTCAAGTCCCATCCTTGACTCCTTGTTCCGTGTCGTTTGTTGTTGTACCCGCAGAAACCATAGCAGCACCCGGCGTCCCGGGTAAAACGCATTGTTTTCATGGAGGGGCATGAGCAGGATTCATGGAGAGGGGGCTTCCGGTGGTCCGGGGTATCGTTGTGAGACAGCGTGAGGTTTGATTTTCCGGGATGGGGAGGGGCCGTGCATGACGGTGAAACCACCTTCATCGTTCTTTACATAACTTTACCTCTCTTGTCCGACTCTTAACACCGGAAAACAGTCAATCGTGTATATTAAGACACAGCCGGCGCCCGCGCTTCGACAGATCGACCCATCGCAAGGCAGTTCCACCAACCCTACAAAAAGGAGCCGAATATGACAGGATCAATGGGAAAAGAACCCACAAAGGCCTGGATAACCGTTTTCGCCGGGACAGTCGTGAATCTCTGCCTGGGTATACTCTATGCCTGGAGCATCTGGTCTTCCGCGCTGACCGACACGGAACGCGCGGGAGAGAGCATGACGGGGATCAATGCGGGATGGGAATACATCACCCATACCCAGGCGGCCGTTCCCTTCTCCCTCTGCGTCGTCGTCTTTGCCCTGCTCATGATCCCGGGCGGAAGAATACAGGACCGGTACGGGCCCAGGGCGGGCGCCATCACCGGCGGCCTGTTCCTTGCCGCGGGCTGTATCGTCGCGGGCCTGATGAAGAGTTTTGCCGGGCTTATTCTCGGATTCGGCGTCCTTGGCGGGATCGGCATGGGAATCGGTTATGCCGCCCCCACCCCTGTCGCGATTAAATGGTTCGGGCCCCATAAACGGGGACTTATCGCGGGGCTCGTGGTTTCGGGATACGGCGGGGCCGCCCTCTACATCGCGCCTTTCGGGCAGTACCTGATGAATAATTTCGGCATAACGGGCAGCTTTGTGGGCCTCGGCATCTGGTTTGCCGTGATTGTCTGTATTGCCGCTCAGATGCTCTTCGTTCCCCCGGAAGGCTATGCCGCGCCTGGGCCGCTGATCCCGCCGGACCCCGCCAGGGCGGCCGCGCAGACCCGGAAAAACTGGAAGCCGACGGAAGCCCTTAAAACATGGCAGCTCTATGCGCTGATCTTTATGTTCATGCTCTCAACCCAGTCGGGCCTTCTGATCATCGGCAATGCAAACGGCCTCCTGCGCTCCGCAGGAAAGGACATTCCGTTCTTTGCCGCGAACGCCTGGCTTCTCGTGGCATACGGAGGGCTTGTCAATGCAGTGGGAAGGATCGGAACGGGGATCTATTCCGATCGCATCGGCCGCCTCAACGCATACTGCATCAACATGGGGATCTCGGCGATCTGTCTGTTTTTGCTGCCGTTTATCATCAAGACCCAGAGTGTATTCCTGCTCTTTATCGCCGTCGGCATCGCATTCTGGCAATACGGCGGCGGACTCTCCCTGCTGCCCGCGTTCACGGCCGATTTCTACGGCCCCGCGAACCTCGGGTTCAATTACGGTCTGGTATTCCTGGGCTGGGGTGTGGGGATGTTTGTCCCCCAGCTTGCAGGGGGTATCAAGGACGCCACGGGCAGCCTCAACATCGCGTTCTATCTTTCGGGTATACTGCTGGTGGCGGGCATCGTGGTGGCAAGGCTCACCACGAAACCGGATTACGAAAAGACAATGGGAAGTAAAGCGGTGGAAGCCGTGAAAAGGTAGCCGCGACTTTTTCGCGGCCATGCCGTTTTCCCGCCGGGTCCGTCTCCGATGCAAAAAAAGTCTCTTTCCCGAAGCTTTACCGCATCCGGTCGGCGGACCCGGCCATTTTAAACGAAGCAGGACGGCGAAATTCTTCAGGTCCCGGGCCGTTCACGGGAATAGGTCATGGATAGGGCAATACCTCATCGTTTCGCTCAAATGAAATGAGATCAGGTTTGCGAACTTCTTTGGGGCCCGGGCCGTTCACGCGAATAGGTCATGGACCGGGCAATACCTCATCGGTATGCTCGAAGGGAAGGTGAATGTTCACGGCCAGTCCGCCGCCGCCCGCGTTTTCAGCCGTCACAAACCCGTTGTGCAGGGTAACGGCCCGCTCGGTAATGGCAAGCCCCAGCCCCGTGCCCCCCGTTTGCCTGTCCCGGGCGTTATCCACACGAAAGAAAGGATGAAAGAGTTTCTTCAATGCGTCCTCCGGCACCCCGGCGCCAAAATCCCGTACGGAAATCACGGCATGGGCCGCGCCTTTTCCGTCACTCACCATGATCGATATCTCCACGCGGGTATCCTTATCCGTATAGTAGATCGCATTACGTACGACGTTTTCGAATGCGCTCTTGAGCAGTTCCCTGTTTCCCACGACCCGTATGGTTTCGGCCCCGGAGACAACCACATCGCATCTTCCGGCCCCGGCTTCAAAATTCGCATCGGCGACCGTCTCCCGGACAACCGCCACGATATCCACCGGCACTTCCTCGCCGTTTTCCATACCCTTCCCGCGTCCGGCGATGACGAGGATCTGATCGATCAGCGAATCGAGTCGCTCGGTTTCCCGCGCTATCCTGTTCAGGTACTCCGCAGCGTTGTGGCCGGACCTTTGCCGGGCAAGTTCAAGGGCGACGCCGAGGCGGGTCAGGGGCGATCTCAGTTCATGGGAAATATCCCCGAGGATCCGTTCCTCGGCTTCTTTAAGAGACGCGATCTTTTCGGCCATATTGTCGATATCCTTAGCCAGATCGGCGATCTCGTCACTCCTTTCGCCGATCTGTTCGGCAACCCGCACGGAAAAATCCCCTTCCGAGAGTTTCAGGGTCGCCGCCTGCATCTTTCGTATGGGAGAGGTGAGGTTCCTTGCCAGTATGAAGCTGAAAATCACGCCGGCCAGGAGGATCACGGCAAAACGGATGAAAAAACTCCGGGTGAAGAGCACAGGGCTGAGAAAGCCGTCGGCCTCGGAAACGATCACATAGGTATTGTTGTCGGCTCCCCTGATGCGAACGGCATGGATGGGCTTCCAGAGGTAGTTGAGATTTATATACTCTTTTGCCGCGAATGCCTTTTCAACCGCAGCGGACATGGATTCGGAAGCGGCGCTTCCGGTGATCTCTACCCTTGCCTCGCTGAAAAGGGTCACATGCACCTTGCAGTCCCTCTTCAGAATGTCGAAGAACCCAACCACCGCCCCGGCGCCCCCCTTCCTGTATTTTTCAACAGCGGCTTGGCCAAGGAAATGCAGCGCATGACGCGAGATGCCGTTTCCGATCCTCGTGTCCATATCCGAATTCAGGGCGATCACCATGGTGGAGGTAACCACCAGCACAAGGACCATGGACATGCAGTACCAGAGGAAAAAAATCTTTGGAAAGAGTGTTTTCATGTGGGTATCGCTCTTCCGGATCACGGGAAACGGGCATCGGTCCGTTGATTGCGCCCGGGTATTGGATGAACCGAAGCATGGGTCATGCCTGAGCATGGGATGAACCGAAGCATGGGTCACGCCTGAGCATGGGATGGGCCGGATCATGGGTTGCACCGAATCATGGGTTGAGCCGGAACTTACGAGTCCCCGGGAAAGGATGTGTAGAGGTAGCCCACTCCCCGAATCGCCCGTATTCGATCATTATGCCCGATCCGGTAACCGAGTTTTTTCCTTATATTACTCACATGCACATCGATGCTTCGATCATACGCCGTGTGGCTGCGCCCAAGGACGTCCCGGATCAACTCCCTGCGCATGACCACTTTCCCCGCCGATTTTAAGAGTTTTGCAAGGAGGTTGAATTCGACCGTTGTAAGAGATACCGGTTCTCCCGATTTCGTGACTGAGTAGTTTCCCGGGTCCATCTCGATATCCCCCACGGCAAGCACGCTCGCCGGCGGCGGTTTCGTCGCCTCTTCTTCGTTGCCCGAGGTTCGCCTCAGAATTGCCCGGAGCCGGGCAACCAGTTCCCGGGGGTTGAAGGGTTTGGGCAGGTAATCGTCGGCCCCCATTTCAAGGCCCACGATCCTGTCAACGGAGTCTTTGCGGGCCGTGAGCATAATGACCGGAACCTTCGATCGGGCCCTGATGCGGCCGAGTATTTCGAACCCGTTGAGCCCCGGCAGCATGACATCCAGAACGATAATATCGAAGTTCCCGCTCAGCGCCTTTTCGCATCCCCTGTTCCCGTCAAATGCGGCAACGACGCCGAAACCCTCGGGTGTAAGGTAATCCGTCAGCAGTTCGCAGAGTTCCGTGTCGTCGTCGATTACCAGTATATTACTCATGATAACAACAGCCCGGGCATGGCGGGTTTTCGGTAATGTCCGGTCAAGGTCGATCACGATGGATTAAAGCCGCCGGCAATAATCCCATGGGGCATTGTCGGGCATGATCTCGAGTTTATCGCTCCAGCCGTCGATCCACGATTTCCGGATGAGCTCTCAGTCATTTTTACTTTCCGCGTATCTTAGTGTAATTCACGAGATTTGGCAAACTAGTTCATGCTTGATGCCCATGTAAAAAAGTCTGAACCGGATTTGTGAACACGTTATGCGGTATGTGCAAGGTGCGGCGAATACGCCACGTCGTGGTAGGGGGGGCGGCCGCCGATTTTTTACGGGTTCATCATGCTTGTTGTTGGAACCACATGGGCAAAACGAACAGTGATTCACGGGTTGCCCGGCAGGGGCGGGAAATCGGCAACGGCTGAATGGTGAGTCGGGGCAGGGGAAGTCGTTGCGCCGGTACTTCCCCATTCGGCCCGATGCTCACCTTGCTATCGCCGTGTCAGGTGGATACCCGCCAGCATGCAGCGAACGGAACCGCCGGCCATCTCGATGGTGGGAACGGAAAGCTCGACGAGTTTCGCGGATTTTTCGATGGTTGTCCTCTGGTCCGCCGTTAGGACGGACGCGGCCCGGCTGGAGATGGCAAGAATGCGCCCGTCTTTTCCGGCCAGTTCCAGGGCGTTTCCGGCAAAGTTGTTGATCTGGTGGTGGGTAAGATCGATGATCTCCCTTCCCATGGACGCCAGCCTGTCGCGGATCTCCCGTCTGCGGGCGGGATCGCTGATCATGTTGAGGGCGATCATGGCAAACTCGGTGGCGATGCACATCATCACGTTGGTGTGGTAGATGGGGTCGCCGTTCTCATCGGAGGAGTCGAATGCCATGGGCTCGAAATTGAAGTGGGTGCAGAACCGTTCCAGGGCGATGGCGTCGGCCCTGTTGGACCTTGCCGTGTAGGCGACCCGGTCCAGGTGATCGAAGACCATGGCGCCGGTGCCTTCCAGGAAAAGGTCGTCGTACTCCAGGCACGAGTAATCGATGATATCCTGAACCCGGTACTCGGACTTGAGCATCTCGAGGACATCGCTTCTGCGTTCCCTTCTCCTGCTCGGTACAAACATGGGGTACACGGCCACATGGCCTCCGGGGTGGGTGGAAAACCAGTTGTTGGGGAAAACCGAATCCGGTGTCTCCTTTTCACCCCGATCCTCGAATATATGGACCCGGACCCCTTCTTCCGAGAGGCGCTCGGCGGCCCGGGTCATCTCGTCGTAGGCCGTTTTGGCCACCTCCTGCAACGTCTTATCCCTGGATGATCGTTGAAAAGCATTGTCCGTGGCCGTTTCCGGGTTGGGATGGAAACGGTGTGGGCGGATCATGAGGACGGCTCCGGGAGCCTGTATGGATCGTGATGTCATCTGCTTTCTCCGGCTGCATTGTCGTTGTTGGGCGAGGTTTTTTCCCGTCCCGGTTTAGAGAAGGCTCGCGGGGAGAGCCCGCGCCCTGACTTTATCCGGGATTTTCTTTTCTTGGACAATTCCCGTTCCGCCGGTGATGGAAGGTGCCGCTCGGCGGGGTGGGAACCTTGGGTCACTGGGAGAGCTCGTGCTCTGTTTTTATTCGGGACTTTCCTTTCCGGGATCGTTCCTGTCCCGCCGGCGGCGGATGTGCCGCTCGGCGGGATAAGGTTTTTCCAGGTTCGGCGATCTAAAAAGATCTAACCCTTGTTGAGAATATTCCGGTGGGCCATGAGTCGAACGGCATTGATCCGGATAAAACCCTCGGCATCTTCCTGGTTGTAGCCGCCCTCGATATCCATGGAGGAGAGGTCCTGGTTGTACAGGGAGGAGGGGCTGGTGCGGGCCACGGGGTAAGCCGTGCCCTTGTAGAGCTTCAGGGTGACCTCGCCGTCAATGACCTCCTGGCTCTTGTCCACGGCGGCCATGAGAAATTCCATTTCCGGGCTGAACCAGAATCCGTTGTAAACCAGTTCCGCGAACTTGGCCGTGAGCATATCCCTGAGCCGCATGACCTCGCGGTCCATGGCAATCCCTTCGATATCCTTGTGGGCCTCGTGAAGGATGGTGCCGCCCGGGGTCTCGTACACTCCCCTGGACTTGATGCCCACGAACCTGTTTTCAACCATATCCAGGCGGCCGATGCCGTTTTCCCGGCCCAGCTCGTTGAGGTATTCGAACAACTCCAGGGGATCGGTTTTTTCCGTGCCGTCATCCAGGTTGGCGACCTTTACGGGCACCCCGTCCTTGAACTCGATCTTGATGCGGGTGGGGGTGTCCGGCGCTTTCTCGGGGGAAACCGTATGGGAGTAGATGCTCTCCTCGCATTCATGTCCCGGGTCTTCCAGGACGCCGGCCTCATGGGAGATGTGCAGCAGGTTGTCGTCCTCGCTGTAGGGTTTGGATGCGGTCTGCTTGGTGGGAATTCCGTGTTTTTCCGCATAGGCCAGCAGATCGGACCTGCCCTTGAATGCATCGAGAAACGGCTTGTCCTTCCAGGGGGCGATAACCTTGATGCCGGGATTCAGGGCATAGTACGAGAGTTCAAACCTGACCTGGTCGTTACCCTTGCCCGTTGCGCCGTGGGACACGTAGGCGGCGCCCACGGAGCGTGCAAGCTCGATCTGCTTTTTGGCGATGAGGGGCCTTGCAATGGCCGTACCCATCAGGTAACGGCCTTCGTAAAGGGTGTTGGCCTTGAAAACCGGGAAAATGTAGTCCGTTACAAATTCCTTGCGCATATCCTCGATAAAAACGTCGGCGGCGCCGATTTTCAGTGCCTTTTCCCTGGCCGCCTCAAAATCCTCCTGCTGGCCGATGTTTGCCATGTAGGCATATACTTCGTAATCCTGTTCCAGCAACCATTTGAGGATGACCGAGGTGTCCAGTCCACCCGAATAGGCCAGAATAACTTTTTCTTTTGACATGTTTGCTCCTTAGTACGTTCTTTATATTTTGTGTTGTTGGCTCCCGCAAAGCGGATGAACCGCCCTCCGCGCCTTGCCGCGCGGGGTGTTTTCGGAACCCGCAATACGGGTGATCCATTATTCGCATCGTGCCGCAGGCGGTGTTTTCGGTTTCCCGAAAAACGACGGCGCAATGTGCCGTGTGAAAACCGCCGCCGTAATGTGCCATGGTCCGCGCGGAATGTCCAGTTGTCCGGGGCGAGAAAATCATGACGTTTCTGCCGTCCATGTTCTGGAAACGGCGGATACGCCGGTACAGAATCTTGGGGGCCTCTTAAAAAGATCCGTTTTGATCACCCGCTCGGTAAGCCTGTGCAGGTCCTTGCCCCGGGGACCGATATCGACACAGGGCATGTGGATTCTGCTCATGGCGTCATTGGGGATGGTATAAGCCGGTCCCCGAAGGGGCATGTTCCGGGCGACGGCTTCAAAAGCCTACCGGTTCCCCGACCGAAGACCCGGTCAGGCCTCGACAGATCGTTTTGGGCATCCGGGTCGAAGGTGATGCCCGTTCCATTCCATGATCATATTTCCTTTTTCGATACCTTTGCCGCGCCGCTCGGCATCCCTTGGCATTATACCGGGTTCCCGGCCTTGAAGGTGAACCTGTGGTTCGTGCCTCCCCGGTATTGCCCGTTAACCGCTTTTAACTCTTTGGGCGCACTTTGGCAAGGCGACAGAGCAACCCTTTTTGGGGGAGGGCGTTTTTTAACGCCGGATTTACGAAAAGGCTGAAAAAATATATTGCCTTTCGGTGATTTTTATTATGGAATACCGGTTTTTAAGGGGGGGAATCGCGGTATCACTGCCCGGGGGGACAATAACCCCGGTGGTGTCGAGCGGGACGGATAGCCCGGCGATCTATATTGCCCCGGAGCAGTCGTAACGGGAATGGAAACCGGAAGGCACTTGGCGACAGGGCCATCGGCATGACAGGTCCATCGACCGGCTCTCTATATAAAGTTTGAGGAAATAAGGAGTTCCACATTTTTTGAGGGAGTTGATACTTTTCATTGGGACAATCTCCCCTGAATCACCGTGGGTTTTATTCATACCGTGTCCCTAACAGTTTCCCTTCTCCGCTTGATGATGGGATTTTGTTAATAAATCTGGGGAACCGAGCCCTTTTTTTATCCGGGTGCCCGGGGATAACGAGGGTTTCCGCGCCATGGGCCGGAGGATCCGCTCTCCCTGAATATGGGAGAAGAATCATGGAAGGCACAAGATGAGAGAGTTTGAACTCGAGGATTTGGGAAAATACAACGGAGAGGACGGAGCGCCCGCCTATGTCGCTTACGAGGGACGAATTTACGATGTGAGCGGAAGTCCCCGCTGGAAAAAAGGCGGTCATATGCGGCTTCATCAGGCCGGCGAGGACCTTAGCACGGACATTCAAAGCGCGCCCCACGGCGCCGATCTCCTTGATAAATTCCCCCAGGTGGGCGTTCTCAAAACGGAAACCGAGAAGGAATGCGACCTGCCCGAGGTCATCTGTTCACTTATGGACAGGTTTCCGTTCCTGAGGCGTCATCCCCATCCCATGACCGTGCATTTTCCCATTGCGTTCATGATCTTTACCACGGTTTTCAACCTCCTTTACCTTGTCACCGGGGTGGAATCCTTTGAAAGCACGGCGTTTCATTGCCTCGTCGTTGGCGTTCTGTTTTCCCTGGTGGGGATTGGAACAGGCATTTTAACATGGCGGGTAAACTTTCAGGGAAATACAATGCGGCGGGTGACCATCAAGGTGCGCGCATCCATGGCGCTTTTGGCGACGGGGTTGGTTGCATTATTGTGGCGGCTTGCCGTTCCCGATATGCTGACGGCGCAAGAGGGACCGTGGTTGGTCTATCTACTGCTGAACCTGCTGTTTATACCTTTTGTTTCCTTGATCGGATGGCACGGTGCAAGGTTGACGTTTCCTGTCAGAAAAAAAACATCCTGATGAAAACTCATTGCCTGTAGCAGGATTTACCGCTGAATTGGTTATCAATTCAGCCTTGGATGTATTGTCGATTCCGATATTTATATCACTGCACCTGGATGAAATATAATGATCCGGATAACAATCATGATATCCGGAAACGATATATGAACTTGTTGGCCTAAAAGAATGACAGATATCAACAAATACAATCCGTACCCAGAAATTTGCACTATTCGCTGTCCAGTCTGTTCGGGGCCGGCTGAGTTTAGGTTTGCATTCACCCTACTGGGCGAGCACCAATACAGCGAGTTCCGAGGCAAGATGTGGCCGTGGGCGGAGGATGCGAGGTGGGGGAACTGGTATGTTGTTCAACACGACCCCACCCTATATGGCTGGAAGCCTCCTGCGCAAGGCTATAAAAGAAG
>PPCM01000611.1_pt1 | contig 26445 bp, 23 predicted proteins | sample 1555541 | NCBI WGS metagenome assembly PPCM01 (sample SAMN05284479, study PRJNA326546) | Marine sediment metagenome, whole genome shotgun sequencing project. | isolation source: marine sediment | place: Germany: Wadden Sea | collected 2012-09-05 | reverse complement strand
TTAAATTGTTAGCCACTTCTTCTGGGCGCTCCATAATTCATCAAACATGGATTTGATCTGTTCAAGTGTGCAATTTGCTGATGTTACTGGATCAAGGCAAATTGCATGGAAAGCAGCTTGTCTGTCTTTATTCATAGCAGCTTCAACAACCAGTCTTTGCACATTGATATTTGTTTGAATAAGAGCTGCACATTGGGTAGGAAGCTTGCCAACCCGTGTTGGTTGAAGCCCAAGTTTGTCTACATGAATGGGCACCTCAACAATACAATCAGCAGGGAGATTTGGAATCAAACCGTTATTTACTACGTTTCCGTTAATCTTATTTGTGATTCCCGTACACATTGAATGAATGATCTTAGGGGCATTCAGCACACTTTTTTCAACTCTGATTTTACGAATACCTTCTAGCTGTTCTGCAATTACTGTTTTATCTCTTGCGTGGATTTTCTCAACCAACTCAAGGAGCTGCCAGCGTTTTGGCAGGTATTTGTTGATCATGTCTTCATTTTTACGAAAATAAGGAACATAATCGGTAAAATGCCAGTGATTTTCTGTAGACCAGTAGCCAAAATGTTTATAAATTTCGCAGCGCACGCCATCAGCTTCAAGTGTTTTGGGGCATGTCAAAACACGACTTATCTCTTCTGTTTTATCGACTCCATCAACCATTAACTTGAGAATCCAGGTCATATGATTGATTCCACCGAAAACCACATCAACATTTTCAGGGATTGGTGAGTACATCAGTTTATCCCAATCTTCAGCAGTATGTGGATGTTCAACCCATGGGCCAAATCCAAGGTAACCAGCGAGTTGAGCTACTGTATATGTTACACCGTAACAAAGACCAACGGACTTTATTGATGAGCTGGTATTAGCTGCCCAGGTGAGTGGTACAAGTGGGTTTGCATAATTTATAAAAAGTGCATCCGGGCAGATTTCTTCCATATCTTTGAGTACTGAGAGCATAGGCGGAATATGTCTCATGGCTCTAAACACGCCTCCTGGGCCTAAAGTATCTCCAACTTCTTGATCAACCCCATATTTTTTGGGGATCTCAACATCAAGCTTCCATGCTTCTAGTCCACCAACTTGGATACAGTTTATTACAAAATCAGCATCTTTAAGAGCTTCTCGCTGATTGGTTGTGGCTGTTATTAAGTCGTTGCTCAATCCTTCCTGTTCTAACATTTTATGTGCTAAGGCAAGGGATTGTTTTAAAGCAACTTGGTCTAAATCTTCTAAAACTACCTGTAGTGAAGCAAGTTCAGGGTGACAATAAAGAGAAGAGAGAATCTGGCGGGTAAACATTGTGCTGCCCGCCCCTATGATTGTGACCTTTTTCATAAATTTACCCATTGAGTAAGAGACTATTTAGACACGTTTTGTTTTAAACGCCCATGCGTACAGCGAAACTGAGATGATTATTACTAAGCCATGGACAAGCCGTGTCCAGTAACCAGAAAGACCAGCACTGATAATACCTGCTTCTAATATACCGATGATTATCGAGCCAATAATAGTTCCATAGATTGTTCCCTGGCCGCCAAACACCGAAGTGCCACCAAGAAAAATTGCCGCAAACACTAATAGAAGGTATCCCTCACCTTGGGTTGGCCACCAGTTAGCCATTTCCAAACAGATCATCACCGACGTTAAGGCGCTGATCAGACCCATGAGAATAAAAAGACCAACTCGTACGCCTTCTGTTCGAATACCCATCATTTTGGCAGTATTAATATTATCGCCTATAAAGCGAACATCATCGCCGTACCTATGCCTGTTAAGAAGGAACCAAAAGAGAAGTGCGATTAACAGACACCAGATAGTTTGCATGGGAACCAGATCGAAGACTCTACCAACCAGAATATAATGAAAACCTGTATCACGCAGCTCTGTAAGGCTAACAGCAAGGCCGTCGGAGAAAAGAGTGGCTGCACCGCGCCAAAAGAATTGTGTACCAATGGTTGCAATAATGGCAGGGACACCAATATAAACAACAATGACACCGTTACAAAAACCAGCAAATGCTCCTGTTGCAAGCGCTGCCGCAAAACCGATGAGTGGGCTTCCGGTGGCTTCAAAAACGGCTGAAAAGCTGTAGCCGGAAATAACCATAATAGACGGAAAGGATAGATCGAGTTCACCCGCTATTATGAGAAAAGTAAGACCTAATGCCAAAAGAGCCGGAAAAGGAATTGTGGACATAAATGCCACATATATTCTAGGTTGCAGAAAAGTTTGAGGGCTCAGGAAAGCGAAAAGTGATAACAAGCCAATGAGAAGTATGCTTATTCCGACTTGAAAGCGGTAATTGTAGAGAAATGATTGCACCTTACACCTCCTCCCCTTGTCTCGTTGGCATCGAGATTTCATTGAGTTTGGCGTAAAGCTCAGTGATAGTCATCTCACTTTTTTTACACTGATAAACAATCTGTCCACGATCAACAAAAAGAAAACGATCTGCAACTTCATGAATATGATTAAGATTATGTGATACAAAAAGAGCTGACTTCCCATGTTTTGGTATCGATTTAATAAACTCAAGTACCTTGCCAACTTCTTTTACAGACAGTGCTGTTGTCGGTTCATCAAGAATTGTAAGAGCTGCTTTAAAATGCATCGCTCGACCTATTGCCAAGCCTTGTCTTTCGCCACCAGAAAGTGTGCCAACAAGAGCATCGGCGGATAGACCAACACCTTTTAAACCAATGCTGTTTTGCAGCATTTGCATGGTGAGTTCTTTTTCTTTTTTTACTTTTATAAAGCCAAATTTATTTCGAAGATGTCTGCCAACGAACAGGTTTCTCCAGAGTGGCTGTTTATCACCTAAAGAACGCTCTTGATGCACCGTTTCAATACCGAACTTTCGTGCATCACGTACGCAATGTTTTTTGAGGTTTACTGGCTGGTTATTTATCGAAAGTGTCCCACTGTTTGGTCGCGTAACACCTGATAGTATTTTGATGATTGTAGATTTACCAGCACCATTATCGCCAATAAGAGCTACAACTTCACCAGCGTATATTGAAAAATTGATATCTGAGAGAGCACAAATAGGACCAAAGCTTTTTGAAAGAGAAGTTACTTCTAAAACTGTTTTCATATAGATGAAAGATAGCACTCTTCTCCCTCCACTGTTCTGTGGAGGTGAGAAGAGTGTCAAAGCTGTTTATCTCAAACCTTTTTTAGCAAGGGGAGCGATAAGTTCAATGTTACCTGCGTGTACAAAACCACCACCGGTCTCGATCTCAAGACCAGAAAAACCAAAGCGTTTGGTTAAGACGATTTGTAACACAGGAAGATACCCCTGTAAATATGGTTGACCATCGCCTACGAGATCAACATAACCAGATTTAATGGCAGATGCGGTAGCAGGTGAGAGGCTGAAACCTGCACCAACAATCTCATCTGGCTTAATGCCTGCTGCTCTGAAAAAGTTTTCAAGCTGTGCAGTCAAAGCACCATGATCAGTAATAACGATATCACAATCAGGGTTTGCAGAAAGGTATGCAGTAATAACAGATGTGCCAAGACTTGCATCTTTATCTATTTCAGGGGTGATTTCCATATAGTCAACTTGCACTCCAGCTTTTTCCAGCACCTCAATAAGTGCTTTGGAGCTCAGTCCTCGAGTTGGTTGGCTCTTGAGTCCCCATACAAGTGCTCTATCACCTTTTTTCAGATCAAAACGGTTAACAGACTCGGTTGCGAGAGCTTTTCCACGTGCATAATTGCTTACACCTGCATAGCCAAAACCTGAGGCTTGATACTTTGCCATAAGTGCTGGGAGCTCTGTATCTGAAGATGTAACAATAATACCCTTGTCATTTGCTTCTTTAACAAAAGGGGCAAATGCATCATCACCAGGGTGGCCCATGATCACAATACCATCTGGGTTAGCAGCAAGTGACTTTTTAAAGTTTTCAATCATCTTTTGTGGACTCCAATCGGAGTAGATAAACTCAACATCACAGCCTAAATCTTTGGCAGCTTGTTCTGCACCGTTTTGAACGATTGTGTTGTAGGTTCCACCAACAGGGCCTCCTGTGTCAAACCTTATGGTGATACCTTTGCCACTCTGCTCAAGGGATTGAGCTGCAAATGAACTAGTTGCCAGTAAAACAGCGAACAGTATTGATAAACTTCTTAAAAATAATTTCATTCTCTCTTTTTCTCCTTTTAAAATATTCTGTAGTGAAACGCTGAGACCCTCTCAAACTTAACAATCTTCCCTGTTTGGAGAGAACAATCGCGTCACCTGTGTTGAACATGATGGAACTACCTGAAAAAGCTCATGAACATGGACTTTGTTTTCATAAAAAACGACTAATTCAATGGATCGTGAACCTAAATCAATCCAGTAGAATTCGCCAGAGATGCCCTCTCTTTGCCAAAATTTGCTATAGTAAATGAACTGACAACTAGAAAGAAATAGCGGATAAAAATCCAATAGTTATTCCCTATGCCTTGCCGTTGATCAATATGTTTTGCCGATTGGATCGAGGTGGCAAATGTTGTTGCGTCGTTTTATAGGTTTATTCAATTTGATTTACAAGGTTGGCCTGAGTAAAGAGGTGAGAATAATACGTAGATTAGAGTTACTATTCACTGTGATTTTCTGTCCAAGAAAGAGTGGAAGAATCACTTCAATAAGAAAGAGATAAGTCATGATCAAAACAATAAGTGAAGAGAGTGCAGAAGAAGGTACAGCAACAGAACAAAAAATTCTCATTTTGATAACATCAGATCGGATTGGACAAGGGGACGATACATTAGGTAAAAAGCTCATGACCAATTACATTAGATCACTTAAAGAAATGGGGTCTGATTTATGGCAAATAGTTTTTGTGAACGGCGGTGTTCATCTTGTAACTGAGGTATCAGAGGTGATTTCCGATTTAAAAGCATATCAGGATGATAAAGTTACTATACTCTCTTGCGGAACGTGTTTGGAACATTTTGGGTTAACAGAAAAAAAAGCGGTAGGTGAAACAACAAATATGCTCGATATTGTCACTGGTTTACAGTATGCGGACAAAGTCATTACTGTAAGTTGAAATATAGGCCATCACAAAATCTCTGTTTATCACAATTAAAGCTGAGGACTACACAGTAGGACAAAGTGCTCAGCAAAAACATATCATTGATTTTTTCTTATTTCATAGGTCAATATTTAATCAAGCCTAGACACTATATATATCTTCCGTAACACAAGCGTAAGAGCCGGTATTTCCAAAGAAAATTAATTTTTATTTTCTTTAAATTGCACTCGTTGCTTTCTCCTGCTATTTTGACTAAATGCTATTAAAATTAAACACTTACGTTTTTGGTTAGGTTTAAAGAGATAAATATAACTGTCTGAGGTCTAAAGATGAACAAAAACTCAATTTCATTTCGCTTAATTGTTGGTTGTTTTTTCGCAACATTAATACCGCTGGTCATTGTCGGGTTTGTTAGTAATAGTAAGTCAACAGCGGCTCTTGAAAATCTCTCAGTTAACAGTTTAATGAGTGGAGCACAGGATCTTTCTTCTTTTATTGAGGAAAAGCTCTCGGAAGAGAAGAAACTTGCTCGAATAATATCGTTTGATGCTACGTTGATTGGTCTTGTAGGTGATTATAAGGAAGATATGCCTGAAGCCTACAACCAGTACGTGAGTGATAAAGCTACCAAGGAACTGAAAAGTACGGTTCAGGGTCTTGGAAATCAATATCTTGGTATTTTTGTTGTAGATTCTAAAGGTTATATGTTTGCTGGGGCAAAGTATGATGGCGCTGACTATAAAGGCCACGATCTTAGTGATCAAAGCTACTTTCAAGACGCAAAATCCACTGGCGAGGTGGCCGTTGGCCAGTTAACTAAATCAAAGGACACTGGCGATTCAATTGTTGTAATATGTGCACCTGTAGAAAAGGATGGAAAGTTTATTGGTGGTATTGGTTTATCACTGAAGGCAGAAGTTTTTACAGAAAATATTAAGCATAAAAAGTTTGGTGAAACGGGTTATGCCTATATGATAGACAAAGAGGGATTAATTATTGCTCACCCAAAAGAGAGTCTTGAGCATGAGTTAAATGTTACTACTATTCCAGAAATGTCTGAACTTAATAGCGGTATGCTTGCCGAAAAAGAGGGTAGTGCTCGATATGTATTTAAAGACGTTGATAAAATCGCTGCTTATAGCCCAGTAGCAACGCAAGGTTGGAGTATTGCATTAACTCAAGAGGAAGATGACTATCTTTCTTCTGTTCACTCCATTAGAAATTTTACTATTTTGATTACCATCCTAGCGCAGGTTCTAGTTGGTTGCTTTGTCTTATATCTTGCAAGGACGATTGTTAACCCGATAAAGGAAGCAATGGTCAGCCTGCAAGATATTGCGGAAGGTGAAGGTGATTTAACCATGCGCCTGAACGTGAAAGGTAAGGATGAGGTAGCCGAGCTTGCCACATGGTTCAATGTTTTTATCGAAAAGTTACAAAAGATTATTACTCAACTTTCTCAAAACTCTAACTTGGTAGAGGAGAACTCTAATAAACTCAGTGACGTTTCGGATGACCTGTTACGATTAACAGAAGATTCTGCTGAGAAAAATAATATGGTAGCCACAGCCTCTGAGGAAATGAGTACTAATTTGAATAATGTGGCAGCAGCAATGGAACAATCGGCTACAAATGTGAACATGGTTGCTTCTGCTTCTGAGGAAATGTCGGCAACTATTAGCGAAATTGCAAAAAATGCAGAAGAAGCTAGCAATATATCTTCAGGAGCTGTTGAGCAGGCAGGTGTTGCTTCTGAGAAAATGGGTGAACTTGGTGATGCAGCCGAAAAGATTGGTAAGGTAACAGAGACTATCAACGAAATTTCAGAGCAAACCAACTTACTTGCTCTTAATGCGACAATCGAAGCGGCTCGAGCGGGTGAAGCTGGTAAGGGTTTTGCTGTTGTGGCAAATGAAATCAAAGAACTTGCTAAGCAAACAGCCGAGGCGACCCAGGATATTAAAACACTTATTGAGGATGTTCAGGGCACAACTAAGCTTGCTGAAAATGAAATTACAGAAATTTCCAAGGTAATTGGTGGCGTAAACCAAATAGTTACCACGATTGCAACTGCGGTAGATGAGCAGAGTGCTACGACCAACGAAATCAACATGAATGTTTCTCAGGCGAGTCAAGGGCTACAAGAAGTTAATGAAAACGTGTCCCAGAGTTCTAATGTCTCTTCCGAAATTACTAGAGATATCGGAGATGTTGCTATTGATGGTCGTAACATTGCTGGCAGGAGTGGTGAGGTTAAAAATGCTTCGCAGGAATTACAGAAGACTTCTCGAGAGCTCTCTGAGATTGTGGCCAATTTCAAAATTTAATTGTATTTTCTTATATTTGAGAATTCCCATAATGTTTTCAAAAGCCTATGCGAAATGTCGCATAGGCTTTTTTTATTTATTATCTTTATAAGTGAGCCAGCTTGGGTAATAGAGATCGCAGTGGATAGCAAGCAATCGAAAGATAATTATCACCAAAACACTATAAAGCCAAGAATAGCTTATTTCTGGGAAATAGTGGTTCAGAACCACATAGCAAACTGCACCAAAGAGGGCTGGGGTTGCATAGAACTCCCTTCCCATAACGAGAGGCATCCTGCCGGTTAATATATCTCTTAGCATTCCACCACTGATCCCGGTCATGAGACCCATGATGCCCGCAACCGTATAGCTGTGGCCAAGAGAAAGGGTTTTTTCCATAGCAAGAATTGTGAAAAGTGCCATACCAAAGGTATCAAGGTAGATGAAGAGGCGAAGCAGTCGAGAAACCAACCGAACAGTGAAGAAAGTAACGATTGCTGCAACGATTGATACCCAAAGATAAGTCAGATCTGCCACCCAGAAGACTGGATGTGCATCGAGAATGATATCTCTTAGAGTTCCGCCACCAAGTGCTGTTACAGCACCTAGTAGGACGATGCTGAAAAGATCCATGTCCCGTTTTCCAGCAGCAATTACACCTGTTACGGCAAATGCAACGATTCCTACCATTCCAAAGTAATATAACATGGTAATCCGTCCTGTTTTGAAACCTACAACTATGTCAGAGTTTTCAGTCATGGTTGTGACGTTGATTTACTGAGCCTTTTTTAATCCTCTGTCACTCTTTTATGCTATCCGTCCATCACATGCAATATTTCCCTTCATTTCCTTTGGATTTTGACTGGAAACGTTTGGTGCAATATACAATTTTTTTAATCTTATGAAGAAGATAACAGCCAGAAGCATTGCAAATGTTTCAGCTATAGGGATAGAAAGCCACACACCGTTTAGACCTAGATATCCTGGTAGGATTGCGACAAATACCAAGGTAAATACAATTGAGTTCATTCCGGCAATGATTGATGAAATTTTTCCGTTTCCAACTGCCGTGAAAAAACCTGAGGTGAGTATGGTGATGCCGTTTACCAAAAAGGTGAAGGCAAAGATTGTGAATCCATCAGTTGCCATATTAATTACAGCTTCGTCTTTACTAAACAAAGATATAATGCGAAACCCCTGGGTTTGACAAAAAATGAATACGAGTATGGAGGCACCAAACGACGTGATGAGTGATTGTTTTGTGAGTTGCCTGATTTTTGAGTAATTTCCTGCACCATAGTTGAGACTAAATATAGGAGCGGTTCCCATAATCAAGCCTATATGAAAAGAGGACATCAAAAAATAGAGGTTGAGAAAGATAGCCATGACAGCAACGCCAGGCTCTCCTGCATATTGGATAATGATCAGGTTGAAGACAAGTATTTTTATCCCAGAGGATATATCGGTGATCATTTCAGAGGAACCATTTACCAGAGAGCGGACGATAAAGCGCAAGTCTGCAATGGGGCGTGTTGGTTTTAGATGAGTAGAGAAAAAGCAAAAATATAATAGCCCAATTACTACAGCCATAAAGATGCCTGCTGATGATGCAATTCCAGCTCCGGCTATTTCCATATCCAAACGAACAATAAGTATATAATCTAAAATGATATTGGTAAGCCCTGAGGCTATGGTAATGAAAAGGGCAACCATTGGCTTGCCGTCCAGGCGTATGAAATACTCAAAAAAGAGCTGAAGAATCACAGCAGATAAGCCCATGCTGAATACGCTCAGATATTCGATGCAATAAGGGAGGAGGGCTTCTGTTGCACCTAAAAATTTGGCTATTTTTTCTGCACCAATCAGCCAGATGCCTAGATAAATAGCGAGCATTGCAGTTAGACCGATACAGAAAACTAATGCGAAGTGGCGGTTTGCTAGCTTTACCTGCTTCTTACCGAGTTCAATACCTATGATGGCACTTGATCCTGCAGCCAGCATAATGGCTGTTCCAATGCTTAGGTTGAATAAAGGCATGACTATGTTCACTGCCGCAAGACCTAAAGGGCCGATATATCTCGAGACAAAGATTGCATCAACCGTCATGTATAGCGAGATTGTTATCAGGCTAATTATTGAGGGTAGAACAAATTTTATGAAGTCTCTGTTTGACCAGTTACGTAAATAACTATTTTCCATTTTTACCTACTTTTATTTTGATTGCTTTTATGAAGCCTTACTCTAGGGTATATAGTTACTATAGGGTCAAGCTAAAAAGGAGAATGTATGAAAGTAAGGTTTATGACAGGTGAGATGGCACAGTTACATGGAATCTCAAAACAGACGTTGATTCACTACGATAAGATTGGCTTGCTCAGCCCGGCTGAAGTGGATTCAGATACTGAGTATCGATATTATGCTCTAGAGCAGTTTGAAGACTTGGAGTTGATTCTCATCCTGAAAAACCTTGGAATGCAACTAAAAGAAATAAAAGCCTATCGTGACCAGACAACAGCAGAGGCTCGTCTTGGTCTGCTTGAATCTCAAAGAGAAGTTGTTGGGCAGAAAGTCCAGCAATTTAAGAAGATTCAAAAGAGGCTGGAGACCATGGTTGGTAAGATAAGAAATAATATTCAGGTTCAACCGTTTTCAAAGGGAATGAAGTGGATTGAAGAGTGTAAACAGTACAGTATAAAGGTACCTCCACCATACGATCATTTTCAAATGGAACTGAGCATTAAAGAGATGTTTCAATATATGGCTGACAAAAGAGACATCGATATTCATGACTTCTTATTTGTCATAAAAAAGAGCTCAGAGAAGATAGAACTCTTTGAAAAAGTATCGATACCTATGAATGAGGGTTTTAACGAGGTTATTCCCCGTGGCTATTACGCTTATATCTATCACCAAGGGCCTTTTGAGGCTTTAGCTAAAACGAGGCAACAGCTTGAAATTTATATACAGGATTCTGGTTATAGTTCTGTCGGGAATTTTATTGAGAAAGTCTTGCTTTCAGGTCTTGAGGTAGCTGATGAAAATGAGTATCTGGTTGAAGTTCTGATACAGATAGAAGCTCAAGGAGCAGATGTCTAGTTTGGTACGTTTAAAATAATCTATACGCTTTGTTTACAAATGATAGAGGCAGCAATTAATTATTTTACAATTATCCGTATACAAGATAGAACTTAATATAAGCTGAAATAGCTGTTCATGGTCTGTCCAATGGAGGTTTCAGGTTACATTGTAAGGACTGTAGAGTGGAATTTATCAACCTTATTCTTTTATGGCTGCTATGATTAAATATCTTACTTCAACCATCATCTGTTTCTGTTTGATTGCAATTCAGTCAGGCCCTTGTCTGGCTCAAGAGAAAATTACCTGGTTTAAAAGTGGGACTGATTCTCGCTTTTGGCCTATCGTCGAGCAAGTGATGGTTTCTGCGGCGGCAGATCTAGATATTGAGTTGACTATTGTCAGTTTTAAAAATGATCCTTTTTATATGTTGGCAAGGTTAAAAGAAATTGTTGAAGACCCCAATACCCGACCAGATTGTATTATCACTCATAACTATAAGAAAAAAGGTAAGGATTTCATAAATCTTTCAGGTGACTTTGATGTTCCTGTACTTATTTTTAATGCAGGTTTTAGTGATGAGGAGGATGCCGGTGTACCTCGGGGCAAATTTCCTAACTGGATTGGTCAGATACTGCCCGATGATGAACAGGGTGGCTATCAACTGGCTAAAGACCTTATTGCTATGGCTAAAACATTGGAGAGCAATAATTCTGGAACCATTGAGATGGTCGCACTAGAGGGTAATCGTGCTTCTGATGCCTCAAACAAGAGGGTTGTAGGTCTAAAACGTGCCTTGGCAGAACACCCAGAGGTTGTTAATAACCAGTTTTTTCATGTGAAGTGGAAAATGGATCGTGCCAGTGAGGCATATCGAGCGGCCATGAAGAGGTATCCTGATACAACAATATTCTGGGCTGCTAGTGAAGATATGGCAATTGGTGTAATAAAGGCAGCTAAAGAGGATGGGTTTAAACCTGGACGCGATATTGTTACCGGAGGGTTCGATCTGTTACCTGTTAATAGAGCTTATGTTGAATCTGGAGAGATGTCGGTTAGTATAGGCGCTCACTATTTTGAGGCGGCTTGGGCGCTTATTCTTGCTCATGATTATCTTAAAGGTATTGATTTTGATGTTGATAGTGGGGGTACTTTTCAATTCACTTCGGAAATGACAACCCAGAGCAAAAAGGATTTTGCTACGTACAGGGATATTTATACAACACTGTCTGGCTCATCACTGGACAAACTAGATTTTAAGACTTTGTCAAAATACTACAATCCTCAGCGTGATCAGTATGACTTTTCTCTTCTTTCTTTTCTAAAAAGTGCTGAATAGTCAAAGTATTATATGGATAATTTACCACACATTCAGCTAAAAGATTCTATTGCAGCAAGGCTCTTTAGAAAGGTCTTTTTTGTCTATGTCCTTATTGCTCTGGTTGTTACCGTTCTTCATCTTCTTATGGAATATAAGAGAGTGAAAAACGATGTAATCAGTGAACTTGATAGAAGTGTGGTGACTATTGGTAAACCACTTGGAATCGCTCTGTGGGATGCTGATAGTGAACAATTGTCATCTTTGCAAGAAGGGTTGTTAGCAAACAGGATGATTGTTGGTTTATGTGTAATAGAAAGTGAAAGTGAATGTGTAAAGCCCTACGGTAATGTTCCTATCGAAAATGAACGCCAGGAAATTGTAGATGGTGATATTGTTACGCTTGAGGGGCGAGGCCACAGTAACGGCATTTTTGGTTATAAATACCCTCTGAGATATGAGGAGTCCCAATCACCGAACCCTCTAGGGCATCTTGTTTTATTTTCCAGCGAATATCTCATATTTAACATGATGAAGTATCAGGTGATTTACATAATAATCACCGCAACCATCAAAGCTATTGTGCTCTGGCTTGGTTTTCTATGGTTTGCTCAGCGCCTACTTACCAAGCCGCTGGTGAATTTGGCGGTAAAAGCTTCAACTGTGACAATGGATAACCTCAGTCCACTTGATATTCAAACTTCTGATAAGAAACAAAGCGAACTGTCTGCATTGTATGATGCGTTCAATACGATGATCGATAACCTGGAGAGAGGAGCACAGACTCAAAAAGATCTTTATCAAGAGTTAAGCCAATATAAAAGCAACCTAGAAGAGCTTGTAGAAAATCGAACTTTGGAATTGTTGGAAACAAATAAAAAATTACAAAGTGAGATTAAAGAAAGAGAAGAGGTTGAAGATCAGCTACACCAGTCACAGAAAATGGAGGCTATTGGTAGCCTGGCAGGTGGTATAGCTCACGACTTCAATAACTTACTTTTAGGTGTACAGGGAAGGGCATCAGTTGCTCTAGCCAATCTTGAGAAAACAGACCCATTATATGACAATTTAAAAGAAATTGAAGAGTATGTACAGAAGGCCAAAAGCCTTACCCAGCAGCTTCTTGGTGTAGCTCGGCGTGGGCGATATAATCCCAAACCTGTAAACCTCAATGATCTGGTAAAGAAATCAGCCGACATGTTTGGTCGGACAAGAAAAGATATAGAAGTAGCAACACTATCGATTAATGAAGATGTGGTTGTGGAGGCTGATAATCAGCAGTTAGAACAAGTGTTACTTAATCTTTTTCTCAATGCTGCACAAGCTATGGAGAGTGGTGGTAAAATTTCACTGGTCATAGCAGATACCTATTTGCAAGAGAATGTGACACGTCTATATGACCGGCAACCTGGCAAATATGGTGTAGTGAAAGTTGAAGATGTTGGTTGTGGAATGGGTGAGGAAACTTTGAGTCAGATCTTCAACCCCTTTTTTACAACAAAAGAGATGGGTAGGGGAACAGGTCTGGGGCTAGCTTCAGCCTACGGTATTATTAAAAATCATAAAGGTTTTATCGTAGCAGAAAGTAAACTTGGGATAGGTTCTACCTTTACTGTTTATCTGCCAAGCTCAGAACATATGGTTAAAGTTGAAGAAAAGGTTATAGAGGAATCGATACGAGGAGAAGGGCAGGTGCTACTTATTGATGACGAAGAGCTCATTCTCGATGTTGGCGGATCCATGATAACGGAACTAGGCTATAAGGTGACCCAGGCAAAAGGTGGTGAAGAGGGAGTGAGAATATACCAGGAAGCCCAAGGTGCTTTTAATCTTGTTATTCTCGATCTTATTATGCCTGGAATGGATGGAGTAGAGACATTTCATGCAATTCGACAGATAAACCCATCACAATCAATTCTTATTTCAAGCGGTTATGCGATGGATATTAAAGCTGAGGAGCTTATGAAAAGTGGTGCAGCTGGCTTTCTACAGAAACCATTTGGTCTCTCAGAACTTTCCAGGCAGCTACAAGAAACAATGGATTGACGGTGATATGAAAGGAATTACAAGCTCTACTATTAAGAGGTAGAGCCTGTAATTTCTAGGAAGTTAAACTGTTATTTGTTTTTTCCTTTTCCGCCACCATTACCGTTGTTGGATTTACCGCCTGAAGAGTTGCCCTTTGAATTGCCACTATTGCCTTTGTTGTTGGACTTATTTGAGGACTTACTGGAAGCACTTTTCTGGCTGTTATTGTTTTTCTCTTTCTGTGTAAATTCTTTATCTCGCTTGGTTGCCTTTGCGATTGAATTTCCACCAGAAGTGTCACCTACCTCACCATCAGCAGGGTCAACCAAGCCTTTTTTCTTAGCGTGACCAAGTCCCAGAGAACCGGGATGAACACCAAGTGAATGGGCAATATCTCCCCAGCCCATGCCCTGTGTAACGCGCATATCGTATATATCATCGCTCAGCTCACCTGTTCGGTTTGCAATAGCATCAGCATAACTTTGTCTAGCTGCCTCAAGATCTGCGAGTGTCTGCTCCGTTGGTGTGTTGTCATAGGCGTCGCGAGCCTGTTGAAGAGAGTCTGCTGCATCCTGAGTCGCTGGATCTGGTTCTGTCGCTGCTGCCTCGGCTAGGTTTGCTGCATGACTTGCCTGAGCAGGGTTTTGATAAGCAGGTTCCTCGTCAACGGCTAGAGCTGATTGGCTCATTAAGCACAAGAAAACACCAACAAGTAATACGGTAAGTTTATTTATCATTTTCATTTTATACCTCTTTGTTATTAGTTGGATGAGGACGGTTAAAAATCAAAATGCTCTTTGAGAGAGTTTTTTTGTAACCGTTATTATTGGTTTCTAATATTGTTTCCGGAGAATCAAACCAGCTAAGGTGGACTCGGTTATTAATATCTGGTGTAACTCCAATTGCTCTTTTTGCTTTTTGAGCCAGAGCCTTTGCCAAAAGTGGTTTCCCTTCCATAAAAACTACAATATCTACTTCAAGGTGAGGGTCATTTTGAAGAAGTTTAGTGATTGCTGATAGTTCTCTTGCTCTTTGATTCTCTGATATTGAGGCGTCTAATAATTCATCTTGAGCGAGAATGAGACGCTTATCACCAATCTGATATGTTCGGTAGGAGTAATCGTTTATATTTGCCAAATGTTGTACAGCCTGAAAGGCACTGGTGCCAGATCGGTAATTTGCGAGATACTCTTTCCAGGCAGAGGCCTCATTAACTTTATCACCGAGATTGTTATATGCTAGAGCAATGTTCAACAATAGCTCATTTGACTTCGGCTCTATCTCTAAAGCAGATTTATAAGACTCTAGTGCTTGGTTATAATTCTCTGTCTGAAGGTAATTATGACCAAGATTGACTAGAATCGGGTATGCATTGGGATGTTGTTGAAGACCTCGTAGATAACTTTCTTTTTCACCAACTGGATCACCAGCTTTCCAATACGCAACTCCTTGCCAATAAGTATACTCAGCATTTGCTGGATCAATACTCTCCGCCTTTTTGAAGTGTTTAATTGCTAGCTCTATATTATCGTTTTCAAGATAACCACGTCCAAAATAGTAGGCAGTTTTCGCATTTTTAATCTGTTCAAACTGAGTTTCATTTTTATATGTTGTAAAGCTGGTACCACCTATCCAGAAAAAAAATAAAGCAACGCCAATAGTTAGCAAAGCATACTGTGGTTGCAAAGTTAGTGATGAAATGAACTTTTTGCACCAATTAGAAAAAGAGTGTTTAGGCTTTTCCTCCAGCCTCTTCATTATTTTGGAAGTTAGATCGATTGGTGGGGTATGTTGAGGAAGCTTGCTCAACATAGCCTCCATTTCTTGTTCACTGTATTTTTTTTGAGTATAGGGATCAGTCATTTTGTAATCCTACTTTATCATCGCTTTCTGAAGATCTTTTAAAGCGCGATGTATTCTCATTTTGATTCCACTTTCTGTAAGCTTAAAAATTTCTGTTAACTCATTTAACGGGCGCTCATGGCAATATCGTAAAATCAGCAATTCTCTACGATCTTCAGGTAGGGTGGCGAGTCCTTTTGCAAGAGTATCTGCCTTTTCAACTCTTTCAAACGGAGATAGTTTTGAAAAAGAAATCTCTACTTCACCTGAAATTATTTGTGCCAATTTCTGTTGTTCAACGCTGCTTTTACGTGCCCAGTCATGACCTAGATTTACAGCAATTGTGTACATCCAGGAGAAAAAACTGCCAGTATTTCGATATTTGGAAAGCTTTACATAAAGCACATAAAACAGTTCCTGGGTGAGTTCATCAGCAGTTTCATATGAACCGGTGTATCGAAGCATGAGATTGAAGACCACCAACTTGTAACGATCAATCAATTGCGCAAAAACTTCTTTTTCACCGTTCAGGATACGCTTTACAAGTTGTTTATCTGTCAATTTAATCCTCAATATCGTTTCGCCTTATAAAGACTAACGGTTGAGACACAGCATTCGTCACAAAAAATTATTTTGCTGTAATAAAAAAGTCGATAGATTCGTCAATGCGGATTTTTTTTCGACTCACTTTGAGATGTTGAGGTGTTGCAAACCAGCTCACCCCTATACGTTTGGTTGAAAGTGATGAATGTTTGTCTAGTAAGTATTTCTTAATTGCTAAAGCTCTGCTTTTGGCTAATTCTTTGTTGTTTTCCTGATAGACAAGAATTTGGAGCGTACCTTTTTTTATTCCACTGGTAATGCGGCCAATAGTATTGAGGGAATTTTTGCTGTTTCTGGTCAATTCTGAGCTGAAAGGTTCAAAACGAATTGTTGGTATAGTAATGGATCTGGAGCCAAGATAGTAGCTCCTGTAACTAAAGTCTTTCAGGAGCAGCAGGTTGTTGGCAGCCACTCTAGCCTGACTATCGTAAGGGTAATATTGTAGGTACGTCTTCCATGATTCAATTTCTTCAGGAGTACGGTTGAGTTTTTTGTTGACCAATGCTCGGTTATAAAGACTACTTTTTTGCTTTGAGTATATCTCTATTGCTTTTGTATATTGCTCAAGAGCATCTTTATACTTTTTTCGCTCAAACAGATTATGACCAAGGTAGACCAGGGAAAGCAGATGGCGACTGTTTATTGCCAGCGCTTTGCGATACAATCTCTCTTCACTTTTCAAATCACCGAGCTCTGCATAATTAACACCCTGCCAAAATAGATACTCTGAGCTATCGGGATTAAGTGTAGTTGCTTTTTTGAGGTATTTCAGGCTTGTTTTGGCTGAATTGTTATGGAGGAGAAATCGACCATAGTAGTAGTTGGCTGTGGCATTATCAGGATTTTCTTTGACTTTCTGTTCGAATATCTCCAACCCAGTTTTATATTCACCGTTGTTCAGGTAATAATCACCCTGAACAGAGTTACCTATGGTGTGACCAATCTGCGTTACGGCACATCCGTTTAATAGAACTATAGTAATAATTGCCAATACGCTGTTTTGAATGAGTTTAAACATGATATTTGCCCTCTTGGTTTATTTGTTAACTATAGGTTTTTAATAAGTGTACTGCATTTGCTATTGAAAGAGAAAATTATAGAATAAGAATTATGTTACTCAATAGTAATGAACTCACTTTGTCTTGCGTTGACTTTAGATACAGGATAAAGTTGTTTATTAGAACAATCAAATATAAGGAGAAAACAATGACTACAATAAAAGTAAAAGGAATGAGTTGCTCTCATTGTACTGGTGCTGTTCAGGATGCTTTGGAAAAACTGGATGGTGTTAAAAATGTTGTGGTTGACCTTGATAAAGGTGAAGCAAGCTATGAAGGTGGTGGTGATAGCAACGAAGCTTGCAAGGCTGTTGAAGCAGTTGGCTTTGAGGCTGTCCTAGCATCTTAATATTTTAAGAACTTATTTCTCCTTAATCAGCCCATATAGAGGCAATTAAGGAGAAGTATATCTTCTGCTTGATCAACTAGATTCACAATCGTGAGCTAATTGTTACCCGTGTAGTCCCAGATAACCACCAGCACCCATCATGATTCCACCAGCAGTACGATTTAATCGTTTTGCGCCTTTGCTTGAGGTAAAGAATTTTCTAGCAGAAGATGCACAGATCACAACAAGCATAAGACCCGACATAAGGCTTACGATTGTCAAGCCGGATGCAAGTATAATATCAGTATGACTGAGAACTGTTACATCCATGATTGTTGGAAGAAAGGCAATATAGAAAATAATTACTTTAGGGTTTGAGGCGGAGATGAGAAAACCCTGAAGTAACCCTTTGCTCATGGTATATCCGTCATCATTGAGCCTTTCGTTGGAAGCTTCCCCTTGAACAGGTGTTGTCCACATTTTCCAGCCTAGATAGAGCAAATATCCAGCACCACCAAATCGTATAATAGTAAAAAGCCACGACCACTGTTCGGCAATGACAGCGAGACCAAAGCAGGCAAGTATGAGATAAATTACATCACTGATGGTCATGCCAAGGGCAAGGCTTGTGCAAGCCCAGGCACCAGAGGTGAGTGCCCGTGCTAATAGGGCAAAGATGCCAGGCCCTGGTGTAATGGAAAAAATAAAAATAACTATAAAAAATGTGATTGCGCTTTCAAGTGTCATAACTGTCTGTTTATTGAGTCTGAATAATTTTGAATAAGATTATCTGTTTTAAAGAATCTCATGCAACCAGTTTTTAACAGGCTGTGTTGGTACGATACGGTTGCGTCCTGAACTTTTTGCTTTATATAGGTTTTTATCAGCAATTCCGATCATTTTTTCGGCATTTCCTAAGTTATTGTTATCACAGAGTCCAATACTGATGGTAACTTTAAGATCAGGTGCAATGGATTGCCAATCATACTCTTCGATTGTTTGGCGGATATTTTCACAACTGGTTACAGCTTGTTCTAAAGAAGAATTTGGAAAGATGAGTACGAACTCCTCTCCACCATACCTTGCTGCTATATCACTTTTTCTTGTTATAGTATTAAAGATTGAGCCAACTTGTTTTAAAACCTCATCTCCAATACTGTGAGAGAACTGATCGTTGATACGTTTAAAGTGATCAAGGTCACAGATTGCAACAGTAAGTGATTGGTTATAGCGTATAGACTGTTCATAAATCAGTTTTGCCTGTTCATCAAAGTGGCGACGGTTAAAAAGGCCAGTCAGTTCATCTTTTATGCTTAATTCCCTTAACTCTTTATGTGCCTTACTGAGTTCACTACTCATATTGTTGAACGCCGCTGCAAGCTCTCCTAATTCATCTCGTGTTGTAATGGGTACATGAAACACTTGTTCTCTGTTTTTCTGCATACCTCTAATGGCTCTTGTCAGTTTAGTCAGAGTCCTGGTCATCCCTTTACCTAAAATCAGACCTGTTAGTATTGCTGCAGTTGTTGCAACAGCCATACCACTATAAATTGCCTGTAATAGTAGTTGTAGGTATAACTTGTCCTGCTCTGAGAGCGTTGGCTCCCCCTCAGGGATTGCATAGAGAACAGTTTCATTGTTGTACTTAATAGGTATAGCGTTTGCTTTGTCGGTCTCGGTAACTTTTTGACCAAGTTTGTTCTGATTAGGGGGCAGAACAATTTCATCGCTGGTGTTATAGATGATAAAAGCAAAGGGCGCTTGGCGTCTTGGTGGTCGATGAATTTGTCTATCTTCTTGGCGAGATCTAATTTCAGATCTTGGAGTTACAGATTCAAGCGGAGAAAGAGGGCGATGTATTCGAGTTACAAATCTGCCAAAAGGTTCGCTTTTAGTTGCCTTGTCCCAACCTCCATATGTTTGCAGATAATTATCTATATCACTTTTGAAATTAGTGAAAGCAGAGTCCATTGCGGCTTGACGAAAATCACGAATAACCATCCAATATGCTATGCCGCCTACTGTTCCAGAACCGAGTAATCCAACTATTAATAGAACAAGGGTAAGTTTTAACTGCATGCGCATAAGAACTCTCCAGTAAGTCATGTAATTGAAAAAGGGAGATTACTGGTAAAGTCGCAGGTCTGTAAAGAAAATAATGTATAAAATAAGATAGAGTTGGAATACCTGACTGGAAGCAGGAGACATTGTGGTAATGCCTCTTGCTTTAACATTTACTTACTTAGGAAAGAGCTAATTAGTCTGTCGTTTGGGAGGTGGTCCCTTTGGAAGTTCGTCTTTACTGAGGTAACCATCTCCGTCTTTATCAAGGCGATTAAAATGCTGTGGTGGGCCAGGAAACTCATTTCTTGAAATACGATAGTCTCCATCTTTATCCAGATGTTCCATCATGTTTGGTGGCGGCCCTTGATTTTGTTTTCCTCGACTTTGTTTATTGTATGCTCCATCCTGTCGGTTATTGCCTGTTTTTTGTTGTGGTCTTTGCTTTTGTGAGCTGGCGCTGATCTTTGATGAGCGATCAGCATTTATTTCATAATTACCTTTTGCCTTAGGTTGGGTGTTGTCTTTTATAACATTGCCGCCCCGAACCAATCGTACATAATTGTAAATTCTAATTTCATCTCCTTGTGGGCCACGCCCTTGAGAGTAGTCATCAGGGTTTCCGGTTTTATGTTCACTTCTTTGAGCACCGGCACCATGTACATCCATTCTTCTTTTTTGTGAGCTTCCCCGCTTGGCCATATAACCCCATCCTTGTCCAAAACAGAGATAAACTGCCTGTCTGGCAGAACCATGCTCCAGATGTGTTGTGGACGTCCAAAACCAGCCATCACCATCACTCATATAAAAAAGAGGATCGATTGATAAACCACGATGAGCAGGGTTGGTTGCCTGTGGACTTTTGCTATAATCAATGATGGATTGCAGTTCCTTGGCATTGGGCAGTCGCCAGTCATTAAAACCAGCATGGGTTGAATTTTCAGCATAATCAAGAGCCTGCGGCCAGTTCATGGTTTTTCCACTATCCACCTGCATCCATGTAAGGCCTGTCGCGCTATCAGTGATTGTGCTGTTTCCATTATCGGCGAATTGGTTTTGGCCGTAATCAGGATTACCACGCACATAACGGACAAAACGTTTATTGCGACTGTTGCCAGATGAGTTTGGGTAACCCTTTATTCTACCGTCGGCAAAATTAACACCAAACGTTGTAGAATTCCCGTTCATTGTGGTACCAGTGTATTCTGTTGCTGTCCAGTATTGGGCATCAATCAATCTTTCGCCTTTGCTGGTATTACCATAATAAAAATCAAAATAATCAGTGTTGATATAGGGAATTGAATCGGATGTACCTCTGCTGCTTTGTCCTCGAAAGTCGATGAGTGAATAGAGCTCTTTTACGGTAGGTAGGCGCCAATCATCATATCCTGTAAGTTGAAAGGAATTAGCATTTTTTTTTGCAGTCTGATAATAGCTTTTTTCCTTGGCAGGTTTCTTTTGCCATATCAGGCCAGTGTTGAGATCTGTTACTGTGCCATTACCATTATCCTGGTAGGATGGTTGAAGTAAATGATATTGTGCGTCCTGACCATTAAAATTTGCACCCGCCTCTGGACATGAGATTGATCTTGAGTTGGAGTAACAGCCAGATTGTCCGGTATCCACAATGGGATATTTGACGTTTGCAGCGTTTAGTGATGACGGAACAAGGAGTATCAAGAGAGTAACAATACTTTTTTTCATATTTATTTGGTTTGTCATGCTTTCCTCCTCTTAGAGTCAACAGAATAATAGCATATCAAGTTGCCTATAGACAGATTAAGCAATAAATGTGTAGGAAATATGAATTCTTTTAATAAATTCCCTGCTCATGGTTAAAAACTGAGAGCAGGGATATGCGTTTTACTTTTTACAGATACAGAAAGTTATTGAATCTGAGGTGTAAAAAGCGGAATCTGGAAGGATTTTGTCATAACAATCAATTGCCCTGAATCCTGCGCTATCAAGTAGTTTGTTTAGTTGGTCGTGGGTGAAGGTATGAATCCAGAATCTATAGGACTCAAAGTTTTCAAACTCATCAAGAACCAGATGTTGGTTGAGAGCAACATCTTCCTTCTCATAATAGAAAGACTCATTAAGAGCAATATAAGGTGTTGGGCGCCAGAAGCCTTTAGCAGCCATCTCCCAATTACGATTGCCGGTTTCTTTTACCGGTGCATTGCTGTTGAGTACATCAAAAAGAAATGTTCCACCTGGTTTTAATGCCCGGTGGATATTTGCAAGCAGAGTTTGACGCTGCGATGGATTAAGTACTCCGAAATCGGTAAAGATCATGATGATGAGATCATACTTGTTCTCTTCATCAAGAGTGAAATAATCCTGTCTGCGGTAAGTGATATCAAGACTATCTTTTTGTGCTGCTTCTGTTGCGTAATCGATAGAGTTTGTCGAAAAATCAAGGCCAGTTACTGTATGTCCCTTTTTGGCAAATTTACTCGTGTATAGCCCTGGGCCACAACCAAGGTCTAGAATCTTTAAATTCTTGCCTGAAACCTTATCTAATATCCAATCCACTGTAAGATCAATGGTCTTTGTATTTCTACTGGCCAGATCAACATGTTGGTTGAGGTGTACCTCTAGGAGTTGAGTGGATATATATTCATCTGTCCACATCTGAGCTGTTCCAGGGCTGTATGGTTTTGGTTTTGTGCTAATTTCAATTATTTTTTCAATATTCATAAAAACCTCAAATAATAATCTGTATGTTATGTATAAGGATCACGCTGTAACCTACAGATTTAATGTGTAAAATGTATTTTTAAAACGTAGATAATAGAAACATCAAAAAGAGGTGAATGGCGGACGCAACTTACCCATAAGGATAAATCCACTTAATTCCCTGCCCTTTGCTGATGTAAAGAGTGGTATGTAACTATGAGGTTTTCATGATGAGAAGCTATGTACAAAAAGAATTGTTGTGAGTCAACGTTTTTCGCATCCATCAGTTGTTGATGAGTTGTGCTTAAATAGCGACACATTAAATGTGGATTCTTAAACGATTGTCTTTGAAATAGAGTTAGCAAACTCTAGTGATTCAAGGTATTTTTCGTGAACTTTTCCTTTTATTGGGCCAAATTTTTTAAGGTGTACAAGGCAGGTTTCTTTATCGCGTTGCTCATATGCCATAGCGAACTTTAAAAAAGGTGTATAGGGGCTTTCATTTCCCAATAGGGCATCCTTGATAGGTTTATCAAGTGGCAGTTTTGTAAGAATTTCTTCCATTGTGAAATCAAGCATTGTGTCAAGCAGCGAGAAAAGACCGAGAACAAACAAGTTCGCTTTATTTGCATTATGCGAGGAACTTTCTGCCAATAGTTCACAAAATTTAGATCGGATAAGAGCTAAACGAATAAGTTCGTTTGGCTTTTCTGTAGCTATCTCTGAGGTTATGATTAGTAGCATAAATCTTTTTAATTCTTTTTCCCCGAGATAGGCAATGGCATGACTAATGCTCTTTACCTCTTGGAGTCTATAGAAGTAAGCAGAATTGATATAACGAAGTAACTTATAAGAGAGTGATACATCTCTTGAAATGAAATCAGTTAGTTTGTCTATCGTCCAGTCATTTTTATTAAGTTCGGCAAGGAGTAGAACAAGGTTGAGTTTTACAGAATTAAGCTCTTTAACTTTAATGCTCTCAGGTCGTTGAAAGAAAAAACCTTGAAAATAATGAAAACCCATTTTTAAAGCCAGCTCATATTCCTCAAATGTTTCAACTTTTTCAGCAAGAAACTTGAGCTTGTGACGCGATAGACGGTACAGAGTTGGGCGGAGTTTCTTAAGGGGTGTTGCAATGATATCAAATTTTATAATATCAGCTAGTTCGATGAGTGGCTCCAAAGATGTGTCATAAACGAAATCGTCGAGAGCAATGGTGTAACCCTTATCCTTTAATTCTTTGCATACCTTTATGACTTCGTCATCTGCAGGAATGTCTTCCAGTACTTCCACAACCACTTGGTTGTTTGGAAAGGTGTGTGGAACCTTTTCAAGTAGTAGATTTCTTGTAAAGTTAATAAAACAGGGTTTGTCGTTGCTGATATTATCGATGCCTTCAGTGATGAAGGTTGAGCTGAGTAGACTGGTTGTAGCTGTGTCACCACTTACCTTACTGAAAGGAGTATGAGAAGCTCCTCTATAGAGTAATTCATAGGCAAAGACTTTTACATGTCTTGTAAAAATAGGTTGTCTGGCAATATAAAAGTCCATTAAAAATCCAAAAAAGGTTTCCGGTGAAGTGTCTACAGCCTACTTTTAGATTTTATGCGTTTGAGTAATAATTACAAGTAATAATATTTGTTACTAGTAGAGTTTGTAAAGAAGGATGAAACTGTTTTTGGTAAGTAATTTAAACACCTAGGTACTTGTTGGCAAGATTGGGTTTGCTTTTTAGCTCGGCTGTTGTGCCATGCCAGGCAATTCTTCCCTTTTCCATAATGTAATGGTGATCGGCAAGCTTCATTAAAGCATCAAGGTTTTTATCAACAACTAGAATTGCAAGCCCTTTGCTTTTAAGAATACCAAGACCGTACCAAATTTCTTCACGGGCAAGCGGGGCAAGGCCTTCCGTTGCTTCATCTAGAATGAGCAGGCGTGGGTTGATCATCAGAGCACGTACTACTGCCAGCATCTGCTGTTCACCACCAGAGAGTTGATTACCATAATTGTTTAGGCGTTCTTTAAGACGTGGAAAGATACCCAGCACATGGTCGAGGTCGTAGGGCTCGTCTGAGTTTTGAAAATTGGAGGCTGTTGCCATAATATTTTCTTTTACAGTCAGGTTAGGAAAAATCTGTCGACCTTCTGGAACAAGCCCAACACCCAGCCGTGCTACCTTAAAACTTGGCTGTTTTTCAATCCGTTGACCACGGAAGGTGATTGTGCCGCAGCTGACAGGGGTTATCCCCATAATAGAGCGAATGGTGGTGGATTTACCCATGCCATTTCTGCCCAAAAGAGTGACTACCTGTGATTCGCGAATATCCAGATCAACTCCAAAAAGAGCCTGACTTTCACCATAATATGTTTCAATACCGCTTACCTGTAACATTAGCTATCCTCCCCAAGATAAGCGCTTCGTACTTCTGGATTATTACGGATTTCATCAACTGTTCCGGTGGCAATATTTTTTCCATAAACAAGCACTGTAATTGTATCGGCAAGAGAGAAAATAACATCCATATCATGCTCAACCAGTAAAATGGTTGTCTGGCCTTTGAATTTTTTAATCAGTTTTGAAAGCTCTACGGTACCCCCAGCCCCCATACCGGCCATTGGTTCATCAAGTATGAGTAGTTCAGGCTTACCTGTTAATGCCATGCCGACTTCAAGTTGACGTTTTTCACCATGGGAGAGGTGGGCTGCCGGAAAGTTAGCCCGGTCAAGCAGGTCAACTCTGGTAAGGGCTTCATGCAAGTTGTGTTTGATTGCCGATGATTTTGTCCAGTGTCTGAAAAATCTGAAACTGTTACCTGCATTAGCAGAAAGCGCCAAACCCATATTCTCTGCAACAGTAAGATTATCGAAGATATGTGTGATCTGAAAAGATCTAGCAATGCCAATCTTGGTACGTTTATATCCTTTCATCTGGGCGATATCTCTGTTTTTATAAAGAATTTTCCCAGAGTCGGGCAGAATGTCGCCACAGAGTTGATTGACAAAGGTAGTCTTACCTGCCCCGTTTGGGCCGATAAGAGCGTGAATATGACCTTTTTCAATCTCAAAAGAGAGATCATTGGTGGCTTTGAGTGCTCCAAAGGATTTCTGTAGTCCTTCAATCTGCAATATTTTATTATTAGCCATTTTTGCCTCCATCACCTGTCAGCAGGCCGAAAACACCACGTTTGGCAAAAATTACAGTAATAACTAGCAGTGGTCCCATATAGACCATCCAATGTTCGGTATAGATGGCAAGCATCTCTTCTAGGATAAGAAAACTTGCTGCACCAAGGATGGGCCCGAAAAGGGTACCAAGACCACCTAAAAGCACCATTACCATCAGTTCGCCGGAAAGAGTCCAGTGCATGAGGCCGGGGCTTACATATTCTGTTTGGTTGGCCATAAGCGCACCAGCAAGGCCTGCACCTGTGCCGGCTATGGCAAAGATGGCAAGTTTATACTTATAAGAGTTGATGCCAAGCCCCTTGATGCGCCGTTCATTATTACCAGCACCTCGAATAATGAGGCCGAAGCGAGATTGCACCATCTTTTGACAGAGAAAGGTAAAGCCAAAGAGGCAGAACAGACAAAAGAGGTAAAACTGCAGATCACTACCAAGATCAACCATTGGTAGGCTGTTTCTGGCATAAAGAGAGAGCCCGTCATCACCGCCATACTTTTCAAGGGAGACAAAAAAGTAGAAGAGCATCTGGGCAAAGGCCAGAGTGATCATAATAAAGTGCATGCCACGGGTTCTCAGACTGAGTGCTCCGACAAATAGTGCGCCAAGTCCTGAAATAATAATCGCCAGTGGAAAGACAATTAAGCCGTTTTCAGTTCCCGGAATTTCAAAAGGAAAAGAAAAAATTGGTGACATCTCAAAAGAGTGAAAATGGCAAATGCCAACAACAAAACCGCCAATACCAACAAAGGCCGCATGGCCAAGACTGACAAGACCAGCATAGCCAAGAAGCAAATCAAGGCTTACAGCGGCAAGAGCGTAGATAAGGATTCTACTACCAAAAGAGAGTAGGTAGGGTTGGTCGGTAAATTCAGCCCAAACAGGCAGAAGACAAGCGATAAGGGCCATGCTGATTATGAC
>PPCM01000610.1_pt1 | contig 26508 bp, 33 predicted proteins | sample 1555541 | NCBI WGS metagenome assembly PPCM01 (sample SAMN05284479, study PRJNA326546) | Marine sediment metagenome, whole genome shotgun sequencing project. | isolation source: marine sediment | place: Germany: Wadden Sea | collected 2012-09-05 | reverse complement strand
CAATGTTAGCTACAGGTGGTAGTGCTTGTATGGCTGTTGAGGCTGTTAAAAAGCGTGGAGCTAAGAATGTTTCGTTCGTAGGTTTAGTTGGTGCTCCTGAAGGTGTTGAGAAGTTACAACAAGAACATCCTGATGTGGACATCTATCTAGCTGCACTAGATGAAAAGTTAAATGAAGTAGGTTACATAATCCCAGGTCTTGGTGACTGTGGAGACCGTTTATTTGGTACTAAGTAATTATAAGAGGATCCTGTTTATCAGGATCTTTTTTATGTTCATATTGATGAAGTTGAAGAGAGTACTTTGTAAAGGGGCATTCTAATTCCAGATTTTTCATTAACTTATGAATTCAAATGCATCAATTTCACTTATCGGGATAAAGTGTTTTATTTCAAGTTAGTTATGTAGTAAGATTGTATTAATAAGGAGATGAGTTTATGGAAAAATATTATTTTATTTTAGGATTAATTGTTGTTATTGCCCTTTGGGTAATTGTAGTTAGAAATACCTTTGTTAGATTATCAATTAATATTGAAGAAGGAATGGCTTCTATCGATAATCAACTGAAACGTAGATATGATTTGATTCCAAATCTTGTTAATACAGTTAAAGGTTATGCTAAGCACGAAAAGGAGTTATTAGAAAGTATCTCGGCTGCGAGATCGGGATTAATAAGTCCCAAGATAGATGAGAAAATGGCTGCTGCTTCAGAAACTAGCGCTTTGTTAGGTAGACTTCTAGCAGTTGCAGAGGCATACCCAGATTTAAAAGCTAATACAAGTTTTGAGAAATTACAAGTTGAACTAGTTGGTACAGAAGATAAAATCAGTTATGCTCGTCAGTACTATAATGGTTCAGTAGGAACTTATAACAAGAAAGTTTTAATGTTCCCATCAAGTATTATTGCTTCATTATTTGGATTCAGTAAGAAACCATTCTTCGAAGTAGCAGAAGTTGAAAAGCAAAATGTGAAGGTCGAGTTCTAATGTATTCAGATATACGCAAACATAAAACAGTATCTTTTCTTGTTTTGTTAGGGTTTGGAGCTTTTCTAGCTTTGTTTGTCATTGCTCTTAATTTTTATTTTGGGGATGGTTCTTATGCCATCGTACCAATAGCAATGACATTCTCTATTTTAACATCGTTAATTACATATTATAACTCTGATAAGATTGTCTTGAAATTAAATGGAGCAAGACCGGCTACTAGGGATGAGGACCTTGAGTTAACTTACTTGCTTGAAGGTATCGTTTTAGCTACAGGGTTACCTAAACCTAGATTATACGTCATAGATGACATGAGTATGAATGCATTTGCGACAGGTAGAAATCCAGAGAATGCAGTAATATGTGTTACAAAGGGATTGATGAAAAAACTTGATAAATATGAACTTGAAGCAGTACTTGCCCATGAGCTAAGTCACATAAAGAACTATGATATCTTGCTTAGTACTGTCGTTTCAGTAATGGTTGGCTTTGTTGTAGTGATTGCAGATTTTTTAACTAGAAGTTTGTTCTTTAGGAGAAGAGGTTCAAAAAATAATAACGATAGTGGTAATGTTGTAATAATGTTGATTTCATTGCTGTTTATTATCTTGAGCCCAATCTTTATGAAGTTAATGCAGTTATTTATGTCGAGAAAGCGTGAGTACCTAGCGGATGCTAGTGCTGTTGAGATTACAAGAAATCCTGATGCGATGATTAACGCACTTAAAAAGATAAGTGGTGACAGTGATGTTTTAGAGGCTGCAAACAAGTCAACTGCCCACATGTACTTTAGTGCACCGGTTAAAAGTTTAGGGAAAAAACGTCAAAATAAATCATCAATATTATCAACTCACCCAGCAATTGCTGATAGAATAAGAGCATTAAGAAATTTAGATTAAACAACCGACATTTTTGGTTGTTTATTGCTGCTATAGTTGATAAAATAAGAGTATATATTTTAGGGAGTGTTTTAATGAAAAAAATCGAAAAATTAACGGTTGCTATATCTATTCTTTTAATAGCAGCAGTAATGGTCAACAAGTTTATGATTGTGAAGTTAGATAAGGATTTAGTTGGAGATGGTAGATACTTCTTTAAAACAGTATTTACAGAACGTTCATATTTCAATCGCTACTATAAAGCGACATTGGATGAAGAAGGGGTCTTCTTTGAAATTCATTACGATCCGGTTGATGGTGCAACTTACGAGTCGCAAAACTTGATTGATGAGCATTACAGAAGTAATATGTTTTGGTATGAAGCTAAAGATGAAAACAAGTATATATGGGGATTCACTACTTTAGTTATTCTATTATGTATTGTCGCCGGTTTCCCGAGCGATAAGAAGTATCGATTGGAGCAACTGACTTACTTTGTCTTTGCAGGTGCATTGGCATTCTCGCTGTATATGACTTTACCAGTCTTATACATGACAGGATGTTTTGTCACTAGTTCAATCATCTATTACTTATTAAGGATGTACCGTATTAAAAAAGTAGCATAAAACTCAATCTTAGATTGAGTTTTTTTCTTTCTGGACTACTTTAGAAATTATAAGTTTGCAAACAAAAAAGCAGCAATAGCTGCTTTTATAGTTTTACTAGTCTTCTAATGACTCGTATAATTTTGCTAAATCACTACCAAGTTCATCACCTAATGTAACAGGTTCACTTTGGTTAGTGCTCAAGTATTGATCTACTTCTTCTTTTCTTGCATCGTATTCAATATCTTTGATACTAGCAACAAACTTTCTGTAGAACTTGTGGAAGTCCTTAACACGAACTTTCACTGATTGACCTACTGTCAAGAAATCTTCGATGTTGATATTTCTCTTATCTAATGCAATCTCTTCCATTGGGATTTTACCTTCGATACCCTCGAAAGTAAACTCAGCATGGCTTCCTGCAAAGATTTGAGTGATTTCTACAACAATCTCTTGTCTTGGACGTAACTTAATATTTAACCAAGGGTTCTCTTCTAAGTCTTTACGTGATAATAAAATCTCGCGCTTTGAAGCATTTACTTCCTTAACTAAAACCTCAAGTTTAGATCCTGGTTTCATACTTTCGTATGACTTGTCATCTAAATCCCATGAATAATCACGATATCTTAATAACCCTACAACTCTAGGAGCTACTTCTACAAGCATTCCATTAGGGATGTGTTTTACAACTTTAGCTTCGATCGCTTTAGTTTTATCAACAGTTTCAACAAAAGATTCGAATGGAGTTTTTAACAACACTTTTCTACTTGCATTAATTTTCGTTCCATCAATCTTAGTGATCTTAACTTCTAAACTATCACCAATTTTGAATTCATCTTCAATTTTGGTAATGAAGTAATGGCTTAGTTCCTTAACCATAACTAAAGCAGTTACGTGATTGAAAGTAACAAATACCCCATACCTTTCAATACGAGTGATCTTACCTTCTAATACTTGACCAATTTCAAGTTTACTTAATTCTTCTGCTCTGTGTGCAGCAATTTCCTTCGTTAACCAGAAACGACGAGAACCAATGATTCTGTTTTTTCTGAAATCATACTCAGTAATTACAATTTCAATCTTTTCTTGTTCCTTTAATTCGATATCAAGACCTACTTGACTATCAGGAATGAAGATTTCAAATCCTAAGTGCTTAGCAATGAATCCTTTGTTAACTTTTCTTGCAATTGTTACTTCAAATTTTTCTTTACTTCTTTGTAATTCCTTGATAACTTCTCTTTTTTCATCTTTTTCGATGTCTAAACGACTTAATAAAACCGTTCCGTGATTGTCATCAAACTTCTTTACATACGCTTCGATTTCGTCACCAACTGCTACAATAGTAGTTAGATCAGTTACAGGGTCTAATGTAAACTGATTAGCATAAATAGTTCCTTCTAAATGAGCTCCAAAATCTAGTACTAAGTGATTGTTATCAACATATACTACTGTCCCAAGAACCTTTTGCCCGACTGTAATCTCGTTAAAATCATAATTAAATTCCATAAAAAAACTCACCTCTTCGATATTATATCAAATACACTAAATTAATATAAGATTAAAACCTAACTTTTTTCTAATTTTGCTGTTCTTTTTAACTAAGAAGTTAATTTATAAGTTTATTTAGGGGTGAAGATTAGAAATTGACATTAGTTTAACTAAATTAAATGAAAATATGATTAAGTTTCTTTCCAATTACATATATTTAATATATAATTATTATGGAAAAATTATATCTAAGGAGTTTATAATGATTAATCTAAAACATTTAGGATACTTTAACAGTGTCGTTCAGCACGAAGGATTTTCGAATGCTGCAGAGAAGTTGGAAATAAGTCAGTCTGCGCTATCAATCCAAATTAAGAAGCTGGAAATAAGTCTTGGTACTACTTTGATTGACCGTGATTTTAAGAAATTAAAATTGACGAAGCAAGGCCAAGAAGTTTTTGAGTTAACAAAAGTATTATTTGAAAAGATTGCTACTATAGAAACAGAAATTCTAGATGTGGTAAATCGAAATCAGAATTATGTATCAATTGGTGCATCACCGATAATTGGGGCTAGTTTCTTAGCGAATGTTAGTCCAAAGTTTATCAAGAAGTTTAAAGACGTAGCAGTCGATGTTGTAATAAGCAAGCATCAAGATTGTATTAGTCAACTAAGAGAAGGAGTCCATGATTTTATTGTCATAGACGAAACTGAGTTTCACGATTCAAGATATGATGTAATTAATATAGGTGAAAGATCACATGTATTGGTTGCTGCAAGAATGCCTAATTCAGTTTCTGATGTCTTTTCAGAGAAGTTCTTCTATAGAAGAGAAAGACCGAAATCTGAAAAAGCGACTCAATATTTAGAACAAAAATATGATAAGAAGTTTACAAACAAGGCAATTGTTGATGGGAGCTTAAACTTACTTTGTGAAGTAGTAAAAGAAGGGCAAGGTTTTGCAATTTTACCATCATATGCTGTAGAGCGTGATGTCTTAGAAGGTAAACTAGTTATCGTTGAAGAAATTAGAAATGTAACTGATTCAATTTTAGTTGTAGTAAATAAGAAAAAACGTGACATGTCAATCATTTCAGCAATGATTTCTTACCTGAAAGTATTGTGTGATAGTCAACGCCCATAATATAAAATTTATATCAGTACCATATATTTTATATATTATGTGTGCAAAAAAATAAATTTCATTTATGTTTGATGAAACGGAAAAAATAGAAGAGTATAATTTCAATAAGTAAACTTTATTAAGTTAGAAGGAGATCTATTATGATTGAAAAGAAAAAGATAAGCAATCATGGTGTGAAATTTATGCAAGGAAACGAAGCTTGCGCAATTGCTGCTATACATGCAGGTTGTTCATTCTTCGGTGGTTATCCTATTACACCAGCAACAGAGGTTGCAGAAATTATTGCTGAGGAACTACCAAAACATGGTGGTACATTTATTCAAATGGAAGATGAAATCGCATCTATAACTTCACTTGCAGGAGCAAGATGGGGTGGAGCAAAGTCAATGACTTCAACATCAGGACCAGGGTTCTCGTTAATGCAAGAAGGTATTGGATTCGCTTATACTACAGAAACACCAATGGTTGTTGTAAACGTTATGCGTGGTGGTCCATCAACGGGACAACCTACAATGAGCGCTCAACAAGAAATTATGCAATCAAAATGGGGTTCACATGGTGATTACGAAATGATCGTATTAATGCCATCAAGTGTTCAAGAAATGTATGACTTCACTATTAAGGCATTCAACTTGAGTGAGAAATATCGTATGCCTGTTGTGATGTTAACCGATGAAGTAATCGGTCACATGCGTGAAAAAATTGTTATTCCAGAAGAAGTTGAAATCTATAAACCAGTTTCACCTGAAAAGATTGATGGTTTATATTCAAGAAACGAAGATTTAACTCCACAACCTGTAGAGTTCTATCAAGGACATAATATCTTAGTAGAAGGTCAATTACATAATAAGTACGGAGTTAGAATTTCAACTGACCCAGTACAAAGTGCTGAATTAATCTACAACTTAATTAACAAAGTTCAAAACAACATCGAAGACATCGTAGATGTTCAAGGTGAAAATACAGATGCAGAAACTATCATTGTAGGTTTAGGAAGTGTTGCTAGACCAGCATTGAAAGCAATGAAGTTGGCAAATGCTGAAGGATTAAACGTTGGTTTCTGTAAAATCAACACACCTTGGCCAATGCCAGAGAAGCAATTATTAGAAATGTTCCCAAATGCAAAGAACATCGTTGTACCAGAAATGAACGTTGGTCGTTATGTTCATGAGTTAGGAAAGGTATTTAAAGATGCCAAAGCTCAATCATTACCACTAATTGGTGGGGAATTACATACTCCAGATATGATTTTAGCTAAGGTTAAGGAGGTTATGTAATTATGAGTAATCCATTAAGAGAAAAATACGTTAGATCGTATGCAGATAAATATATTTTCTGTCCAGGATGTGGACACGGGATTGTAATGCAAGCATTTGCACGTACAATCGAAAAAATGGGAAATAAAGAAGAAATCGGTTTAGTAAGTGGTATCGGATGTTCATCTTATATTCCTGTATATTCTAACTTTGATGCAATCCATTCAATTCACGGACGTGCTTTAAGTGTTGCAACAGGGTTAAAATTAGCTAGACCAGATAAGAAAGTAGTTGTCTTTACAGGAGATGGTGACTGTACTGCTATTGGTGGTAATCACTTAATCCATGCTGCAAGAAGAAACATGGACTTAACTGTAATTATGTTAAATAACAATATTTATGGGATGACTGGTGGTCAACAAGCACCAACTACTCCAATTGGAGCAACAACAAAAACAAGTCCTCATGGAAATATTGAACCAACATTTGATGTAGCTAACTTAATTATTGCTGCTGGTGGAACAAAAGTTTCACGTTGGACAGTTGCACAACCTAATCAATTAGAAAAAGCTATTGAAGCTGGAATTAACCATAAAGGTTTTAGTTTCATTGAAGTATATAGTCAATGTCCAGTTCAAGCAGGACGTAATATTTTAGGGGATTCAAACCCATGGAATATGATGCAAATGTACAAGAACCAAGGTTTAGTTGTTAAGACTTTAGACGGGTTTGATTACTCTTCGGGAAAAATCCCTTACGGAGATTTCTTCCACAATACAGACAGAGTTGATTATTCAACTGCTCTTGCAAGTATGAAGGAGAAATTATAATGGCAAAAAATAATGTAACTATTGAAAATAAATTTTGTAAAGGATGCCTAATTTGTATTAGTGCATGTCCTAAAAGTGTTATCGGAACTTCAGATGTTCGTTCAGAATCAGGAAGTTTAGTACCTCAAGTTTTAAGAGTAGAGGACTGTATTGGATGTATGTTATGCGAAAAGATGTGTCCAGATACATGTATTACTGTTGAAAGAGGGGTAAACAAGTAATGAGACAAGAAGTTCTAATTGCCGGAAGCGGTGGACAAGGTGTTATTTCAACATCAGTAATTATGGCGAAAGCCTTAGGATTATACTCAAATTATGAAGTTGCACAAACTCAATCATACGGACCAGAGGCTCGTGGTGGAGCTTGTAAAGCTGGAGTTGTTTACTCAAGCGAAATTATCGATTTCATGAAAGTAACTAAACCAGATGTATTCATCGTATTTAATGAAGCAGCTTTTCAAAAGTATAAAGCGTCATTAACAGAAGATACTATTATCTTCGCCGATACTACATATGTTAAGGAAGAAACATTAAAGCCTTACAAGAATGTGTACCGTATTAAAGCGACAAGCATAGCAGAAAAAGAGTTAAGACCTTTTGTAGCTAACATTATTATGTTAGGTGCTATGACAAAAGTTGTTGATACGTTGAATATCGATTCAATCAAAAAATCAGTAGAAGACACTTTCCAAGAAAAGCACTTACCTATTAACTACAAAGCACTAGAAATTGGACAAGGATTATTATAGGAGATTATATGGATAAAATTAAAGAATTAGTTGAGAATTTTGAGACGAAAACTAAAGCTGCAATTGAAAAACGTCCTGAAATGAAAGAAGAATTTCATACAGGAAGTCATGATCCAGTTAAAAGATTATACACACCTTTAGATGTTGAAGGTGTTGACTATGTTAATGATATTGGTGTACCAGGACAATTCCCTTATACAAGAGGGGTTCAGCCTACAATGTATCGTGGACGTCACTGGACAATGAGAATGTATGCAGGTTTTGCAACTGCAGAAGAATCAAACCAAAGATATAAATACTTATTAGAGCAAGGGTCAAAAGGATTATCAGTAGCCTTTGACTTACCAACACAAATTGGTTATGACTCAGATCATGAGTTATCATATGGTGAAGTTGGTAAAGTAGGGGTAGCTATCGACAGTCTTGCTGATATGGAAATTTTATTTGATGGTATTCCATTAGACCAAGTTTCTACATCAATGACAATTAACGCTCCGGCATCTGTTCTATTAGCAATGTATATTGCTGTAGCAGAAAAGCAAGGTGTAAGTTCTGATAAATTAAGAGGAACTATTCAAAATGATATTTTAAAAGAGTATATTGCTCGTGGGACATATATTTTCCCTACTGAGCCATCAATGCGCTTAATTACAAATATCTTTGAGTATTGCTCAAAAGAAGTACCTTTATGGAATACAATTTCTATTTCTGGATACCATATCCGTGAAGCAGGTTCAACTGCAGCTCAAGAAGTAGGATTTACAATAGCAGATGGAATTGCATACGTTGAGGCAGCTTTAGAAGCTGGTCTTGATATCGATGCATTTGCACCACGTTTATCATTCTTCTTTAATGCACATAATGATTTACTTGAAGAAGTAAGTAAGTACCGCGCTGCAAGAAGATTATGGGCTAAGATTATGAAAGAGCGTTTTGGAGCAAAAAATCCAAAGTCAATGGCTCTTAAGTTCCATACACAAACAGGTGGTTCAACATTAACTGCACAGCAAACTGAAAACAACATCGTACGTGTTGCTATTCAAACATTAGCTGCTGTATTAGGTGGAACTCAATCATTACATACAAACTCTAAGGATGAGGCATTAGCACTTCCAACTGAAGAGAGTGTACGTACTGCATTAAGAACTCAGCAAATCGTTGCTTATGAAAGTGGTGTTGCCAATACTGTTGATCCATTAGCAGGTTCATACTACATCGAAGCTAAAACAGCTGAAATTGAAACTAAAGCAATGGAATATATCACTAAGATTGACGAAATGGGTGGAGCACCTAAAGCAGTTGATAATGGATATATTCAACGCGAAATCCTAGATGCTGCTTACTCTTACCAACGTCGTGTTGAAGCAGGAGAAGAAGTAGTAATCGGTGTAAACAAGTTCCAAATCGAAGAAGCTGCACCAGAAGGATTATTAAAAGTAGATTTAAGTGTTGGTGAAAACCAAGCTAAGAAATTACAAGATTTACGCGACAAGCGTGATAATAAAGAAGTTGAAGCAAGATTAGCTGAACTAAAAGAAGCTTGTTCAACAGACAAAAACTTAATGCCATTCATTCTAGATGCAGTAAGAACTTATGCAACTCTAGGTGAAATCTGTGGTGTTATGCGTGAAATATTTGGTGAGTATTCACCATCTAGTAACCTGTAAGGAGGATAATGATGAGTAAACCAATTAGAGTATTATTAGGAAAACCAGGATTAGACGGTCATGATCGCGGTGCAAAAGTAGTTGCTCGTGCATTACGTGATGCTGGTATGGAAGTTATTTACACAGGTTTAAGAAGAACACCAGAGCAAATTGTTACTGCTGCTATTCAAGAAGATGTTGATATCGTAGGATTATCAATTCTTTCTGGAGCTCACAACACATTACTTCCTAAAGTAGTTGAACTATTAGCAGAAAAAGGAGCTTCTGATATTCCTGTATTTGCTGGTGGAGTAATTCCTGATAGCGATATTCCATTCTTAAATGAAAAGGGAATCGTTAAAGTATTTACACCAGGTTCATCAATTGAAGATCAAATTAAATGGATGAAAGAATTCTTAAATGCTTAATTTAGAACAAAAGTTTTTTGAAGGGGACACTCGTGCCCTTTCAAAAATGCTATCTGCTATCGAAAGAGAAGACAGTATGGCATACGATTTTATCAAGAAACATAATGATAAAACTGGCTCTGCATATGTGATTGGTATCACTGGGCAACCAGGAGCTGGGAAGTCAACACTAACTAATGTGTTGACTACTCGTGTTTTAAAGGAGAATGCAAAAGTGGCAATAATTGCTGTTGATCCATCTAGTCCATTCTCTGGAGGAGCTATCTTAGGAGATAGAATTCGTATGACAGATCACTATACATCAGAAAATACTTTTATAAGAAGTATGGGGACAAGAGGTTCGCTCGGTGGACTTTCTACAAGTGTAAGAGGAGCTATTAAAATATTCGATATTTTTGGTTTTGATTACATCATTGTTGAAACAGTTGGAGTAGGACAATCAGAAATTGATATCGCAAGAACTTGTGATACTACTTGTCTAGTCTTAGTACCTGGTGCTGGAGATGATATTCAAGCTATAAAGGCTGGAATCATGGAAATTGGTGATGTCTTTGTTGTCAATAAAGCAGATAACGATGGTGCTGATAATGTTGTTCGCCAAGTTAAAGGGATGTTAGACCTTAAAGGTGAACTAGATTTTTATCCACCAGTTGTAAAAGTTGTAAGTACTAAAGGTGAAGGAATTGATGAACTTTATAATGCGATTGATGAACATAGAGAGTTTATGGCAAAAGAAAATCGCTTTGAATCACGTAGACAGTCTAACCAACAAATAGAGTTAGTAGACCTAATGCGTGAGAAATTTGTGAAAACAATTGTTAACAATAATAACTATGATAATCTTAGTAGCATAGTTAAAAAAATAAATAACAAAGAGATTGATGTATATAGTGCATCGGAAAAAATCTTGAAAGAGTTTAAGAAGGGAGAATAATATGAAAGCATTGAAATTAGATCATATCGGAATAGCAGTAAAAAATATTGAAGAAGCTGTGAAAGTGTATGAGGATTTAGGTTTAGTAGCTGAAGGAACTGAAGTCGTTGAGGGTCAAGGTGTTAAAGTTTGCTTCTTACCAATAGGTGATACAGAGGTAGAATTACTTGAGTCAACTACTGAAGACGGACCAATTGCTAGATTTATTGAGAAAAAAGGTGAAGGTATTCAACATATGGCCTTCAGAGTAGAAAATATTGTTGAAGCTATCAAGCACATGGAAGAAAAAGGATATCGTATGATTGACAAAGAACCAAGATATGGTGCTGGTGGTGCAAAGATTGCATTTATGCATCCAAAGGCAACTAATGGTGTATTAGTTGAACTATCTGAGAGGTAAATATATGAGTACAATTAATAAGATTGAACAAGCAAATAAGCTATATGAGAAACTAAAAGAAGGTGGAGGAGCTGCAAGAGTTGAGAAGCAACATGCTCAAGGTAAAATGACAGCTCGTGAAAGATTAGAATACCTTTTTGATCAAGGAAGTTTTATTGAGTTAGATGCTTTTGTAAAGCACCGTTGTACAAACTTTGGAATGGAAAAGAAAGAAATTCCATCTGAAGGTGTAATAACAGGTTATGGTAATGTAAACGGAAGATTAGTATATGCTTTCGCTCAAGATTTTACTGTTATCGGTGGTTCATTAGGTGAAATGAATGCTAAGAAAGTATGTAAAGCTATGGATAACGCTATGAAAGTTGGAGCACCAATGGTTGGTCTAAATGATAGTGGTGGAGCAAGAATTCAAGAGGGTGTTGATGCTTTAAGTGGATATGGAGAGATTTTCTACCGTAATACTTTAGCTTCAGGTGTAATTCCACAGATTTCTGCAATCATGGGTCCTTGTGCTGGTGGAGCTGTGTATTCACCGGCATTAACAGATTTTACATTCATGGTAGATACTACTTCACAAATGTTCTTAACTGGACCAGAAGTAATCAAAAATGTAACAGGTGAAGTTGTAAATAAACAAGACTTAGGTGGAGCAATCGTTCATAACTCAACTAGTGGTTGTGCACATTACTACACTCAAAATGATCAAGAATGTATTGATGATATCAAACGTCTATTAAGCTTCTTACCATCAAACAACTTAGATGAAGTACCATCAGTTGACTTAGGTGATGATGTTAATAGAATGGTTTATGATCTTAATACGATTATTCCTGACTCAAGTAATGCAGCATATAACATGTTAGATGTCATTTATGCTTTAAGTGATAATAATGACTTCATGGAATACCAAGCGATGTATGCTAAAAACATGGTTTGTGGATTCATGAGATTAAATGGACAAAGTGTTGGGGTTGTTGCAAATCAACCAAATCACTTAGCAGGATGTTTAGATATTAATGCAAGTGATAAGTCTTCAAGATTTATTAGAACATGTGATGCATTTAATATTCCTGTTCTTACATTAGTTGACGTACCTGGTTTCTTACCTGGTGTTGGTCAAGAGTATGGAGGAATCATTAGACATGGTGCTAAAATGTTATATGCTTATTCAGAAGCTACAGTTCCTTTAGTTACTGTTATCTTAAGAAAAGCATATGGTGGTTCTGAGTTAGCAATGGGTGCTAAACAGTTAGGTGCTGACTATGTAATGGCATGGCCAACAGCTGAAATTGCTGTAACTGGACCTCAAGGTGCAGCTAGTATCATCTTTAGAAAAGATATTGCTAATGCTCCAGAAGATAAAAAAGATGAAGTACGTCAAGAAAAAATTGATGAGTACTCAAGAGAATTTGCAACTCCATATATCGCTGCAGAGCGTGGATATGTTGATGCGATTATTGAACCTGCAACAACTAGACAAAGAATTATTGATGGATTTAATATGTTAAGTACAAAACGTGAGACTTTACCAGCTAAGAAACATGGGAATATTCCACTATAATGGATTTAATAAATAGATTAGCAAGCGATGAAACTCTAACAATATTAGAGAAACTACAAGGAGCACTTGTAGTAACAGTATTAGGTATTTCAATCACGTTTATAGTATTAATCCTACTATTATTTATCATTAAGTCTATGGAGTTTATCTTTAAACCAGCTCCAGTCAAAGTTGCACCAAAGCAAGAAGTCGTAAATACTCCTGCTGCGGATGAGTTTATTACTGAAGAGGAAGTTGCTGCTGTTACAGCTGCAATTATCGCTCATACAAACAAGAAAAACATTATTATAAGTAGCATAAGAGAAATCAAGCCATCTTGGAAGAATGCTGCAAAACTTGAACAATTAAAATAGGAGTATTATGATGAAAAAATATAAAATCGAAATTAATGGAAAAGTATTCGAAGTTGGTGTAGAAGAAATTGGTAGTGGAGTAGTTACACAAGCTCCTACTAGAACAGCTGCACAGACTCCTGTAGCAAAGGCACCGGTAGCTGCACCTGTAGCAACTAGTGCTAACGCAAGTGCTGATGCAGTAAGTGCACCAATGCCAGGAACTATTTTAGATATCAAAGTAAGTGTTGGAGATAGCGTAAATGCTGGAGATACTTTATTAATTTTAGAAGCAATGAAAATGGAAAATGAAATTGCAGCAACAAAAAGTGGTGTAGTAAAGTCAATTGAAGTTAAAAAAGGAAACGCTGTTCAAACTGGACAAGCATTAGTGGTAGTTGAATAATGATTGAATTTATTAACTCAACAGGTTTCATGAACTTTACCAGCTTTGGTCAAGTTGCCATGATTCTTGTAGCATGTTTCTTATTGTATCTTGCAATAAATAAAGGATTTGAACCACTTTTATTAGTCCCAATTGCATTTGGGATGTTACTTGTAAACTTACCAGGAACTGGAGTAATGGAGTATGAAGGTATATTAGGTTATATGTACAAAAATATCTTTAAGATCTTACCACCATTAATCTTTATGGGAGTAGGGGCAATGACCGACTTTGGACCATTAATTGCAAATCCTAAAACACTACTTTTAGGAGCAGCGGCTCAGTTTGGTATCTTCTTTACATTTATCGGTGCTATTATACTTGGTTTTGATGTGATGGAAGCATCATCGATTGGTATTATTGGTGGGGCCGATGGTCCGACTGCGATATTTCTAACGACTCAGTTAGCTGAGCATTTACTTGGTCCTATCGCTGTAGCAGCCTATTCTTATATGGCTTTGGTACCAATTATTCAACCACCGATAATGAACTTCTTAACTACAAAAGAAGAAAGAACTGTTAAAATGCAACAGTTAAGACCGGTGTCACAGCGTGAGAAAATTGTTTTCCCAATCGCTGTAACGATTATTGTTTCATTAATTTTACCAGATGCAGCAGCTCTTATTGGAATGCTTATGTTTGGTAACTTATTAAAAGAAAGTGGAAGAACAGCAAAACTTGCAGAAGCAGCTTCAGGACCATTGATGAACACTGTTGTTATCTTCTTAGGATTGATTGTTGGTGGTACGACATCAGCTGAAGCTTTCTTAAACTGGGATACTATCAAAATTATTTTACTAGGTGTAACTGCATTCGGTGTAGGTACAGCGACAGGTGTATTCTTTGGTAAAATCATGTATAGATTATCTGGAAAAACTATTAACCCATTAATTGGTGCTGCGGGAGTTTCTGCTGTACCGATGGCTGCACGTGTAGTTCAAAAGGTTGGTCGTGACAACGATCCAAACAACTATTTATTGATGCATGCAATGGGTCCAAACGTTGCTGGAGTGATCGGAAGTGCGGTTGCTGCCGGTGTACTATTGAGTTTATTCGGTTAATATTGTATAATTAACTCAAATTATTTTAAAAAGAGGTGACTTTTAAATTGGACTCCGTTAGTTTGTACTTGTATATTGTACTTGGAATCTTACTAGCTTTATCTGCATTCTTCTCAAGTGCTGAGACTGCGTTTTCATCTTTAAGTATGCATAGGATGGAAACATATGTTGAACAAAAAAGAAAAGGATCGGAAAGAGCTTTATTAATCGCAAAAAACTTTGAAATTACAATTTCAACTATTTTGCTAGGTAATAATATTGTTAATATTGCAATGGCTTCAATATCTACGATGATATGTATTTATTATTTTAATGATTTTGGACCAATATTTGCTACAATCATTTCAACAATTGTGGTGCTTATTTTTGGTGAAGTTTTACCTAAAAACTATGCCAAAAGAAATCCAGAAAAGTTTGCTATGACAATTTCATTACCAATGTTTGTTATTATTAAAATTCTTAAGCCTGCGTCTTTACCGCTTGTTATCTTAAATCGTACTGCACAAAAAGTTTACAGTGATGATGATGAGAATGTAACAGTAACTGAAGATGAGTTAATCAAGTTAATTGATTCAGCTGAGGAAGAAGGAGTAATTGAAGAAGGAGAATCAGATTTAATAAAATCTGCTTTTGAGTTCGACGATAAGACAGTTGAAGATATTCTTACTCCTAGAATTGATGTTATAGCAATTGATATAGAAGATTCTTTTGAAGAAATTAAAGAGGTTCTTTTAAAAGAGAAGTTCTCCAGAGTTCCAGTTTATGAGGACACAATTGATAATGTTATAGGAATCCTTTCTGAAAGAGATTTCTTAACTGCTTTAGTTCATGGTAAAGATATCGATGATATTCGTCCTTTCTTAAAGGAAGTATATTTTGTTTCTAAGACTATGAAAATCAACAAACTTCTTGATGAATTGCAAAGAAAGCAAATTCAGATGGCTATTGTTGCTGGAGAATATGGTGGTACTGTAGGACTAGTAACAATGGAAGATATTATGGAAGAGTTAGTTGGAGAAATCTACGATGAAAATGATGAGATGGTAGATCTTGTTACAAGTGAAAGTGATGGTAGTTACCGTGTTAACTGCGAGATCGACTTGGATGATTTCTTCGAGGACTATTATGAGAATGAACCACTTCCCGACTCTGAGTATTCAACAGTTGGTGGATGGGTTTATGAATTGTTCGAGAAAATACCTGCTGTAGGCGATTCTTTTGACTTTGAAGGTGAAAAGTACAGTCTTAATGTTTCGGTATCTAAAATGGATAAAAACCGTATAGAAGAGGTTATTGTAAGAACAATAAGCATAAACGAGGATGAACTCGTTAAAGAAAAACTATAGAAGATGCAAAGCATCTTCTTTTTTTAGAGGTAGATATGAAAAATAAAAATGTATACTTTGCAGAGTTATCACTAGTTATTGTAACTATTATTTGGGGGCTTGGTTTTCCGATTGCTAAGATTGCGTTTAACTATGGGTTTGATACCTATCAAATTCTATTCTTTAGGTTCGGAATTGCAGTAGTATTACTTCCACTCTTCTTCTATAAAAGACTTAGAAAAATTAATAAGTCCTTAATAATGTCTGGAGTAATTGTCGGTATAATTTTATTTCTAGGTTTTTTCTTGCAAACGATGGGGCTCTCAATGACAACATCAAGTAAGAATGCTTTTATAACGCAAATGGCAGTAATTATAACACCGTTTGTATATTGGTTAGTATTTAGAAAGAATGTTGATAAATACTCCTATATCGCTGCATTTGTTGCTCTTGTGGGGATGGGAAGCCTTACACTTGAAGGTAATGGACTAAGTGGAATAAACTTCGGAGATATTCTTACTTTTGGATGTGCAATAAGTATTGGATTCCACGTTGTGTTGACAAGCCATTTTATTATTAAGTATGAGCTTGATCCGGTTATGTTTACCTTTGTTCAAATGATTGTTTGTGCAATACTAGCATTTACACTAACTTTAATTTTAAGTAATCCCGTTGATCTAACCATAGAAACTTTGTGGGCTCCAGTCTTTTTAGGTGTCTTCAATACAGCTTTAGGGTTCACTGTACAAACAATTGCAATAAAGTATACATCACCAACCAGAACAAGCATTATTGTCTCTACAGAGGCATTCTTTGGGGCTCTAGCATCTGTTTTACTATTAAGTGAAGTATTTACTTCAAAGATGCTTATTGGGGGACTGCTGATAGTTTTGGCAATAATAATCAGTGAAACAAAGTTAAAGTTTCTTAGCTTTAGCAAATAAAACAACTGAATGTATAATTACCTCGTAAATAAGGATATCCAATGCAATTATCTTGGATGTCTTTTTTTGATATTCTTAAATAAAGAAGGGGTGTTTATATGAGAGGATTAAAAGTAATCATAGGAATAGTGACAATCGGTGTAGCTTTAGGAGTAACTTATTGCTATCTTAATAAGCAAGAGAACATAGAAAAAAATCCCATTGCTGTATTCACAACAAAAGGATTTTCAATTATTTAACAACCATCGATACATTGATGAGCAAGTCTAGCAGCAGCAGCTGCTGCAATAGCACCAACAATATCATCTAAGAATGTATTACATTTGTCAGGTTCATCACCATGCTCATCAATTTCTTTGATGATTCCTGGCTTTATTTTATCTATATAACCAAAGTTAGTAAAACCAATCGAACCATAAACGTTACAAATTGATAATGCCAATACTTCATCTACTCCGAATAATCCAAAGTCTCTCATCATCAAATCAGCAACAACAGGACTCATTTTACCTTCCTCTGCCATTCTATCTAATTCAATTCCTGTAAGAATTGTAAATTGTACCTCACGTTTACCAAGTACTTTTCTAACCATATCACGGCAAATATCCATAGTTAAGTCTTTGTGATACTTCTCTTGTAAGAAAAATACTAATTTTGCGATATCTTCAATCTCAACACCACGATCGTTCAAAGCGTTTAAAGCTTCTTTTCCATAATCATATTTCATATTGTTCACCTCTTGTTCAGTATATTAACATAATACCATAATACTATAGATAATAAAAAAACAATTCATTTTGAATTGTTTTCTTAAAATACCTGTTCAACACCAATTACACCAGGAACTTCTTCAACTAAAGACATTTCAATAATCCCTCTAATTGTCGCATCAGCACTAGAACAACCAACGCAAGCACCAAGTAATCTAACTTGAACTATTCCATCTACAACATCTACTAACTCAACATCTCCACCATCACCTTGTAAGTAAGGGCGTAATAAATCAATAATGTGAGCTACCTGCTCATATACAGTTTTTTCTTCCATACACATCACCTTAATAATTTAGTTTAATTCAACACATATAAGAATACCACAAGTGATGTAATAATTCCAAGTAAAGTACCTGCAAAAACTTCTTGAGGCTTGTGTCCAAGTAAAACTTTAAATCTTTTATCGTATTCTGCTTCTTTATCTGTAAAAACATACTTAATATCTTCTATAATTTTATTGATCGCCTCAGCATGAAAACCGGCTTGTCTTCGAACTCCCATAGCATCATAACTAATTATTACTGAGAAGACACATGCAACAGCAAACAAAGAAGATTCCATTCCTTCGGTGAAGGCTACTGCAGTTGTTAATCCCCATACCATAGCTGAATGAGAACTCGGCATTCCTCCAGTAGAGAAAAATACTTTTAAGTCCCATTTTCTACTCATTAGAAAGGATAAAGGGATTTTTGCTAATTGAGCAAGTAACATAGCTAGTAAACTACATATAAGCTCTATAGGTATAACCATTTAATCACCTCTTGAATATTATACCATAGATTATATTTATTAATAGTTGATATTATGATATAATTCATAGTGAGATGAGGTGGACAATTTGTTTAAAATCGATAATGGTGAGATTTTAGCAGGTGTTGTCACAGGTATAAAACCATATGGTATCTTTGTAAGTATTGAAGATGAGTATAGCGGTCTGATCCATATTTCTGAAATTTCTAACAAATATGTTAGTGATACTTCTAAATATGCAAAGGTCGGAGATGTAATTCTAGTTAGAGTAGTAGGTATCGGAAATGACGGTAGATTAAATTTAAGTATAAAGAATTTAAAATATCGAGTAAAAAAGTATAAAAATCGTTTAAATAATCCTAGAATTCCTGAGACACCAAATGCTTTTAACGCCTTGAAAGAGCAGTTGCCAATTTGGATAAAAAGAAAGCGATAAATATTATCGTTTTTCTTTTGAAAAAGTGTTGACACTTTTGCAAATATGAAATATAATATAAAAGCGCTAGAGAAAGAAACAAACACGGACGATTAGCTCAGTTGGGAGAGCATCTGCCTTACAAGCAGAGGGTCGGCGGTTCGAGCCCGTCATCGTCCACCATTTTATGCGCCGGCTTAGCTCAGCTGGTAGAGCAACTGACTTGTAATCAGTAGATCGCGGGTTCAACTCCTGCAGCCGGCACCATTTTATATTTATAGTATTGCCCAGTAGCCAAGTGGTAAGGCAACGGACTTTGACTCCGTCACGCATAGGTTCGAATCCTATCTGGGCAACCATTTATTACCAGGTCCTGTTAGCTCAGCTGGTAGAGCATCTGACTTTTAATCAGAGGGTCATAGGTTCGAATCCTATACAGGACACCATTGTGGAGAGGTAGCGAAGAGGCTAAACGCGACTGACTGTAACTCAGTTCCTTAGGGTTCGGCGGTTCGAATCCGTCCCTCTCCACCATCTTTGTTATAAGAATTGCCTGGGTGGCGGAACTGGTAGACGCACAGGACTTAAAATCCTGCGGGAGTTAATCCCGTGCCGGTTCGATTCCGGCCCTAGGCACCATTTTTATTATAAATGCATAATTGCGCCCGTAGCTCAATTGGATAGAGCGTTTGACTACGGATCAAGAGGTTATGGGTTCGACTCCTATCGGGCGCGCCATAACGGGAAGTAGCACAGCTTGGTAGTGCACTTGGTTTGGGACCAAGGGGTCGCAGGTTCGAATCCTGTCTTCCCGACCATTATGAAGACAAAGCTCCAAAATCCTTATAAATAAAGGATTTTGGGGCTTTTTTGTATTTGCATTATGCGACACCTTTCCTAAACCTTTCCATAATTTCTTCGTTACTTAAAAAAAGATACGATAGGAGACGAACTATGGCAATAAAATCGGTAGGCAAAGGAACTTGAGATCCAACTCATTGGTGAGTTAAATCAAGATGAAGGTATTGATGAGTACAAACCACAAGAGGCGATATTGATTGCAAAGAGGCGATATTGATTGCAAAAGAAATCAATAGCATTGTGTATGTCTACCTCGATGATAACTTTAACAAAAGAAATGATGCTCTCTGTAACCCATATAATATAAAAGTTAAAACATGGGGAGATTTAGGAATTGAAGTAAAAAACTCTAAGTAATTCAAACTTATTATATACAAAGTAATTGAACTATAAACAGAGGGTTTCTCGACTTCATACAAAGCATTGAAAAAAGTAATTTCAAGGAATATACTAGGAGTATAGGTTTTGGGGGGATATCTTTTGAACACCACAAAACCAGTGGTGTTTTTTTGATCGATTCGGAAACACACTAGTTAAGTGGAAATCTAAAGGAGTTGTTATTATGGAAGTGAAAGATTTATATATTTTTGTGAGAGAACATTACCAATATAAGGCAAAAATGATCTCTTTTGATTCAAAAAAAAATGTTGTAACGTGTTTACTATATGACTCATTTGTATTTCAATGCACAATTAAACCAGATAGATATAGTGATCACTTTGGAGGGTGGATAGTTGTGAGTTCTGAATTTACAATAAGACATTTTCTTGGTGAGGGCTTAAGTTGGGGTACTGACGCTAAAAGTATTAGGAAAAGTTTAGACATTGTCGACAACTATTGTAGAAAACGTTTGCCAGATAAGTTTTTAACGGAGTATTATGATAGTTATTTTTACTGGATGGAGTAGATATCACTTAACAGACTGTTTCAAACGCTACGCTAAAGATGAAATAGAGAATCAAATGAATATATAGAGTAGAATAAGTCGTTTCTGAAACAGTCAAACGTTAGGTGTCATGATTTTTTCTGAAAGTGGTGATATAAATAAATAAATCTAAAACGAGATTATTATGGGAAAATGGTAAACATTTCGAATCAACGAAATTTGGACTAGAATACTGTGATCACGTTCCTATGAACATGGGGTAGTTGGAGCTCATATAATCCAACATCACAAACAGCATCTCATGTTATGGAAGTACGAACGAGACCAACATATAGGAAAAGACCATTTACAATTGACACACTTGAGTTTAAGGAAGATGAAACTTCAAACTACTTATTCATTAATCAGTTTGAGACTGAAGTAAGTTATACTTATACAGTTCAAGTTAAACAATACTATAGTGGTGGAACTGAAAATATTGAAGAGGCAGCAAATGTAACAGAAGATAGTACTGAAAGTTTAGAGGCTCTAAGTCTAGGGTAAGCAAAAGGTACACTAATAGAACCAGGATGTTCAAATGTATATTCTCATCCAGAATATGAGGCAGATTATAAGATATATGGAGTAAGAGATGAGTATGTTGGAATTATCTCAACACCAAAAATTGAGTTGATAAACTCTGATGGTTCTTCATACTTCAATGAGGGTGAGGCTTTTGAGATTACAATGCCTTTAGACTCGATTATATTATTTTTGTGTAAAGTTACAATTAATTCTGTTGAAGTTAGTAATATATGTGTTATAAAGGCAACTGATTTACACATTGATCCTGTTGGTTTGAATCCATTTGATATTGCTGGTATTGCTTTGAAGGGGACATACATTGTGATTTACTCAGCAACAGATTCAAGTGGAAATCAAGCAGTCCCAGTTACCGTTAGATTAGAAGTTTCAGAGGGGACGGAAGTTCATGTAGGTAACTTTTGGCTTAATGATGAACAAATGATTGATAATGCTACTTATATTTACAAGCACTATAAAGATGCAGGTCTTAGCCGTAATGTCATTATTTCTATTCTAGGAAATATGGAAAAGAAAGTTCTTTCAATCCTGGGATATATGAGGGATTGGTTGTTAATGAACTATCTGGATATGGTTTAGTTCAGTGGACAGCATCGAAAAACTCCGATGGAATTTATGTTAATCATTACTTCAATTACACTTCGGATAACAAATTAGAAAGAGCCGATATTGAAATTCAGATGGACTATGTCATTAGAGATGATAAAAGGTGGCAATGGATAGATAAAGCAGCGTTTGACTATATGACATACGATGAATTTTTAGTTGCTGATCAAAGTAATGATATTGAAGGAATAGATACTCTAACAAGAGCATTTATGATTTGTTTTGAAAGAGCAGCTGATAAAAGTGAGAGTGCTCAAGCTAGTAGAGTTGATCTTGCTAAAAAATGGGACACATACTTTAAAAATAATCCTGTCGATTAGAAAGGAATTACATGAAAAAAAAAATAATTATTATTTTACCAATCATCATAATTATAGCATTGGTACTGTTATACACTAGTAAAAGTACTATGGTTATTAATTATAATGACTATACAAGAAAAATATGGACAGAAGAAACTGGTGCAACTGATACATTTAAACTATCTATAAATGATTTAAATGAAGACTCACTAAGTGGTTCAATACATTACATTAGAAGCGTTTCTTTTAGCGAAACATATCTAAATAATATGAAGCTAGAAAAAGTAGATGATGCTTATGTTGGTGTTGTTTCAGATGATATCGGGAAATATGAACTTGATGTAAAAATTAGATTACTAAAAGATTCAAAAATCGAACTGTACATTAATTATATTAAGAATGAAAATAATATCAACATTAAGGATGGAACGATGGTTTATATTATAGAAGACATTCGTAAATCTCCGCATTTTTCTATAGTTGAAGATATGACTGTTAGAGATAAGTTAACTAATTATGGAGATGTTAATTTAAATGTTATTGAATATAGTACTGATGAAGATGAAAATTGGAAAGAAAAACCTAAAACTAGTCATTCTATATTATTATCAGATGATAATGGAAATTGTCTATTTGATTTCTTCCTACCACCTTGGGCCAACACAATTAATATTTTAGAAACTAGATTTTTTGATATTGATGGAAATGGATATAAAGATGCAATAATAATTGTGAAGGTTCATTTTAGTGATGATATACCAACAGTTAGACCACTTATTTATACACAAGATGGTGATGGGATTTTCACATTATCTGGGGAGTTATATTCTAAAACAGGTAAAATGATTTCTAAAGATAAAGTTATGACAATTAAGGAAGTAATTGAATTTTTAGAAGAATAAGATTACTAGAACTGCCGAAGCAGTTCTTTTCTATTTCTTCTATAATCAAAATTATTTGAATACAGTTTTAACTAAATATAGAATTTTAAAGTTCATCACTTTGTGATACAACATTAGTTACTAACTAGTCAGTTATTACATAGTAAATAGAAAATGCTTATCTAAAGGAATCTTTTTGACACAGAGTGTCAAAACACATGTTTAGATAAGCAATAGAAATAACTATTTAGTTTTAAATATAAAAGTAGTTACTAATGTTGATTTCGAAATAATAGTCACTGGTTTATTTCTAGTATTTAATTCCGTAGTAAGTAGTTTTAATTCAAAAGGCTAAGCTTTTTCTGAAAATAGAAATTTTCATTTGCAATGAAATTGCAGAATTAATATCTAAGTATATAATTAGGTTTGTTATTTAGTTACAGTGACTTAAACAATTAAAGATTTCTAATCACACCAGCTTGTATCAGAAATTTTTATACGATGATGGAATTGTATAAATGAAAGTGTATTCACCGATTATGCTTATTTTTTAACAACTTCACTAATGTCTATGATATCACCATTTTGAAGAATATAACTTATACTTCAATTATTACATCCGCATTGAGATTGGTTGTATTACACCAGTTCAATAAAAAACTTATATCGCTACAAAAGCTGTTCCTGAATGTGTTGATAATCCTTATCTACACTTTAAGAAGGTGTGTAAAGAAAATATAATTTTTACTTGAAAGTCAAAGTAACCTTTCCAATGTCTTTCCTTTTATCTTCAAATGGATAGATTTGAGGTTTTGGTTATTCTTGTTAAATCCTTATAGTTAGGATGAAATAGGACTATAAGTAACAAGAAATACAGGATTTCGGAATCTTGTATTCCCGACCATTATGAGATCAAAGAACTTTAAATTGGAGGAGAGTTATGAATGATATTAAGATTTCTAGGTTATCAGTCAAAATAAGAATAGTTGGGGTTGTAATTTCGGCTCTGTTTCTAATAAGTAATCTTTTAACTGAATATCCACTTTTTGTTCCAATAATTTTAGTGGTGGCAAACGGACTATTATTATTGGGAAATTACATTATATATAGAAAAGTATCAGGTAGTAAAAAAGTAATTGACTAAGTTTGTTTATAGCGTCACCTTACACTCGGAATATTATTAGAAATAACAGTTTTATGATGGAGGGAATATAATGTTCAAAGAAGTGATTGTGGGTGTTGATGTTATACTGTTTGATAGGAGTGAAAGATTTAGTGTTAGCGAGTTGTTATCAAGCATGGCTTTGCAAACGACTCTAATGAAATAAATAAGGAATAATTAAGATCAATTATAGAATATTCAAATGGAGATTAGTTTTCATGGTGATGAAGATTAAATCATACCGTTGGTGAAGTATGAATGAGATAGTAATTCCTTTGGTAAACATATTGGAGATCAATCACTAGTTACATAAATAGTAATTGGGATAACAACTACATCGCTGTTCATAGGTACTAAAAATTACGGTTCTGAGGATTTTAAAATATTAAGCTATCAACATAGATTGATGGTTTTTATTTTGTGGATATAAAAGAAAAGAGTTGTTGTATTCGACTGCCATCAAATATATAATTGATGAGAATTCAAATTAGATACTTGATAGGAGAATTGTAATGGATACGAAAAGAATAAGAAAAGGAATTAACTTTGTAGATAAGCCAATAATTGATTTTTAAGATATCTTTTTATGATTTCATCTTTTTGAACCATTGTGACCATTCTCTCTTTCCTCCTAACTCTCGTTAGGACTATTTAAGAATTTTGATCTTCAATTTTCAATTGCTAACAGGGGGTGCGGACAAAAAGTTGGACTTGGAAAGAGGTCAATATGTTTTCTAGGGAAGAAAGATTAAAAGCTGTTAAGCTATACATCAAGTATGATTTTAAAATTGCTCCAGTCATTAGAGAGTTAGGTTATCCATCAGTTGGATCGTTAGTTAATTGGTACAGGGAGTATGTGAATAATGAAAGTAACATGAAAGATGGTTACCATAGAGAATCAAAGTTCACACCTGAACAAAGAAAGAAGGCAGTTGACTATTTTCTTGACCATGGAAGGAATTATAGTAACACCAGCAAGAAACTAGGCTATCCCTCAAGGACACTGCTTGCAAAATGGGTTAAGGAAGATGTACCAGGTCATATTTTTAGTTGCCTTGAAAAAAGAAGTTTGTTAACCTATTCTAGAGAAGAAAAAGAAGCTGCAGTTATTGACCTATCCACACGAGAAGGGGCTGCGGTTGAAGTCATGGATAAACATGGTGTTAGTAGAGCATCAATATATAATTGGCGCAAAGAAATTCTCTCGGAAGAAGGATTATCAGTTATGAATGATAGAAAAGACACTAAAGAATTAGATGTAAAAGATGCATTAAAAGAAGTTGAGGATTTAAAGAAAGAAATCGCTAAACTCAAACTAGAAAAAGACATCCTTAAGGAAGCTGTAAAGCTCATAAAAAAGGATGAAGGTATTGATGTCACAAATTTAAGCAACAAGCAGAAGGCAATGATAATCAATACCTTAAAAGCTGATTACCCATTAAAAAAGTTTCTAATTGCATTAAAGATATCAAAAAGTAGCTATTTTTATCAAAATACGGTTATGTCTTCACTAGATAAATATAGTAGTGTTAGAATGGAAATCATCAAAATATTTAACGAAAATTATCAAAGTTATGGTTATAGAAGAATACATGAGAATTTAAAAAAGAACGGAATTACTGTTTCAGAAAAAGTCATTCGTCGACTAATGAAAGAAGAAAGATTAGTAGTAATCATTACATCGAAGAAGAAATTCAACTCATATCTTGGTGAGATAAGTCCTGCAGTCTCTAATCTTTTAGAGCGCAACTTTAATGCTGAAAGACCAAATGAAAAGATGCTAACAGATATCACTGAGTTTAGCATTCCAGCAGGAAAGGTTTATCTATCACCCTTAATTGATTGCTTTGATGGAATGGTATCCTCTTGGACTTTGAGTACATCACCAAATGCTGATTTGGTTAATAGTATGCTTAGTAACTATGTTGAAACTTTAACGACTGATGAAACACCAATAATACACAGTGATAGAGGATCACACTATAGATGGCCAGGTTGGATTAAAACTATGGATGATTCAAACCTTATTCGATCAATGTCAAAGAAAGGTTGCTCACCTGATAATTCGGCCTGTGAGGGGTTCTTTGGTCGTCTTAAGAATGAAATGTTTTACAATAGAAAATGGGCTGATATTACTATAAAAGAGTTTATGGAGCATATAAACAACTACATTTATTGGTATAATTTCAAAAGAATAAAGATGTCACTTGATGGTTTAAGTCCAATTGAGTATAGAAGAAGTTTAGGAATAATTTAGTCCAAAAAAACATCCGCACCCCC
>PPCM01000609.1_pt1 | contig 26567 bp, 29 predicted proteins | sample 1555541 | NCBI WGS metagenome assembly PPCM01 (sample SAMN05284479, study PRJNA326546) | Marine sediment metagenome, whole genome shotgun sequencing project. | isolation source: marine sediment | place: Germany: Wadden Sea | collected 2012-09-05 | reverse complement strand
AATGTGAATGGTACAATATTTTTGAGCCATTTACACTAATTTTGACCAAACATTTTTGAGCCACCTATTTTACTATATGATAGAAATATAATCTATTGTATAGGAGTGAAGGAAGTGAAAATTGATTTGGAAATCTACGAACAAATAAGAAAACTATACGTACAAGAAGGTTTATCACAACGTGCGATAGCAAAGAAACTTAGTATTTCAAGAAACACAGTAAAGAAGTACATTGATGGTGATTGTGTTCCTTGGGAACGAAAACCTTATACCACAACTGGCGGTAGGATCATAACTAGTGAGATTATTGATTTCATTAAGAATTGCTTCGATGAAGATTTATCTCATAAACACAATAAGCAGAACCATACAGCCAAGAGAATTTATGATCGATTAGTTGATGAACTAAACTTCGATGGCTCTTATACTGCTGTTAGAAGAGCTGTCTCTAGTCTCAGAGAAAACCATAACACTGCACATGTACCATTAGAATTTGATCCTGGTGAAGCAGCTCAAATCGATTTTGGTACTGCATATATCTATTTAAATGGTAAAGAACAGAAAATAAAATACTTCTGTTTTAGATTATGCTTTAGTGCTCATATCTTTGTTAAAGCTTACTTAGCAGAGAATGAGGAGTGCTTCCTTGATGGACTTGTATCATCCTTTGAGTTTTTCAAAGGCGTCCCTCGAGCAATAATATTCGATAATGCTAAAGTGGCTGTAAAAGAAGGCTACGGCTCATACGTTACACAGTTATCTAACGGTTATCAATCTTTAAAGTCGCATTACGCTTTCGACACTCTATTTTGTAATCCTAGAAGTGGAAATGAAAAAGGATTAGTCGAGAATTTGGTTGGATATATCCGTAGAAACACAATGGTTCCAATGCCAAGAGTTTCATCTCTTGAAGAATTGAATGAAACCCTATATGATCATTGCAAGTCATTTGCTGAACGTAAAATTAAAGGCGAAGTCTTTAGTGTTGGTGAAAAATATGAAGTAGAATCCAAAGTGCTATTACCACTTCCAACTTATCGCTATGAAATATCTAAAGCTACTTATACTCGTGTTAATAGCTTTTCAGTCATTACACTTGCAACAAACAAATACTCTGTACCTACAAAATATGTTCGTAAAGAAGTATTGGTAAAGTCATCTCATTCTAAAGTAGATATCTATCACAAGGATGCTATGATTGCTAGTCATCCTAGAAATTACTCTAAGAATAAGAAAATCTATAACATAGAACATTATGTGGATTTACTCGAGAGAAAACCAAGAGCTATTTTTAACGCAGAACCTGTTAGAGACTTTGTGCCTAAAGAAATACTTGATGAATACATTAAGTTGCCAGGGGGAAATAAACTTGTTTTAGCATACATAAAGAATCGTGTAAGTAGTCCTAAACTACCTGAAATACAGGTTCTTCAAACGAACTTAAATAACTATGATACTTTGATTAAGGAGGTCAATTAATGAATACTTCTCCTACAAATCAAAGAATTAAATTACTTGCAAACTACATGAAACTAGCTAGTTTCAAAGATTATGATACTCTTCTCAGAGATGCTATCTCCAGTCAGAAAACTCATGAGGAGTTTCTATTATCATTGCTTGAAGAAGAAGCTATCTCGAGAAAAAATAATCGGTTAAATAGACTAAAACGCTCAGCAAAGTTTCCATTTGAAAAAACACTAGAATGCTTTGAGCATGAACGATTGCAGTTTGTAGATTCATCAACGATCTATTCGTTATCTAAATGTGAGTTTATAAATAATAATGAGAACATAATTATGATTGGTAATCCAGGCACTGGCAAAACTCATTTATCTATCGCGATTGGTCTGAATGCTTGTAAAGCTGAGAAAAGAGTTCTTTTCACAACTGCTGCAGCTTTATCTAATCGTCTAATAGAAGCAGAAAAGAATCATAATCTTGGTAAACTCATGAGAAGTATCTCAAAGTTAGATTTACTAATTCTAGATGAATTATCTTATCTAACATTCAACAGAGAGCAGTCAGAATTACTATTCCAAGTGATCTCAGAACGTTCTGAGAGAGGAAGTTTAATAATAACGACTAATCTTGAGTTTTCAAAGTGGGAAGAATTCTTTCCAGATACAATGTTAACAAATGCATTAATTGATAGAGTCACCTTTAATGCACATATTTTAAACATGAATGGCGAGTCGTATAGGTTGGCATCCTCTGCAACCTAGTGGCTCAAAAATGTTTGGTCAACCTGGCTCACTTTTTTGTGGTCATTAGTGGCTCAAATATTTTTGGTCAAGTGGCTCAAAAATCTATGGACAATCACATAACAAATCAAAATATCATGATCTACTAATATTTGTATTTTCATCCCTATCATAACACAAACTTTTTTCCGTTTGTAACCTATAACCAATTTGTAATAAAACTAACTAAAAAAATCTAGCAAAACATTATTGGTAGACTTTCAATAAAAGCTTACTCAATCTTTCACTAGACTTACGTTACTTAGAATCGTTTGTTATATTTCATATAATTATCATTTCTTGCCAAAATAGTTAATCTCTATAACTCCTATCACATATTCATTATTAACTCACAGTGACTTGTCTGCCTAACATCTAGGACTACATAAATCTCATTAGATCAAAATAATCTTTCTTCCAATATAAGAATATCTAGACTCTCTACAGATTACTTTAATTAGATTAACTCAGTTTCTAAGAATAGCTTTTCATTATCAATAAGAAGTTTCATCTTATAATTAAATGATTTATGTAACTTCGTATTCTTTTTGATAAAATAATCCGAATTAATCAGGTCTTGTCTCAACTGCTCAAGCGAGGTATATCCCATTTCATTCAAAACATTTACTTCTGGTATAAATTGAAGAATCTTTTTGTTTTCACTTAGATATATGATTTTTCTCTGTAGTTCTTTTAACTCCCATTTATTCCGTATGTATCGATACTCATCTGTCTCTTTGTTGAATTGCACTTTTTCTATATCATTCATTTTTAGATGTGTAACTCTAAATCTAGCTCCTATATGTCCATTGATAAAAATCTCAGGGATCATTCTATCTAGAGCAGTTTTAAAAGTATTTATCATTTTATTTCGATATATTTCTATTTCATCCAACTTTGATATACAATCATTTATCATAAAAATTATTTCATCTGAATCGTAATTATAACTCATGCCATATCTTTCGGAAGTATTTCTAGATGAATGTAAAATATTATTAGTGATTAATGAATATTTTATTGAATATGTTTCTTGTTCTTGTCTATCTACAAAGTTGATTAAACCATATGTACTTTTCACTTCAAGTGTTACTGAAAATCTATTACCTAAGCTTACCTGATAAATATATCTTAAATCTGTAAAAGAATCATTATCTAGGTATCCTTCTTGGAGAAATCCCAATCTCTGTATTTCGCTAATAAGTTTTTTCACTTCTACTACATTGCTATTCATATTTCCTCCAAAATGAGTTTTTCTTAACTCAAGCCTATCTGAAATGCACTCTAAATTATAGCCTATGTTTGGGTCTCATGTTAACTGATAGCCCTTCTATAAATAAGCTGTATTTATTTCCTAAAAGGTTTTCTACCAACCATTGCGATTGTTGGTGTTATGCTAATATCCCACATATTTTTTCCATTTTCAATCATTCTTATTCTTTTATTAAATCTTTCATTAATTACTGTGTATAATTCGTCTGACTCATTCTTCAATAATGTATTAGGATTTACGTTTATCGCCATCTTTATGAACTCTAATAGACTGCGTCTTTCACTTTCAAGAATTTGCATCTTATAATCGAAACTATTCCTATCATCATCAAGACAAATAACATAGGGAATAGCTTCAACTTGAATTTTTCTAAAACCAACCTCTTCCATTGTCTTAAGTATTTCTTGAGGATCAGCAGAATGTAAACCTATTTTATTTTGGTTTTGTAACACCTCTAGTACTTCTCCCACCTTAGATAATAACTCAGTTTCTCTTTCACACGGTTCAATTTTCTCGTAACTTTTTAATGCGAAATCTGCTCTAGTATTCAAAACAACAACTTTACCTCCAGGTTTCAGTATTCTATATTGCTCTTCAAGAAACTCAAAATTAGGCAAGTGTTCAATTACGGTATGTGATGTACAAACATCAAAATAATTATCTTCAAAGTTCGTTTCTAAAGCATTACCTTGTATGTACTCCACATTCTCAATATTCAATTTTCCTGCTTGTTCATTACAGTACTCAATGAAGTTATTGTCAAAGTCTAGTCCAGTTATATTTACATGGGGATATTTTGATGCTAATATCCTTGTAAATGTTCCCGGACCACATCCTAGCTCAATAATTCTCTTTGAATTCTCAACTCCTACTGCATTTAAGATATTATCAAATGTTTTATCAGTAAATCGTATTTCTCGATTAAGGTTTAATGTATCTATCCCTTGTATTTTGGTTGACCAAGTATCGTTCATAAATTCTCCAATCTTTATAAAAAGAACAGTTAATAGAAGTACTGAAATGCTTTAAAATATTCAAATGATCCTTACATAGTGGGCTTGTTACTCTCTACTCAGATATAGTGTGAAGTAATATAACATTTAATTTATCACTACTTCCTTCATAATTTTTTACTTACACTAGTCATTATTCCATCGAGTAGCTTTGTCTATTAACTTTCCATATAGATTAAAATCAAAGTCATCAAAATTATCTTTGTTGATGATATCTAACCCAAACCATCTGACTTCGCTATTCTCATCTTCTTTTATTTCTAACTTATCATTTTCACTGGCTATTAAAATATATGCAATTGATAAATGTTTGTGTGCACCAACTATTTTATTTTTTCTTTTATGTTCTTTAACATAGCCAATATCCAATGAAGCGATATTATTAGTTAATGGTCTAATATTCTTCAAACCAGTTTCTTCTTTTGCTTCTTTAATTGCTACATATAATAAATCTTCATTTCCATCAGCGTGTCCACCAGTCCATGACCATACATCACGGATGTTATGATGAACCATTAAAACTTTATCTAATTTATCATTCATAACAAATCCTGAACTTGTTATATGTGCAACTTCATTTCTCCGTAATAGAATATCATTGGGATATTGATTAATGTAGTTTATAATCTCTGCTTTATCTGATAACTCCTGATTATTACATGGCTCAAAAGCTGTTACAAGTTCTAATAAATTACCCAAATGGAAACCTCCCTATATATAGAAAATTATCAATAGTACGTCATTTTATTTTACATTTTACTGTTTTAAGGAACTCGTGTTTTGAACAGTTATCCAATATCTTTGAATTGTTGTAGAATCATCGTACATGACTTCATTCTCCAATATTCCTCCATTATTGTGTATTGTCTTCGCAGAAGGCGTATTGGTCTTATCACATGTTAGTAAAACTTTTTTGATATTTAGATCAATACATTTATTTAGTGCTTGCGCAAGAATTTGTGTAGCAAAACCTTTTTTTCTTTCAGTTCTTCTAACACTATATCCAATGTGACCTCCGTAATTAGACAGAAAATCATTTAACTTGTGTCTTATATCAACCATCCCTATAAGTCTATTATCACTTTCTGATATCGCTAATAACGTTGTTGCTGCAACAACTCCATCTCTCACTGTTTCTTCTTTTGAATTGTCTTTAAGTAAGGTAACCCACTCTTCAAATGTCTCGCAATTTCTAAGTCCCGCTGTACCATCCATACTTTCACCATCATCAATAAATTCCTTCTTATAATTCATAACTGCATCTTTATATTCATCAGTCACTGATTTCAATATAATTTTTTCCATATATTCTCCCTCTATAATGAAACTAAGTAGTATAGCTACTGTATCTTAATTTTTATTACTGTATATATAACATAGGTGCTGTGAATTGTTTTTCCTTCTGCAGCTAGACAACTTGATAAAGACTTTGATCACATGAATTCTTATGAACTTCTGTACAGATGTCGTGTTAAAGATTATAACTTATCTACAAAAACTAAACTGATAATCATCTCTTGTAATATGTGTCCGATAGTCCACTTATGGTTCTTTTTCCATCGCTTTTTTAATGTAAGAATGAAACTCCCCCTGCTATACCATGAAGGTTTCCTGTATTTAAAAATTCAACATCTAATCCTAGCCACATTGCATTAAATACTGATAATGTATCTCCATGTGATACTATAATTATGTTTTCATCTTTTGAGCTTAATATTTTTTCATAAAAAGGCAATAGTCTATTCCAAAGATCGTTTCTTGATTCTCCATCATCAAAAAATCTATCATCAATTGTATGTTCTTGTCTTTGCATATTCTCTCGAAACCAATCAACTGATTTACCTACTGCCATCCCTAAATTTCTTTCTTTAAGTGATTCATCAAAGTTAATTTCTATGCCAAAGTATTTTGATACTATTTCTGCTGTTTGAAGTGATCTCTTCAAGGGTGAAGAATACATAACAAACTTCTCGTTATCATATTCTGTTGACAACTTTTTCCCAATATTTTCAGCTTGAATTTTGCCTATTTCAGTTAAATCCCAATCGGTCCAAGAACCTATCATTCCATTAGTATGATGTACTGATTGAGTATGTTGAATTGTAATAATATTTTTCATTTTCTTCTCCAATCACACTTCGAGCAAGATCTACCAGCAGACCTCTGTTCAAATGAAATATTTATGTAGTAAGTATTTATTCTTTCTATTCAGCCAAGTTCACAGAGTTAAATTGCTTAATCCATTGATATGTTATTTCTATAATCTCATCCCAATGATCATGAAAACCATGTTTCCCATCTTTTATAATCTTTAACTTAGAACCAGTAGGAAGTTTATTAATGGCTCTTTTTGAGTGAGATAATAATTCTAACTCTTCTTTATCGTCTTTATTATCGCCATGAATAATTAATATCGGACATTTCACATTTTTAAGTAAGCCATCCTGATTAACCTCTTCAAAGTCTTTCAATGTTTGTTTTACAATTAAGTGTTCTCTTTTGTTATGTAGTTTAATGAAACCATTTGATTTCAAGTCTTGCAATTGGCATTCTGTGAAGAACTCACTCCATTGATATTTCATACTATCAGTTACTGCACCAGTTAATACCATCGTGACTATTTCTCTTCTATAGTTCTTTAAACACGCTATAGTTCCAAAACTATTGCCAAATAAGATAATTCGCTTATACGATTTTCTGGTAAGATAATCTAATACTGAACTTAAATCATCAGATTGATTTTCTATCGTTAGTGCGTCATCACCACTTTCACCAGAACCACTAAAATCTAATGCTAAAGTATCAAATCCATTATGATTTAGAGCTTTTGTCATTCTATCAAATCTACCATCAGATGATTTATCATTTGTGAATCCATGAGCTAAAACAACAATAGTTTTTGAATTAACGACATTCATATTTGCTACAATGTGTATGTTTCTAGAATTCATTATTTTTATTTTTTTCATGTAAGCTCCATATCTTCTATGTAAGAGTGAAAGTTGTCTAACAGAAACGCATCTACAAGCATATATTAACAGACATCAGATTTCTCTGCAGATTAGTTCTAGCGATTTTAGTTTCAAAATCCAATTTCACTACTGCTTCAACCCTACAATCATCCCTTATAGCTGGAGCTTGTAACACTCAACTAACTAATGCCTTGGTTAGTTAAAGATGTGTCCATGATAATCAATCATGTAGTCGCTTCTCACATCAATCACCTTGGATCTCTGCTTAGATGTAGTGACAAAATATATAGCATTTCATATCAGTAATATTCTATACTAAATCAATAGATGGGTTTCTTATTACAACATCTAGGTGTATAGAGGACTTGTTATCTATACCATAAAAAGTACCGTCACCAATACCAAAATGACAGGTATTTGATATACTCTCATCTATACCTATATTCCCTGTTGGAGACATTTCTGATAAACCTATACCAAGCTCGACTATATTCATTGCCTCGAATTCAAAACCATTCAGCAAATCTCTAAGACGATTACTTCCTACGATGTTAACTATCCTACTGTCTTTAATTAATAATGTTACATTCTTCTCTAGTAAACCAAATTCCTCTAGAAGATTACCATTTCTATATAACTGCCCAATCGTAAGATCAACAACGATTTGTCCATTTGCAGTACCAAGATGAATGCCACTACAGATTTCAGATGGTGGCAAAAAAGCAACTGTTGATTCATCATTTACAAAATGGCTAAAAGATTTAAATTGATTGATTGCAAATGTAATATTTGTACCTTCATTTGAAGTTACTCTAATAGAAGTACCATTCTCAATAGCTGTATAACCATTAGTTTTCTCTATCATTTGAACTACATCTGTATTTAATCCCTCAACAAATGATTCTAACGATATATCTAGACGTATGAATACGTATCTACAATTAACACTCTCTGGTTTTCTAAATGTAGGAAGTATCTTATTATAGCCTTTGAAAACAAAACTGTTAAATGATAATGCAACAATTAAATAATCCGTTGATTTTAAGTTTTTTAAGTCTTCTTTCTCAATATTTTCAACATCTAGATTAATAACTTTGGATGTTCTATAATCTAGGCCTAATAAAATCTCATTTGCTATTCCTATCTGATTGTTATCAGTTAGTATATATATATTTGATTGAAGTGTATTTCCAAACCACTTTTGATATTTCATAATCCCCCTATGTAATGCTCTTATCTAACAAACTCACATCTGCAACACCTTATTATCTTCATTAGAAACCCTTTGCAACGATTCAAATAAACAAAATGGTTCACATTCCTCTTGTGTATTCTGGAACCATATACAGCTGTAGTGTTTAATGATTTGATGTTGAATCGGTTAACCAGCTAGAATAAAATTCTTTATTTACTTTTAGTTTCATTCTTATCTAATTTAGTATTAACAAAAAAATAGTCTTTTTCATTTCTTATAGGTATGTGGTATTCATCAAGTAAAATATCAACTACAGTTTGACCATGACTATTCTTCGGTAATTTATTCAATTTAATATACTTACATCCATCCGATATGAAATACATGGCACTTCTGTCTCTTGTATCTTCTTCGGCCATTCCATAAACTCTTCTTATATGTGTTATGGAATCTAAAGGTATGGTTAAAGTGTTCTTAAACACCTTTTTTACTAAGCATTTTTCTTGAATCAAGTATGTTTCTGTTACATATGTAATAGACCAAATTAATGCAACATAGGATACAAGACTTATCGAACTCATTTCCAAAGCTATGCTAATTCCAAGGACTAAAATTACTCCCATTAAAATTAGTATTCGATTTTTATTACTACTAGTAAACTTCATAGCCATACCTTTCAATTTATATTTCACCATCATTTCATCAAACGGAAGAAAATCTACTACCTTGTCAACATATATTTGCTTTGCTAGATTAATAATACCTATTACCTTTACTATCCTTGTGATAAATCAAATTATACAATGTGGTCCACGTACTTAAATTTGTGAATAAAGTGTCATCAGACACAAATGCTATCCCATTTAGCGACTTCTTTCATTACTACTTCTCATCACTAACCTATCGACACCAGCTTAAATGTAGTGGTAACTGATGTTACTTCGCGAAGTCTAATAAACTGGATGTTTAGTGATCGCTTATTAATTTAAATTTTGAATTTTATAAGTTATAAAATTTCCTGGGTTCGGTTCATCATCAGGACAATAAAAAAGTGCTATTTTCTTCACTTTAAATGAAAAAGATATTTTTTTCTGCTTAAGAATATCAAAACTATCAATGAATAAGTCTTCTTTATTAGTGTCAAATGCAATAGTTGAATGAAATTTGAATGTATCTCCATCGTAACCTTGCTTTTCAACACTGAATTTATCTGATAATTCGCGATTCAATTTATCATGTAATTCTCGTAACTCTGTACTCTCTTTCACGTCATACCATAGTATTTGAGTATTTATATTTTTACTCCTCATCAAACATAAATCAATTTTAGATATTGTTACCTCAAACGATTTCATTTGCTTTGCAAATAAATCAAAATACTTCTCAATCTCTACAATATTATCCACTCTAAATGATTGTTTTAAAGAAATATGCTGAGGTAGTCTTGATGCTAAAGTACTAATCCTACTCCTCTGTGATAAATTATAGGCTATTTTTCTACTATTATTTTGTATTATGTTGTCAGTAATTATTGCGATACATATATACATTTATTTCTCCTTAATTCTCTTATGATAAAATAAAATTTAATTTCAAATTAAGCTTATCAAAGTAATTTCAGTTAACGAAAGCATATCTGAGATACCTTTTAACTTATAGCTGACCTTGTATAGGTCTAGCGTTAAGTGCTGTTATCATTATTTATCTACTTTGATTCGTAAACATTTCGATAAACTCTGCTATATTATCTTCTTGTATTGGTATATGTTTTAACTTAAGAGGTGCTCCCAATTTAAAAACCGTATTATCTTCACAATTAATTCTAATCTTCAAAAACTTAGATAAAAAGCTTTTTTTGATACTAACACTTCTTATATTTGAAGAATCTATCAACTGAACGCCTTCCTTTTCCAGTTGGGAATTCAATTTTACAATCACAATAGTCGTACTGTTGTACCCTATAAAGCATGGGTATACATTACTCTGATTATTAACTTTCAACATATCAGATGCAAAGTATTTATCAACATCAACTTCTTCTTCGCGAGAAATTTTTGTAAAAATGCTCTGCATTACTATAAAAGCTTTTTCTTCTGAATTTGACATTTCCTTTTCCTCTCTCTATCACCAAGTAAATATTTAATACTTTTTATCAACGTTCAATCTGTCTAGTTTAAAAACATTACCAATTAGCACTGTCAATTTCAACTCAAAACAATAGGTCAAATACTAATCACAATTCAAACCACTCATCTTGTGTGTTTTTTTACCTGAAGAACACCCATTGTCTTAAAAATGATAATAACACATAACAGGAGTGCATCTGAGATGCCCTCGAACTCGCAACCTTTGCTCTCAGCAAGTTCGTCTGGTCTAATGCAATGGTGCCTCGGTTTGTGAGGGGTTGTTCATAATAGATAAGTCATTTAATTGTTCTTTTCAAAACTAATATCGAACATCACTCACCTGTAAACCTCTGCTCAGATGTAGTGTTATGTGTATTAAAAATGGAGTTTTGATCACTTTTTTATTCTTAAGGGCATATATTTTATATGTATCAGACAATAAACCCCAATTACTATACATATCCATATTATTGACATTAGCATATCTAATTCAAAGTATGTTATAACAAAATTCATAATCACAAATATAACGAACGTATAAAATATACTTATCCAAGATACGGATATTTGTGATCTACAATTAGGACATTCGATGGATTTTAGTGGTCCCAATTAAATTTTGATAGATTAGATATTGTTCTCTTATTACAATTTGGACATCTATTCATGTAAACCTCAACTCTCTACTTGTTATTTCACATAAGGGAAGCGCATCTGAGATACCTTCGTACTTACTATCTGCACTCATGTTGGTGAGTCCATGAACAGCTAATAAGCTGGTGACTCGGTTAGTGAGAAAGGTTGTCCATGGTAACAAGATCATGTAGTTACTCTTTTTAATACTAACTGCTCATTTCACTCACCAGTAGACCTTTAATCAGATGTAGTGTTATGTATTGTCATTTGATATTAATTATTTTCGAAAGAATTAATAGGCACTTCCTGTTCAATGCAATTAATCCATATCATAGTACCCTTTTCACCATTATCTAGATATAATATTATTTCTTAATGAGTAGGTTTCCTGTTAGCTATTATGGTGATTGATGCAAATACTGAGGATATAACTGTGATTAAGTAAACATAATCTTGTATTTCTAAAGTACTCAATAGCCAAATCAACAGGATAGTTGCAACCGTTAGTCCTATTAGCTTCTGGTATTTGCCTCTCACAAAGAAATTAGAAATTAACTTAAATCTATTATCAAATAAATGAAACAGTAGTAGTATTCCTAAGAAAACAAAAGTATGAATAACATAAGCCATGGGTTTCTCCTTGTTTATCAAATAATTACACATAACAGAAGCGCACATGAGATGCCCTTGAACTTACAAGCTCTACTCATGTCAGACTCGCATGGACTAATGCAGTGGTAACTAGGATGGCGAGAGGGTTTGTCCTGATTAGAAAATCTTGTAGACACTCTTTTCAAATCTAACTTATAACTTCACTATCCTGTGACTACTGCTCAAATGTAGTGTTATGTGATTATTTTAGGTTATTTAGTTATGCCTGCTTCAGAGACACTTAAATTTATAATGCAAATATCTTCATTAACCGAATATGTGATGTAATGATTTCTCCACTCCTTCATTTCATCTTCTGATAGCGAACTCATGCGCACAATAACATTTCTTTCACCAGTTTCATCTACCAGAGTTGCTCCAAAGTAATCTTCTATATATAGCGTACTAATGATGTTAGATATATCAATATCTGATATTTCATCGTTTCTTATTTCATAAGTGTCTTTTAGATACCCACTAATAATCAGCCCTTTAGTAGGAAAATCATCTTCAACATTAACAATTTCTGAGATACTAACAGATTCAACTACTTCTATTGCTTCATTTTTCATTTTCTGATTCCATGCATTTACTAGACCACCGCGTATAGTTTCTTCATATGCATAACTATCCATAATCCAAATTTGTCTCAATGAATAATCATTGTATATCTCTTTTGAAGGTACAAATGAAATCATTATATGTATATCTGCAATTCTCTCTGTAAATAGAGCCTCTCCATATTTACTACTATTTCTATTGCTTAAATACTTGTCCATTTTTTTATAACTACGATTATAATCAATGTTTTCATCATATAGAGCACCAGCTAATTTCAGCATATCTTTCCATTTATCTTTACTTATTTCTTCAGAATATTCATTGTGTATCATCGGATTATCTGGGAAAAATACCAATTGTAGAAATTTCATTTTCTCAGATCCTAAGCTAGAAATATTGCATATCCTTTTTTTATCTTTATTATCAAAAGAATGTACTATTTGATCTTCATTATCAGATTCAGATTCTACTATCTTCCAATCTATTTCTTCTTGTACTAAGATATCTTCAATATCTTCATCTTTTAAAGGAAATTCAATTTCACTATGATTTGATGTGCAACTTATCAAAATTGCTGATAAGTACAAGAAAAATATTATTACGATTTTAATCTTTCTATTTTCTATCATGATTAAAGTCCTTTCTAGACGATCATTTTATATAAATCTAAAACTTTCACATAACGAAAGCGCATCTGAGACGTATTCGAGTGCTATAGTTATGCTCTCGCAATCGTGATCTATCGAACATTTAATGAGCCGACACGACTCGGTCAACAAGAATATGGTCCATAATATAAACTATGTTCATATGAGTAATAACCTATTATCAAACCTCATTTGTGGATTCTTGCGCAGATGTAGTTTTAGGCGCTAGTGTGTATACAAAACATCATAGTGGATTCGTTATACTAAGTTCTTTTAAAAGACTCTTTAGTTTATCTTCTGCAATGTATAACTTTGTAAATACAACTCCATCTTCATCAAACCAATCTACGATTATTATTCCTTTTTCAACAATTAGTAACTCATGTTTCTTTATTCCATCTGAAATACGAATTGTATATTTTACATTCTCATTGTTTGCAATTTCGACATTTTTGAACATTTTTATCCCATAATATTCAAAACTAGTTATAGCTATATAGGATTCTTCGAACTCCTTGTTACTCAACTCTTTCGGTCTGGATCCTACACTGCTTCCTTCTGTTGATATCCATATGAAGTCAGTGTCTGCTGTAAAATTCAAATAATCAATAACTCTTCCTGATTTCAAAGAATAACTTATACCTTGAAATTTAAGGAATGTAGCTATCATTATTAATACAAATACTGCAATAATAATCATTTTCTTTATTCTTTTCATACTACCCCCAAGTAGTCTTTTGCATTGTTTCTAACGGAAACGCATATGAAATACCTTCGAACTTACAACCTACTCTCATGCTTGTGAGCTTAGGAACACCTGATGAGTTGGTGACTCTGTTAGCAAAAGGATTTGTCCACCTTCCATCAATATCTAAGTGAGCTCTAAACTCCTCATGACACTAAATGTAGGCCTTGATCAGATGTAGTATTCATTGAAATATATCTTTGCTAATCATATATTCTTAGATGCAAACCTAGACACTATCTGCGATGGCAACTCGTCTCTATTCCCGAAAGTAATCTCAACAAGTTCTATTTCCTCTTGATTCTTAAACTTGTCTATCCAAGGATGATTACCATAGAAAACTGTTCCAATTACTTGATTTTTATCAGAAATGATATTGATTAACTCTTGTTTGAAATCTTCTGAGAGCAACTGCATAGGCCCAACTTCGTCAATAATTATGTAGTTCTTAGATTTTGGTATATCTTTTATTGAAGATATACATAGCTCCTCAAAACGCTCTAGCTCTATGCCATATCTTCCTAATCTATTTAAGCTATTTGATGAAGTAGAGGCTAAAACTCCTTCTCGTCCATCTAATGTAATGATTCTAAAACCTTCTCTACAACCATCTACTCTTATCTCTTCAGTCAAAAAACCAGAACAGTTTTCTTTTCCTAATAAATCCACAATCTTTCTAATTGCAGTTGATTTACCCGTTCTTGGTTTTGCAGTGATAAATATCTTGTTTATCAATAAAATCTCCAATCATATATTTTATCTAACGAAAGAGCATCTGAGATGCTTCCGATTTTGCAAACTACTCTTATGCTTATGAGTCCTCGAACAGCTAATGAGCTAGTGACTTGGTTAGTGAGAAGGTTTGTCCATGATAATAAAATCATGTATCTACTCTCCTCAAATCGTACTTCTAACATCACTCATCTGTGAACCTCTACTCAGATGAAGTGTTAGACGATTTTTTTTCTGATTTACTTATTATAGTTACAACGATACATCCCCAAACTCCTAATACTATTGGAATGATATACATTGCAGTAATAAAAGTAAATGATCCTAATCTTTCGAAGCTTAACTTCATAAATCTATACTGTGGAATAGCTGTAAACACAAATACCATTAATGCAGATATCGTCATCCCAATAGTATAGACATATGACAGTTTAATATTTTTTTCTATTAAGACAATTATAGCAATCAATAGTAAGACATATCCAGATACGTTTCCACTCCAATTTCCACTTCGATACATATTTTCATCAATATAATCTAAGACCTGCAATAGCAAAGGCATACCGAGATACCATAAAATCAATGAAAATACATATATCTTCAGGAATTGGGGATTTGATTTAAACCTTTGAACTAGTTTCATACATTTTCCTTTCATAAGAATACATTTTATCTAAGAGAAACACATCTGAGATGCCCTCGAACTTGCAACCTCTGCTCATGTCCTCTCACTTGGACTAATGCAAGGTGACTCGATTAGCGAGAGGGTGCGTCCATTTTAGTTGAAGTCATGTTTCTATTTATCTTTATTGCAACTACTCACATCGCTTACCTATGGGATTTTGTGTAGATCTAGTATAAATGATTGAAAAATTGAGTCTATTTGCTATACGAAGCTCTTGCAATTTCGGATTTGAAAAGACTTCTAAATCCTGCTTCATGACAAAGTTTTTCTGAAGTCTTATGAGCTGGCCATTGATAGCAGTTCTTTATTCCTTTATCTCTACAATAATCTGTTACATAAGATAACAATTCTCTTGCATATCCATTCTTTCTATCATTTTTTGAAACTAAGATATAATCAAATCTACAGCAGTCATATTCAGATAAATGTAGCCTTGTTATAGCAACTGCCTTATTACCAACATATCCAACGAATACTTTGCTATCATCATGTTTAACACTTTGCTTAAACACTTCGATTTCATATTCCTCATTTGATGGTATACAAATGTCTGTAGCAATTCTTTTATCCCATTCAGTTACTAATCTTACATCTATGGTTTTCTGAACAAAAATTTTATTCGAATTATTCAACAACATGAAATTCGCAGGCTCTTCCACCCAGGTATTATATCCTTTTGCTCTAAAAATATCTTTTTCCTCTTGAAAGTATCCTTCATCTATTACAGCTTGATATATACTCGGATGAATATCTTTACTTTGATAGAATGCAGTTATTTGATCCAAAACCTCGCCTAAATTGAGAACCTCATTCCTATATATAACTGCATGGTTGCTATCATACGATGTCTTATTAAGTTCATTATAAAAGAGAATACCATATGGTTCTATCCGATAATTTGTGAATACTTTGGGAAATATATCCTCTTCTTGCATTATAGCTTTTCTTATATTTATCATTATTTATCTCCATTTAACAGTAGGCTTATATAGCTTTTTCGTTCATTTAACAGAAGCGCATCTACAACGCAATTGAAGGCTACAACGATAGTGCTCATATCATGCTAGGGATGACCAAGGTACTGTGTGACTCGGTCAGTGAGATTAGTGTGACTGCCCGACTTTAATTTATTTATAGAGCTTTTAAAAATCGAATTGCATTACTCACAAATCAATACCAGCAGACCTTGTATAGATGTAGTCTTATGTGTTGTTTATCACCCTACGGTTTTCTACTTATGTATCACTCAACTATGTCCAATGTTCCTTTCCAATTAAGCAAAATAGATTCTCTTGTATCACCAAATAATTCTACAAAAGTTTCATTTTCAAAATCTGAAATATATAACTCCATATATTTTTCCATTCCATATTTCTCTACCAAATAATGTGTAAGCGAACTACTATAAGCATAATATGTCCATCTAACATCCTTGTTTGAAGTATAAAGGGTATTTGAACCATTAGATGTATTTCCTAAATAATCTATAAGATAGTCATATTTAGGGTCATATGATTCACTTATTAACTGATTTATAGGCTCAGGACCATTTGGGTATATATCAGTCGAACCAATAAGATCGTGTATATAACATGCCACCCCTTCAGAGAATGTAAATGATTTTGTATAAGGTGAAATAATGTGAGTTAGTTCATGAACTAGTGGATCTATATTATTTTCCATCCTGTATCGATTTAGCTTTATTAATGGTTTTATATAAACATCACTGTCAATCGTTCCTCCACCAAAAGCTCGTGATGTGGTATCATATGTAAACTTTACTTCTATCTTGTTTCTAAAGTCTTCTTGACTTAATGTTTTAAGTTCATCTACCCATTCCTCTCTATAAATGAGTTCACTTATCTCTTCAACACAGTTATCAACTTCTATTAAGAACTCATTAGGTGAAGAAAATCTACTCTGACTAACGTCAAGCGAATCCCATTCTTCACTTTTCATCCATGCATATTCTGAAATATAATTACCTTCTGAATCCAGTATTACATGTTCGAAATCAGACTCTATACCATTTATAATCACAGCTAATATTGAAAATACAACAACTAGTACTATTAGTATTTTTTTCATTATTTTCTCCTACTTCAAGTAATATAATATTAGGGTTATAAATCACACATAACAAAGCGCATCTGTGACGTTGTTTCTCATCGTTTCTTTGCTCTAAAGAATCAAACCTCTTAATACTGATTGCTCCTATATAACAACAATGTGTCTGCCTAACATAACATTCTCGTAGAGCTTTTCAAAATGAATAATCCATTCCTCAATTAACCAATAGCAGGCCTTTGCACAGATGTAGTGTTATATGCTGTTAAAACCTTCGAATTTATCTCCAGTTTTACCACTAACTATTTTGTAATTTTCATAGCGTGTTACTAATCTAAATGCTATTTTAGGCAATTTATATATTCTGCCTTTTTCATCCGGAAACTGAGTTTGGTGAAGTAAAGGTAACTTTATTTTTTTACGATGTTCAAAAGTTCTTAATTTAATTGTTAAATCTACTTCCTCGTCATTAACTCCATATTTTTCTATTATTTTTCTTTTTTTGCTTTTTGGTAAAAACCACAAAATTTTATTTAGTAAGTTTTTTCTGTATGAAGTCAAATACATTAATTGTGTTTCATTATCTCTACCAAATTCTTGAGCTGCACTCGTTGTGAGTTCAGCAGTCTTAATATGATCTGGATGACCATTACCACCATTCAAAGGAAAACTTACTATGTAATCAGGTTTAGTCTTGTTAAAAATATTTAAAAGCTCATTATGTAAACTTTGTTCGTCCCATTCGCTTGAGCCACTATCTGGATAACCAAGAATATTACTTGTTGTCACTTTTAGTTGATTGCATACTTTGGTATATTCTTTACTTCGAATTGAGGCAATATCCATATCATGCACATTTTTAAATTTTTTATTTCTAATTGTTCCTGCTTCTCCAGCTGTAACTGATATCAAATGAACATCATAATTATTAGCGATTGCTTGAATGATCATTCCAGATATTATTATTTCATCGTCTGGATGAGCAAAAACTCCAATTAATGTTTTTTTCTTCATCGAATGTTCTCCTTGGTTTTAATGACAGATAACGGACGCGCTTCTGATATGTCCTCGAAACTTACAACCTGCTCTCATGCTTGTGAGACCAAGAACAGCTTATGAGCTGGTGACACGGTTAGTGAGACGGTTTGTCCATGATTTCAAAGATATGTCATTTCTTCTTTAAAGCAAACTAGTGTCATCACTCGTTTGTGGACCTTTACTCAGATGTAGTGTTATATGATGGTCTTTTATTTTATCTTAGATGATTAATTATTGATTTATTTCTTGTAATATAAACTAGTCTAATTTCTGATTGCATATTCTGACAAATCATATTCGTATACTTGATCAATCAATTTAAAACTTTAACAATGGCATTATTATAGCCAGATAACCTTTCAACTTATTTTTGATCTTTAATTTCACTATTTTCAAATTTGATAGAAATATTTTTAATTAGTGAAAGATACTTTTCTGTAAAGCCCGATTCTTGTATGGTTTCTTAATCTTTGAAAATCTCCTTACATGCCTGAAGTTCTCCGTAATTCTCATTCTCAAAATTCTTTGAGTTAAAAATCCTATTATCTTATGTAAAAGTAATCATTCTTTCTACCATTTCTGATAATGAGAGCTCATAAATCATCTTTCTTTTTTTCACACTTCCTTCAATAAAACTATTATATTATCAATTTCCCCTAACGTAAGTCATCTAAGATGTCATCATGTTCATACTTCTGATAACATCATCCTTAGCATATATTCCTGTTATTCAATATCTTTATTTCATGATGACTAGTCCATAATAATTAAGATTATGTGGATTTTCCTAATATAGTATACTAATCACTACAATCTACCATGGACTTCTGCACAGATTCAGGGTTATATGATGATTTATTATTTTATCTTTTGTAATTACTTCCAATTTATATTATAAACCGTATTCCTAGTGAAGAATACAATTTATGGTATATTATTTCTTATTCCTACTTAGAATTAATACTATCTTTAGATTTTTCACATTAAAGACAAGGTCATGAACTAATCAAATAGGACTTTATGTGCTATTTTTCTGCAAATGAAGTTTCGTATCTGCTTATACTACGCTTTGAATTTAACCAACCTTTGACCCTTTAACACTCAAAATAATAACAATAGATGACAACATCATCCTAAAACCTTGATCATGGAGAAACTATGATCACCAATTGAATCAATTACAGTTTTCATTATTTCAACAACAACTATTGCGTACCAATGAAAATATATAAGATCTCCACCGTTATATGTGGTCTAAGTATAAATATAAAATAAGCATTATCTGGAATATCCAAATAATGCTCAAGGTCGTTTTCTATTTTACAAAAGCTGTCATATAACGGAAGTGTATCTAAGATGCCTTCGAACTTACAACCTTTGCTCATGTCCAACTCGCTCGGACTAATACAGTGGTGACTCGGTTAGTGAGATGGTTTGTCCATAAGTATATAACAATGTTGATGCCCTAGTACTTTTTTGTACTAGCGGCTAAAGTAAACTCGTACTTTCACATTATCAGTGGACCTCTGGTAAGATATCGTGTTAGATGATTTAACTCGACATTTAATAACCAGTTCTTTATTTGATTATTTTTATAAAAATGACAACTGTTATCAATGCCAATAAAATATCAAAAGAAATTATAAACCAATTCTTTTTTTCTGATATGAATCTATCTATAGCATCTAAAAGAAGGTTAATACTTAAGCCCAATAAGATATAATTGCTAAATTGGTTTCTTGAAAAAAACATATACGCCAGATAGCATAATGATATTGCAATTATCCCTCTAAATATATTTAATATTGATTTCATTAACTATTATCTCCTAATAAGTTTTTCTCAATTATAGTGAAGAGTTATTTCATCTAACGGAAGCGCATCTGCTACGCAATCGAGCGCTACAACGATCTGCTAATGGTTGTGAGCCTACGAACAGCTTATGAGCTGGTGACTCGGTTAGTGAGAATGTATGTCCATAATAGCAAGAACATATAACTGCTTCTCTAAATAAAAACACCTCACATCACTCACCTGTGGACCTCTGCACAGATGTAGTGTTATGCGATGGAATCAAATTTGCATAATTAGAATCAAACATCTTAAATAAAGAACTCTCTTGATCGAACTTATGAGACTTTTGATATGCTTCTTTCAAAGAATCGCCGTTACTTAGAAAGTAAAATAAGTGGTTGATAAACAACAAACTTGTATTTCCATCAATATAATCTGTTGGAGCAATATACGCTGAAGCACCACAGTCGATGATTGCTTCTGAAATCTCTTGTCTACCTGTTAGGCATCCATTAGAGAGTATTATTTTATCTAATAGTTTTGAAACATCGTTTATTTCATTTACAGTAAAAGAAGGCTCGCCATCAATAATAAATCCATCTTGTGAACCATGACAACATATTATAAGAATATCATTCGTTTTAATACCACCTGAGAAGATCAACTTCAACTCATTTTTCGAACCAATCCAATGTGTATCAACTCGGTAATTGAAGTATTCAAGAGTACTTCTAATTGCTTCAGCTTCTTTTCCGACATATCCAACCACAATCAATGAAACTATCTTCTTCTCAATATACGGAATTTCATAATCGTTCATTACAGTACTCCTTACTTAATTTAAATCTATCGCATAACGGAAGCGTATCTGAGATGCCTTCGAACTTACAACCGCTGCTTATGTCACATCTGCTGTGGCTAATGCAGGGATGACTTGGTTAGTGAGAAGAGTTTGTCCACCTAAAATTAGCAGCATTGTTGAGCCTTCAAGACGAATTTTCCTACTCATCTAATCAATATCTGATGGATCTTGCACAGATGCAGTGTTATACGATCAATAACTTTTCTGATGCTTGATATACCTATTTACTAAAAATGCAATTAGGAGAGTCGGTATAGAAAGTATCATAACTACTCTGGTTATTAGAAATCTTCTCTGTTTGGAGTTATACTTCTTATACTCTTTCCGCAGTTCATTAATTGTAATTGTATCTCCGTTATTAATATCAAAATCAGTTACTCTAGATTTGAAGGGTATTACTAGTGTCTCATTATCTGAACTGTTTACTATACCAAAAACTACTGGCTGTTCAGCTATCAATATCATATATATATCATCCCTCATGAAGGTCTCATGTTTGCTAATATACTCTTCTCTCAGTTTCTCATCCAGTATAAACGAATATGCGTTATCAGATTTAAAGTACAAATATGATGATATGACATCCTCATCTATTATCTCGTATTTGATAAACTCGTACTCATGATTGCTTTCTGTGCTTAATTGAACATACCAAACTGGATACGAGTTGCATTGAACGTATTCTTGAAATAATTCTTCCGATGAGTCGAACTCTCTTATTGTTGAGAGTTCATCCACTCGTATTACATTTCCAGTGTTTCTTTTACGATCAGTTGGATTCGAGGTACTTGTAAAAAAGTTAAGATATTCTCCGTTGTTAAGTTTTTTTGTAGATCATCAATGATAATTGTTACGTTAGGATCTTCAGACTCATGAACAATACTGTATGTATTATCTCGCTCTATTACTTGAAAATCGACAATTTGATCATCATACGAATTTGAACTAAAGGAAATCAGATTAACAAGTATTAAAATTACTATAGGCACTTTCATTGATTCCTCCAAACTCCAAAAGTTATATTTCTTATAACGGAAGCGCATCTGAGATGCTCTCGAACTTACAACCTCTGCTCATGTCACACTTGCTGCGACTAATGCAGTGGTGACTCGGTTAGTGAGAGGGCTTGTCCATGATAGCAAAATCATGTAACTACTTTTCTTAATACAAACTTCTCACATCACTTACCTGTGGACCTCTACTCAGATGTAGTGTTATAAGATGTTTGATTTGTATCTTCTTTCTAATTCTTGTTTCATTGCTCGGTTAGGAAAAGGATAATAGCCATCTCTTTCTAACGGAATCATAGGAATATCATTCGTGCGACTATTTAAGTAATCTAAGTCATGTTTCATAATTGTTCCAACTACTTCTACATCAGCTTGCAAATGATAGAAACTATCATTTAGCTGTCCAAGAATACTTCTGTTGTTTGTTTTAACAAATGAAATTTCTCCTAAATCCTTAAGATATTTATGAATAGTCAACTCATCAATTCCATCCATCAATAAATTATCTTTGAGCTGTGTTTTGAATACCTCATCAATATTCTCAATATCTTTTTTCTTTATATTATACAGAATAACACTATACCTTGTTTTATTGTTCATTATATGTAGACCTGTTAATCTATGATGGATAAAATGACTTGTATGCCAACAAAATATTTCTTCGGGTCTTTCTTCAATTTTTTCAACATTTATATACTTAAACTTATCTCTCAGTTTTTTAGTAATGCCTATTAACATAAACTCTCCTTCTTTCGATTGTATCTAGCAAATCATATGGCGTATAACGGAAGCGCATCTGAGACGTCCTCGAGCACTACAACAAGTTGCTCATGCTGTGATCCTGCGAACTGCTAATGCAACATAGTGACTCGGTCAGCAAGAGGATGTGTCCATAATAGCTGAGGTCATGTTTATGCACCTATTTCATCAAACTCATCACATCACTGGCCTGTGGACTTCTGCTCAGATGTAGTGTTATGTGATGCAATTCAAGCACCATTTTCTTTATGTATTATACCTGTATCTTCTTTTTCATATATAGGGCAAATTCTTTTTTCTCTACATCATTATTGGAATACAAAGATAAATCCAATCCATCCAATTCAAATCCCTTCTTTCTATAAAAAGAGATCGCAGGAAGATTAATACTCTGTGTCTCAAGTCCTATCACTCTAAAGTGTTTTTCTTTTGAGATTCGGATCAAATCATCTATCAATGCACTCCCAATCCCATAACCACGACAATTTTCAGCAACTACAATTTCTGCAATCCACAATGAATTGTTCCATTGTCTGTTTTCTGCTATTACTACTCCAACTAACTTATCGTTCTTATATGCACCAAGCGAGTATCCCTGTTCTATGATTTCGTTATACATCTTCATATCACTCTCTAGGTGAGGCCACTCTTTTTTCATAGGTTTATCTAACTTTTTTAGTTTTAATGCTATCTTGATTTCATCATGTTTTTCTTCTTTTGTGACTTCATAGATTTCATCAGTGTAAAAGCCATTTAAACCAAATGATAACTCATCTTCTATTGTAAATGTTGTTAATTTCTTTACTTGTAACATCTATCCCTCCATTTAAACAGTCATTAAATACGACCCAACAAACACTCTCTGGTATGATTGAAAAGTTTCGGATAACGGAAGCGCATCTGAATGCCGTCGAACTTACAACCACTGCTCATATCCAACTTGCTTGGATTAATGCAGTGGGGACTCGGTTAGTGAGAAGGTTTGTCCATGATAACAAAACCATGTGAGTGTACCTTTCAATTCAAACTTCTCAAGTCACTTGCATGTGGACCTCTGCTCAGATGTAGTGTTAGACGTAGTATCTTTTTGTTAACCTTCTTTAGCTTCTTCTACAAGATCCCAATCGATATGACCACTTATCAACTCTGAAATTTCCTCATATAAAACATTGTCTATATTGGAAACTGTTGATATTACCTCTTCTAAAATAAAGCCTGCTTTTATTTCATCTTCCTCATTCTGAATAGTCTGTAATGTAAGTTCAGTTAACTGATAGAGTTCGTCAAATGATCGCTCTCTCCTGTCACCATCTGAGAACATATTATCAGTTTTCTTATTAATTAAATCTAATCCAGCATGAGACAATTTAGATTTGTCTTCTAATGAGATTATTAAGCTTTTGAAAGTTTCCTTTAATGAATCAAAGTTTGTTCTGTTATCTGATTTGAGATATGATTTGATTTTTTTATTAAATTGTTTTATATATTCTGTCTCATGCGATTTATCCAATTTCATACTATAATATTTTTCTACGTCTATGTTCTGTTCAACTAAATCAAGAATCTCATTGATAAGTTCTGATTTACTCAACTTACTCAAATATGCTTTGGTTGTTTCTTTAGTATTCATTACAGTTTCCTTTCACATTTAAACTATTAAAAAGATATTTCGTCTAACGGAAACGCATCTGAGATGCCTTCGAACTTACAACTCGCTCTCATGCTTGTGAACCAGCGAACACCTAATGCAGTGAAGTGACTCGGTCAGCAAGAAGGTTTGTCCATGATAACAAAATCATCTAGTTACTCTTTTCAATACAAACTCCTAACATCACTCACCTGTGGGCCTCTGCTCAGATGTGTTGTTATATGTAGTTTCGGTTTTATGACGTTCTCAATACGGAGCAATCTTCTCAATTGTTTTTTCACATAGCTCTTCTATATCATTAACTTTTGAATTGTTATTGCTCATGCATCTTGATATCAACTCAAAGGTTTCAAAGTCGTTATCCTTAATATATGACATTTTCCTGTTCTCTTTCTGATACCACCATCTGTTTACTTTGAACAGAGAGTCTACACAGTTATCTATCAACTTGTAAGTAGTCCATTTATAATCAAAACTTTCATTATCCGTATTCTTTACATCTTTCAAAAGTCTCTTTATTGATTTTATTAGTTTACTTTTCTCATCTACAGTATACTCTCTTGGACCTTCAAGATATCTCTTCTGAGCAGTTTCAATTAGTCGATTCGTCCTATGATTAATTGAGTAGAGGCATTTTGATTTCGATAACATACCGGTTACTGTCCCGTAGTTATCTTTTCTCTCATATTCATTAATTACAGACTCAAACCAATCATATGAAGCAATCATTAACTCTAATTCTTTGCCTTTGAAGATCTCTTTTTTTCTTTTGAAGTCTGCAAAATCACCAATTATACATAAGTCAATATCACTTTTGTCTGTAGCATATCCATTTGCATATGAACCTACTAGTATTATTGCCTCAACTAGACTATATTGCTTGATATATTTTTCTGTTAAATCATCTAATATCTTCTGTGTGATAGTCATTTCCTCCTAAAACTGAAATTACATATAACGGAAGCGCATCTGAGATGCCGTTGAACTTACAACCTCTGCTCATGTCACACTTGCTGTGACTAATCCAGTGGTGGCTCGGTTAGTGAAACAGACTTGTCCATGAGTACTTCATATGTGTATGCGCTGCCACTCAGAGCCATGGCATATTTCTAATACTTGCTTTTCAATGGACTTTACTCAGATGTAGTGTTATATGACGGAATCATTCTTACACAGTTTGCTTAATATAAGTTTTCTTCACAAAACTTCCTTAAATCAAACTCATGCTTAAATACAGTGCTCCCATCATAATTGTAGATTTTCTCAAAAGCATTTAGTTCTTCTTCAAGTTCTTCATCCGAAAGTCTTTCTGTATTATAACGATCAGAAAAGAGTCCACTCCTTTTATGCATTAATATTTTATACTGCCCATCAATCTCTTTGAAAATGTACTTATACAATCGATATTCTGTATATGCAAATGGTGTTTTGCTTATTTCGTACTTCACATATACAATCGTTTCATTATCATCATATCCAGGTATCACATCTGTTATAGATACTAAGTATTTACTATCTCCTATTATTCTATTATCCTCATCGATATGTTCTAATACATAAGAATACTTATCATTTATCATCTCTCTGTGCTCTTCTACACTTAGACCCGATGCATCTATGTTCATGTAATATTTATTGAATCCATCATTGAAACTAGGACCAACATAGAAGTACTCATCATGTATCTGATTCATCTCATCATATGTCAGTTTGAAATTATTATATAAGAATGAGTTGACTTCATAAAGTAATACAATTTCAGGCTGTGAATAATCGCTTATATTCTCACCTTCAACTACCTCTAAAATTTTGTCATCATCACTTAACTTATCATGCTGGCATCCTATTAGCATGAATAAAAATAGGACTAAAATAATTTTTTTCACCATAACTATTCCTCACATTAAACTTTA